>WBZO01000033.1_pt1 | contig 355018 bp, 319 predicted proteins | sample 5204261 | NCBI WGS metagenome assembly WBZO01 (sample SAMN12412400, study PRJNA552823) | activated sludge metagenome | isolation source: activated sludge from anammox sidestream of wastewater treatment plant... | place: USA: North Carolina | collected 2017-09 | reverse complement strand
CATAAATTCTAAAATGGTAAACTTTTCCATGGAAGCCTCGTTGGGAGTGGGTTTGTGTTTGCAAACTAAGTCTACTTTCTTTCGAGGCTTCTTCAAATGTCCGAACTCCTGTCCGAAGGTCAAAAAACGCCTCTTGACATTCAAGTTCAACTCATGTATTATTAGAACGGATGTTCTGATATGGAAAATAATTATCCCACCCCCTTGATATTAGAAACCCTGACAGAAATCGCTGTGGAAAGGCTCGCGCCACAAACTCCGCCGAAAACTGCTCTGCCCTCTTTGGCTTCGCTCCTCGCTGACGCTAATTCCCTTCCGCATGACGCTTTATATCTTGGTTTGGCTGAAGATGGCTTGCCCGTTCTACTTAATTTGCAAGACCCTACGCCCGGACCCATTCTAATCGCCGGCGATGCAACCAGCGGAAAAACAGCCCTGTTGAAAATGATCGCGCGCGGCATAGCCTTGCTTCACTCCCCGCTTGAAGCGCAATATTGCATTCTCACCAACCACGCGGACGAATGGGCGGATTTTGAAAAAAGCCCCAACTCGGTCGGCGTGTATCCTATTCAAGCCGATGCCGCTTCCGCGATGCTCGAAGCGTTAGTCGAATGGGCGCGCAATAACAAAAGCAAAGAGAGTTCCGTTATTCTCTTCATTGATCGCCTAGATGAAGTTATCCAACTCGGCGGATTGAGCGAACAAAATTTGCGCTGGCTTCTCTTGCGCGGTCCCAGCCGCAATGTTTGGCCCCTGGTCACGCTCACTGCCGAACAAGCTCTTCAACATCAAGAATGGCTCGCTTTCTTTCGCACCCGCTTATTCGGGCAAACTGCCAATCCAGAAGCCGCCAGCCTGTTGACCGGCGTCGCTTCGCTCAAAATTAACGATCTCATTTCCGGCTCGCAATTTGCCATGCGCGAAGGAACTGAGTTGTTGAAATTCTGGATTCCGCTGATTGACTAAAGAAAGGCAAATATTATGTATATCGGTATTCTTTGGTTTGATAATGACGCGCAAACCATGTTAAGCGTCAAAATTCAAAAAGCGCTGGATTATTACACAAAGAAATTTGGCAAAACGCCCAACCTTTGCCTAGTGCACCCCAGCATGTTGAAGCAAGATCAAAAACAAATCAAACTCGGAAAACTTATCATCCGCGCCTATCGTTCGATTCTGCCCGGGCATTTTTGGATCGGCATTGAGGATCAGAAATAAAATCAAATTGAACGCTTCAAACTCCCGTTCAACCTACGCCAATTTTATTTCAAATCCCTGCTTCCTCCTGTAACTTCTCATACAGGAGGAATTTTTTATTCCCCCGCCGCAACTACCAACGCAATCGCCTGGCTTTCTGTGTGGCTCAAACTCACCGACCACTGAAGCAAGCCTTTTTCCTGCGCTGTAATTTCCGCCATGCCGGACAAATACAAATGCGGAGCGTGATTTTCATCGCCGCGGATCTCAATCTCCAACCAACTGACCGCGCCAATGCCCGTGCCTAAAGCCTTAGCGACCGCCTCTTTTGCCGCAAACCGCGCCGCCAAAGAAGGAACTTTGCCTTTGCATTCGCTTTGTTCATACTCGGTAAAAATTCTAGCGATAAATTTATCGCCATGTCTTTCGATAGCGTCGCGCACGCGTTGAATCTCGATCAAATCTACGCCCGAAGAAAAGCGCATCACGGACCTGCCGTAGAGATGACCAACGCATTCGGATTTAGATATTTACGCGCGGCTTCCACAACTTCAGCGCGGGTAACGCCATTCACGATACCTTCATAGCGTTGATAAAAATCCAAACCCAATTTATATTTTTCGATATTGATCAAAGAGCCAGCCACGCCGCCGTTTGATTCAAAAGCAAGCGGCAAGCGCCCCACATAATTTGCCTGACTATCCGCCAATTCTTCCTTCGTCACGCCGTCCTTCGTCAAGCGCTTCAATTCTTTCACGATCAAATCCAGCGCCTTTTGCAGGTTTTTGGGATTCACGCCCGCGCTCACTTCCCACGAGCCGGAATACGCCCCCGAACTCAAACTTGAATACGCATAATAAGCCAGCCCCGATTTCTCGCGGACGACTTCGCCAATCCGCCCCATCATGCCAAATTGACCCAAGACCGAATTTGCCAGCGAAGCCGCAAAAAAATCAGGGTCTTTTCTGCGCGGACCGAACACGCCAATCACAAGGTCGGATTGGGATTTATCCGCAATGGCTTGATGGCGTTTGACAGTTTTGAGGATTGGCTTCAATGCAGGCAGAGCCGGCGCCTCCTTCTGACCTGTGACCTGCCAGCCGCCCAAAAAGCGACTCACTGCATCGAAAGCTTTTTTTGGCGTAATTGCGCCGACGATTGCCAAGACCAGGCCTTGCGGTCCAAAATGGCGGCGATGAAATTCACGCAGATCCGCCTGCGTGATAGCTTGAATCGTTTCAGCGTATCCATCGCTTGGGCGGCTATACGGATGATCGCCATATAGCAGTTTATCGAAGTTCAAAGCCGCCATATCGGCGGTATCTTGTGCGCGGATATTCAATCCGGTCAATAATTGCGCGCGCAGTTTCTCAATTTCTTTTTTGGGGAATGTCGGCTCGCGCAACGATTCCGATAAAAGCTGAAGCAAGAGGGGCAAATCTTCCACTAAGGAGCGCCCGCCGAAGCTGGCGGTATGCACGCTGGAATCAAAGCCCAGCCCGGCGCCCACCGACTCAAGCTTGTTATAAATGGAATCGAATGTTTGGGTTTGCGTACCCCGCATCAGCGCGGAAGAGACGAAATCCGCCAAGCCAAGTTTCTCGGCGCTTTCAAAAATCGAACCGGCGGGCAAATATCCGCTCATGCTTACGGAAGGGCTATTAAAGTTAGAGCGGACGAGGAGCGTAATGCCATTGGGCAAGGTTGCGCGAAAGATGTCTTCAGGTCCGGGCAAAGATTTTTTGGAGGTTTTGCTGATAGGCTTCGCCATTACGCATCTCCTTTTTTGGGAAGATACACGCCAACGATGCGGTTCTTTGATTGAAAGTATTGGCGCGCAACGCGTTGAACGTCTTGCGGCGTAATCCGTGAAAGTTTAGCGAGATAGGTAGTGAACCACTCATAGGTTGCGAACATTTCCGCAAAGCCGAGCCAAAAGGCTTGATTGGTAATGTTCTCGCTTCCGTAGGCGAAGATGGCGCGGGCTTGTTTGATGGCGCGGGTAATTTCATCCTTAGCGACGAGCTTCTCTTGAATGAGTTTGATCTGTTCATCCAACGCGGCGAGGGTTTCGGCAGGCGTGCGTTTGGGATGGACAGTGAGGTTGAAAGAATAGACAAAGGGATCAATGGTCACCGCCGCCCCGCCTGAAGCGCCGACTGCAAATTCTCGATCTACCAAAGCGCGATATAAACGCGAAGTTTTATGTGAGATGCCGCCGCCAAACATGTTAAGGTTGCTTGCGCCAGAGAGCAAGCTATCTAAAACTGCCAGCGCGAAAAAGTCCGGATGGGCGGCATTGGGGAAACGGTAAGAGACTTGCAGATAGGTTGTTTCGCCCGGACCTTCAATTTCAAGTTTCAGTTCGCCTTTTTGTTCCGGTTCGCTACGCTTTAGTCGTTGAATCGGTTTACCTGCCGGATTTTTTTCAAACAGTTCTTTGATGCGTTTGAGCATGGCTTTGGTTTCAAAATCTCCAGCGATTGCCATGACCGCATTATTGGGGACGTAATAGGTTCGATAATGTTGATAGAGGTCGGCGCGCGTGAGGGTGTGCAAATCCGCCATATCGCCAATGACTTCATGATGATAGGGATGGACGCGGAAAGTCGCTTGTTGCATGGCTTCGCCTAAATGAAAGAGCGGTTCGTTCTCCTGCCCTTCCCTTTCAGAGATAATCACCGTCCGTTCTGAAGCGACTTCTTCCTCTTTGAAGAGGCTGTTTTGCATCCGGTCAGCTTCGAGGCGCAGCGCCAGATCAATTTTAGCGGCGGGCATGGTTTCAAAATAAGTTGTCCAATCGAGATAAGTGAAGGCGTTCCACGAGCCGCCTTCGCGCGAGATCGCTTTATCTAAAACGCCGTTGGGGAATTTTTTCGTGCCTTTGAATTGCATGTGTTCGACCCAATGCGAGATGCCGGTCTTCCCGGTGACTTCGTCCTTTGAGCCGACGCGATACCAAACCCATGAAGAGATAATCGGCGCGGTGTGTATCTCCTTGAGCATTACCTTTAAACCATTCTTCAAAATAACTTGCGTAATTTTGTTTGTCATTCGTCTCCGATAAAAATTACTTTGTCTCTAGGGGCAAACCGGCTGACCTTCTAAATTAACTGCGGAAGGCGCAAGCATACAATAAAATGGGCGCACCACATCTTGTAAACCGGCGAAAGGCTCGTGCAATTGAGTTTGACTTAAGGGAATATTGACCGGCACGTTCAACGTGACTGGCACTGTCGTATCCACCGGAACGGTCAAGTTTAGCACAACCGGCAAACTCGTCCCTTGCGGCAAAATGATAGTAGTGAGCGCGTTGGAGATATTCAAGCCGCCAGTGTTCACGGTAACGCGCGCGTTGTTAATCGTCACATCCTGACTTAAGACCACGTTGGTCTGTTGATTCAATTGCAAATCAAATTTCACGGGGATGGTCGTATCCACTTTCACATCGGTAGTGATGCTGGCGCGATCCATCTTCTCAAAGTTGGTATATAAACCGCCCAGAAAGCCGGAGCCAAGATTGATGATGCTGGAGAGTTGCATTCCGCTTTTCCGTAATCCGGAGAGCAGAGCCAACATGACGATCAATAAAACGATATTCACCGTCAAGGAAATCACGCTGGCAATCGTCCAGAACGGGGGCCAGAAATTAAGCTGTAATTTCTTGAAAAGCGTGCCGATATTTTTAGGGAGCGGCGGGAGCGCAAGTTTCTTTGCGGCGGGTTTGGCTTTCTTTTCGGCAGGATTAGGTTTTTTAAGCGCGGTCGTTGAGGGAGTTTCTTCAGCCGGCGGCGCGGTCTGTTTCGGAAGGTTATTCGTCGCCGCGGAGTTCTTCTTCGGGAGTTTTATCATCGGCGAATTTTTCCCGCCATTTAATAAGCGCCGCATTTTTTTCGCAGGGTCGTTTTTGGTTTCGTCTGCCATCATGTCTCCTTCGTTGAACGAGTTCCTATCTTAACATACTTGTTGAACTGCGCGGGGCGCTTGTCCGCTCTTTTCTTTTTGACTATAATCCGCAGAGTGTGGGTCTGATTTTAATAAAGTTATCCGCTGGAGGCAATAGATGTCGAATCAATTTCTGGTGGCGATTATCGGCGCCGGACCTGCCGGGCTATTTGCGGCGCGCGAGCTAGCCACACGCGGCGCGCATGTGACGCTTTTCAACCGCGATATCAAGGTCGGCGGATTGGCAGAGTATGGAATTTATCTTGATAAACATACGATGAAGGAAGGCTTGCGTAAGCAGTTCCGTCAGGCTTTGGAGCAACCTAATCTCGAATATTATGGCAATCTGCTCATCGGCGCGGATGGCGATCTGACGCTGGACCAGGTTCGAGCGTTGGGTTTTGACGCGGTCTTAGTCACAGCCGGAGCGCAAGGCACCAAATGGCTGGGCTTGCCGGGGGAAGACCTCGAAGGCGTGTATCACGCGAAAGACGTGGTTTACGCATATAACAAACTGCCGCCTTTTAGTCAGAAGAAATTTCGTTTCGGAAAACGCTGTGCGCTGATCGGCGCCGGCAACGTGATGATTGATCTTGCCCGCTTCTTGATTTACTATCAACAGGTTGATGAGATTACCGCAATCGTGCGGCGCGGACCGAATGAAGTGAGCTTCACCAAAGAAGAGATGAAGCATTTGATTGCTTATTTGGATTTGAACAATTTTGAAGAAGAGTTGGCGCGCGTCCTGCCGATTTTGCAAACCATTGAACAAGACCCAGAACTCGGTCGCCATAAAGTTTTAGAAGCGCTATCAAAAGCGGAACCGAAAACACAGCCCACCGTATTCCGCTTTGACTTCCTCGCCTCCCCCACCGCCATGCTCGGCGAAAACGGCAAGCTGACAAAATTAGAAGTTGAAGATAACACGCTAATTCTCAAAGACGGCGAACTCAAAGCGCGCGGCACAGGCAATAAGCGCACGCTGGACGTAGAGACCGTTATCTTTGCAATTGGCGATAAAGTGGATGAAACTTTCGGACTGCCCACAGAGCGAAATGAGTTTGTCAAAAATCCAAACCCTAAATTTGCGGAAGAAGGCGTCTCTTATGAAACGACCATCGAAGGCGTGTTTGTTGGCGGCTGGTCGCGCAAAGCCAGCGAAGGTTTAGTGGGCGTGGCGCGCAAGGACGGCATCAATGCCGCCAAAGCCGTCTGGCAATATTTACAAACCAAACCCGCCAGCGGCGTTGACCCCGCAAAAATTGCGGCGCAAATTCAAGCGTTGAATAAGCCAATCGTCACAAAGGCGGAATTAAAAAAATTAGAAAGCGTGGAAGCCGAAGAAGCCCAAAAACGCGGGTTGGAAGAATTCAAATTTGCCAGCAATGAAGAAATGCTACAAGCGCTTGGTCTGTAATTTAGGCTATTCCCAAAGCTTGCAACACTTCTTCCGTGTGTTCGCCCATCAAGGGCGGAGGGAAGCGATAAGCAACCGGCGTTTCGCTCAACTTCAAAGCCGAGCCGACCAAAGGCAACTTGCCGATCGTTGGATGATTCATCTCAATTAACATCTCGCGGTCTTTGACATTTTGCAACGCAAAGACTTGCTCAAAATTATTGATCGCTCCGCAGGGAATCTCTGCCGCTTCTAATTTCCGTAACCACACTTCCGCAGGCTGTTGCGCGAAAATAATTTTCAACAGCGAAATCAATTCCTCGCGGTTTTCCACGCGCGCCGCATTGGTCGCAAAACGCGCATCTTGCGCCAATTCCAATTGATCCAGCGCCTGACACAATCTTTCAAACTGTTTGTCGTTGCCCACGGCAACCGCAAACCAGCCATCCTGCGCCTGAAAGCTCTGATACGGGACGATATTTGCATGAGCGTTGCCGTAGCGCTTCGGCAGTTCTCTCGAAATTAAATAATTGCTCGCCACATTCGCCAGCCAGCCCAGCGTAGAATCAAACAAAGCAATATCCACGCGCTGACCTTTGCCCGTCAAGGCTCGGGCTTGCAAAGCCGCCAAAATTGCAATCACCGCATTCTGACCGGCGAACAAATCCACAACCGCCACGCCGGTTTTCATCGGTTCGCCTTGCGGCTCGCCGGTAATGCTCATCAAGCCCGCCACAGCCTGAATCATAAAATCGTAACCGGGCTTGTCTTTCAGTGAGCCGGTCTGACCAAAGCCGGTAATCGAACAATAGATCAAACGTGGGTTTAATTCATGCAGGCTTTCATAATCCAGCCCGTATTTCTTCAATATCTCCGGACGAAAATTCTCCACCAGCACATCGCTTCGCAATGCTAGTTCGCGCAAAACCTGCCTGCCCGTTTCTGTTTTCAAATCCAGCACAACGCCGCGCTTATTACGATTAACGCATAAATAATAAGCGCTCTCGCCTTCCGCAAACGGCGGACCCCAAGCGCGGGTTTCATCTCCCGCTGGCGGCTCTACTTTAATCACTTCCGCGCCCAAGTCGCCGAGAACCATCGTACAATAGGGACCAGCCAGCACGCGGCTCAAATCCAACACACGAATATTTTGTAAGGCTTGCATAGCTCTCCTTTATGAAACGCGATTTATATTTTAGCAAACCCGTGATGAATTCCGCCGGAACTTTAGGCTACGCGCCAGATTCAAGAAACGGGATTGCGCTCGAAGCCTTCGGCGCATTTGTGACCAACCCGCTCTCGCCGCGCCCGCGCCTGCCAGCCGCATCCCCTAGCTTGATCCAATTCCCCGGCGGATTTTTAATGCACAGCGGTTTGCCCAACCCGGGCTTATTCTCCGCCATCAAAAAATACGAAGCGCGTTGGCAAAAATCCCAACTGCCCATCGTCGTCCATCTCATGGCAGAGACGCCCGCAGAAACGCGGCGCATGGTTCGCGCTTTAGAGTCCGTTGAAAATATAATGGCTGTGGAATTAGGCTTCGCGCCCTTCGTTGCGGATGAAACCGTCGCTCTCACGCTGGAAACTTGTCGCGGCGAAATTCCGCTCATCTTTTCTTTGCCCGCCGAAAAAATTCTCACGCTCGGAAAAAAACTCATTCAAAACGGCGCGCACGCCCTCAGCCTAATGCCGCCGCGCGGCGCGCTTATGCAAAATAATCAACTCGTCAGCGGTAGGCTTTATGGACCCGCGCTCTTCCCCCAAACGCTCGCAACCATCTGCGCCGCCAGCAAACTCGATCTCCCTATCATTGCCAACGGCGGAATTTATCGCGCACATCACATCGCCGAAGCGCTCTCCGCCGGCGCGCTCGCCGTGCAAATTGATTCCAGTTTATGGCTCCCCGCTGAAATCTAAATTCAGCGGGCTTGAGCGCAAGAGGCGCAACTTATAAATAAAAAAAGGACTTCGTCTTACGACGAAGTCCTTTTGGTCAATCGCAATTAGAGAATTACGACATCAGCGGCTTGTAAGCCTTTAGGACCTTTTTCGATGGAGAATTCCACCTTTTGGCCCTCTTGCAAGTTCTTGAAGCCATCGGCTTTGATCGCGGAGAAGTGAACGAAAACATCCGCTCCACCTTCGCGTTCAATAAAGCCGTAGCCTTTTGAACCATTAAACCACTTGACCGTTCCGACAATACGTTCTGACATTTTGCCTCCTAAGCAAAAAAGAAAAATAAGCGGCGAAGTATGTCTTCCATCGGACGGTCTAAAAAAACTACTCGTAACGGAGTCGTGTCTTTCTACTTCCTAACGAAAACCTACTTACATCCTATCCCGCCAACTTTATCATAAAATTTTAATCTTGACAATTATTTCAGTAGGGTAATCGCATTTGAAAATCTTGAAGCCCAACCTTTGGTGATTTAGTTTCAGAATCCGCCAATCTTCACGAATTCACGCTAATCTTTCTAAAAAAATCGCGTAGATTGGCGCAGATTAGCGGATAAAAATCCAAATGCGATAGCCCTAATTATTTCAGCGGCTCCAAGATCATCACCGGAATTGTGCGATGCGCGGCGCGCCGTTCATATAACGCATAGCCCTGATAATATGCAAGCGCCAAATTCCAATATTTCTCGCGTTCCGCGCCCTCCGCCTGCCGCGCAAGATAGCTTTGCTTTCTGCCGCGATACAAAACCTCACACAGCGGATTCCGCTTCAAGTTGTAATACCAGCCCGGGTTGGGTTTGCGTCCAAAGTTAGAGCCGATCAATGCGATTTTTTCGCCGTCAAACAAACTGACCAGCGGCAGAGTGCGGGCTTCGCCTGTTTTCGCCCCAAGCGTCGTCAGGTAAATGATTGGCAAGCCCACAAATTCGGTAACGGTATATTTACCGCCGGTGAATCTGGATACGCTCCCATCCAGACGATACAAAACCACAGCCAAAAATGCGGAGACCCATTTCAACATCAAAAAACGATGAATGAACTTTTGAAAAGCGTTTGGTTTGAGATGAGATTCCATAAGCCGGATTCTACTTTCGATTTTTCGTCCCTAGCTTCGGGGAAACTGCCAGCGTTTCAGGTAGATTGTTCACGCTGAAAATATTTTCCAGCTTCTTCCAGCGCAAGGAAAATGAACAACCAAAACGTCAGCGCCAATTGCAAGCCAACCGATAAAGCGTGGCGCTCGACCGCCATTGCGTCGCCGTGCCAGGTGATGAACAAATGCGGAAAAATGGTTAGACAGAGAAAGATGAAAGCCGCCCACAGCGAATTTTCGCGCCAGCGTTTTTTATAAATGACGAAGATCGCGGCTAAAGTCAACGCGCTAAAAATCCAGCGGACGAAATGTACCGGATATAAAATCCGTTCCACGCGCGAGGGCAATAAATCCGCGTATTTTCGAGAAAAATATTTAGCCACATCCTGAAAGTAAATCAATCCGTCAAATTCCCGCCAGGTTTGCCCAAAACTGTGAAGCGGGTTTGTGATCAGCCACCGCATATAACAGTTTTTTCCACGCTCCCCCACCCACAGACGGAAGCTTTCCAGCGCCGGGTCTTCGTAAAATTGGCGTTCGTTGGCATTGGCATATAAACCCGCCAAGCCGATCAATTCGTCGTTCACGGGCATTCCGCAGGCTTGAAACGCTTGAAGCGCGTTTGTATATGGCAAAATCCGCTTGCCGACTACGTTGATGAAAGGAAACTCCCAGCGTCCGCTTAGGTCCGCGCTGAGGTTGTTGATCAAGAAGATCCCTAAAAAAATTGCCGCCAGCGTGAGCGTTCGCGGTTGCGCCCAGCGCAGAACCACAGCCAGCAGAAGCATACCCGCCGCCATGAGCAATAAATAGGCGTTGGTATCGCGCGTAAAGGCGAAGAGAAAGGCGCTGATGGAAAGGGCGATGACTTTATAAATCTTCCAGCCGCGCAGTAGCCAAATGCCGCAGGCGCTGAAGAGGATGAAGAACGAAAGCGAAAGCGATTCGGTCAGCATTACAAAATCCCAGCCGGCGAGATGGCGGACTAAACTCAAAGCGAGGAGAATGCTAAAAGAAAATAGGCGCAGTCCTAAAGTCCGAAAAGCGGCGGAGACGCAGAAAGCTAATACGCCCCAACTGAATAACGTCACGCCAAGTTGAATTTTGGCGGTTAGGTCATAATCCTGTTTTGTGATTTGTAAAAGCAGGGGAAAAACAAACGGGCGGAGAACATGCAAAAAATTGAAGCTGAGGATAGGTTTGAGCGAAATGGCGGCGTAGATAACGGTATCCGCTAACTCGCGCGGCGCGTGGAGCGCTTTGAGCGCGGTGAAAACGCGCAGGCAGGCATAGGCGCTAAAAATAAAAACTTTGAGCGGCGTTTCATAACGCGCAAAAAAAGATTTCATTTAATTATTTTTCCAGCCAAATGGTGAAGGGACCGTCGTTGTGAATTTCGACTTGCATGTGCGCGCCAAATTGACCGGTTTGAGTCGGCACGCCTTGCGCGGTTAATAATTCAACAAAGCGCGCGACGAGCGGCTCGGCGGCTTCGGGCAGGGCGGCGTCAATGAAAGATGGGCGGCGACCTTTACGCGCATCGGCATATAAAGTGAATTGCGAAACGACTAGCGCCGCGCCTTGCGTTTCCAAAATTGATAAATTCGTTTTGCCGTTTGCATCTTCAAAGATTCTTAAGTTGGCGATTTTTTCAGCGAGAAATTGCGCCTGCGCTTCATTATCCGTATGACCAACGCCTAAAAGAATCAACAGACCTTTCTCAATTTTGGAAATGGTCTGTTGATTGACGGAAACGCTGGCTTGGGAAACTCTTTGGAGTAAAGCTCTCATGGAAATTGGTCGGCTAGGATTTATAGCCGTTAAGGCAGTTGCATTGCCTCGCGGACTTCAACCATCGTTTCTTTAGCAATCGCTTGGGCGCGTTTGGCGCCATCGTTGAGGACATCCTGCACGTAGCTGGCTTGCGCGGCGAATTCGGCGCGTTTGGCGCGGAAGGGTTCGAGATGTTTGTTCAGGTTGTTGGCGAGGCGCATTTTACAATCCACACAGCCGATACCGGCGCGGCGGCATTCGACGTTGATCATATCCACTTCTTCTTGCGGGGAGAAAATTTTGTGCATGGTGAAGACGTTGCACACGTCTGGGTTGCCCGGGTCGGTGCGTTTGACGCGCGCCGGATCGGTGACCATTTCACGCACGCGTTTGGTGGTTTCTTCCGGCGTGGAAGCCAACTCGATATGATTGTTCAAACTCTTGCTCATTTTATCTTTGCCGTCAATGCCCACAACCTTGAGAATTTCGGTGTGTTTGACTTGCGGCTCGATCAAGGCTTTGGTGTTGTAACGATAATTAAACGAGCGGACAATTTCGCGGGCGAATTCCAAATGCGGGGCTTGATCTATGCCGACTGGAACAATATCCGTTTTATAGAGGACGATATCGGCGGTCATCAACACGGGATAGCCGAGCAAGCCATAATTTACGTTTTCCGGTTGCTGGCGGACTTTTTCTTTGAAGGTCGGCAGATCGGTCAGTTTGCCAAATTGCGTGACCATAGAGAGATAGGTGTGCAATTCCATCACTTCCGGGACGTGCGATTGCACAAAAAGAATTGATTCTGCGGGGCGAATTCCGGCGGCGAGCCAATCGAGCGCCATTTCAAAGGTATTCGCTTTCAGGTCTTGAGTGGTTTCAACTGTGGTCAGCGCGTGAACGTCCACAATACAATAAACGCAATCATAATCCGCTTGCATTGCCACATAATTTTTAATTGCGCCGAGATAATTTCCTAAATGTTGCCGCCCAGTGGGTCTGGCTCCCGAAAAAACTCTACCTTTTTTTGCCATGCGTCGCCTCTGCTGATGAATTATAAAATATTAGAAAATTATAACATGGCGTATTCAAAGGCTTGTCACGCCCTGTTAGAAACGCTATAATGCCAGCGTTTATTTAGAAAGAAGCAAGGAGAAAAAATTATGCCCGTTTATACTTACCGCTGTGAAAATTGCGGAATCCAATTTGAAAAACACCAAGCGTTTACAGATAACCCGCTCAAGACCTGTCCGGAGTGCCGCAAAAAGGCTTTGAAGAAAGTCATTACGCCGACCAAAATTATTTTCAAAGGCTCGGGCTTCTACGCTACGGATCACAAATCGCCTTCGGGGGCTGGGGCTTCTTCTACGAAAACGGAGAAGAAAGCCGAGAGCAAATCTGAAACTAAAGCTGAGAAGAAAACCTCCAGCGAAAGTTCTGCCGAGTAAATTTATTCAACCAGCGCGACGCTCACGCGTCGCCTTTTTATTTCTATTTTTTAGCTAAGGAGCGAATCTCATGTCCATGGAAGATATTCTCAAAGTGTTGGTCGATTCTCGTCAGCAAGGCAATGCCTCCCAAGCGGGAGCCGACCCAATGGCAAGCCTGATCGGCGGTTTGTTGGGCGGTCAGCCGCAATCCACAGGCGGAGCGCACGCGCCAGTCAACCCCAATGCAGGCGGCGGCTCCGGTGCGGATTTAGTCGGCGGCTTGGTAAGTACCTTACTCGGCGGTCAACCGCAATCCGGCGGCGGACAAACCTCCAGCCTCGGCGGTGGCGCTGATTTGAGCGGCATGATGGGCTTGTTGGAAACCTTCATGGGCAGTCAAGGCAATACATCCGCTTCTTCAATGGGCATGACGAACAACGATCCAATCATGGCTTTGTTAACTCCCTTTGTTGCGCCATTGGCAAAGAAAGCGAAAATCTCGCCGGAAATCGCGATGATCGTCGTTTCTTTCGTGGTGCATAAACTGCTCGCGCATTACCCCACCTCTGGCAGAGATTCAAACTCTTTTGACCTAGATAATTTGATCGGGCAAATCAACACCGGCAAAGTGGACCCGGGCATGTTGCGTCAAAGCGGAATGGTCAGCGAACTTTCGCAAAAGACCGGCTTGAACGAAGCGCAAACCGAACAAGCCTTGCAATTCGCTTTTGCCGGCGTAGGCAAAACCATCAATAAAGTTTCCGGCGTTAAGCCTTCGAGCGCAGGTTCAAAGCCTAAAACTGTCAGCGGCGGAAGTTTAAGCGGCGCGCGCGCAAAAGCCGGAAGAAAAAAGTAATTTAATCATTCAAAAAGCGCCCCGCAGATTGCGGGACGCTTTTATTTATTGACTGATATTACGCAGTTTCAGCGCCGCAACTTTCAAATTGACTCAGATAAATCTTGCAGTACGGTTAACGAGGCGCTAATTTATTTTCGCCGCGCAACATCCAACGCACGACAACGACCAATTGGACGACCACGATCAATCCGCTGATGTAAGCCATGCTGTTATAGCCAAGCGAAGCGAAGATGAAGCCGCTTTCCAAACTGCCCACTGCCGAAGCCAAGCCAACCAACAAATCGTTGAAGCCTTGCGTGCGCGCGCGTTCGGCGGGCGTGAGTTGATCCGCCAATAAAGTAGAACCGCCGACAAAACAAAAATTCCAGCCCAAGCCAAGTAAAAATAAGGCTACGCCCAAAGGCAAAACGTCCGGTGAGATCGTCGCGGCAAAGCAAGCCGCAATCAGCGTAATTGTGCCAATCAAAATGACTTTTCCGCGCCCCCACACATCCGCCAGCCTGCCCGATAAAATTGAAAAAGCGTACATCCCGAATGTATGCGAAGCGATCACCGCCGAAATATCCGTCAACTGATGTTGATGTCCGCGCATGTGAAGCGAGGTGATCACCATCACCAAAACCATCACCATTTGACCGATGACCATGCTGATCAGCGCCACCAACGCGGCAGGCTGACTAAAGATCTGCATCAAATTACGTTGTCCGCCGCCTCTTTCCGCGCTGACAGTTGATTCGGCTTCGGGGAATCTTTCCGCCACTTCCTTGCCAATCTCGCGCGGGTCTGGGCGCAAGCCAATGAAGACGACCAGCGCCGCAATTGCAAACAAAACCAGCGCCACCAAATACGCGCCAGCCAGTTCATCCACGCCCCAGCCCCCCACCAAACGACCGGCCGGTCCAGCCACAAAGGGACCAATCACCGAGCCAACTGTGCCGCCAATCACCACGTTTGAAATTGCGCGCCCGCGATGTTCAGGTTTGTTCACTTCCGCCGCCGCAAAACGTCCGAGCGTAACCGCCGAATTGCCAATGCCCATCAAAATCATGCCCACAATAAATAATGGAAAAGAATGGATGGCAATTGCGTAAAACGTAACGCCAGAGCCAACCGCGCCGGAAATCAATCCGGTCGTTAGCCCTTTGCGCCTGCCAATTGCGTCAAAGACATAGCCCCAGCCAAACGCAGAAAATGCGCCCGCCAATAAATAGATCGCGGTTGGCAAACCCGCCAAACTTGGGTTTTGCGTGAGTTCTTTACCGACGATGGAATTCAACGTCGCCGCCGCAATAAAGCCCGCCGAAGCCAGAGCTTGCTGGGCAAATAAAATTGCGGTTATCTTTTTGGCAATTCTTGTAAGGGTATCCATTCACTCTCCAGTTCAAGATAAAAATTATACCTTGTACGGTAGAGAGTCTTTTACGAAACAACCGACATGGCCAGGTCTACTGTTATTTCTTCCAATTTCTTTCCAAGTTCGTCCAATTCAACATAAGAGCTGAAAAGCTTTATCGGTTTCATGTATAAGATTTCCACCTCCCCATTTTGTTCTTCTCTGACAACAAATTTGAGCGGCGCTTGAATTACGGCTTCGGGGTTGCTTTCAAGCAATTGTTTCATATAATTTGGGTGGAAATATAAAAGCTGTTTAAATCCTTGTATGGTTATTCCATGATTAGCTAGGATTTGTTGCGGATTAATTTCGTGAATCAAAAGTAATCCGGCAGTTTCGATAGCGTTCTTCAATCGTTCGACGGTTGCGTCAAAATCAAACTTTGACCTGGCTTTCACGAGAGCTTCTGAATGAATCATGGGCGTAATTCCACTTTCTCAAAATCTAAATCCGTATCTGCGGATTTATTAAAGTAATTTGGGAAGATATTAAATGTCGTGACCAAAATAATTTCCGCAATCTCCCCGTCGGTATATCCAGCAAACCGCAGGCGGGTCAGTTCTTCGTCACGCAGAGAACCGCGCTTCTCAATCAATAAACGCGCAAATTTCAAAGCGGCTTCAATTTTTGGATCCTCTGCCGAGGAAAGTTGCGCCGACTCCATCATTTGCGCGTCCAACCCTAATTTTTTACCTTTGGCTGTGTGGGCTGAAAGGCAATACTGGCATTGATTTCCTTGAGCGACAGTCACAGCCAATAATTCTCTCAACTCGGGGGATAACATGCCGCGCGTCAAAATAGAATTCACTGATAAATATGTTTCCAAGACAATCGGTGAATTCGCCATGGCGCGCATCATATTTGTTACCCGCCCCGAATTGGACTGAATCGCATCAAACATTTTTTTTACGTCTTCATTATCCGTATCTACATCAACCAACCCAAGGTTCGCCATATTGTTTCTCCTAAAAAATTAAGAATTAGAAATCAAACTTGCCGCTATTCTCTTTGCTTCTTTTGCTGAATTTGGATTCTTTTCGCGCACTGCGGTCACAATCGCCCCGTCTATCAGCAACATAAACGCCTTTGATAATTCTTTTGCGTTATCAATCTGCGCTTCTACAAGAACAGATTGAATAAAACCCTGTACCTTTTGTTTATGTTCTGCCGCGGTTTGATGAGCAAGATGATCGCCATCTGCCACTTCCACCATTGTGTTGATAAAAGCACAGCCGCGAAAATCAGCCATTCGGAAGCGTTCTTCCAAAGCGTCAAAAAGCGCCAATGGGCGATCTTGGGCTTGCGGAGCCAACCGATAAACCGCCTCCTCAAACCATGCACGCCAGCGTTCATCTCTGCGCTTCAAAAATTCTACAACAAGCATATCTTTCGTTTTGAAATGCTTATAAAAGGTCATCTTTGCTACATCAGCTTTCGCAATGATGCTGTCAATGCCAACTGCGCGAATTCCGCTTTGATAGAACAATTGACCGGCAACTTCCAAAATTCGTTCACGAGGCGAGTCAGAGGCGTGTTTTTTTAATTTCATCCCCCAAGTATACAGACCTGTCTGTATACTGTCAAGATTAACAAAGGGTCAATTTAGTTAAACAGTAGATATTTAATGTGAGGAATGGAAAGGTTTTGAATACAAATTGCGTCGAGACGGTTTGCTCAAGTTTCTTCAACAACGCATTCTGTAAAACTTGGGGACGGGCATCAGGCGTATTCCTATTTTTGAAGCGTTTCAAATTCCAAAATGCAAGCGCAGACGAATCTAACTTGCTCTTCAGTTAATTCAGGATACATGGGCAAAGATAAAACTTCGTTTGCGGCGCGTTCGGCGTTGGGCAAAGAGCCGGAGCGATAGCCTAAATCTGCATAAGCCGGTTGCAAATGTATCGGCATAGGATAATGGATCAAAGTCTGCACGCCTTTCGATTTTAGAAAAGCTTTCAAAGCGTTGCGTTGAGGGTGACGAATTACAAATTGATGAAAAACATGCTCGCAACCGGCGGGCTGATTCGGCAGGATCGCGCGCGTATTTTGAAGCGCCCCCAGATACAAGTTCGTCAATTCCCGACGGCGCAAATTCCACGCATCTACATATTTCAATTTGACGCGCAAAATTGCGGCTTGCAATTCATCCAAGCGACTATTCATCCCTTTGACTGAGCTAATATAATGTTCTTTCCAGCCGTATTGGCGCAAGGCGCCGATCTTCTCCGCTAGGTTTGCATCCTGCGTGATCACCGCCCCGCCATCGCCAAACGCCCCAAGATTTTTTGTCGGGTAAAAACTAAACGCGGCGAGCGCGCCAAACGAACCGACTTTTTTTCCTAAATATTTCGCGCCATGCGCCTGCGAGCAATCTTCAATCACCCACAGCCCGTGTTGTTTGGCAAATTCTAAAATGGGATTTAAGTCTGCCGGGCATCCATATAGATGAACTGGGATAATCGCGCGCGTGCGCGGCGTGAGCGCCGCTTCCAGTAAAGTTGGATTTAGAGCATAGTTGACGAGGTCTATATCCACCAAGCGCGGAAAAGCGCCGCTCGCCTCAATCGCCGCGACAGTTGCCACAGCGGTATGAGCAGTGGTGATCACCTCATCATTCTCTCCAATGCCGCAAGCCATCAAAGCCAATTGCAAGGCTTCGGTGCCGGAAGCGACGCCCACCGCATAAACCGAATCGCAATATGCGGCAAACTCTTTTTCAAAAGCCGAAACTTCCGATCCTAAAATAAAAGAGCCGTTAGCAAAGACGCGCTGACAGGCTTCTTCTACCTCCAAACGAATGGCTTGATACTGCTTGTTCAAGTCAATGATCGGAATCGTTTGCATTTTACAAATATTCCTTTTGATAGGCGCGGTAATATTCCAAAGTTTGGGATATGCCTTCGGTCAGAGAGATGCGCGGCGACCAACCTAACTCGCGTTGAATCAAGCTATAGTCCGCGTAATAATCGCCGATGTCAATGCGTTTGCGCCCTTCTGGAAACGGCACGAGTTCATACGCGCCGGCGCCGTTCAATTTGATCATCAGGCGGGCAAGTTCTAAAAGATTGCTCCGCTCGCCGCCCAAGTTGTAGATTTTTCCGTAAGCGTTTGGCGAAGCGGCACACAATAGCAAGGCGCTTACTACATCGTCCACATAATTAAAATCCCGAATTTGATTTCCGGTTCCAAAAATTTGAAGCGGCTGATTAAGCAAAAGTTGACGAAACCACCAGCCGATAAAGTTCAAAAGCGCGTCTTTGATTCTCATGCGCGGGCCGTAGACGTTGGTCATGCGCAGGACGCTGGTTTGCATTGCGTAGGCGCGATGGTAAACAAGATGATACATCTCTCCGGCGCGCTTGCTAACGCCGTTGTTATCGGCAGGGATGACTGGATGACGCTCGTCTACGGGCAGATATTGAGACCGCCCATAGACTTGGCGCGTGCCGGCAAAGACGATTTTGATCTGCGGGTTGTTCAGCCGGCAAGTTTCCAGTAGCTTCAATTGTCCGCTTGTATTGTTGTGCAAATCTTTGAATGGATCTTGCATACTGCCCAGATGACTCATTTGTCCGGCGAGGTTGAATAAATAATCCTGACCTTGCACAAGGAGTTTCATTTGGGCTTCATCGGCAATTTCAGCGTGAATGACGCGCAGATCGCGTTCAATTTCAGCGATGTTAAATAAGTTCCCCGCGCCGTCTGCGTTCAAATTATCAACGATCGTCACGTCCGCGTTCAGCTTTAGGAGAGCGCGCGCCAAATTGCTTCCAATAAAGCCCAGCCCGCCGGTAATTAGCGCTTTCTTCTGGCGATACGCGGTTGTCATATCCATCATTGCTTCCGCTGAAGATGTTCGCGCTTAACGACCAAGACCCAATAAAGTTTGGCTAATTGAGAGAAGGTGCGGATAATTCGCTTGGGAGAAAAAAATTGCGAAACGCCATATTTGCGGGAATAATGATTAACTGGAATTTCGGCAAAGGTATAACCAAAATCTTGAAGCTTCTTGACCAATTCCAAACAAATCGCGCCGGTTCGACTGGTTAGTTTAATTTCATCCAAAGCCTTGCGCGGGATGAGACGAAAGTCGCAATCCACGTCGCGGATGCGGATGCCAAATAAAAATTTTACAAAATAATGATAGGCGCGCCCAATCACAATCCGAATCCACGAATCGTTGCGCGTCAATTTATACCCGTTGACTATATCTACGTCAGATTCAAGGGCGTTGACCAGATTGACCAGTTCCAAAGGGTTGTATTGCGAGTCGCCGTCGGTATAAAAAACCCAATCTTTAGTCGCCGCCTGAAAGCCGCTCCGCAAAGCCGCGCCATAGCCTTGATTGACGGGGTGCGTGATTACTTTCAATTCAGGATAGCGTAAAACTGTTTCCGCCAGCATTGTGGCGGTGTAATCCACGCTGCCATCGTTGACGACGATGATCTCAAAATCATCTGCGGTTTGGCGCAAAGCAATTGCCGCCGCCGCGACCATGCTGGTAATCGTCCCCCCATCGTTGTAGGCGGGAAAAACCGCGCTGATGCTGGAAATTTTTTTCAGTGTATAAGTTTCATCCATGCGTTTTATTTTTGTTTTTTACCGATAGCCATGACGCTTAAGCCATAAGGTAATTCAAGTGCGGCGGCTAGCGGCGCTTCGCTGGCAAGCACGGCTTTGAAGAAGCCATTCAAAGCGCCGACGGGTAGAGAAAGATCAGATTGCGCCTCTGCCTGCGGGAAAAACCGTTCGCTTAACCGTTTGAGCGCCGCCAACGGAAAGAGCAACATGTTGGCATAAGTAATATGCTCAACTATAAAGTGACTTTGTTCCAATAGTTTTTTGACCAGCGTTTTGGTATAACGGCGGTTAGTGTGAACGCGCTCATCGTGTTTGCCGCGTAGCCAGTCATAAGCGGGTAAGCGTAACAGGACTCTTCCATTGGGGGAAAGCACGCGAAAAAATTCGCTTAATGCTTGGCGCTCGTCCGTAACGCCGCGTTCGTAAAGAACGTCAAAACTGGCGACCAAGTCAAAGGAAGCCGAAGCAAACGGCAGGTCCAGGACAGAGGCGCAGGCGAGGCGGGAAGCGTTGCGTTTTTGGCAATAGGTCAATGCCTGCGGGTATAAATCCACGCCAGTGACTTTGCCAAGATCCGCCAGATAAGTAGTCATGGCGCTGCCTGTGCCGCAACCTGCATCTAAAATTCGTGGCGCAGAAGCGCCCACCCAGCGCTTCAATATAGATTTTGTCAGCTCAGCCATCCCCAAATACCACCAATGGCGGCTTTCAACTTGATACATCAGGTCATATTCTTTGAGATCCAAAATAAGCCTTTTTAGGGGACGCGGTAAGCCAACAAAATGGGTTTTTCGCAATCATAGCTATAATGCAATTGACCGCCGGGATGTTCGCGCGCCCAGGCTTCTAATTCGTCAATCCGCTCGGGGATGGCGATAACGGTTTCGCCGGAAACCACGTGGAATTCGCTGATGGGTTCTGGGACGTTGATAATTTTTCTTCTACCGCTCAGAAAGTCGGTGGAAGCGTGAGTTCCATAAAACATAAATTCATTGCTCAGTAAGTAAACGGAAGCTTCGTTATCAATCGTATCCGCATATCTGCCGAGGTAAGAGGCGAAGCGCGTGCCAATGCCGCCGCCAAATTGACAGCGTCCAATGAAATCTCCGTAATAAGTCCAGACGTTATAGATAAGCAGGCTGAAGAGCAGCGCCGAAACTGTAAAAGCATAAACATTTCTGGAAGTAGTTATGCCCAAGCCTAATAGTTTCAGAGTTTCATCCAGCCCAATCGCCACGATAATGAAGACGGCTGGCAATGCCATTAACATCCGATAGGTATCGGCGGAAGGCGGCAGAGCAAACACCCCGACCGAAAAGGTTGCGCCCCAAAAATAACCGTTGAGCAGGAGATAATCGGGATTTTTTAGGCGCAACAAAATGATAACCAGACCGATGAAGAAGAAAACCGTTGGAATCGCGCTGACGACGGGAGAGTTCGCTCCGTAAAAATCATAGGCTGGGTAATAGAACAATGAAAGGAAAGCGTGTAAAAAGCGGCCGAACAAAATCTCAATGGCAGATTGCCCAGTGCTTTGCATCGTGCTGGCCAACCAGCCAGATTGAAACGTGCCGTCTTGATTCAAACGCCCAAATGCCAGGTCTGGATGAGTGACGTAATAATATACCGCTGGCGTAATCATCAGCAGAAAGCCGCCCCAAAAAGCTAGTATTTGAGAAATGCGCGTTTTCATCCAGGAGTAATAGAAGATTAAAGCCAAGACGAAGAAGATCAAAATCAAACCGGCAATGACTTGCGAGGTCAAATAAACTGAGAAATGAATCGCCAGCAAAATACCGCCTAAAGCGGAGCGCCAGGTTTCACGCTTTCTCAAGCCGCTGAGGAGCAAGTACAGTTCGAGCGGAGCTAACCAAGTCCCTTGGATATATGCCACCGAAACGATCCGACTGAAATGAATATGCGAGTGCGAAAAAGCGATCAGCATCGCCGCCAGGAAAGCGACGCGCTTGCCAGTCATCCAGCGCGTGAGCAGATAAACGCAAGGAATCGCCAACACGCCGCCAATGGCGGGCAGTAAGCGCAAGGCGAAAGCGCTGTTATTTCCAAATATCTTCAAACCGATATTAATCAACTGAAGATATAACGCGCCAAAATTTTCCCACAAGGCAAAGGGGTTTGCCAGCGAATCGGAAATTGAACTTTGGGCGAACAAGCCCACCAAGCCCTCATCGCCATCCAGCACGCGCGGCGATTCGCCCAAATGATAAAAGCGTAGAATAACGCCCAGAAGCGTCACGCCCAGCACAGTTAGAATTTCGGCGCGATTTTCCCGCAACCATGCCACAAATGTCTTGAAATCAACCTGCACGTTGAAAAACGCATAAAAATACACAACCGCGCTCAACAACCAAACCGTCACCAGCGGGATGAAGTTGATCCGCGCAAAGTTCAGCAGTTTTGCGTTGGCAAACGTCACCACAAAGGACAGCAAAAAAGCGCTCATAATCCAGAGCGGCTGATCTCGAAACAAAATAAACTGTGAAATTTTTACAAAAAAGGGGGTGGGCTTAATGAGTTGGCTCAGCCCAATGACCGCGATCCCTAAAACCGTCAACCAAAAATAAGGCGGGACCCAAACTTCATCGGACGGCTTAGAAAACACCAAAAGTTGGCTAAGCAGAATAAAAAAAATGCCTATAAAAGCGACAAACCGTTTGATATTGCCGACATCCCCCCGCTCTTCCGGTTTTGTATCGGTCATCAGTTTACCTCCAATGTGGAATTAAAAAGTTAAGGATTATTTTTTCTAGGTTTGTTCCTTGAAGAGTTTTTGATTATACACAAGTTTGACGGATTAGCTCAAAAAATTTCAAGTTTGCAAAGATTAACTAAAATTATTTTAATATAAATTCGGAATGTTAACAAATCCTGAAATTCATGTATAATTCAAGAAATCCGCAAGGATGATTTCTTGAAAAACTTCTGCCGCTCTCGCGGCCTTTGCTCGAACTTGACTGGACTTTGGCGCACCGCCTCCCTCCAATTTTTGGGAGTTACTTTGTGAAGTATCAACCGCGTAACTTTGACGGCTTCACCCAACAACTTATGCTGAGCATGACGCAACACCGCCGCATAATTTCATCCACACCCTCCCCGCTTCTCGCTTAGACTTGGGGAACTGGTTGCCTACCCAGACATTTTCACAGCCGAGGCCGATTCGTTCGGCAGACTCGGCTGTGTTCGTTTAAAAATGGAGCTATGCAAAAGATAACCGCTATTGAGCCGCAGAAGAACCGCAACCGGCTGAATATTTATCTGGATGGAGCGTTTGCCTTTGGGCTGGCGCGCATCACCGCCGCGTGGCTCAAAGTTGGCGATGAACTGAGCGCCGAAAAGATCGCCAAACTCCAAGCCGAGGATGCCCGCGAACGAGCCTTACAACAGGCGTTGCTGTTCCTAAGCTATCGCCCGCGTTCGGAAAAAGAAATTCGGCAGAATTTGAGCAAGCATGAAATCCCCGCCGAGATCGTTGAAGAAACGCTTCAACGCCTGAGAGCGGATGGGCTTGCCAACGACGATAAATTTGCCCGCGTATGGGTGGAAAATCGCAACACCTTCCGCCCGCGCAGTCGCCGCGTATTGGCGCTGGAGCTTCGTCAAAAAGGGCTTGACGATGAGGTTGTCCAATCTGCCGTAGCAGATGTGGATGAAAATGCTCTCGCGTACGAATCCGCTCAAAAAAGAGCCGCCAGATTCAAAAGTCTGGAATGGAGCGCGTTTCGTAAAAAATTATCAGAATACCTTGCGCGGCGCGGCTTTCCGTATGCGGTCATCGCTCCAGTCGTCTCACGGATTTGGAACGAAACCCATGCGGACGGCAAATATTTTGAAGATAACGAGGATATAACATGAATCCGATCAGCGTAATATTAATTGTAGTTCTAGGATTATTGATTGGCGCCGGGCTTGGATATTTTGTTAGAAAATACCAAGTGGATCGCGCCAATAAAGCCAAGCAGGAAAAAGCCGACGATATTCTCAAAGCCGCCAATTCACAGGCGCGTTTGATCGAAAGCGGCGCGCGCGATAACGCGACCAAGATCGTCCAAGCCGCCGAATCTGAGATGAAAGAACGGCGCGTGGAACTCAACCGCGAAACTGAACGCTTAGATAAACGCCGCGGCGAACTGGACGCGCGTTTTGACAAAATCGAACAACGCGAACAAACTTTGAATAAGCGTCAATCGCAAGTGGATAAGCGCGCAAATGAAATCGAGAAACTGCACGAAGATCAAGTTAAGAAACTTGAGCAAGTTGCCCAAATGACTCCCGAAGATGCGCGCAAAGAATTATTCGCGGCTGTGGAAAAAGAAGCCCGCGGCGATATGGCGCGGATTATGCGTCAGATCGAAGCCGAAGCCCGCGAAGAAGGCGAGAAACGCGCCCGCAAATTAATCGCCGACGCAATTCAGCGCGTCGCCTCAGAGCATGTAGCGGAAGTGACTCGCGCAGTGGTCACTTTGCCCAGCGAGGAAATGAAGGGGCGCATCGTGGGGCGCAACGGGCGCAATATCAAAGCCTTTGAGCAAGCCGCCGGCGTGGATGTGATCGTGGACGATACGCCTGACTCGGTGACGGTCTCTTGTTTTGATTCTGTGCGCCGCGAAATTGGTCGCCGCGCTTTGGCGAAGTTGATCTTAGATGGACGCATTCATCCCGCGCACATTGAAAAGATCGTGGAAGATGAAACCAAAGCCGTCGAGAAAATCATCAATGAAGCCGGCGAACAAGCCGCTTACGACGCGAACGTCTCCGGCATTCACCCTGAAGTGTTACGCATGATCGGGCGTTTGAAGTTCCGCACATCCTACGGGCAAAACCAATTGGCGCACGCGGTGGAAGTCTCCAAACTGGCGGGCATTCTCGCGGCAGAAATTGGCGCGAATGTAGAATATGCCAAATTGGGCGGCTTCCTGCACGATATCGGCAAGGCGATGGATCACAATCAAGAAGGGACGCACGCCGGTCTAGGCGCAGAATTTTGTAAACGCTATGGCGTGAATCCAATCGTCGTCAACGCCATTGCCGCCCACCACCATGAAGTGGATCAGGAAACTGTGGAAGCGGTGATCACCGAAGCGGCGGATGCGATCTCCGGCGCGCGCCCCGGCGCGCGGCGCGAAGATTTGGAAGCGTACATCAAGCGCATCCGCTCGCTCGAAGAAATGTCGCTTTCGTTCCCGGGCGTGCAACAAGCCTTTGCTATTCAAGCCGGGCGCGAGGTGCGTATTCTGGTCAAGCCGGAGACGATTGACGACTTAGGTTCGGCGCGGCTGGCGCGCGATATCGCTAAAAAGATTGAAGAGACCATGCAATATCCGGGTCAAATTCGCGTAACGGTCATCCGCGAAACGCGCTCGACAGAATACGCCAAATAACCCATTGCAAGGTAATTACAAACCAAAGACCCCATTTCGCAAAGCGGTAAAATTAATTTTATTCGCATGGTTGAAAATGGGGTCTTTCTATTTCTCGCTTAGTGGCACAAGCCACAGCGCGGATACGCGCAGTTGGCATTTTTTGAGCATACCGCCGCACAAAACGCAAGTTTTCTAGCGCCGAATAGCGCTATACTTTTCGCTATCTAAATAAAATTCAAGTCTTTCAGAGGAACGTCTCCATTGGATGCAAACCTGATTGAAGCCCAGCGTAACCTAAAGACAACCTCAACGCCTCTCCCCTGGTGGACTTGGATATTGCCCTTTTTCATCGCCAACCTCGGCACTTGGCTCTCCCTCGTTTTTAAAACCAATTTCGGCATTTCGCTTTGGTACTTTCCCGTTGCCTTGGGCATAGTTCTCATTTATTGGTGGGGACCGCGCGTTTTATTGGGCATTTATCTCAACACGTTAATTTGTATGCCTTTGTGGGGCGTTTCATGGAAAGATGCTCCCTTCTACGCATTGCCGGAAACCATTGAAATTGGATTAAGCTGGCTGTTTTTCGTGCGTTTAGGGAATGGAAAAGTTTGGTTGCCGGATTTGGCAAATTTGGGAAAATTTCTACTTTTTGGTTCGCTCCTGCCCACCCTGATTGCCGATTCGTATTTAATCTTACTGCCTTATTTACATGGAACTTTTGATTCAAACTTGCTCTTGCTTGCAGTGCGCGTGATCGCCTCGGCAGACCTCACTACGCATCTGGTCATTACCGCCCCGCTCTTAATCTTGGCGACAAAATCTCTAGCGGATAAAAAACTCACCCATGTTCAGGAAGAAATTGCGCCCCAGCCGTTCCTGCCGGAGGGACGCAATTCCCGTCTCAATGGCATTTTCATCGCCGTCACTTTAGCCGCCGCCCCATTGGTGATGGCCGTCTTCCAACTGGCAGATTTACGCATCGGCTATGGCTTTTTTCTCGTGTTCCTCTCCGTGCGTTACGGCATTTCCATCGCCGCCGTGAGCGCGAGTTGGGTGGGATTGAACGCCATGTTTATCCCCATCCTAACTTCAAGATCGTTATACAGCGATAACTTTAGAGAATACATAGATATTAACTTCAACATGCTCTTCTTATGCGGAGTATTGTTGATCATCGGGCGCGCTATCAGCGATTTTTTTGAAGAAATTGAAGAGGGTAAAAAGGCGGCGCAGAATCTTCTCAAAACTAAGGAACAATATAGAACGCTCTTTGAAGATTCGCCGATTTCGCTCTGGGAAGAAGATTTTTCCCAAGTTAAAAGTTACATTGATGATTTACGCAAAACAGGCGTCGCCGATTTTGAAACTTACTTTTCCGAAAATCCGCAAGCAGTTAGCGCCTGCGCCAAGCTGGTGAAAATTCTCAGTATCAATCAAGCGGCGGTTAAGTTAGAGCGCGCTCAAAGCAAGCAGGCTTTACTCGCAAATTTATATGAAGTCACCAACCCAAAATCGCTGAAAAATTTCAAGACTGAATTGCTCCAGATCGCTTCTGGGGCGCGCGCCTTCAAATTTGAGCAGAGCTACTTCACGCTTACGGATGAAGAAATTTACGTCAACGTCAATTGGACAGTCGCCCCCGGACACGCCGAGGATTATTCCAAAGTGATTCTCTCCATCGAAGATATCACTCACCGAAAAACCGCCGAAGAAGCGCTGCGCGCGGCAGAAGAAAAATATCGAACGCTCGTGGAGCAAATTCCGCCGATTGTTTATATCGCCAAAACGGATCAACATATCGGCACGACTTACATCAGCCCGCAAATAAAAACTTTAGGCTTCACGCAGGCAGAATGGTCCAGCGACTCTGAACGTTGGCTCAAGCAGGTCCACCCTGACGACAAAGAAAAAGTCTTAGCGGAAATTGAACGGATTACAGAGAGCGGCGAGCCTTTCAAATCAGAATATCGGCTGATGACAAAAAGCGGCGAAGCGCGTTGGATTTTAGATGAAGTGGTGGACGTAAAAGACGCGCAGGGAACGCCTTTATATCGCCAGGGCTTTATGTTGGACATCACTGCGCGTAAACTAGCGGAAGAGGCTTTGCTCTCGCGCGAAAAGTTTTTGAATCTGCTCAACGATATGACGCGCACCATTCTGCTGGCGGATGATTTCAAAGAAACGCTCAACCGCCTAGCTTATGACATGGCTAAACTGACCAACGCCGACGATTGTTATATCACGCGCTGGGATGAAAAACGCCAGCAAGCCATCTTCACCGCCAGCACAGTTCAAACCGAAATTCCAGAGCATCTGATCGCCCCTAACAATATGAACTTAACTGCGCCGGTCTTACGCACCGCACATGCGCTGGCGATTCCCGATGTTTTAAACTCGCCGTATATTAATCCTGATTTTATGCGGCAATATCCAACTCGTTCGTTGCTCAGCGCGCCTTTAATCGTTGGCGATCAAAAATTAGGCGCGGCGACTCTCGCGTTTAATACGCCGCGCCAATTTACCCAAGCTGAAATTGACCGCGCCGAACAGGTCGGCGCGCAAATTGCATTGGCTTTATGGAGCTTCAAGCAAACTTCGGAGATCCAACAGCGGCTAAAAGAAAGCAAAATCCTCACGCGGATTGGGCGCGCCCTCGGCGAAAGCGAAAGAGCGGGAGCGGGCGACGTATTACAGCTAATCGCCGATTCGGCGCTGGAATTAATCCCCGAAGCGAGTAAAAGCGTAATCCATCTTTTGGACGTAGACGAACAAGTATTGATTGCGCGCGCCATCTCAGGCTATGCGGCAAAAGAGAAAGAAAACGCTCGCGTGAAAATGAAACTTGGAGAAGGCGCGGCGGGCAAAGTGATTCGAGAAGGACGGGCGATTAACATTGGAGATATTGCGACTTCCGAAAATTTTATTTCAGGAAACGCCCCCCCAACTTTTAAATCGCTGTTGGTCGTGCCGATTCAAAGCGGCAAAAAAATAATCGGAACGATCAGCATCCATAGCGAAAGAATCAACGCTTTTTCAGCGGAAGAGACCGAACTGCTCAACGGGCTAGGCATTCAAGCCGCAATCGCGATTGAAAACACCAACCTCTTTGACGCTACGCAACAAAGTTTGAAAGAAGTGGAAGCTTTATATAAAATCAATCAAGGTTTAGCCGCCTCCTTAGACGCGGACGAATTGATTCAAGACGTCATCAAACTGCTTCAACAAAATTTTGGGTATTATCACGTCCAAATTTATCTAAGAGACCCTGAAAACAGCGAATTACTTTTACAGCGCACCAGCGGGTATCTTGGCAACGAAGCCATAAATCAGCATTATCAAATTCCGGCGGGCGAAGGGATTATCGGACATGTCGCTGAAACCGGCGAAGCTTTCTTTACTAATGACGTGGAAAGCATTGTCTTCTTCAAAAGAAATCCGCTTCTGCCGGAAACGCAATCTGAAATCGCCGTTCCAATCAAAGTGGATCAACAAGTTGTCGGCGTGTTGGATATTCAAAATACGCCGCAACAACGCTTCACCGAAAATGATTTCCAACTGATGATCACCGTCGCCAATCAACTTGCAGTGGCGTTACAACGGGCAAGCCTGTACGGCAATTTACAACTTTCTCTGCAACAAGAGCAAGCGATTCGTTCTCAACTAATTCAAAGCGAGCGCCTCGCCGTGATGGGGCGCTTGCTGGCTTCCGTCTCCCATGAATTAAATAACCCGTTACAAGCGATTCAAAACGCGCTCTTCCTGCTTAAATCCGAGCGCGGACTCTCCGAACAAGGACGGGCGGATCTAGACACCGTCCTAGCCGAATCAGAACGTATGGCGAGTTTGATCGCCCAATTGCGCGCCACCTACCGCCCAATGCGCGTGGAAGAGTTCAAAGAAGTCCAAGTCAACGCGCTGATTCAAGAAATCTACTCATTGATCGCCACTATGCTCAGGCATAATAATATTTCATTTGAATTTCACCCAGACGCTGAACTTCCCCCCATTCCAGCGATTCAAGATCAACTTCGTCAGGCGTTGCTCAACTTGATGGTCAATGCGCTTGAGTCAATGTCGGTTAGCGGCGGAAAACTGATCGTTTGCACAGATCGTTGCGCAGACGAAGAAAATATCTGCATCACTATCGCCGATACTGGTCCCGGCATTGCCCCGGAAATTCTAGCGCATGTTTTTGAAGCCTTCATCACCAATAAAGAAACCGGCACTGGGCTGGGACTCACAATCACCCATGATATTATTCATAAACATCGCGGACGCATTGAAGCGGAAAATCAACCAAGCCACGGCGCCATTTTCAAAGTTTGGCTTCCGAAAGAATTCCTCGAGATCGAATGAAAACTAGCCACATCCTGATCGTTGACGACGAAGCTACTCTGCGCCAAACTTTAGCGCGCATTCTACAACAAGCCGGTTTCGACGTGACTACCGCCGAAAACGCCGAGCAAGGCATTGCCTTCCTCAAAACCAGCGCCTTTGACTTGATCTTCTCAGATTTAAGAATGCCCGGCATGGCGGGCTTGGAAGCGCTCAAATACATCCACGCGCATTACCCGAACTTGCCGGTCGTTTTGTTCACCGCGCAACCGGACATCAACTCGGCAGTTGAAGCCCTGCGCTATGGCGCGACTGATTACCTGCTCAAACCGCTCACGCCGGATGTGATCATCGAGCGCACGCAAGCCATCCTCAAAAATCAAAAACGCGAAAATCGTAAACGTGAGATCGCGTTGCAAATCTCAGCGCTTCAAGCCGAGCTAGCAACGCTGGAAAGCGACACAGACGCGCCTAAAACTTTTTCCGCGCCGCCTGAAGCGGAGCGTTATCTTAAGCGCGGACCGATCGCGCTGGATTTACACGCGCGCCGCGTGACGCTGGATGAAGAAATCATCAGCCTGCCGCCAACTTCTTTCGATTATTTGCTCACGCTGATGCGCCACTCCCCCAACGTCGTAGATTTTCAAACTCTCGTCGCCGAAGCCCAAGGCTATCAAGCCGAAATCCGCGAAGCGCAAGAACTTGCCAAATGGCACATTCACCAAATTCGGCAGGCGTTGGAAGCCGACGCCCCCAAACCCGGTTTTCTAATCAATATTCGCGGCGTAGGCTACAAACTCGTGGCAGATTAGCCGAATCGGCTTGGGGGTAGAACCTGCTATTTGGATTAAGACCCGCTTCCAGCTTGCCTGAGGCGGGTTTCGCTTCCAAACAGCATTTCCCAACGAACGCCAACTATTTCACGCCTATCCCTATCGTTCTACGCAGGCAAAACTCCATACAATGGGGGCATGACAACACCCTCAAACGCTAATCAAGCCATACGGATTTTAGTTGTTGACGACCACCCCAACACGGCGGCGATGCTGGCGCGCGCCTTAAGCCAATTGGGACCGGGCGTGCATGTCACTTCCGCGTGCAATGGCGGAGATGCGCTGGCGAAGGTCAAAGATAGCGGCGTGGATATTTTAATTACCGATATGATCATGCCGGAAATGACCGGGCTGGAACTCATTGAAAAGTTACAAAGCCATCCGGCGGGCAAACCGGCGTTCTCATATTTAATTACCGCTTACGATGTGCCGGGCTTGAAAGTCACCGCGCATCGTTTAAAAGTTAACGAAGTCATCATCAAGCCGGTGCGTCCGGAGCGCATTTGCGAGATCGCCACGCAAGCGATCGAAGAAATGAAGCACACCACGCGCCCAACCAAACTCACATTAAAGCCGCACAAGAAATTCAAGATTTTAGTGGCAGACGATAAACCCGATAACATCACTTTATTAGGGCGCTATTTAGAATTTGAAGGTTACGATGTTTTAACCGCCGAAGACGGCGTTGAAGCGCTGAAGGTAATCCAAGATCAACTGCCGGATTTGGTTTTGCTCGACGTGAACATGCCGCACAAAGACGGTTTCATCGTGCTGGAAGAAATTCGCGCTAACCCGTTCACCGAACATATTCCAGTCATCATCCTCACTGCCGCGCGGCTCGACCCCACCGATTTGCAATCCGGCTTCAATTTGGGCGCCGATGATTATGTGACCAAGCCCTTTGACCGCCACGAATTAATGGCGCGCATCCGCACCAAGTTGCGCGTTAAGGAAGCGGAAGATGTCATCCGCCGCCGCAACCGCGAATTGAGCATTTTGCCGGAAATCGGCAAAGAACTCAGCGGGCGCACGGAGATCCGCGCGATTGCCGAGGTTGTTCTCAAACGCACTGCCGAAACGATGGGCGCGCTGGACGGCGCAATGTTTTTGACCACGCCGCAAGGAGAAATTGTTGAACGCTATCACACGCAAGCCAAAGAAGCGGGGGCGACAGAGCCAATTGAACTCGCCAAAAACTTAATTGGGCGCATTCAAGATACCCGCCAAGGCGTGATCGTCAAAAATATGTTGAATGATCCGTATTGGGTTAAACGCAAAAATGAATTGGGGCGTTCGGCGATGGTTGCGCCGTTGTTTGGGCGCTATGAAATGCTCGGATTGTTACTGCTCATTCACGAACAAGAAAATTATTTCACGCTGGAACAACTTTTATTGCTCCAAGCGATTGCCAGTCAGGCGGCGATTGCAATTGAGAATATCCGACTCTATCAAAACGCAACTGAGGGTCACAAGCAGATCGAAAAGATCAAAAGCGAAGCTCTTAGCGCGATTGCGCAGGATTTGCAAAAGCCGCTCATGGAAATTGGCGAATACGGCGCATTACTAGCGAAAGCCGGGGAGTTAAATACGCAACAAACAGAATTTATGGAACATATTCAAAATTCCGCGAAGCAAATGCTCGAACTCGTGGAAAATCAGTTCAATGGATCGGGAAAATAGATGAAAACAAACTCCTCAAAATTAACCGGAAAAATATTGGCCTTGCTCGCCGCGCTAAGCTTGCTTATTTCCAGTTGCGGAAGCGCGAAGTCTAAAACTTATGTCGTTGGCGTTATTGTAGAACTTCCATGGCTGGCCGCTATTTACGATAGTTTTAAGGTTAGCATGACCGAGTTAGGTTATGTGGAAGGTCAAAATATTACTTATCTTTACAATCCGGAAGTGGGTAGCGATCAAGCCGCTTTTGACGCTGAAGCGCAACGGCTGATGGATCAAAAAGTGGACCTCTTCTTCACGATTGGCACATTGACTACCAAAGCCGCCCAAAAAGCCGTAGAAGGGACGAATATCCCAGTCGTGTTCACGCCAGTCATCAATCCGGTTGCCGAAGGCGTTGTGAAAGATATAGCGCATCCGGGCGGCAATGTAACCGGCGTGCAAATCATAGATCGTTCGCCCAAAGCGCTGGAATGGGCGCTGAAAATTGCGCCGCAGACAAAGCATATTTATATGCCTTATAACCCAGCCGATACAATCACCATGATGCTCGTAAATGGCGGCATATTGGAGACCATCCCTAAACTCGGGCTGGAATTGGAGCCAAGCCAAGTCAGCGACGTGAATGAAATGTTAGAGCGCGTTGACGCTTTACCCGAAGATACGATCATCTTCCTACTCTCCCCCATCTCCAGCTTAGAAACAGGTTTGGAGCAACTTAGTCAACGCGCCCAAGCGCGCGGCATCCCAATCTTCACCATCAATCGCGATGTTGGCTTATCTCCATTTCCGGTGGCAAATTACACAGTCTCGATTGCGGCTGAAGCCCAACAAGGCGCACGCATGGTAGATCGTATTTTTCAAGGGCAAAAGCCTGCGGATATGCCGATAGAAACTGCCGAATATTTTCTACAAATTGACCTGAAAACCGCCCAAATTTACAACCTTCCAGTTTCTGATGAAATCCTAAGTCAAGCGGATACGATTATCCGCTAGCGGCTCGCGCTCAAAAGATGGAGAGACCATGAAAAAGAGTTTACAAACCCGCTTAACCGTTTACTTTACCATTCTAGTATTAATCCCTTTATTACTTGTGGGAGCCATTGGCACTTGGCAAACCTATAACCGCGAGCGTCAACACGCTTTGGAAAGCCAAGATGAAATCACCAAACTGGTAGCCGAACAGGTTCAAAACTTCATTGATACGCGCGAGAACGATTTGCTTTCTTTAATTAATATTTACGGCTTTTCCAGCGCCAGCTTTGAAGAACAATCGGCGTTGTTATCCAGTTTATTTTCCAAAGAAACCGTTTATGAAGAAATTATTCTCACCAACGGGCGCGGCAGAGAACTGCTCTATCTTTCGCGGGCGGATGTAATCACAAATCAGGAACTTGGTAGCCGCGCCGGGGCTGATGAATTTGAAAAAACAAAAGAAACCGGCAAGTCCTATTTTGGAACAGTCTCTTTTAACGAAGCCACCGGCGAGCCCTACATGGTTATCGCCATTCCATCGTTCAATTTGCAAAGCGGGCAACTTGCCAATGTCATTATCGCCAAGTTCCGCTTCAAATCGGTCTGGGATATTATGGGTCAGGCGGATGTGGAGGGAAGCGGCTCAGTGTATATGACCGACAGCAATGGCTATGTCGTCGCAGACGCCAACCCTTCGGTGGTTTTGAAGCGGGCGCAAGTTGCTCCACCCTCAAAAAACCAGTTCGCAACCGGCATTAGCGGCGAGGCGGTCGCCTTGGCGGTAAAACAAATCAAATTTGGGGATCAGGTCTTCTATATCCTAGCCGAGCAACCTGTTGCAGAGGCTTTGGCTCTCGCCTATAACAATATGATCTTAATTGCCGCAGTCACCTTTTTTGCCATGTTTGCGGCAGGTATTCTCGGCTTATTAGCCTCGCGTCAGATCACTACTCCAATCGCAAATTTGGCTACCTCCGCTCAATTAGTTAGCGCAGGCGATTTGAATCAGACAGCAATAGTTGAAAGCGAGGACGAAATCGGCGCGCTAGCCCAAGCCTTCAACGCGATGACCAAGCAATTGCGCGAGTTAATTGGCTCGCTGGAACAGCGCGTCACCGACCGCACCAAAGCGCTGACCGCCAGCACGGAAGTTAGCCGCCGCCTCTCCACAATCTTGAATCAAGATCAATTGGTGAAAGAAGTGGTGGAGCAAGTCCAATCCGCTTTTGATTTTTATCACGCGCAGATTTATCTTGTAGATGACGCTGGAGATTTGGCAATGGCGGGCGGCACCGGCGAAGCCGGACAAATCATGTTGGAACGTAAACACACGGTTAGTAAAGGTAGAGGCTTGGTTGGGCGCGCCGCCAATACGAACGCGCCAGTGCTTGTTTCTGATACGCAAACCGACTCAAACTGGCTTCCCAACCCCCTGCTTCCAGAAACCAAATCAGAAGTAGCTGTGCCCATCTCGCTTGGGAATGAAGTCCTCGGCGTTTTGGACGTGCAACATAATCAAATCAACGGCATCACTGCCGAAAACTCGGCGCTCGTGCAATCCATCGCCAATCAGGTTGCGATTGCCTTGAAAAACGCTTTCGCCTATACCGAAGTTGAAGCGCAAGCGAAGCGCGAAGCCTTAATCTCCTTGATCAATCAAAAGATTCAAAACTCTACCACCATTGAAAGCACGCTTCAAACTGCGTTGCGCGAATTAAGCATTGCGCTCGGCGTGCAAGAGGCGCGCATTACGCTCAAAGTTAATGAGTTGAGCGATAGCGGCAAATTGGCATAACGCATTTATGCAAATCGTCAAAATTATTAACTATTTTATTCAAGATCCAAACAGGAGAAATCTAATGAACACCAGAAAAAAATTATTTACATTCGTCATGCTCGCGGCGTTACTCATCTCCGCTTGTAGCCTCTCCCCCGCCAAACCTGCCGACCCAGTCACTGTGCAATTGAGTTGGTTTCACGGCGTAGAATATGCCGGGTTTTATGCCGCCGTAGAAAAAGGCTATTATGCGGAAGAAAATTTAGCGGTCACATTGAACGCCGGAGGACCAGAAACCAGCGCGCTGGAAGAGGTCAATAGCGGGCGCGCCCAATTTGGCATTGGGCAGGGCGATTCGCTGATCACCGCCAAAACTCAGGGGCAAAACCTGATGGCCGTGGCGGCGATCTTCAAGAAAAACCCCGTCGCGATTGTTTCGCTGGCAAAAGATAATATTCAAAAACCGGAAGATTTGATCGGTAAAACTGTCGGCACATATTCGCTCGACCTATCCAATTATTCCGACTTTCCATTTGTCGCTTTTCTCAACCGCACCGGCTTACAAAAAGACGAAATGAGCTATGCGCTAATTGAAGATTTTCAAGGCGTTAATGAAATCAAATCCGGCAAGATGGACGTAATGAGCAGTATGTTCGCCACCGATATGCAAGTTATGACTCGTCAGGCGGGCGACGATATCAACCTGATGTATTACAGCGATTACGGCGTAGATTTATATATCAACGCAATTTTCACCACCGAAGAACTGGTCAAAACCAACCCAGATTTAATCGCCCGCTTCATTCGCGCCACCATGAAAGGCTACAGATACGCAATCGAAAACCCGGACGAAATGGCAAAACTCGCGCTCACCTACGATAGCGCGCTTGACCTCGCCTATCAACAACAAGTCATGCAAGCGGAAATTCCATATATTGATACCGGCGCCGGTCAGATCGGCGAAATGAGCGCAGACGTTTGGGAGACAACCCAACAGATTCTGTTGGACTTCAACATGCTCAAAAAGCCAATAGACTTGAATACGATTTACACCAATCAATTTGTCGCCCAGCAATAATTTAGATATTTGCGCCAGCGCGTATCGGAGGTCTCCATGAGCCAAAATCAAGCGTTACAAAATTTTTCACTGAAAGGCAAGCGTTTCTTCAACGTCAAGTTCTTCCAAAACATGACGTTAAGAAACCGCCTGCTCTTCGCCTTCATCGCGCTGGCGCTCATTCCGGTGTTGATCAACAGTTCAATTTCAGCCACGATCGGCACGCAAGGGCTAAAAAATGAAATTTTTCTGGGCATTCAATCTATCGCTTCTCTGAAAGAAGAAGCCATTCACGAGTGGCTCCAAACCGTTCGGGTTAATTTAAAAAGCGCGGGCAACGACAAACTCGTTCGACAGGATCTGGCGAATCTTTTACAAAATAACGCGGAAGCGGTTTCAACCAGTGAATTACGCAATGAATTAATCGCCTTCAATAAAAATGGAAATTATTTTATTGAAATTTTTGTGCTCAACGCGGAGGGGAAAGTCATCCTCTCTACTGACACACTACAAGAAGGCAAAATTCAAATCACACAATCCTATTTTCAGGAAGGGCTAAATGGCGAATACACCTCGCCGCCCATTTACGAAGTTTCGCGCGCGCGCTATTCCATCATCATTTCCGAACCGATCCAAACCGCCGCAGGCAGAACCATTGGCGTTTTTGCCGGGCGCGTCAATTTGGATAGCTTGAGCGCAATCATGGAGCAAGCTACCGGCTTGGGCGATGCAGGCGAAACCTATTTAGTCAGCGCCAACAATGCGGCTTTGACCCAACTCAAGCATATCGAACTTGTGCCAGGCGAAACGTACATCCGCTCCGAAGGGATTAATAACGTCCTACGCGATAAAACTACAAATTCCAGTTCGTTTACAGATTACGATGGACACCCCGTCTTCGGCGTATATCGTTGGATTCCAGAATTACAAGTTGCCTTGATTACAGAATACAACCAATCCACTGCTTTAACCAGTTCAAACCGTATTTCTACGACGGTAATCGGCCTCGTTCTAGCCACGATCCTCGTCGCCATCTTCATTTCCTTCGTAGTTGCCAGAGGCATCACCACGCCGATTGCCAACCTCGCGGAAATTGCGGATAAAGTTTCACACGGCAATTTAGATCTGCAAGCCGACGCGACTCGGAGAGATGAAATTGGAGCGCTGGCAGAAGCGTTTAATACAATGACTGCCCGTTTACGCGACTTAATCGGTTCGCTGGAACAGCGTATTGCAGACCGTACCAAAGCGCTCTCCACTTCCACAGAGGTCAGCCGTCGCTTATCCTCACTGCTAGAGGAATCAGACTTAGTCGCTGAGGTAGTAGAACAAGTAAAAACGGCGTTCAATTATTATCACGCGCATATTTACTTATTGAATCAAGCCGGCGATGAGTTACTCATGGCGGGCGGCACGGGCGAAGCCGGAAAAACCATGCTTGCCAACGGACACAAAATTGCGTTTGGTAAAGGCTTAGTTGGGCGCGCCGCCGAAACCAACAGCCCGGTTTTGGTAGCGGATACAACTAACAACCCGGACTGGCTCCCCAACCCGCTACTCCCCGAGACAAAATCTGAAGCGGCGATCCCGATCGCCATTGAGAATCAAGTGCTTGGCGTGCTGGATGTGCAACAAAATATCGTCAATGGCTTATCCACAGCCGATGCCGACTTGCTTCAGGCAATTTCAAACCAAATCGCTATCGCGCTTCAAAACGCGCGGACGTTGACGAGCGTCAAAGAACAAGCCAATCGTGAACAATTAATCGCTTCAATTAGTCAAAAAATCATCAGCGAAAATAATGTAGAAGGCGCGTTACAAGTGGCAGTGCGAGAACTCGGCAGAGCCTTTGGCACGCGCGCCGCAGTCCGTTTGACCAAATCCAATGGGCAGGAGCGCTAAAATGGCTGATTCAAATTTCAATCCGCAAGTTGCGCACGTTGGGATGCGTTCATTCGAGAGCCAAGTGAGAGGTCGCCATGACTGATAAAAATTTACCGGACAAGATTAACAATATTTTCAACGAAGCGCATGTGCCCGCGCCTGCCAGCTTAAAAGAAATGGCGGCAATGCAAAAGCGCATTCAGGAACTTGAAGAGGCGCTTAAGCTTCAGGAACAGCGAACTGCCACAGCGGAGCAAGAAGCGAAACACAAGCAAGCCTCTACTCTCGGAACTCTTTCCGCGTCTAAAGCTTCCGCTCCCGCTACGCAATTTTGGCTGGCAAAATTTTGGAATCGGATGATCGAGGCGCACCCCAGCATCCAAGATGTGCAACAAAGAAATTCTGCGCGTCTCGCTTCTTCATTTTTATTCGTAATCTTATTGCTTGAATTGACCGGCGTAATCGCCAGCGCCTTCAATGGCGGCATACTCGCGGCGATCAACACTTTCATTATGCCGATTACCGCCACTTTAATTAGTTATCTTATTTCCCGAACCAAGCGGTATCAAGTCGCTATTTTCATCTTCGCTTTATTTTATAGCTCGCTGGCTTACCTCACGATCGCTAAAGATACGGTTAACGCAAATACCGGCACATTGCTTTTCATTTATATTCCAATTAGTTTAATTGTCGCCAGCGCTTTTCTCTCCTCTTGGGCAGTGTTTGCTTTAGTTATTTTCAACATTTTCGCATTTGTTCTAACCGTAAAATCCTATCTCCCTGCCACGCCAGACGGTTTTGGCGTGCAAGCCGGGCTGATCAACGGAATTGGTTTGGTATTAATTCTGCTCACCAATTTCCGCAAACGAAACGAACGCCAAAGTTTACAAGAAGTCCGCGATGCCAACGCCGAATTACAAATTGCCAATACGGAGTTAATCTCCAGCCGCGATCAACTTGAACAACGCGTACACGAACGCACGCGCGACCTTGAATTAGCTTCCGAAGTCGGCAGAACCGTTACCGCTAAAGTGGATAATTTACACGGGCTACTCTCCGAAGCGGTGGAGCAAATCCGCTCGCGTTTCAATTTGTATTATGCGCAAATCTATCTGGCAGACCGCGCCAACCGCGCGATTACTCTGCGCGCCGGAACCGGCGAAGCGGGCAAACAACTTCTGCAACGCGGACATCAGCTATTGATCAATAACGATTCGCTCAACGGACGCGCCGCGCTATATAGAAACGCTGTGATCGTCGCCGATACTGCCAACAGCGATTCATTTTTGCCTAACCCATTACTGCCCAAGACCCGCTCAGAAATGGCAGTGCCTATGACGATCAGCGATCAGGTGATTGGCGTAATAGACCTGCAAAGCGATACAGCCAACAGTTTGAACGAAAGCAACTTACCAGCCTTTGAAGCCCTCGCCGGTCAATTAGCCGTTGCCATTCAAAATGCGGCGCTCTTTGAGCAAGCTCAGCAAGCCCGCGCCGAAGTGATGGAACAAGCCAAGCGCGTCTCGCTTTCCAGTTGGCAAAGCTTCCTCAACGCGATTGATCGTAGCGAGAGCATCGGCTACATCTTTAATCAGGAAGAAATTTTGCCGCTCGTCGAAACAGCCCAAAAGCAGACGCATCCGCACGAAGCTTTGATCGTCCCCATTCAAGTGGTTGGCGCCCACGTTGGCGAAATTCAACTAATTGACACGCGCAATCGCAAATGGTCCACTTCAGACGCTGAAATCATTGACGCCGTCGCTTTGCAAGTTGCGCAACATATTGATAGTTTACGTTTGTTGGCGCAATCTGAAAAATATCGTTCAGAGGCGGAGCAAATCTCAAAGCGCTTAACCCGCGAAGCCTGGGATGACTACATTAATTTGAAAAACAACGCCGCTACCGGCTTTATTTACGAACAAAATAAGGTTGAGCCATTTGACGAACAGCATAACGGCACAAAGAGCCTGTTCACAACTCGTCCGGTTTACGTCCGCAACGAACAAATTGGCGAGTTGGAAGTTGAATCGCATGAAAATGCCGAACTCATTTCCGCCGTCGCCGAGCAACTTAGCGCGCATATCGAAAACTTACGCTTGCTGGAACAAGCGGAACTAAGCCGTGTAAAAGCGCAAAAAAGCCAAGAGCAGTTTGAACTTTCCGTAGCCGGTTCAAATGACGGTCTGTGGGACTGGAACTTGATTACCAACGAAGTATATTTCTCGCCGCGTTGGAAAGCGATGGTAGGATGCGGCGAAGATGAATTAAATGGCGGCTTTGGCGATTTTGAAAAACTATTACACCCAGACGATCAAGAACGCGTCGCTAAAGAAATTAATGATTATCTCGCCGGTAAAATTGAAGACTACAGTATTGAATTTCGCGCCCGCCATAAACAAGGTCATTATGTTTGGATCTTAGCCAGAGGCAAAGCCCTCCGCAATGCCGAAGGCGCGCCTTACCGCATGGCTGGTTCGCACACAGATATTACTGAGCGTAAAGAAACAGAAGCGCAAATTCAAGAAAATGAAAGAAGACTCCAAAGCATATTAGCGGCTCTGCCAATCTCAATTGCCATCAGCCGCCTCTCCGATGGCGTGTTGATGTACAACAACCTCGCCTTCTCCACTCTCTTTGGTCTTTCAGAAAAAGATTTAGTTGGCAAACGCACGCCGGATTTCTATTATGATCCAAACGATCGCGCAGAGCTCTTCAAAGATTTGCAGGAGAAAGGCTCATTAAGCGAATACGAACTCCGCACCAAGGGCTCCGACGGGCATCTCATCTGGGCGCTCCTCAACGTCTTCCCCATCCGTTACGGTCAAGACGATTGTTTGCTGATCGGCGCCGTAAACGTGACCACGCTCAAGAGCATTGAAGAATCGCTTCAACGCCGCGCCTCCGACCTTTCCACTGTGGCGACGGTCAGTACCGCATCTTCCACCCTGCTCGACCCAGCCGAACTCCTCCAAACGGTGGTGGATATTACTAAAGAACAATTCAATCTCTACCACGCGCACATTTACCTCACAGATGAGGCCCAAAGCGCTTTGGCGCTTTCAACCGGCGCAGGCGAGATCGGTAAAGAAATGGTCAATGCCGGGCATTCCATTTCACTGGATGCGGAAAAATCGTTAGTAGCGCGCGCCGCACGCGAACGCGATGCCGTGATCATCAACAACGTTCGTCTGGAAGAAGGCTTTTTGCCCAACCCCAAACTTCCAGAAACCCACGCAGAAATGGCGATCCCCATGATCGTAGCTGGGCAAGTGATCGGCGTATTCGACGTTCAATCAGAAACTGAAAATCGCTTCACTTCAGAAGATGCAAACATCTTCACCACTCTCGCCTCGCAAGTTGCCATCGCTTTGCAAAACGCCCGCTTATATCAAGAACAAGCCGCAACTGTGGCGCAATTGCGCGAGTTGGATCGCCTCAAATCATCCTTCTTGGCGAACATGTCTCACGAGTTACGCACGCCGCTCAACTCCATTCTCGGCTTCACCGACGTTATGCTCGAAGAGCTAGACGGACCATTAACGCCTAATATGGATAACGACTTGAAGCTCATTCAGAAAAACGGCAAGCATCTTCTGCACCTAATCAACGACGTGTTAGACATGGCGAAAATCGAATCCGGCAAGATGAATCTAGTTATTGAAAAATTCAACTTGAACGAAACCGTCGAAGACGTACTCAGCCTCACCTCCTCGCTGGCGAACGAAAAAGAATTGGCGCTCTTCATTGAGCCTGAATCCGATGAGAACGTCTTCATCCGCGCGGATCACACCCGCCTGCGTCAGGTATTGATCAACGTCATCAATAACGGCATCAAATTCACCGAAAAAGGAAGCGTCAGCATTCGCATCACCCACCAAGTCAACGACGTGCTCATCGCCGTCAAAGATAGCGGCTTGGGCATTCCAGTCGAACATCTCGAATCAGTCTTTAGCGAATTTACGCAAGTGGATACCAGCACCACCCGCAAAGCCGGCGGCACCGGCTTAGGCTTGCCAATTAGCCGCCGCCTGATCGAAATGCACGGCGGAAAACTCTGGGCTGAAAGCGCAGGCGCCATTGGCAAAGGCTCTACCTTCAACATCCTCCTGCCGATTGAAGCTGTCGTCTCAGAAGCGACAGCCTCTGGACCATTGGAGAAAACCAAATAAACATGGCAAAACCCATCATCCTAGAATGCGCGGTCTGCAAAGACCAGCAACCTTACCAGCCCTTTACGCCCGCAATCTGCCCTAAATGCGAAGCGCAATGGTTTGAAGCGCATTACGATTACGAAGCCTTCAAGCGTGAAATTCTGCGCGGCTTACCCAACCGCCCCGCCAACCTCTGGCGTTATCAGGATGTCCTCCCGCTGGACAATCCCTCCGCTTTGGATTTATACCCCGCTGGCGGAACGCCGCTTTGGCTCTCACAGCGCTTCGCGCCTAACCTCGGGCATGTTCAAACCTACTTCAAGGACGAGCGCTACAGCCCGACCGCCTCTTTCAAAGACCGCCAAGCGGCTGTGGCAGTCGCCGCCATGAACGAAAACGGCATCCGCGAAGCCGTGATCGCCTCCACCGGCAATGCGGCAGTCGCTTATGCCGCCGCTTGCGCGCGCGCCGGAATCAAGCTTTGGGTCTTTATGACCAGCCTCGTGCCGCAGGAAAAACTGCGCGAAGCGGCGCTGTTTGGCGCGGAAGTGATTCGCGTGAGCGGCAACTACGATCAAACCAAACAAATTGCCGCGCAGTTTGCCCAACGCAAAAACCTGTTGTTAGATCGCGGCGCGAGTTCCATCCCTGCCCGCGAATCAATGAAAACCATCGCTTATGAAATTGTTGAGCAACTTGGCTGGAAAGCGCCCGATTGGTACATTCAAGCCGTCAGCGGCGGGCTTGGTCCATTGGGCGTGTATCAAGGCTTCAAAGAACTCTACGCAATGGGTTTAATTTCCAAAATTCCCAAACTGGCGATCATTCAATCCGCCGGTTGCGCGCCAATGGTCAACGCCTTCCAAGCCGGAAAAGACGTCGCTGAGGCTGTCGTGCCGGATACGCGGATCATCATCCTCTCCACCGGAGACCCGGGCAAAGCCTACACTTATTTATGGAATCTAATTCAAGATTATGGCGGTACAATGGAATCCGTCAGCGATGCGGAAGCCTTCGCCGCTATGCGCGCCCTTGCCAAAAGCGAAGGGATGGCAGTGGAACCCGCGACCGCAGTGGCGTTTGCCGGTTATGAAAAGATGCGTAAAAGCGATGCGATTAAAGAGGATGAATTAGTCGTGATCAACTGTACCGGTCACACCTTCCCGGTTGAAAAGCACGTGCTTGGCGATCAATGGGCAGTGGACGTGCACCTGAGTAAGGATCAAACGCCCGCGCCGCGCGAAGGCTTGCAAGCCGCGCTCGAAAACTTAGACGAGAAAACGACGACTGTTTTATTAGTAGATGATAATGACGACGACGCGCTCCTGATTCAACGCTTGTTAGAAGGACGCAAGAAGTATCGCATGTATCACGCCAAAGACGGCTGGGAAGGCTTGACGATGGCTCGCCAAAAATTGCCAGACCTGATCGTGAGCGACTTAACCATGCCGGGCGTGGACGGCTTTGGTTTTGTGGAAGAATTAAAGCTCGACCCACGCACAAAGGATATTCCGGTGATCGTTGTCAGCGCCAAAGATATTACGTTGGAAGAGCGCAACCGTCTCAACGGTCAGATTGAAGCGCTTTATCAAAAAGGCTCGCTCCCCCCGCGCAAGTTTGTGGATCAAGTCATTCAAGTCATCGAAGACAAAGATAAAAACGAATAAGAAGGAGAAACCTATGGGAAGCACCATTCTTTATATTGAGGATAATCCAGATAATATGATGCTGGTCAAGCGCGCGTTGGAATCTCGCGGCTACACTTTGTTAGAAGCGCTCAGCGGGTTGGACGGAGTTGCGCGCGCAGAAAATAACGAAGTAGACTTGATTTTGCTCGACATCAACTTACCCGATATTGACGGCTACGAAGTTGCCCGCCGCCTGCGCGGTAGCAAAAAATCCACGCTCGCCTACACTCCGATCATTGCCATCACCGCCAACGCGCTCAAAGGCGACGCCGAAAAAGCGCTCGCCGCCGGATGCGACGTGTATATGTCTAAACCAATTAATATCCGCGAACTCTGGGCGCGCGTGGAAGCCTTCATCCAGACGCCGCACAAACCCTAACGCCTCAACTGTAATCTCAGTTCAACCTAGCTTTCAAAACAAACACTCGTTCAAGCGCTACCTTGGCGGGTGTTTTCATTTTTATTGCGCTCTTGTGAAGTATTTCTCGATGTCATGTTTTTTTTAAGCTAAGTTCTATTGACCTAGAGAAATCCTTATGAAATAATGTAACCGGTTACTGTAACTGGTTACACTCTCAAGGTCTTACCTCTTAGATGACTAGAAAATCTCACTCGGTAACAATTCGGCAAGTGGCGCAGAAAGCTGGAGTTTCTGTGGCAACTGTGAGCCGCTACCTCAACCACAACGCGCCAATCTCAAAAGAAGTCGCTGAAAGATTGGAACAAGTGATGGCTGAGTTGCGCTATGTTCCGCATTCGGCGGCGCGGCAATTGGCTTCCAAAAAAACGCACGTAGTTGGGCTTTTACTCAGCGATCTCCACAATGACTTCTTCGTGCCGCTTTTGAATGGGATCGAGATGGTGGTGCGTAAAAATGGGTATAACCTGCTCGTCGCTACTTACCATGCCGGCAGTCGCACGCTCCCCCCGCCGATTGGACCGCATAACACCGATGGAATGCTGATCTTTTCAGACGGTTTAACCGATAACGATCTAAGCGCTTTACACGCTCAAAACTTTCCGATGGTCTTAGTCCATCGCACGCCCCCCGCAAATTTACAAATCCCCAGCGTCACCGTAGAAAATAAAAAAATCACTTTTGAATTGATCGAACATCTCATCAAAGTACATCAACGCAAACGCATTTTGCTTTTTCGCGGGCCAGAGCATCAGGAAGATTCTTATTGGCGCGAACTGGGCTACAAAACAGCGCTTCAAGCCAATGGTATTCCCTTTGACGAAGAACTCGTCTTAAATGGAAATTTTGAAAGAGAAGTTGCCCAACAATCTTTAGCCGGCTTTTTAGAAAATAAAAATCACCCGCGCTTTGACGCAATCTTCGCCGGCGATGACGATGCGGCAATCGGCGTATTGACCGCCTTGCGCGAACATAACTATCGCGTACCGGAAGATGTTTCCGTAGCCGGTTTTGATAATTCAGGTTTCTCAGCGTTCTTAAATCCCCCACTCACTACAGTTTCCGCTCCCACCGAAGAAGTTGGCAGAATTGCGGCGGAACGTTTATTTTCTCTCTTCGATAAGCAGTTCACCGAGGATATTACGCTACTCCCAACAGAACTGATCATTCGACATTCATGCGGTTGTCTTCCATGAGCGCATTTATTTAGAAAGGAGGCGGTGTCCCTACCCATATTTTTCCCGCCATTTCAACGATTTGTAATTTCATAATTCAACATGAGGAGAAAATAGACAATGAAAAAGCATTTAGCGACATTATTCGGTCTGCTGATCATCGCTTCAATGATCTTAGCCGCCTGCGGCAGTAAATCTGCGGCGCCCACCGAAGCCGCCTCCGGCGAAAAAGTGAAAATCCGCTGGTTTGTCGGTCTCGGCACCGGCACAGACCCAGAGCAAGTCACCACACAAGAAGAAGTTGTCAAAGACTTCAACGCTTCACAAGATAGAATCGAATTGGTTCTTGAAGTTGTTCCTTACGATGCCGCCCGCGACACACTCTCCACTCAAATCGCCTCTGGCGCAGGTCCAGATATCGTTGGTCCAGTCGGCTGGGATGGCTCCAATGGTTTTCACGGTCAATGGTTGGATATCGCCCCCTATCTCAAAGAACTCAATTTTGACTCTTCGATTTTCGACCCGGCGTTGATGGCTTTCTATCAAACCGAAGAAGGTCAAGTTGGTTTGCCGTTCGCAGTCTTCCCCGGCGGCATGTTCTACCGCCCCGACATGTTCGACGAAGCCGGCTTGAGCTATCCTCCCCAAGTGTACGGCGAACAATACACCATGCCCGATGGCTCTAAAGTGGATTGGAACTGGGAAACCGTCACCAAAATTGCCAAACTCCTCACTGTAGACGAGAACGGCAAAAACGCCACCGAAGAAGGCTTTGACCGCACCAAGATCGTTCAAGTTGGCTATGCCCCGCAATATCAAACCATCCTCGGCATCGGCACCTTCTATGGCGGAGCCGCCAAAATCTATTCTGGCGACGCCAAAGGTTCTTACCAATCCAACGTGCCAGATAGCTGGAAAGAAGCTTGGAAGTGGTATTACGATGGCATGTACGGCGCTGAGCCGTTCATCGCTACCGGTCCTCTCGCCACCGCTCCTGAATTCGGCAACGAAGACGTTTTCAACGCTGGTAAAAGCGCAATGGCGCTCAGCCAAACTTGGTACACCTGCTGTTTAGGAGATTTAAGCAAATCCGGCGCGCAATTCCAAATTGGTATTCAACCGCTGGGCAATGCGGACGGCAAAGTTCACGGTCGTATTGACGCCGACACCTTCCGCATTCTCAAGAGCAGTCAGCACCCCAAAGAAGCCGTTGAAGTGCTCACCTACTTGGTCACCACCGGCGGCGACAAACTGCTCCCCGTCTATGGCGCCATGCCTGCGATCGCTTCCAAGACCGATGCTTTCTTTGAAAAGAAATCTGCCGATTACGCTTTCGTCACCAAAGAAAGCTGGAATGTCTTCACCCAAGGTTTAGCCTACCCAGACACCCCAAGCGCGGAACAATATCTGCCGAACTCGATCAAGGCTTATGCGCGCTTCGCCACCTTCTTGGATCTGTTGAACAACACCGATAACGTTGACTTTGACGCTGAATATCAAAAGTTGATTGACGATATCAACGTGCTTTACAACGAGTAATCCACGAACTAAAGTTTTATCAGGCAAGCCGACGAAAAGTCGGCTTGCCTAACTTCTCACTGCCTGCCATCGAACAAGGAGCGCTTCATGCTTGAGGAACTTTCTAAATTCCAAAAACCAGATTCCATCGGTTCTGTTCGCACACTCTCGCCCATTGCGCGGCGCGAAATGCGCACGGGACTCTCCTTCATCTCGCCTTGGTTATTTGGGTTTCTGGCGTTCACGCTCCTGCCCATGTTAGCCACTTTGATCTTCAGCTTTTTAGATTTGAAAATTACCGACGGAATTTTTAGCGCGCCTAAATTCGCCGGCTTTGATAATTATGTGCATTTATTCCAAGACCCGCAAGCTGGCATCAATCCAGCCACGTGGTTTAACAGTAAGACTCCCGGCTCGCTTTTAATCACGATCAAGTTCGCGCTGATCGCTCTGCCGATTGGCACGTTTTTTCCGCTGTCGTTAGCTTTGCTAATGAACAACAAACATCTCAAAGGGCAATTTGCCTTCCGCACTTTATTTTATATGCCGTATGTCGTGCCGTTCGTCGCCAGCGTATTTTTATGGGGCGGCATGTTGAATTCCGAAAGCGGCTGGGTCAATCGCGCTTTGGAATATCTGGGCGTAGCGCACGCTAATTTGCCACAATGGGCAAACGACGTCAACTGGGTTTACCCAACCTATGTGATCATGGGCATTTGGGGCGTCGGCAATTCCATGCTGATCATGCTCGCCAGTCTGCAAGGCGTACCCACCGAACTTTACGATGCGGCGAAGGTGGACGGCGCCAGCGCTTGGAAAATTCTTTGGAACATCACCTTCCCAATGATCTCGCCGGTCATTTTCTATAACTTAGTTTTGGATATCATCGGCTTGTTTCAATATTTCCTCGTGCCTTTGGTGGTCAACAGCGGCACGGGTCGCCCGGGCGGCGCAACCATGTTCTACAACTTATATTTATATAAAACCTTCTTCACCTATCAGGACATGTCTTACGGTTCCACGCTGGCTTGGTTCTTATTTGTAATTATTTTGCTAATTACCATCATTTTATTTTCAACGTCCAAATACTGGGTGTACTACGCAGGCGAATCGAAATCGTAACAGGAGCAGGCATGAATAAAAATATAAAAAACGGCGTTAGCGCGCTAACCGTAACCACCTTCGTTCTGGGCATCCTGGTCGTCTTTCTTTCGCCGTTCGTGTTTATGGTTTTCACTTCGCTCAAGCCGAAAGAGCAAATTTCAATTGTTAACGCCCCGATCTGGCCCGCCGCACAGCCTAAATATGAATATAACGGCGAACAGTTAGACATTTTCACCGTACCATTGAACCAATGCGCCGGGTTTGACCCAAACAGTTCCGCCTCCAAATCTTTAGCGCTCACCAAGAAGGGTCGTCAGGAAAGTACCTTCATTGATCCAGACGATCTCGCCAAAGGCGAATTCGTTTGCGCCGTCTCATGGCGCGCGCTAGACCGCCCGTGGAAATTATCTCTGGCTTGGTCTAACTACGCCGAGGTTTGGGAAAAAATTGATTTCCTACGCTTAATTAGCAATACGGTTTTCTATGCAGTGGTCACTATGCTCGGAACGGTGGTTTCCTGTATCTTGGTAGCCTACGGTTTTGCGCGTTTTCGCTTCCCCGGGCGCGATACGCTCTTCATCATCCTAATCGCCACTTTATTTTTGCCGGGCGCGGTGACGATCATCCCAACGTATTCCTTCTGGCAAAAACTTGGTCTGGTTGGCACATGGTATCCGCTGATCATTCCGCATTTCTTCGCCAACGCCTATAACGTCTTCCTCTTCCGTCAATATTTTCTAACCCTGCCGCGTGAGCTGGACGAATCTGCAATGATGGACGGCGCCGGACCTTTACGCATTTTATGGTCGTTGATCATTCCGCAATCTTATCCAGTGATCATCGCAGTCGTTGTCTTTCACATTGTCTTCGCGTGGAACGATTACTTCGGACCGTTGATCTATCTCTCCACCGCGAAAGATAACTGGCCCATCTCAGTGGCGCTTTCCACCTTCAACGGCATTTATGGCAAACAACCGCAAATGATCCAAGCCGGTTCATTGATGGCGATCGTTCTGCCGGTGATCCTATTCTTAATCGCCCAGCGCTTCTTCGTGCAGGGAATTGTGATCACGGGCGTTGAGAAATAAAAACCAAAAGTTAGTATTCAAGGAATTGATATGTTAAAAGTAGCTGTCATTGGCGGAGGCTCCACCTACACGCCTGAACTGATCAATGGCTTTCTTGCTAGAGTTGAGAAATTTCCAGTCACTGAACTCTGGTTGATGGATATTGACGCAGAACGCTTGAAAGTTGTCGGCGAGTTCGCGCAACGCATGGTCATAGCCAAAGGTTCGCCGTTCAAGGTCATCCTGACAGCCGATCAACGCGCCGCCGTCAAAGATGCGGATTACGTGACGACACAATTGCGCGTGGGTCACATGGAAGCTCGCAAACGCGACGAATATCTCGGATTGCGGCACGGGCTAATCGGTCAGGAAACGACCGGCGTAGGCGGCATGGGCAAAGCCTTACGCACCATCCCGGTCATTTTGCAAATCGCCAAAGATATGCAAGAACTCGCCAAGCCCGGCGCAATGCTGGTCAATTTCACCAATCCGGCTGGGTTGGTGACGCAAGCCTTGAGTCAATACGCCCCAGAGACGCCTTCAGTCGGAGTCTGCAACGTGCCGCTCAACGCCAAGATGAATATCCTTGAAAAGCTAGAACAAGCCACCGGTAAAAAAATTGAGCCGGAACGCGCCGAGTTGAAAACGCTGGGGTTGAATCATCTTTCATGGCATCGCGGCTTCACTGTGGACGGCGAAGACGTTTGGTCTCAAGTCATTCACGGTTATATTGAAGAATTAAAGAAAAGCGAGCGCCCCGAATGGGATCCGCGCTTAATTGAAACCCTGCAAATGATGCCAAATTATTATTTGCAATATTTTTACAACACCGATAAGAAATTGAAAGAACAGGAAAAGTGGCCCCCTTCCCGCGCAGAAGAAGTCATTGAAGTAGAAAAGGGCTTACTCCGCGATTATGCCAACCCAGCCCTCAACGAACCGCCAGCGGACTTAATGAAACGCGGCGGCGCGTATTACTCCACAGTGGCGACGCAACTGCTCAACGCGCATTACAACGATCTCGGCGAAACGCACGTCGTTAACATCAAAAACGGCGATGCAGTCAAAGCCTGGCCCGCCGAATGGGTTTTGGAAATTCCTTCAGTTGTCAAAAAAAGCGGCATTCAACCTCTCCCCGCCGAGCCGCTCCCAGTCGCCTGTTTCGGATTGATCTCCGCCGTCAAAGCCTACGAACTGCTCACCGTAGAAGCCGCAGTGCATGGCGACCGCGATGCCGCTTATCAAGCTTTGCTCGCCCACCCGATTGGACCCAAAGCCAGTCAGGTGCAAGCGGTTTTAGACGATCTGCTTGAAACGCATCGTGAATATCTTCCGCAATTTTTCAAGTAAACAAATTATCAATAACGACTAGAGAGTCAATGGCTTATTATCTCGGTGTGGACATCGGCGCCACTAAAACTTTAGCATTAATTTGCGACGAAAACGGAAACTTCATCAGCGATGGGCAAAGCGGACCCGGCAACCATGAAACTGTCGGGCTGGACGGCATGGAAAACTCCATCCGCGAGGCGCTCACCGCCGCGCTCACCGGCGCGCAAATCAGCCTCGATCAAATTCAAGGCGCGGGCTTTGGCATTGCCGGATACGATTGGTATTCCAAAGAAGCCGTGATGAAAAACGTGATTCAAAAAATCGGCGTGCAAGCGCCGTTCAAAATGGTCAACGACGTGACGCTGGGTTTGCTCGCCGGAACCAGCCAAGGCTGGGGCATTGCGGTCGTCTCTGGCACGGGTTGCAACTGTCGCGGCTGGGATCGTGAACATAAACGCGAAGGTCGCGTCACCGGCTACGGCGTGAGCATGGGTGAAGCCGCCGGCGGCACAGAGTTGATCAACCGCACCATGCACTACATTGGCTACTCTTGGACCAAACGCCTCCCGCCCACCGCATTAATTCCGGCTTTCATTGAAGCGGTTGGCGCGAAAAATGTTGAAGACCTCATCGAAGGCTATACCGAAAATATTTATGAAATCAACGCGGAATTCGCCCCGCTGGTTTTTCAAGTCGCCGAACAAGGCGATCCTATCGCGCAAGACCTCGTCCGCTGGGCTGGCGCTGAACTGGGCGAAATGGCAAACGCCGTAGCGCGGCAACTCAACTTTGAAGATCTGGAATTTGAAATCGCATTGATCGGTTCCATGTTCAAAGCTGGAGAAGCGCTCATCCAGCCCATGCGCCAAACCGTGCACGCCGTTGCCCCCAAAGCCAACCTAATTCCAGTTGAAGTCCGCCCGGCGCTGGGCGCAATTTTGCTGGGGATTGAAGCCGGAGGGATCGCCCTCACCCACCAACAGCGCGACAATATCAAAGCGGTATTTGCCTAATGAAAAAAATCGCCTCTTTCCTCACCCTTTGCTTGTTATCTCTTTCATGGACAGCCTGCACCCCTATGCAAACCTCCCCCTCCTCAACCGATTCCTTTCGCATCGTCGCCTACGCAACCGACGCCATCATCGCCGAGCTAATCCCCTACGATAAATTGACGCACATCAATTACTCCTTCCTCATCCCCCATTCAGACGGGACTTTCGCCACGCTCAACAACGCTTGGAAGTTGAAAGAGATTGTCGAAAACGCTCACCAGCAAAATGTCAAAGTCAGCATCGCGGTTGGCGGCTGGGGCTGGGATAATGAATTCGAGCAGATGGCGGCTTCCCCTGAGTCGCGTAGCGCTTTCGTCAAGAACTTAACCGCCTTCGTGGCGGAATATCAACTCGACGGCGTGGATATTGATTGGGAATATCCCGACCCGGGCGAATCCGCGCAAAACTTTTTAGCCTTAATGCAAGAGCTAAGAAAAGCCTTGCCGGATAAATTGATCAGTACCGCCACCATCGCTTACGGCGACGAGACCGGTTTGGGCATCCCCAAAGAAACGTTTGACCTCGTGGATTACGTCAACGTGATGACGTATGACGGGAAAATTCACGGAAGCCTGACCGAATTTGAGGAAGGTCTAAAATATTGGACGGCGCGCGGCGTGCCGCCAAAGAAAATCAATATCGGCGTGCCGTTTTATACGCGTCCCAGCGAAGTGACTTTCGCCAACCTCGTCAAAGCCGACCCCGCCGCCGCGCAATTAAACTCTTTCTCTTATTTAGGTTCGGTTGAGAATTACAACGGCATCCCGACTGTTAAACAAAAAACTGAAATCGCTATGCAACAAGCCGGCGGCATCATGTTTTGGGCGCTGGACCATGACGCACAAGGCGAGTTCTCGCTGGTCAAAGTCATTTACCAAACCGCTCACCCATAATTGAGCCGTGACCAAACAATTAATTGTCAACGCCGACGATTACGGACGGACGCGCGCGGTTTCGCGCGCGATTCGCGCAGCGCACGCCAACGGAATAGTAACTTCAACAACCTGCATGATGAATCTGCGCGGCGTGGCGGATGAAATTGCTTTGGCGCAAAAAGAAACGCCAAAGCTTGGGCTGGGAGTCCACTTGACGTTAACCGCCGACCAGCCTCTGGTTAAGCGCGAAGCGCTCCCCTCCATCACGGACGCAAACGGGAATTTTCTCAAATTAAATATTTTCAGCGCGCGCCTGTCACAAATCAACCCTGCCGAAGTTAAGTTGGAATGGCGGGCGCAAATTGAAGCGTTTCTTCAAGCCGCCGGACAAAAGCCAACGCATTTGGATTCGCATCATCACACTTCGTATTTCAGCGCCGCGTTATTGCGCGCCATGTTGGAACTGGCGCAGGAATTTGAATGCGCCATTCGTTTACCGTTTGAACATGCCAGCCAGACGATGACCGGCGTGCCGCCCGAATTGGTTGAATCAGCCAGAACCTACGTCCCGCAACTTTTAGGCGAATTCAATCCGCCGCGAACGCGCGGCTTCTTCGCAAATTTTTACGGCGCCGACGCCACGCGCGCCGAGCTAACTAAAATTATTGAACAAATCACCGACGGCGCATTTGAAATCATGAGTCACCCGGGCTATGTGGATGAAGCCCTGCAACAAGTTTCCAGCTACACCCAAGAGCGCGAAGCGGAATTAGAAATTTTGACCGCCGCCGAAACCAAAGCCTTGATCGCGGCGCGACAGATTGAATTAATTAACTTCGCCAATCTCAACTAACGCTGAATGAATTTCCAACGCAAAAAGGAAATGTATGGCGCACAAAATCTTCTTCCCGCAAGATTTCATCTGGGGCGCGGCAACCGCGGCTTATCAAATCGAAGGCGCATGGAATCAAGACGGCAAAGGCGAATCAATTTGGGACCGCTTCGCGCACACGCCAAATAAAATTCTCAACGCGGATACCGGCGATACCGCCGCCGATCATTATCGCTTATGGAAAAAAGATATCGGGCTAATGAAAAAGCTGGGGTTGAAAGCCTATCGTTTTTCCAGCGCTTGGGCGCGCATCCTCCCGGCTGGGCGCGGCAAGGTCAATCCAAAAGGTCTCGCTTTCTACGATCAACTCGTGGATGGCTTGCTCGCCGCCAACATCCTCCCTTTTCTCACGCTTTATCATTGGGATTTGCCGCAAGCCTTGCAAGCCGAGGGCGGCTGGGAAGTCCGCTCCACCGCAGAAGCATTCGCCGAATACGCCGAAATTATGGCGCAAAAACTCGGCGATCGCGTCAAGCATTGGATCACGCATAACGAACCGGCGGTTGTAACTTGGAGCGGTCACGAGAGCGGCGAACACGCTCCGGGCATCAAAGATTTAAGCGCCGCGCTTTACGTTAGTCATCACCTCCTGCTTTCGCACGGCTGGGCAGTTCCGCTCATTAGACGGCACAGCCCGAATGCCGAAGTTGGCATTTCATTGAACGTGGGCTGGAGAGTTCCCGCCTCTAACTCGACCTGCGACTTGGACGCCGTCCGAATGGCAGACGGCAAATGGACGCGCTGGTTCACCGACCCGCTCTATGGGCGCGGCTATCCCGCCGATATTTCCGCCGATTTTGAAAAGCAAGGCGCGCCCGCCGCTTTAAGTTTTATCCAAAACGGAGATTTACAAACCATCTCCACGCCGCTGGATTTTCTGGGCGTGAATTATTACAACCGCGAAGTGATACGTTCTCACGCCGAAGATAACGAGCCGCAAACGCTTTTTGCCCAACCCAAAACGCCGCAAAATTGGACGGAAATGGATTGGGAAATTTATCCGCAAGGGTTAACCGGCGTGTTGGCGCGTTTATATTTTGACTACAAACCGCCCAAACTTTACGTCACCGAAAATGGCGCCAGCTACTCCACGCCGCCGAATGAAAATGGACGCATTCAAGACGATCTCCGCATTGCATATTATCGTGGACATCTTGCCGCAGTTCAACGCGCCACCCAAGCGGGCGTGCCGCTGGCGGGTTACTTCGCTTGGTCGTTGATGGATAATTTTGAATGGGCATACGGATACGGTCAGCGCTTTGGGTTGATTTGGGTGAATTACGCAACGCAAGCGCGTAGGCTGAAAGACAGCGCAAAATGGTACAAAAACGTCATTCGGCGCAACGGGTTTTAATCGCGCATTCATTTAGAAAGGTATGGGAAATTTGCTCAAGTCACAAACTTCACGCGCGCGTTTTGAGCGGCGCTTAGGCATTTTATTAATTACGCCGTGGATACTTGGCGTAATCTTATTCAAGCTTTTGCCAATCCTCGCGTCTTTTGGGATTTCATTCACCGATTTTCAACTGCTCACGCCCGAAGCGACTAAATTCATCGGCTTGGCAAATTATGTGAGATTATTCCATGATGAGGGCGTAGGTTATGTTTTATTTGCCACCATTTCTCTGGGGCTGACCACAATTCCATTTCAGCTAGCGGCTTCAATTGCGATTGCGGCTTTGCTCAACAATCGCGGTTTGAAATTGGGCAATCTCGCGCGGACTTTATTCGTCCTGCCGAGCATTATTCCCGGCATAGCCATCTTCTTCATGTGGTCAGGCTTTGTGGATCTAAACACCGGCTGGCTAAATAAATTAATTTTAGAGCCGCTTGGGTTAACCGGCTTCAACGATCTATATTCCAGCGGAGCAACCGCCTTGCTCTTTGGCATTAGCGCGCTCTGGTCAGTTGGACCCGGGATGTTGATCATCCTAGGTTCGCTTCAGGGCGTATCGCCTGAAGTGCAAGAAGCCGCACAAATGGATGGAGCTGGTCCGCTGGTGCGTTTTTTCTATATCATCTTGCCGCTCATCTCCCCCGCCATCTTCTTTACCATCGTGATCAATTTGATTTCAATTTTTGGCGGCGTGATTCTGTTGGATCGCGGCAACGGTTTTAGCGGCAGTTTCTCGCCTTATGACGGCTACATCTCTTACATTCTCTTCAACGAAAGAGATTTGGGCTACGCGGCTAGCTTGGCTTGGTTCTTTTTAGTTTTAGCGATGATCGTAGTTGTGGCTTTATTCTCCAGCGCGCGCAAATGGGTCTATTACCCAGATCAGGAAGCCTAAAATGAAATCATCTAAAAAGCGGTTCGCTCCGCAAGCCTGGCTCTCGTTTCAAAATTGGGAAAAACTGGGCAATAGCTTGCTCAATTTTTTCGTCCTTGTTTTTTTAGTCGCGTATCTTTTCCCTATGCTGTATATGGTGGCAGTATCGCTGATGGAAACCCAACAACTCTCCGATGGCAACGCGCCCGCTTACCCGGCGCAACACATCCGTATCGCTTATCAAGGTCAAAGCTATGCCGTTTACAAAGTTCCTTTTGAAGCTGGGCAAGTCCGCGAACTGGCGTTGATTAAACCTGGGCGCACCTCCAGCGAATTTATTGATCCCGCCAACCCGCAGGCGGGCGTCATCGTTTGGGAGGGCAACTGGCGTAAGTTAATTGGCGTTTATAAATTTCATCTTACGTTTGAAAATTTTGAACGTCTCTTCAACTACCCGCCGCTGGGAAAAATGATTCAAAACACGCTAGTTATGACCTTGCTCGCCGAGGTTGGCGTTTTGTTTTCATCCATCATCGTCGCTTACGGCTTTTCAAGATTTCCATTGCCCGGCGGAAATATCTTGCTCTATATCTTGATCGTCACCATCCTCATCCCCGAAAAGGTGACGCTCATCCCCACTTATTTTTTCTTCGTGCGCGTGTTGGATTGGAACGGAAGTTGGCTTCCGATCCTTCTGCCGTTTTTCTTTGGGAACGCCGTCTATATCATCTTCTTACGGCAAAATTTCAAAAGCCTGCCCAAAGATTTAGACGAAGCCGCCATGCTGGACGGCGCGGGACCGTTACGCATTTTATTTCAAGTGCTTCTGCCGCAAATCTGGCCCGCCGTCATCACCGTTTCATTGCTTCATTTCTTTTACATGTGGAATGAAACCCGTCAGGCGGCGCTCTATCTCAGCATCAGCCGCGATCTGGCGCCGATTTCGTTTGGCATTCAAAACTTCCAAAGTTTGAGTCCTATTCAAAATCAACTGCAAGCCAGCGCATTGATTCTGATGGCTGTGCCGGCGTTGGTTTTATTCCTCTCGCAAAAATATTTCATGCGTGACGTGATCGTCACCGGAATGGAAAAATAATTATGCTTCGCAATCCTAATCATCGCATTGTCTTGGGCATTTGGTTTGGCTGGGCGCTGATCATGCTCGGCTATCACGTCTTTGTGCCGGCGCGTTTCACCGTCAAGCCGCCAGATTACGCGCTGGAATGGACTGCCGCCGAAACCAGACCCGGCAGTCAAAACGGGAAAATCTTTCTCAACGAACCTTTTCTCAACCGTCATGTTTCCTGGGATTCGGAATATTATCTGGCGATTGCCGTTTCCGGCTATGAAGCGCCTACGATCATTCGAATCAACGGCAAGATCGGCGCTAGCGTTTCATCCGCCCCAACGTATTGGCCCTTTCGCGTTTATATTTCTAGCTCCAGCGGTTCGGGAATTCCATTAAGTTACGCATTCTTTCCGCTTTACCCCATTATGATCAATCTTTTTGCTCTGCCGCTTTCCATCTTTGGGCTGAACGCAATTGCCACCGCCACGCTGGCAGGCGTGATCGTCTCAATGCTCGGCACGCTCGCCGCTATGTTTGCGATCTATGAATTCGGCAAAGACGATTTAGACGAAGCCGGCGGGTTACGCGCCGTATTTTACATGCTCATCTTCCCCAGCGCGTTCTTCTTTGCGGAAATCTATACGGAAGGCTTATTCGTCGGGTTGGCGTTCAGCAGTCTGTTATTGTTGCGGCGCGGGCATCGTAACTGGGCGGCGCTGATCGCAGTCCTCGCCACTTTTACGCGCGCAGTCGGCGTCACGCTTTTCATCCCGCTTTTAATTTCCTGGATCAAAGATTGGGATTGGATGGAACTCGATTTGGAGTGGCGGCAAATTTATTATCGCGGCTTGCCGTGGCGCGCCATCTTCAACGGGCTGATCATTCTCGCGCCGGTCATCGCGTTCTTCCTCTGGCGCATTTCATATTACGGAATGGCTTTCAGCCTAGTGGAAGATGAATACTTCTCGCGCCAATTTCTGGCGTTTGGCAATACCTTCCTCTGGTGGTCTGAAGGTTTTAGAGCCATGTTTGGAAAAATCCCCAACGCCGCGGCTTACTATTTCGTCGAATGGCTGGGAATTATCATCGGCTTCACGGCTTGTATCGCCGGCATGAAACGCCATCCTGATTTAGCGATCTTCGGCTTTCTCGTCGTGTTTCTCTCTTTCACCAGCGGACCCGCGCAAGGCATGTATCGCTATGTGCTCGGCGCGCCGCCTGTCTTTTTATTTCTTAGCCGTCTCGGTAAAAACCAAATTTTCGATCGCGTTTGGACGCTTGCCAGCCTCTTGATCATGGGCGTAATGTGTACGATGTATATGTTCCACATGTGGGCCGGCTGATTACCTTTTAGCATGAAGGCGAAATCATTTCAGGCTCAGCCTTGTTTTATAATAGCAAGGCTATGTCCATATTTTCAGATAAACGCATCCTCCTTGGCGTCACTGGCTCAATCGCCGCTTACAAAAGCGCCGACCTAGCTTCCAAGCTGACGCAAGCCGGCGCACAGGTAGACGTAATCCTCACGCAGGCTACCGAAAAATTTATCACGCCGCTCACCTTTCAATCCGTCACCGGTCGCCGCGTTTATACCGACGCGGATCTATGGGGCAACGAAGCGCACGTCCTGCATATTGGGCTGAGCAAAAACGCCGATTTGCTCCTGATTGCGCCAAGCACAGCCAACACCATCGCCAAACTGGCGCACGGTCTCGCGGATAATTTACTCACCGTCACAGCCCTCGCCGCAACCTGCCCGATCTTGATCGCTCCGGCGATGGATGGCGGCATGTTTGAAGCGCCCGCGACGCAAGCCAACCTCGCCACGCTTAAAACTCGCGGCGTGACTTTCATCGGTCCCGCCGAAGGACATCTCGCTTCGGGTCTCAACGCTAAAGGACGCCTGCTCGAGCCATCCGAGATTCTTGGTCATACCCGTATCATTCTCGGCAAACACGGAAACCTCGCCGGAAAAAAAGTAGTCGTCACCGCAGGCGGCACACAAGAAGCCATTGACCCCGTGCGGATCATCACCAATCATTCTTCCGGCAAACAGGGCTACGCTTTGGCGCAAGCCGCGCTCGACGCCGGCGCAGAAGTGACCTTAATCACCACGCCCAGCGCGTTAACGCCGCCCATTGGCGCAAACCTGATCAAAGTGAAAAGCGCCAAAGAGTTATTGAACGCCGTATCGAACGAATCCGCAGACGTGTTGATCATGGCGGCGGCGGCGGCGGATTTCCGCCCAAAAGTCATCGCGCAGGATAAAATGAAGAAACGCGACGGCATTCCGCAGATCGAACTCGAAGTGACAGAAGATATTCTGAAAAGCGTAGCAGGCTTGGGGTCCGGGAAGCGGCGCTTTAAAATCATGGTGGGGTTCGCGGCAGAGAGTCAAAATCTGCTTGAAAACGCGGAAGAGAAATTAAAATCCAAAGGCTTGGATTTAATTGCCGCCAACGATATCTCCGCCAAAGACGCCGGTTTTGAAGTGGAGACCAATCGCATTACGTTGTTGTTTGCAAGCGGGATAAAAGAAAGCCTGCCATTGATGAGCAAGGTTGAGGCGGCTGAAAAAATTATTGAGCGTATCGCTACGCTGGTGGAGTGAAAATGCGAATTTTAGTTATGTCTGATATTCATGCGAATTACACCGCGCTCGAAGCCGTGCTAAGAGACGCCGGCAAAGTGGACGAGACTTGGTGTCTTGGCGATTTGGTCGGTTATGGACCAGACCCTAACGCCGTGGTAGAAGAAGTGCGCGAAATTCCTAACCTAACTTGCTTGATGGGCAATCACGACGTAGGCGTGATCGGCAGAATGCCGCTGGAGACTTTCAACGGAGATGCGCGCCGCTCATTGATGTATCACGAACAGGTATTAACTACCGATAATTTGGACTACTTGAAAACTTTGCCAATGGTTGCCAAAGAACGCAATGAAGCGACCATCGCGCACGGCAGTCCGCGCGACCCGTTGTGGGAATATATTTTGAATTCACTGACCGCCCGAGCAAATTTTGAACACTTCAACACGCCGTGGTGTTTTGTAGGTCATTCCCATATTCAATGTATGTTCGTGTTGAACGAAGAGACGAAGCAAATCTTGCTCGATCAAACCAAACCGGATACGACGATTCAACTTCACGCTAAAATGATTCTCAACCCGGGCTCGGTGGGTCAGCCCAGAGACCGCGACCCACGCGCCGCTTATGCCATTTACGATAGCGCCGCCAAAACTTGGACGCCGAAGCGCGTGCCTTACAACATCGCCGAAGTGCAAGCGCGTATCCGCGAGTTGAAACTCCCTGAAAAACACGCCGCGCGCCTCGCTGAAGGCTGGTAGCAGGGAACTATTTTTGATCAATCCCGTCTTATAGGAAGCAGAAATCAAAGAAAGTAAAGGAGAATATGAAATGAAAAAGATTTTGCCTTTTATTTTGCTTACCAGTTTCCTACTTGCGGCTTGCGGCGCATCGCGCGCGGCTCCGCAATACACGACCGATTCTTTCGCCACCATCGGAGCGCCCTTGCCGCTTGACGAAGGCGTAGCCTACGAGGCGGCGCCCAGCGAAGATAGCGCTACCGGCTCTGGCGGCCAGGCTTCGCAGGTGGAGCGCATGGTGATCAAAAACTCAGACCTGACGATTGTGGTTGCCGACGTGGAAAGCCGCATGAAAGAAATTAACGATCTAGCTCCAAAACTTGGCGGCTATGTCGTTTCTTCTAATTTATATCAAAGCTATACCAACAGTTCCGTGCAAGTCCCCGAAGCGAACGTCGTCATTCGCGTGCCTTCCGAAAAGTTGGAAGAAGCCTTAACCGCGATCAAAAAAGGCGCGGTTGAAGTGCAAAACGAAAGCATTTCCCGTCAGGACATTACCGCCGATTATACGGATATGAAATCGCGCCTCAAGAATCTCGAATCCGCCGAAGCGCAACTCGAAGCCATTATGAAAGACGCCACCGAGACCGAGGATGTGATCAACGTCTTCAACCAATTGACGTATTACCGCGAACAGATTGAGTTGATCAAAGGGCAAATGAAGTATTCCGAAGAGTCTGTCGCGCTCTCGGCAATCACGATCAGGCTGGTCGCCGAAGAGACTATTCAGCCGATCAAAGTCGCCGGTTGGGAGCCAAAAGGCGTGGCGCGCGACGCGATTCAAAACTTGGTGTATTTCTTCCAAGATTTTATAAGTTTCATCATCTACTTCATCCTCAACACGTTACCCAAGTTGATCGTCATTGGTATTCCGCTCTATCTAATCTTCCTTGGGGTTCGCGCAGTGTACCGCAAAATGCGCGGCGGTAAAAAGAAAGCCGAAAAACCAGCCGAAGAAAAGAAATAACCGTCCAAAAAAGAAGCCGCCGTTGAGCGGCTTCTTTTTTGCGTCGCTACGATTGGTATAATCGCAAAATGGATTCATTAATTCAAAACGCAAAAAATCTTTTCAACGTGCAACTCACCGGCGGGCAGATTGCGGCTTTACAGGTTTATGAAAAAGAACTGATCGAGTGGAATCAAAAATTCAATTTAACCGCCATCCGCGATTCCGAATCCATCCGCGTGAAGCACTTTCTCGATTCGTATTCCTGCGTGTTGGCTTGGAAGACGACTCCCCCACTGCGCTTGATTGATATAGGCACTGGCGCGGGGTTTCCGGGCATCCCCTTAAAAATTATCTACCCCGCTATGCAGGTAGTCTTGGTTGAATCGGTCGGTAAAAAAGTCGCATTCTGCCAGCACGTCATCAACAAACTTAGACTGCAAGATATTCAAGCGCTTCAAGCCCGCGCCGAAGATCTTGGTCAGAAATCGGAACACCGCGAAAAATATGATTGGGCAATCGCCCGCGCAGTGGCGCAGCTTAATGTCTTGAGCGAATATCTTTTGCCTTTGGTGAAAATCGGCGGACACGCGCTCGCGCAAAAAGGCGAAAGCGGACCCGCCGAAGCGCAGTCCGCTGAAAAAGCAATTCACATTTTAGGCGGGAAACTCAAACAAATGCTTCCCGTTCACCTGCCCGGCGTAGCGGACGAGCGCTTTCTGGCGTTGATTGAAAAAGTCGCCGCCACGCCTAAAAATTATCCGCGCAAGGCGGGCATCCCGGCAAAGACTCCGCTCTAAATTATTTTCGCGGGCGCACAACGCCGCCGCTCACATCCCAAATTTCCGAGCGCGCAATAAAATCATTGACAAACAAACTTGTATCCGTAGTCGTAAATAAAACCTGCTCGCCGCGATTGACATACTTCAGCAAATCGGCGCGGCGATTCAAATCCAATTCCGCCATCACTTCATCCAGCAAAATCACGGGGCACTCGCCAGAGCGTTCTTTCATCCATTCCACTTCCGCAAGTTTCAACGCGAGCAAAGTTGTGCGCAACTGTCCGCGTGAGCCGTAATTCCCCACATCCGCCTTGTTGATCAGAAAACGCAAATCATCGCGGTGCGGGCCAATCGTCGTTACGCCGCGCGCAATTTCTTCAGCGCGCAGACTCTTTAATTTTTCAAGAAAGCCATTTTGAATTTCATCTAATTCAATTCCCGAACGATCAATCGCGGTATCAAGTTTCAAACCAAATTGCCCGTTTGGTTTGGGTAGCGGATCATAAGCGGGTTCATAGGCGAGGCGCAAAATTTCAGTTCCGCGAGTCAACTCGTGATGGATGCGCGAAGCGAAGCGCTCAATCTCTTGCACGGCTTGGATTCTCCACAAGATGATTTGCGCGCCAAATTTGACCAACGTCTCATCCCACGCTTGAAGTTGGTTGCGGTTTCCTCCATTTTCATTCAACGCTTTGAGGAGCGCATTCCGCTGAGCCAAGGCTTGTCCGTACTCGCTTAAAACGCGCGCATACGCCGGAATGGTCTGCGCCAGCGCCAAATTGAGATAACGGCGGCGCTCTTCGGGCCCGCCTTCAATAATCTGCGACATTTGCGGAACAAAAATCACCGCATTGAAATGACCGATGATATCGCTGGCATGGCGCTTAACGCCGTCCAACAAAATCTCTTTACGCAGTCTTTGTCCGTTCACGCCGCTGGGTTCAAGGATCAAACGAACTTCCAAACGATGCTTCGTTTTGCCGCGCTGATAATCCGCAACCAAGCGCGTCACCGCCAATGAATTTTTAGCCTCATGGAAATTGATAATTTGCCGCTCGGCATGAGTCTGAAAAGAAGTGAACGCGGCCAAGAAGTAAATCGCTTCAAGGACAGAAGTTTTTCCTTGCGCATTACTGCCAACCAGCAAAACCGTCTGTTGCGGAATTTCCACATCCAGACGGGCGAGACTGCGAAAGTTGGTGAGCGAGAGATGTTTGAGATACATGGAGTCGCAGTGCGTAATTTAATCCAGCGCTACTTCTTCGTCTTCTTGCGGTTTCCAAACGCGCACGGCTTTATCCGTAAACATCACGCCGTTCAAATGATCAATCTCATGCTGGAAGATGCGCGCCATCCAGCCGTCTAGTTTTAGCTTGAGCGGTTGTCCATGCCGATTGAGCGCTTTGACCTGAATTGCGGCGTGTCTTTCCACCTCGCCCAACAGCCCGGGGATGGAAAGACAACCCTCCACGCCCATTACTTTTTCATCCGAAACTTTGGTGATTTCAGGGTTAATGATGACGTACAATTTTTTGGGTTTTGGCGGAGCGTCCTCATTTTCTTCATCATCCTCTTGTTCCGCGTATTCAATCACCGCCAATTGCATGGGCAAATTGATTTGCGGCGCGGCCAGCCCTACCCCAGGCGCGTCGCGCATGGTTTCAATCATATCGTCAATTAAAGTTTGCAGGTCTTTATCAAATTTTGTGACTGGTTTTGCCTTGCGCCGTAAAATCGGCTCGGGTAAAAAAATAATCTCGCGTAATGCCATGTTCATTCCTATTCGTTATTTTTAATTATTAACTCGCCTTAAGCGCTTTATTCGTAGCAATATTTATGTTGCCCGAAACTGCAAGCTGAATCTTGCAGTGCATTAAAAGAAATCTCCGCCGCCATCCATGCTTTGATCCAAACCCTGGGCGTCGTCTTCTGAAAGCTCCAAGCCCAATCCGCCGTCTTCTTCATCATTTTCAGATTCAAGTTTTTGAACGGCGACTAGCTCCGGCGCATTTTTTGCCTTAATATCAAACTCCGCTAAATTTTGATGATACGCCGCGATCCAAGTCGCAAAGCGCTCGCGGTCGGCGCTGCCCGCGCTTTCGTTTTTCTTTGCAATCCGCACCATGCGCCGCCGATTAATATCGGACTGCACGCCCGCCGGATCAATTACGTCGTCAAAAGAAAGCTGATTGCCGCCCACGGAAATATGCACCGTGCCATAATTGAAAAAGTAAGCGATAAAACCGTCGCGCTTATAAGAAATGCTCAAAATGCTTTCAATCTGCGCGGCGCGGCGCTCTTCTGTTCCAAAGGGCTTACGGTCAATATCAAAAATCTCATCGTCGGTGATCATGAAAACGTCGTTCTTCCAGTCCGCATATTCATACCATAACCAAAACGCGATGGGCATCATCAGCAAAACCAACGTCAGGCTGAGCGCATCCGGCCGCATGGCGCCATTGGCGTTCGGCTCAAAAAACGCGCGTTCTGGAGATTGGACCAAAAAGCTAATTCTCCAAAAAATCAGGGCAAATATTCCAAACAAAGCCAACACCGGCTTCCAAGCTTGTCGAAGCAGGATGATCCAATGCTTGCGATATGTCACTGTGCCGCCGTCTTCCAGGCGGAGTTTGAATAAATCGGAAATCGCCAAAACCCACAGCGGAGTCTGGGCGATCTTTTCTTCATCCGCCGGAACTACCGGCGGCAAAGGCGGGAGTTCTTTCTTCTCCACAGGCAAACCCAATTTTTGACGAATCGTATTCTTCATCACATCTTGCTGAGAAACGTTCGTCACCATCTTCGTGCGCTCCCAATATTCACGGATCATATCGGCGGCTTGCGCGGGATGATCCACATCGTCAAAAGCCACTTTTCCGACAAACGTTCGCACAATTACGTTGCCAAAATCCAAAACGCGCCCGATCATATCCGTCTCCACGCCCACGGAAAGAATCGTGCTCAACGGCGCTTCCTGACGACTATCATGCAAACCGATCACCTTTTCCAACAAAATCACGCGCTGGTTGGTCACAATATAATAGTCATTGCCCCAATCAATCGCATTCCAAATCCCCCAAGCGATGATGGCGAACAATGAAGCCGCCCCAACTGCCAGCGGCGTGACTGCCGTAGTGATTGCGCTGACCATAAAAAGTCCAATGGGAATTAACAGCGCCAGCGCTGGCGCGAGCAATACGCGATAAAGCCGCAAAATATGGCGGCGGGCAATGAAGTAAATAACTTCATTCGCGCCCAGCCATTTGAATTTTGTCGCGCGCGCCAACTTACGGCTTTTGATGGATACTTTGAAATTCGGTTTAAGTTTTTCGTAATTTTGAATGAGTTCTTCAAAACGTTTGCGCGGAAGAAAGAGCAAAACGCAATCTTCCATAGCGGTCACAGTCGCCGAGCGATTGCGGTTTTCAAACAAAGCTTCTTCGCCAAAATAATCGCCCGCCACTAACCAAGCCAGAAACTGTTCTTCCCCTTTTTCATACGGGCGCGTCACCTTAACGCGCCCCTTATAAATCAAATAAAAGCCGTCCGGCTTGGCATTGCGCTTAAAAATCACGTCCCCATTCGTAATTTCCTTCTCAGACATAGTTTGAGCGATCCCCGATAACTGCTCCTCTTTCAAACCGTTGAAGAGATGGATTTTATCCAGAAAAATAATGCGTTGCTTGATTCCAATCACGCTTTGATTCTATCAAATTTCACGCGGAATGGGACATCCACAAATTATGGCTTTTGCGAACATAAAAGCGCCGCACTCCGGACTTTTGGCAGATTCCGCTCAATCTACAATTTCTACCCCTGCCAGTTTCTCGATCACGCCCACCACTGCGGCATTGTCCAATTCGCGCATCCCCTGTTCGATCATCAGCTCAAAGAATTTTGTATTCTCCTCAGTCGCCGAAAGCGGGATCGCATATTCTTTCGCGGCTTCTAAAACAATCTTCATATCTTTCAATTGCATATACGCCTTAAAGCCCGGGTTGCGATTGCCCGCAAACAGCCGCGGCGTTTTCACATCCAAAGCCCAGCATTGCGCCGCGCCGCCTTTGATCGCATCCACAACTTTTCTTGGGTCTACGCCCGCCTTCTTAGAGAAGACCAGCAGTTCGCCCATCGCCACCATCTGCGCCGCCACCATGATTTGATTCGCCGCCTTCGCCACTTGCCCAGCCCCCGAATCGCCGACATGCGTAATCGCCCGCCCCATAGTTTGCAAAACCGGCATGGCTTTTTCAAGCGCTTCCGCTTCTCCGCCAACCATGATCGTCAGCGTGGCATTCTTTGCGCCCACATCCCCGCCAGAAACCGGCGCATCCAGAAAGAAGATACCTTTCTCTTTCAGCTTTTGGGCGACCCTTCGCGCAACAACCGGCTGGATCGTGGAATTGTCCGCCACAATCAATCCGCTGTGACCGCCCGCCAAGATTCCATCTTCGCCCAGCGCCACTTTTTCCACATCCGGGGAATCGGGCAAGTTAGTGAAGATCAAATCTGCCTGTTCCGCCACTTCCCTCGGCGAGTTCGCCGCTTTGGCGCCTTCAGCGACTAGTTCATCCACTGCGCCGCGCGAACGGTTATGCACTACCAGCGGAAAACCGGCTTTCAAAATATTCCGCGCCATCGGCTTGCCCATCAATCCAAGACCAATATATCCGACTCTTAACATCGTCAAACTCCTTATTCGATATAATTACCACATGCCGATCATACAAGCAATAACTCAAAAAAGCCAGACTGAAAGAAAAAACCTTGCGAATTGGGCAGACTTGCTCTTGCTTGTATTTCTCTTTCTATATATTCTAGCAGGAATAAAAATAACCCCTTTTCACGGAGACGAATCTACTTATATTTGGATTAGCGAAGATTATGACCGAATTGTAAAGCAAGGCAAACTCAATCAAGTTCTTTATGCGCCCGAAGGGAACGCAAAGCAATACTTGCGCCTTTCGACAGGCTCAATCCTAGCTTACTCAATCGGCTTCGTCCGAGATATTACTCAAAACCACGATCCAATCACAAAATGGCTTTGGGGTTCTTCGTGGGAAGAAAATATTTCGCAGGGAAATTTGCCGACCGCCCGACTTTTAAACCTAGCTCGAGCCTGCTCTGCCGTAATGGGCGGTCTTGCCATTATCTTTCTCTTCTTAAGCGCCCGCCTCTTATTTTCATCTCGGCTAAGCGCCTATTCAAGCGTATTAATCTTCGCTACGCAAGGCGACGTTCTCCTCAATATTCATCGCGCAATGCAAGAGGGTCCAAAGTTTTTATTCTTAACATTAAACGTCTATCTGGCTGTGCATATTCTGAAAGGTTTTCAAAACGGCAGAACAAACCGAGTTTTATATCTTTCACTAGGCATATCAAGCGGATTGGCGCTAGCCACCAAGCAGGATCTGGTCCCCATGTTAGTCGCAATCTATGGCGCGCTTGGCATAATTCTAATTTGGCAAAAGCAGGCAAGCAAGCTTATTTTGATTAACATATTATTTCTCGGCGCGGCGACAATAATTGCATACGCGGTCTTCCTAATTTGTATGCCCGTCTTTTGGAAGTGGTGGGAAAGCGCAATCGCCTTAATCGGCATCGGAATAATTCTCTATCAGCTTCCATTTTGGAAGAATAGCCGTACAAGCATTTTCTTAACCCTAGCGAGTCTCATACTAATTATCAGCATGACTTTGAAAGCGCCCGCCCAATGGACCACGCTTTTCACCCCCGTCCAAAGCATGGTCAAGTTGCGTCAGGAAATGAGTCCGGCTTCTCACGAATCAAATTGGCTAAAAAACAAGGCGGCATTCTTTGCAAAAACAATTCTATTTTCAAAAGCCATGTACATGGAAGTCGCTAGTTTTGACGTGCCGCCTTTCCATGCGCAAATTCAGGCGTATGAAGATTCTTTCTTCAGCGGACGAACCGACTCGACGCTTATAGATTTATCAATCATGCTTCTCGCTATTATCGGAGGCTTAGCTTTACTAATGAATTTCAATTCAGAGAGCCTCTTCACTTACGCTTTACTAGTTATCTCCGGCGTCTTATTATTTCTAGCGACGCCGCTTCCATGGCAACGCTATCTTCTAATTATGCAAATTCCATATTCGCTACTAGCGGGCGTAGGTATATCTTCCGTTTGGAATCGGCTTCAGGGATTAACACTTAAGCCGAAAAACAAACAACTGCCCCTCGGCTGAGGAGCAGTTGTCAGTTAGGCGCGAAGCGCTTATTTAATCTCGTAATTCATGCTCACCGAGACTGAGATGCTCAATTGTCCGGGTTGAATCGGCACACTTGCCGCCGCTTCATAAGCCGCCCCGCCACCCTTGCCGCCATAAGTCGGGTACGGGCTATTATCATAAAAACTAATGGATTGAATAGCGCCGAGTTTGATGCCGGCCGCATCCGCCAATTCCTGCGCTTGCAGTTGCGCGTCCTTCACGGCTTTAGCGCGCGCCTCTTTGATCGCGGCGGTTTTATCTGCCACGTCAAACTGAATGCTATTGACGGTGTTCGCGCCGGCGCCGATCGCCGAATCGAGCAAATCGCCTAAGCTCGCTAAATCGCGCACGGTGATATAAACCGTATTATCTACCGCATAAATCGAACCGCTGACCGTGCCATCTGGCGCGTATTGTTGCGAGGGCCAAATGCTAAAGTTGGTGGTGCTGATATCTTTATCCGCCACGCCCGCTTTTTTGATCGCGGCAATTACGGAAGTGGTTTGTGTTTTATTCGTCTCCACCGCTTCCGAAGCGTTCGCCGCCTCGCTATGCACGCCGATATAAATATAAGCAATGTCTGGCGTCAGGTTCACCTGTCCGGCGCCGTTCACGCTCAAGACCCGCAAATTTGGCTGAGCCGCCTGATTGACCGTAGTCGGTCCGCAAGCGCTAAGTAGCAGGGCTAAAATCAAAACCCCAAAAGCAAAATATTGTTTACGCATTGTATAAATCTCCTTGTATAGATAGACGCAAAACTATTCAAAAAGTTCCTTACCAATTTAATCTCTTTGGGGTAAAATTTTGCACAAATGTTCTATGCCCATTAACTTTCAACAAACTTACGCTCAAATCAAAAGCATTGGCGCGCAATCTGCGGAGCGCCACAAGAAAAAAGAAGACGCCCGCAAACAAGCCCGTGACTTGTTTCAGACATATTCCGCCGAACTGGATCTGCTCCGCTCCAAAGTGGATTCTGCCAAACAAGCCGATGCAAACATCCGTTGCGCTGTGCCGCTAGACGAAAACCTCGCCTCTGCCTACGGGATAGCTGATTCTGTTATTCAAGCGACTCTCATCGCCGCTGACGGTTCGCAGATCAATCCCAATCGCCATGAAGCACTTCAATACTATGCAATCAATGTTGGGGCAATTGCTATACAAGTTGGCTCTGGGAATACGCCACAAACATTTACAGATACAGACATTCACCTACTCGATGAATTTGATGATAGTTATTTTAGCGAAAGTCAAATTGCTTTGTTACGAGATGTTGCTGAAAGAAAAAAACTATTAGAGATAGCCAATACTTATTCAGGCAAGAAGATAACACTTACTGAAGGTCAATTAGAACTTTGGGGTTCTGTAGACAATGAAAATGCAAAAGATTTTGAAAAGAATTTGCAAGATTACTTAAACGTCCTCAAAGAATCAGAAAAGAAGAAAGTCATTACAGCAGGTTATATTGACAAACCAGGCGCCAATTGGGTTATCAAATTATTAGAAATTGCATCAACGCCACAAGATGAATTAAAGAACGCTAGAAAAAATCGACCATTAGCAGGTGCAACAGATTTATGGTTATTCGAACAAATTCTTGGCAAGCATGAAAGGTCTGCTGTGTTTTCTTTGCAATCAAAATCAGCGGAAAAATATACAGGTCCAATTTCCATTCATTTTTTCTATTTGAATATTGGCAACGAAAAAAAATCAAAGGTTGCTAGAGTAGATATTCCAGCATGGGTAGCAAACGATAAAAAAATATTGAATGATTTACACATTGCGTTAATTGAACAATCGCAAATTATGGGCAATGAACCTTTTCCATATCTATTACATCGTGCGCACGAAATTGCCCTCATTACGCATAAAGAGAAAGAAGAAATTGACAGAATGCTCTCCATGCAAATACAAAATAATAATGGTGAAATTGGAAGAATTTCTGGCAAACAATCGGCAAAGAATTTGAAGGGAAAAACGAGAATGAAAGCGTGACCGACAATAAGGAATAACATAATGACAAATCAAATTGAGATCGGAAGATTGTTACGAGCAGGCACAACTGGATTTATTGCGGGTTGCCGCGTCAATCAATTGGACGTTCCTTCCTTTGGAGCGTTAGTCCGCGCGCCGCTAAGCGCCGGCTATCAAGTGTACGGCCTGATCTACAACATCAGCATCGAAGACGACGGTTTGGTGCGTCAATTGGTGACGGCAAACAACGTCAGCGCTGATGTGCTAAAAGACAACCGCGAAAATAGAATCGTGCCAGTGGAAATGTCCGTCCTCGCCGTAGGCTATGAGCAAGATGGGAAAATTTATCATCTGCTTCCGCCGCGTCCGCCGCTGAGTTTGGACGTAATCTATTTATGCGACTCAAAAGATATAACCCGCTTTACCGAAAAATTCGGGTATTTCAGGCACATCCTAAATGCAAAAGACGCGCCGATCAGCGAAACATTTGCCGCGCACATTCTACAAGCCCAATCTGCCCGCCAAGATAAAACCTGGAAAGATAAAGCGACTCAAGAAGCGATCAATTTATTGCGAGACGACTACCCAGCATTAATGAATGTCTTAGGCGCATTGAGCGACGTTTCATAAAAGGTGACTTATGCAAATTCAACGAACTAAAATCGGCTATCTCATTGGCGGCGGGCTCAAAGAAAATTTTCGCGTGCGTCTCACCGTTTCTCCGCAGGAAATTCAGGAAGGCGCGTTTGTGGTCATCCAAAGCGGCGAATGGAATTACTACGGCATCGTCACCGATATTCAACTCGGCGCCACCGATCCGCGCTTTGCAGACGAGCAGATGGAAGGACGTTTCGCTCCTCAAATCTCAAAAGCCCTGCACGGGCAAACGCTGTATGCCAACCTTGAAGTCCTGCCCAACTTGATGCTGGAAGTTGGACCTGACGAAGGCTCGCCTGAATATAAAGATTGGCGCGGGAAAATTGACGCGGGGTTGAAAGATCAACCGCGCATTTTACCCGTCAAAAATGTGCCTCCTCACCATGCAATTGTCTCGCTGGCGAATGAAGGCGATATTGCCGAAATTTTCGGCAAGCCCGAAGAAGAGAAAAATTTCATCATCGGTTATACCCGCGAACAAAATCATCCTGTGTGCATTGACTTGGATAAATTTGTGCAACGCTCCTCCGGCGTGTTTGGCGCAACGGGCACGGGCAAATCATTTTTAACGCGCTTGGTATTGGCTGGCTTGATGAAGCACAACAAGGCTTCTGTTTTAGTTTTAGATATGCACAACGAATATGGCTTTGACGACGTGGCTTCGGATACCAAGAAAAACGTTCAAGGGTTAAAAACCATGTTCAAATCCGGCGTGCGTTGCGTTGGCTTAGGGGCAGGGTCAACCATGCGAGGTCGTCAGGCGGATTTCAATTTAGAAATTGCGATGGACGATATATCCACAAGCGATATTGAAACGCTCGCCCGCGAATTAAATTTGCGCGAAACAACGCCAACCACATTGAACGCTTTATACACGGCGTTTGGCGCGAAATGGTTTGAGCGGTTCAAAGAAATGAATCAAGAAGAAGTAGAAGTGGAAGATGAAAAAGGGCGCACAAAAAAAGTTCCACACCCAGACAGCGTGGCGGCATGGGCGCTACAAAATGGCGTGAATGTGGCGGCGGCGGCTGGCTTACAGGATAAATTACGACGCCTCTTTAACCAGCCTTATATTGTTTCTAAACCCTCAGCAGACTCTACGCTCCAAATTATCCAATCTCTAGAAGCGGGCAAGCATGTGGTTTTGTCATTTGGCGATCACGAAAGCGACCTGGATTATTTATTGGTTTCCAATTTATTAACGCGCAAGATTCGCTCGGCATGGGAAAAGAAGACCAACGAATTTCGTTCGCATGGCAAAGCCGAGCCGCGACCTTTAATTATCGTCGTTGAAGAAGCGCACAAACTATTGAATCGTGAAATGGCGTCACAAACCACGTTTGCAACCATCGCCCGCGAGTTACGAAAATATTATGTAACCTTGCTGATCGTTGACCAACGCCCATCCCAAATTTACGATGAAGTCATGTCCCAACTTGGCACACGCATCTCTGGCTGGCTGGGCGACGATCTGGATATTCAAGCCGTGCTATCAGGCTTAGCAGGTCGAGATGCCCTGCGCGGTATGTTAGCCCGCCTGCAACCCAAAGAAGAAGTGTTGCTCTTAGGCTGGGGCGTGCCGATGCCCCTGCCTGTGCGGTCAAGAAGATATGATGAAGCCTTTTGGAAAGAAATGGGAAAAGAGAAGAAGAGCGCAGAGCAGAGCATGAAGGAATTGGGGTTTGGCGGATAGGAGATATTAATTATGGAAAATTCATTAGAATACATTCAAAGCCTTATTAATAAAGATGAATTAGAAGAAGCCGAAATAAAAGCTAGAGAATTACTTAAAGAAAATCAAGAAAGCTTTGAATGCAAAATAGCGCTAGCAAAAGTTTTAGCAATCAAAGGAAAAGTTGATGAAGCATTTGATTTATTAAAAGAAGTTATCAAGCAGGACTCTAATAACTATTATCCTCTATATTTATTGGGTTCTATAAAAGAAAATAGCGGGGATTTTGACGAAGCAATCACATTTTATAAAAAAGCACTCGATCTAAAATCTGACAATGGACAAATTAATTATAGGTTAGGGAAAATATACAACAATGATAAATACAAGGGAAAGAATGAATATTCATCACTTTATCATTTTAGAAATTCTATCTTAGGAGACAATCCGCCAGTTAAGGCTTATCTTGAGCTAGCTTCTCTGGAACCAACTGCAAGAGCAGTACACATAATTCAAAACGGAATTAACAAATTTCCTTTGGATAAAGATTTAATTATAACCTTGTGCGATAAGTTATACCAAATGAAAGAATATGAAACATGTATTCAAAATATCGACTTGGCTAAAAACAAAGATTTAAATTCTTTTGAATTACAGATATTAAAAGCGTTAGCGCATTACAGGCTTAAGCAGTATGACCAAGCTTTTAATGAACTGGAACAAATAAGTTACTTGAATTTACATCAAGAAGTTAATTTGAATACATTTAAGGGTATTCTTCTTTTAGAATCTCAAAGATATCTAGATGCCGAAACAATCCTTAAAAAGGCGATCGCGAACGATATAACAAATTCATTAGGTTTTGATGGGCACGTTATTCTTGCATGTTGCAATCTTAGGCAATCTAAGCATGAAGAAGCAAACAAGGTTATCGAGGAAATACCATTAAGTATTAATTTCGAATCCCCTTTTTATTTTTTCATTGGCTATCCATACCCTATTGAGATCGACCAATATTTTACAGAAGCAATTAATGGTGTTATATCGTATAAAATAAATGATGCGAGAAAAGCCAGATATTTTAAAGCTATTTACACCTATTCCTCACAAAAAAATCAAGATAGATTATCGACTACTCAATTAGAAGAAGTAAAAAAAGAATATGTCAATTCAATATCTCTATTTGATCGCGAATCTTTATACGAGATATATGACTGTTTATATTCTGTCTCTATGGACTTAAAAGATTGGACAGATGCCTCTTATTATTATTTCTTAAGTCAAACTTATAGCGGCAATGAGGATATTTATGTTGAGATTGAGCCTGTCCTAGTACAAATTAATAAAAGCCAGAAAAACATAGAAAAACTATTCAACATTGTCGAAAAAGTAATTAGTGAGGTTGCCATTATGAAGGTCGTTTTGCTAAAAAATGTCTTTCTCAACTGATTACCTTCTTTCATTCTAAGCAAAGATTTGATTTAGTTATTAGATTAACTAAGATGTTTCCTTATGAAAGTATTCGCTCAGCAGAAAGTGTGTTTGAAGTTGCTTTTGCATATAACAAAACCGGTGATAAAAAACAATCAAAAAACTATTATCGTGCTTACCTAAAAAATGTAGGAGGAAATTCGGCAGTAATGAATAATCTAGGATTATTAGAAGAGGGAGATGGTGATTTAGCAGAAGCTGAAAGATTATTTAAATCTGCTATTAATTTAGATCCTAATGATGATATTGTAAAAGAAAACCATAAACGTATTGTTGCAAGGTTACAAAAAGAAGAAGAGCAACAGCGCGCCTTTCAAAAAGCCTCAGATTTATATCAACAAGAACTGGAGTCTGCTAAGCTATTAATTGTAAAGTTGTATTCTTCAAAAACAAGTGATGGTGTAATTTATTGTAATGAAAATAAATTAACTTCATTGTTAGGGTTGCAAATTGAAGAAATTGAGTTTCAAATTGATGATTTCTTAAAGAAAAAATATTTCGAGAAAATATCAAATGAATCTGCCGCTTTTGAAGGCAGACTTGTGAGAACTAACCCTGTAATAGAGCCTTTACTTGAAGAAGATTTGTTGAGGTTTCAGGAAAAAGATGCGCTGAACGCTATAGCAAATGATCTATTGTCTCAAAATTTACAGAATAAATATGGGTACGGAAAAGAATTACTTGAGAAATTAAGTATTATCAAGACACCTCAATTGTCAAAGATGCTTGAAAGAGATTTGTATGAAACAGTTGTTTCATTGGCTGTTAAGTCGTATAAGTCTACTTTAATTCTATGCGGAAGTGTAGTGGAATCTATTCTTCTAGATCAATTATCTATTCGAGAAGCAGATGCTTTGACTGGGTTAGAAAGAGTTTTGACTAAAGATGGTAAAAAAATTACAGGCGACGATAAAAACTTAAATCGATGGGTGCTTGATAGATTACTTGATGTCGCTTTGGAATTAAGAATTATTAGTCAGAATTTATACCATTGGGGGCATGGCTTAAGAGGATTTAGAAATTTGGTTCACCCAGGTGTTGAACAAAGACAAACAATGGAAGTTTCTCGTGAAAATGCAGAAATGGCTTGGAATGTAGTGAAGGGATTGCTCAATGAAATCAAAATAAAAGAAGATAAATAAAATTGATTTGCAAAACCATCATCATTTGACCTCTCCCCACCCCCTCTCCATTTGGAGAGGGGGTTTTGTTGTGTGAAATGTAAGGAATGTGGAGTTGACAATCCACCTATAAAAGTATATATTGATTAATTAACCAGCTTATTAAGAGGAAGTCATGTTTAAGACCATTAGCGCCACCAAAGCCCGAATCCATTTTGGGGATGTGATGAAACAAGCCAAAATTGCGCCTGTCATTGTGGAACGTGATGGGAAGGCTGAGGTTGTGGTACTTTCTAAAAAAGCATACGATCAACTTGTCGTAGCAAAGCGTCAGGCAAATTTTCAAAAACGACTCGCCAAATTACACGCTCAAATTCGTAACGAATTAAAAGGTAAAAAATTACCGGATATAGATAAACGTTAATTTTTATACTGCCGATATAAAATTAGTAAATTCTCCCTGCTCAAGCCGCCGTCCTCGGCGGCGGGGACGCCGCCTTGAGCGATGGTTTGTAAAATTTATTTCGACCGACTACTTAGACTGGAAATCAAGCCTTCAAGCGCGGAAATTTACAAACAAAGTTTCCAGTTTGCGTAAATCGTCTTCAGGCAATTGATGGTTATTGACCTTACGCATATTTTCCAAGCCCGTCGGTTGGATGGGCGCGCTTTCCACATCCGCAAGCATGGACCAGCCATAGAGCGTTATCTTCATCGGCGCAAGCGTCCCTGGGATATCTTGCAGATCGGTCACGCACCAAATAATAATATCGGCTTTCTTTTTCAAATCAGGCAGTTGATTTACGGCAATACAACGACCGAGTTTTTCCCAATATGTTGCGCTCCAAGTTTTCACTTCAATTCGAGATAATTTATTGTAGCCTTTAAGTTTCACCACGATATCCGCCAAGTTTTCTCGGTCGGGGAAACGAAAATGCGAATCAATCTTGAGCTTACGATCCAACAGAAAGCGCTCAACGGCTAATTCCCCAAGCTTGCCTTTGAAGTGTGAATTCAGGCGGTTATCATAATAGCCCGCTTGACTTTTCCAACGTTCAAAAGAATTGTGCGCGGTTTCTAACGCCCACTGAACTGCATTGACGCTTAATTCAATTGCTTCCATGCTTGAATTTTACAACAGGCTTAACTTTTGGTTGTCACTTTGATTTCAAATTCGCTCCGCAATACGCGCAAGCGGCGTTTTGCGCGCCTGTCCATTTCACTTCATAGGCGCGGACAGGTCCGCCGCATTTGGGGCAATTTGTGGGCAAGTCGCCCGCTTCTCTGCGCGGCTCAACGGAAACCGGCTGAGGCGTAGGCTTCTGCTGAATGGGAGCGGCAGGTTCGGGCGGGGCAAGCGGCGGTTGTTTATCCTCGCGAAAGATCGCGCTAAAGAAGAACCAGATTCCCAGTATGATCAAAAAGGCGGGCCACCAATTCCCTTTGGAGAAAATCATCAACATGATGAAAATCCAAAAGAAGCCGGGGAAAAATCCGCGCAAGCGTTTTGGTCTGTGTCTAAAATGATGTCTGTGCATGACGCCTTCCTTTTTAGTTCAAACAAAGGACATACGTTTTATGCGGCGCAAGGTTGTGAAGCGCTAGGCTTCGCGGATTTCAAACGTGTGGGTGATTTCAACCGCGTCTTTGAGCGTGGCATAAACCGAGCAATATTTGTCTTTGCTCAATTGAATGGCTTTTTCTAATTTTTCGAGGCTCAAGCCTGAACCGATGGCTTGATAATGAATGCGGATCGCGCGAAATTTCCACGGCGGGTCGTCGTCTTGCGTGGCTTCAGCCGTCACTTTAAGTTGAAGCAAATTTTGTTTCTGCTTCTTCAAAATTTCAACGACATCGTGAGAAGAGCAACCGATCAAAGACATGGGCAATAAATCCGAAGCGCTCACGCCTTTGGGCTTCTTCATCAAAATTTGCAAGTCGTCTTTATCTTTCAAGACGAAGCTCTCTGCGGGCGTCCATGAAAGTTGAACTTGCTTGCTCGCCATATCTGCCTCCTATTCTTTAGTCACAATATATTCGTGAATGAGATGGGCGTAACGATTTTGCAAACGGATGAAGTGATTTTGAATCGCATCCGCTTCTGAGCCTTCCAGCACTAGGAAGCGACCTTTCTCTACGCCTTCACGGGCGATTTCGCGGCAAACCGCTTCAGTGATCAGCTCCGCCAGCAAGACCTGACCTTGCACGGTGGTATCGAGGCGGTTATTTTCATCCAAATATAATTTTACCGAAGGCGCGCCAGTGGCGATGACGATATTTGAATTCACGCGGTCAAAATAAACGCGCTGACGCGAATCCATGCGTTCGTCGAAGTTAATATCGTTGAATAAAGCGTTTTTACTTTTGGCTGGCAGTTCTGGCAAAACGTCTTTTTTAGAATGGACCTGCACCAAAGCCTGCGCGTGTAAATTCGCCAGCGCGGCGGTAATGGTCGCTTCGCCGCCCACTTGCCGCCCCTCCAAACGCACGCGCGCCTCCCCTACTGCGGGGTCGTGCTTATGTGGTTGCAAAACAACTTGCGGAGTTAATACGATCACTTCCGCATTATTTGAAGAAATGCGAACGGTTCGATCCTCTTTGCTTTTTCCCAAAATTCTGGCGCGTAAAAGCATCGTTAGCGTTCTGCCGGTTTGCACGTAAGCGCGTTCAGGGAAAAAAACAATCCCCGAATCCGGCAAGCGGATTTTACGCTTCTCGCGCGGGTTGGTCAGTTCGTTCAAGGCGATGTTATTCAATTCATGTAAGGCTTTTTGAATCTTCTGGCGCAGTTGTTTATCCAGTTTGGTTTTTTCTTCGCGTAAAGCTTGGCGGCGCTCTTTCTGAATTAGCGGCTCAAGTTTTTCTTCTACGGCAAGTTTTAACGCTTTCGCAAAAGGATGCGTCCAATTAATGCCATCGCGCGTGGCAGTTAGCACGGGTTCGTCATTTTTCAACAGATCGTGCAAATAATCGCATTGCATAGACCCGTAAAAATAAGCGGCATACGGATCATTCTCATATTTGAGCATGGTCAATGAAATAACCGTCGCCTTACTCACCACCAACAAGCCGCCATCGGCATAATCGCCTTCTTCGCCGCGGGTGGATAATTGAATGCCGGAACGAAAGACTTCCAACTTCACATAAGCGGGAAAACCCGGCACTTTGATTCTTTCGCTCAAGACTTTTTCGCCCCTCGGCGACTTATAGCTAAGCGTATGCTCCTGACGCATTTGCCCATCTGCCGCCAATTCGCGCAAAATTATTTTACGCTTGGGGTTGCTCATAATCGGGCGCAGTTCAAAATGCCTTTGCAAATAATTGCGGAAATTATCAAATTGCGGCATCTTCACATCGTTGCGCGAAAGCACAATTTCTAAAATCGTGCCATTGCCTTCGAGAATGCCGTATTGCTTACGCAGTTCAACATTCGCTTTAACCGGCTTCTCTAAATTAAAAGTCGGAATGCCGTTCTTGATCAATAACGCGCAAGCGTATAAATTACCGCCTTTGAAAGAGCGCACAGACCCATGCCCCAAACCAAAGATCGCGTCCTTCAGCCCGCGCCCCCACATCCCGCGCACATGCTGATCTTCCTTAATGCCGCTGGTCGCTTCGCCATACGTGCCGACCACCTTATCCATGCGCGCGTCGTTCATTCCTTCGGCATGATCGCGCACGCGAATCACGGAATTCTTATGTTTTCTCTGCACTTCAATAATAATCTCGCCGCCCACCAGCCAGCCGGCTTGTTCCAAGCGCGAATAGCTGTCATTACAATTGGTAATCACTTCCACTAATGCGCGAAAAACATCTTTCCGAATCGCCTGATCCGCTTGTTGCAGAGCTACGCGATCCGCATACTGTAACTTTCGACTACTCACAAGACAATCCCTTCCATTCCAATCATTCTAAAATTACGCCTTGCGCTTCACAGGTCGCTTCGGCGCCGGTTTGAGCAAATTGGCAAACTGCGCTTCGCAAAAATCAAGGAAAGCAATCAACTCCTGATGTTGTTGCAAAGCCGCTGAATCTTTGAACAATTTCAAATTGCGCGTCAAAGTCTCCGGCGTCGATTCCATCGTCGCCAACAACATATTGCGGAAATCAAATTCATTCAACTTCGTCCGCGCCCCATGCTGGCGGAAATGCCGATAAGCGTCCGATCTTTCCACAACGCGCACAATTTTCTCCGCTTTAGCGCGCTCCGCTTTGGAAGCCAACGGCGCGTTTTTTTTCTGTTTGACAATTACCGCCGGAGGCGCAATCTCATTCTTAGGCTCCGGCGCCGCTCGCTTAACTGGAAGCGGTAGCGCCATTTGAGCGGGTTCCGGCTTTTGAATTTTTCGTCTCGCCTTGGGCAGTTTTGGCTTGGTTGCCGCCTCAGGCTGAAGCGTCAATCGCGCTTTAGCTTTCTTGACGCTAATCGGCTTCGCCGCGATTGCCATCCGCGCACTCGCCTTTTTTGGCGCGCTTGACTTGGCAATTGGTTTATGTACGGCTTTCTCCTTCGCCGCTTTTTCTATATTCTTTTGCGGCAAAGGTTTTTTACTTTGCACAGGCTGAACTTTAGGCTTGCGCTTTATCTTCGCCTTCGCCGGCTTGATGACGCCCAACGCCAGCGCAGTCCGCTCTGCCAATTTTTGCGCTTTGAATTTCAACTCAAAGCCATCCGCCGCATTTCCTTTCAGATAGCCTTTCTCACGACAATCCGCAATGCGCCGCAGAGCCAAAGCCGAATCGGGCCAGCGCGGATAATTCTTCAGCGCAAAGCTTTGCGGAAATAATCGAAAACCAGCCGCAGTGATCTCTTCCGCAAGGGCGGGGATTCCATGTTTACGCAAAAAATAGATCGAAACAAGAATCAGCGTACTTAACGAAGTTTCCGCGTAAACATGCGCTTCGAGTTTAGGAATATTTTTTTTCTTCAGTTTTTTATGGGCTGAGATCACAGAAGCCATGCCGATTTAATTTTGCCTTTATATTTTTAGGTTGCGCGCCTTTATTTTAACGCCCAATTAGCGCGCCTGACCGCGAACCTGAAATTTCAATTCATTCACAAGCTTTTGAACCTGCTCAGGCGCAAGCGGAGATTGACCCGCAGAGCGAAAGATTACAGTCAAGATAAATGGCGGCGCACTCGCCTCTGCCAATGACCATGTGCCGGTTAATAACACACCTTCGCGGCCCAGAACATTCACGCGATAATGATCGTATTCCACAAGTTGTGCGGCTTGTTCGCGCGAACAAATCGCTATCGCTTGATCCGGCTGAATTTGATTAAATGTTGGCGAGCGTTTCATAATTTATCGAACAAAATCATACTCCAGAAAACCCATCCGCGCTTCTCCAAAAATAAACTATCCAGCCGATCCGCTGGATAGTTTATCCTATCCGTTCATTCGTTCTAAAATCTGCTTTCCCGTTTCACAATCCGTTCCTATAACTTCGCAAACCGGCTGACCACTTTTGCCAAACTCGCCGGACGATCCAGCACGCCGCCTTGATGAATGCCCAGCGTCACGCCTTCTTTAGCATATTCCAAATTCACAAAAGCCTGACCAGTCAAGAAGCGTTCGCTGTCAATCGCGCAAGAAGTGACAAAACCGATTCGCTCGCCATTGGCATTCATTACCGGATCGCCGCTGTGCGCCGGGCGCACGCGCTGATCGTCAAAGCGGAAGCGCACTACCACGCCTTTGCGTTCTTTTTCGCGGGCAACAAAAGCCTCGCGCCCAACAAACCACGGTTTGTAAGTTTTCACATACGAGCCGAACCCGCCTTCGGCAACGCCTAGATCGCGTCCGCCAAACCGAGCGGAGCCAAGCCCCATTTCATGCCCATACAACGGCAGTCCGGCTTCCGTCCGCAAAGAATCTCTTGCGCCTAAACCAATCGGCTTCACGCCAAAGGCTTCGCCAGTTTTGAGAAGCGCATTCCAAAAATCAACGGCGCGTTCCGGGTGAACGAACAATTCAAACGCCATCTTCTCGCCGGTATAACCAGTGCGCGAAACGATCAAGTCAAAACCGCCAATTGTCGCATCGCATAATTCAGTGCGTTTCAATTTCATAATTTTAGCGCGCGCCCGTTCGTCTGCGCCCAAGGCAAATAAAATCTCGCGGCTTTTTGGTCCCTGAAGCGCAAGATCAACTCGCATCGCCGAACCAGCTTTCGGGTCCCGTAAGTTGCGGATATTTACATCATAGCCATAAACGCGCGCAAACGGTCTAGCTTCATCCACTGCCACTTTTCCATCGCGCACGCTCTCCCACCACGTTCGCACCTTATCATCATTGGAGGCGTTCACCACCACGAGAAAATTATCCCAGCCGCGCCGATAAACCAAGGCGTCATCCAACACTTCCGCAGTCGGCGTGAGAAAATGCGTGTACAAACTTTCGCCGGGCAAAAGTCCGCCGCAATCATTGCCGCAAACTGAATCAAGGAAAGAAGCCGCATCCGCGCCGCGCAAATCATAAACGCCCATGTGACTGACGTCAAACAACCCCGCCGCTTGGCGCACGGCAAGATGCTCTTCGTAGATGGATGTGTACACCACCGGCATTTCCCAACCGGCAAATGGGACCAGCCTGCCGCCAAGTTCACGATGCGTTTGATTCAGCGCTGTCTTTTTGAGTTCGCCTTCCGCAGGCTCGTTCCATTGGAAAGGCGGCAGCGCTTCTTTCTTGACCTCGGCATTGCTCCCGATATAAAAGGGTTTTACCACGCTGACGGTTTTCTCTTTCGGCTCGGCGAGCTTTGCCTTAATTTCCTGAACGACAAACGGGCCAGGCATTCTTTGCGTTGAGAAATCCTTTTCGCCGTTCAAATTGAAGGATGTGTAGCCGTCTGATAAATCTCTCAGCCAAGTAGCCACCGCATTTGCGTTTTTCAACGGCACAGCCAATTGATAGGTTGATCCATCCACATTCTTCAACACGCCTTTAATCTTGCCCTGCGGCGTTGAAATTTCAGTCGCTTGGGTTTTGCCTTTTTTCAACGCAGATAAATCTGATGAAACTGCATAATCCAGCATTTGGCGCACGCGCTCTCCGCTAAGTTCATAAACCCCGCTCGTGGATTTATCGTCCAGATAGTAAAAGTGAGGGTAGCCATGCTTGGTCGGTTTGTAATCTATGCCCGCCGCTTGAGTCAATTTGCGGATTTTGAGTTTAGCTTCGTTTAAAACATTGAAATCAATTTTGGCGCGGCGCTGACGGCCCTTACGCACCGTATCTACTGAATGCGGCGCGCAGGCGAGTAAAACGTCCGCCATGATGTTCGCCAATTCGCGCGTTTTCTTTTCGTCAAAGCCGCGTTGCGTGATCCACGGCGTGCCCAAGCGGATTCCGCTGGGATCCATTGCGCTTTTATCGCCGGGGATCGTGTTGCGATTGACCACCACGCCGACCAAATCCAAAATGCGCGAAGCCTGATCGCCGCTCAATTTTGTGCCATCCGCGCCAATGATGCTGGTGCAATCCACGTTGACCAAATGTGTGTTCGTACCGCCAAACGGCACGCGCAAGCCGCGTTTTTCAAATTGGTCCGCCATGGCTTTGGCATTTTTCAAGGTTTGCGCTTGTAATTGTTTGAACTGCTTGGTTTGAGTCAATTTGAAAGTTAAAGCGAGTCCGGCAAAAACATTCACGTGCGGCCCCCCTTGTTCGCCGGGGAAGACGGCTTTATCAATCTTCTTAGCAAGGTCTGAATAGGTGGTGAGAATCACTGCGCCGCGAGGACCATCTATGCTTTTATGCGTAGTGGACATCACCACATGGGCATAACCAATTGGCGAAGGCACAACGCCCGCCGCCACCAACCCGCCGATGTGCGAAATATCCGCGAGAAAATACGCGCCAATCTCATCGGCGATCTCTCTAAACTTTTTCCAATCCGGCATCCATGAGTAGGAAGAATAACCGGCGATCATCAACTTAGGTTTATGTTCCAATGCCAAAGCGCGCACGGCTTCGTAGTCAATTTTTTCGTTTTGGTCAATCGTGTAATGCACCGCTTTATACCATTTGCCAGAACGGTTGACGGAAGACCCATGCGAGAGATGCCCGCCGTGCAGGAGGTTTAACCCCATCACGGTACTGCCCAACTCGATTAGCGCGTGATAAACCGCATTATTCGCCGGTCCGCCGGATAACCCCTGCACATTAACATAAATTTGATCGGCAGAGACGCCATTTGCGGCAAAGGTCTCAGCGGCGCGGCGGCGCGCCAGCGCTTCGACCGTGTCCGCATATTCCACGCCTTTGTAATAACGCGGGTCGCTATTGCGGCGGTAATTTGCCAAACGCGCCGGATAATCTAAAATTTGAGCGTCGTCCATTTGGCGCGTATCTTCATCGGGATAGCCTTCAGCATAAATATTCTGAAAAGCGGAAGATAACGTCTCACGCACAGCCAACGGCGCTGAAGATTCGGAGGCAATCAAAATCAGCTTACGATATTGTCGTTCGGCTTCCAGTTGCGTCAGTTGATAAACTTCCGGGTCTAGTTTTTCGAGCGAGCCGCGAAACAAATAATCAGGCATTGAGCATTCTCCAAGGGTGATTTATTTTTATTTGTGAATTGTAGAGCGATATAGGGCGCGGGTCAAGTGGAAAAAGAAGCGGGAGAATCTGCTTTTTGAAACAGAAGCAAGTTGCAGTTAAGCATGAGGCGCATTAATAAATAAAAAGAGATAACCTGTTAAGGTTATCTCTTTTTATTTATCGTTTATGGCGAAACGTCTACTACATCCACCGCATCCACATCCAAGCCGCCATCCCCATCCGGCGCTGGAGCTTGAATCGCTAAGTATCCATACGAGCCGGGCGGCGGGGCGCTGGTGGCATTATCAACATCAATTAATATTCCCGTTTGAGCGGGCGGCGTTCCGTATAGCTCAGAGGTTGGGATAGTTTGATTATCATTTTCAGCGCCGGCTGTGGCGGCCACATCGCCTACATTGGAGTTCGCATCTGGAGTTCCATCGCCCCAATTGAAGACTTCATAATAAGTAATACCGTCAGCGGAGATACTTATAATCACAGAATCCATTGCAATTTGACCGCCGCCAAATTGAACTTCATAATAAACTAGATCGTAGTTTGTGTCGGTTGGTCCGTTAACAATGATTGGGACTGGCAGAGTAACTACATAATAAGTTCCGCTGGAAATATTTCCGCTTGCCCCGCTACCGCTACCGGGGTCGCCGACGTTAAATCCAGTGGGCGTTGCGGTGACTTGAACGCCTACTGGCGTTGAAGTTATTGAAGTAGCGGTTGCAGTCGGCGTGGTGGTTGTGGCGGTTGCCGTGGGCGTTGTCGTCGTAGCAGTCGCCGTCGGCGTGGTGGTCGTGGCGGTTGCCGTGGGTGTTGTCGTCGTGGCAGTCGCCGTCGGCGTGGTGGTTGTGGCAGTTGCCGTGGGCGTGGTCGTCGTAGCAGTTGCCGTGATCGTTGGTTCGTCAGTCGGGTCGTCTGTCGGTTTTTCTGTCGGCGTGGTAGTTGTAGCAGTTGGCGTAGCTGACTCAGTAGCGGTTGGGGACGGCGAAGGCGAAGCAGTCGCAGTGGCGGTTGGCGAAGCGGTGGCGGTTGGAGTCAACGAAGGTTCAAAGGTGATAAACGGCGGAAAGACCACGCCGGAGTTATCGGACGGGGTTAGAAAATTATCCAGCCAATCCATCGGCGTGAGGATATCGTTTGAGATGGGCGGGACAATCACGGAATCTTTTTGGGAGATATTCTCAGGGTTGAGCGCAGAGTTCATATCCGCCTCGACCGACCAGCGCGGCGAGAGGCGCGTCCCCATCTGCCCGCAAACCATCATCAACAAGATAGCGATTGGAAAGATGAGGATAATGATCTGCCAATCTCGTTTTTTCTTTTGGGGATTGTGCGCGTACATATCGTTCATGGTTTACCTACTTTTTCAACGGGCAAAGAAATATAAAAAGCGCTTCCAGGGAAATTCTTTTCATCATGGCCGCTACTCTCTGCCCAGATCTTGCCGCCATGCGCTTCGACAATTCCGCGCGCGATCACTAAGCCCATGCCCAGCCCGCCGCCTTTGAATTTGGTCTTGCCTGAAGAGTGTAACATCACATCTCCAGTTTGCGAAAACTTGTTGAAAATATTAGGGAGTTCTTTAGGGTCAATCCCAATACCCGTATCTTGAACGACGATCTCCAAATGCGGAGGTTCGCTTCCGTTTTTATATTGTCCGCTCACGGTCACTGCGCCGCCATCCGGCGTGTATTTAATTGAATTCATAATGACTTGATAAAACGCCTTTTGAAGCATATCTGGATCGCCCTGCAAAACTGGCAGTTGCGTCAAATCTTGTAATTTCAAGTTGATGTTGCGTTCTTTTAAATCAGCGGAGAAGATTCTTTGCACGCGTTGAATCACGGGCGCGATTTGCACTTCGCTCTTGCGAATGTAAAGCATGTTGCTATCAATCCGCGAAACGTCTAACATATTATCCACGGTTTCTTTCATGCGGTCAGAGCCTTCTACAATCCCTTTGACCAGTTTCAAAGCTTCGTCATTGCCTTCGGAAAGCAGTTCAAGCATTTGCGCGTACCCGACGATCAAGGTCAACGGGGTGCGTAATTCATGGGCAGAGATTTGAATGAAGTTCGCCTTAGTGCGATCCATCTTTTCCAAAAGCTCATTTTTACGTTGTAGTTCCTGCGTGCGTTCTTGCAAACTATTCGTCATCATATCAAACGTAGTCGCCAGTTCGCCAATTTCATCGTTAGATTGAATGCCCGTGCGTCGCTCTAAATTTCCGCCGGCAATCGCTTGCGAAGTATTCACCAGAGAGTTCAAAGGTCGGGTAATGACGCGCGCCACAATCACGCCCACGCCCACGACCACGACCATCTCCGCAAAGAATAACAAGGCGTAACTTGTGCGATTATTACTTGCGGACTGCAAGACAAAATTAAGCGGAAGCCCTACGGCGAAAACGCCGATGCGATCATTCCCAACTTGAAGCGGGCCCCGCGCCAAGCTATATTTTCTACTCCCCAGCACGATATCATTATTTCCCTGAACAATATTGCTGGAAGAAATAATCTCTTGATAACTTTGCTGGGAAATGCTCAAGGCTTGTACGACGTTCACGCTGGCGTCATCTGCGGAGAGCGTTGTGCCAATCACTTGACCATTCCCGGCGTATAAAACAATATCCGCCAGAACCGCATTTTTCAAATTTGGCAGGATCGCGTCCACCGAAGTTCCAATAATCACCACGCCGACAAATTTAGAATCCAAACCGATGGGCAAAGCTGTGTAATAAAAATATTTTTTATTAATCAAGTTTTGTCCAAAGGCGCGGCTGGGCGGAGCTTCGACATTTTTATTTTGCAAATAAGGCGTAACAATTGGAGATTTCTCGGCGCCGGTTTCTTGACTGACGGCTTGCAAATCCCCCGCGTCATTCATCAACAGATGAACCAGTTCCCTGCCATCTGCCGTAACCAAGATGATATTTTGAATATTCAAACCGGAAGCGATCGGCTGGACAAGATCAAGAGCCGTTTGCCGATCTCCAGTTTGAAGGGCTTGCGCCAGCCCCTGCGTAAAGGAAATTGTCCGAGCTTGATCCACATGCGCGCTCTCCTGACGCGCAAAAGCGTCCGAAACCGCGCGCCCCGCCTCCAGCAGTTGATTGGTCAAGCGCTCGCTTAGGCTATTCGTCACCAAGTACGTGACGATATACACTCCAATCAGCGCAACCGCCAGAGTGAGGATCAAGTAGGGCAAAATGACTTTCAGCCGGATACTCATAGAATAGTCCAAATAGAAATGGGAACATTATAAAAAATGTCCCTTGCTATTTACAGAACTGTAAGCCTATTATAATGATGTTTCCCAACAAACAGCCGACAGAATTGAAATTTCCACCGAATTTGTCTGATTTGGGATGTTTTTGACCGGATAATTCCCGCCTCAGCGCCCCAACTGCTTGACGAAATGCACTAAGCGCTCCGCTTCGACATATCCCGCCTTTTTATGCGCGCGGATGCTGGTTTCATTCTCTAACCAAGTATCAGAGCCCATTTCGGTACAGCCTTTTTCACGCGCCCAATTTTCAGCGGCAGAAGTTAGAACTCCCGCTACGCCACTTCCCCTAAAATCAGGATAAACGAACCACGCTTCAATATAGCCAACCGGACTCGTCTCACAGCCCTCCACATAGTCTTTGCGTAAACTAGCTTCGATCATTCCGGCGGGCTGGCTATCTACAAAAGCGATCAAGACTACGTTTTCAGCATTCGCCAAGATTCCATCCATATCATAGTTAAGGTCGTCAGTTTGCGCGTCGGGCCAGATGCCTTTACGCATGTTAAACCAAACTTCCTTATCCTGTTCATTGCCTCGACGAACTTCGATATTCATACATTCTCCTAAATGGAATGAACCCTGAAACTGCCCAAAATATATTTTTTACTCTTGATTATTTTTAAGAAAGAAAAATGTAAAAATAGCTAGCCCGCTAAAGAACAAGAACGCGCCGATCAAGCCAATCACCCGTTTTTCAATGCCAATATCCACAGGTATCCAGCCGAAGTAAATCATCAAGGCGATGCCGCCTAACAATGTATCCATCCCGCCTGAAATCATAAAGATTGTGCGTTTGTTATTCATATCAGCCTCTCTTCTTCAACCAATCCAATAATTTCTCTGGAGTCCAAGTATTAATTACGTCAGCTTTCGTCAAGCCTGCACGCCTGGCAATGGCAACGCCATAATGAAGCATATCGTAATCTTCTTCGGAATGAGCGTCGGTATTAATGCTGAGGAGTACGCCCAATTCTTTCGCGCGGCGAGCGTGATGGTCGTCGAGATCGAGGCGATAGGGGCTGGCGCTCATTTCCATTGCCACACCTGATTTTGCGGCGGCTTTGAGAATCGCTTCCATATCCAAATCCGCGCCTTCACGATCGGGGATTTCACGCCCCGTTGGATGACCAATAATATCCACATGCGGATTATTGACCGCTTGCAGTAAACGCTCGGTGATTTTCTCTCGAGGTTGGCGCAAACTCGAATGGAGAGAGGCAACTACAAGGTCGAGAGAAGCGAGAAAGTCATCAGGATAATCCAACGAGCCATCGGCTTTGATTTCCACTTCGCTGGAATGTAAAATCGTAATCTCAGCGCCAAATTGTTTTTGAAGTTTCTTAATTTCAGCGGCTTGTTGTTTGTGCCGTTCAATAGATAAGCCATTGGCAACGCCCAAACTGACGGAATGGTCTGAAAACACAATTAATTTCAAACCACGTTTGATCGCGGCTTTGGTCATATCAAGCATGGATAACGCGCCATCGCTATAAGTGGAGTGCATGTGCAAATTTGATTTAATATCTTTCACTTCAATTAACTTCGGAAGTTTGTTTGCTTTGGCTAATGCAATTTCATCACGTCCCTCACGCAATTCTGGCGGAATCCATTGCAAGCCTAATGTTTTATACACTTCCTCTTCGGTTGCACAAAAAATTTCTTTGTTGGTTTTTACATTTAGAAAAGAATGTTCAGATAAAGATAAACCTTTATCTAACGCCAGTTGACGCAACTGCACATTATGGTCTTTGGAACCTGTTGCATATTGCAAAGCAGTGCCAAATTTTTCTGGCGCATGAACCCACACTTGCGCGCGAACGCCATCTGAAAATTCAATACTTGATTTTGTTTCGCCTTTACTCAACACACGACTAATACGCGGCAAAGTTGTAAAGGCATCCATCACGGCGCTTGAATCTTTTGCGGCAACTAAAATATCCAAATCCCCCACTGTGGAGCGCATTCTTCTTAAACTTCCAGCGGGTTGAGCGTCTACCACGCCTTTCACTTTTTTCAAGACGCTCACAATTTCATTCGCCAGCGGAAACGCTTTGCCTACGGATATTCTGCCGGTTCTTCTACTTAATGAAGCCAAGCCTTCCAAAATCGCGGTTTCAGATTTTTTCCCCATGCCGGGCAAGGCGCTTAACTTGCCTGCCTTCGCGGCTTTTTCCAAATCCGCCAATGCTGTGATTTTTAATTCCCTTGAAATCATGGCGATTTTTTTCGGTCCCAAACTCGGCACTTTCATCCAGCCTGCCAAATCCGGGTGAATTTCTTTCTTTAGCTTTTCTAAAAATTCTAATTTGCCGGTTGCAAGCAACTCGTCAATTTTTTCGGCAATGGCTTTGCCCACGCCGGGAATTTCTAACAACCTGCCTTCCTTTGAATACTCACTGGCGTCGCGGCTCAAGCCAATCAAACTTTCTGCCGCTTTGCGATAGGCAATCGTTTTGAAAATAACTTCGCCTTTGATTTCCAATAAATCCGCAATCAGCGTGAATGTCTCGGCAAGTTGTTTGTTGTTCATCATCCGCTTATTCCTCAAAACCAATAATTATGCGTTAGGCGCACGTCTGTATTTATTGAAAAACCTTTTGAGACCTTTATTTCCGACAAGGCTATTAAACATCAATCCATATAATATGACAAGCACTGAAATTCTTCGCCTGTTGGGTCTATGATCACCGGGCTCCAATCTTCGCCGGAAACTTCATACTCGTCCAATGCGCGGCTGACCGAATCCAGCGCCAGATCCGCTTGGAAGCGCGCCCAGTGAAAAGACTGCCATGTATTTTTCTCTTCGGACTTATTACGTTCATGCTGAATGCACGCCAAAGACGCGCCGACTTGCCGATGTAAATCTTCCGCCACGCTTCTATCTTTGAAAGCGGCGACTAGCGCCGGCACAGCGTCATCGGACAATTGCACAAAATATTGTTCGTCTAGGGCGTCGTCACTGCGCGATATGCCAGAGGATGGTATCTGCGACAAGGTAATTCCATGCTCAATATTTTGCCGCACAATAAAAGCGTCCACATTCAAAATCGGCAGAGTGATTGCAAATCCAAAAGAAGCGAAGAGCAAAGCCGCCGTGAAATATTTCTCTTTGCGGAAAATTTCTAAAGCAATAGTAGCGATCAACAATAAGCCGATCCAATATAAAACGACGTGGGTATATGTGCGTAAGCGCGAGAAGCCATAGACCGCTTCATACAAACCCAATCTTTGGTACGCCGAAACCAACATCACCAACAACAAGGCGACTAAAGCGACTCCCAGCCCAGAGTAGATTTTTCTTTGCGTTTCGGTCTCGCGTTTGGTAATGGAAGTTAACCCTAAGAGCATAAACAACGCCAAAAATGCCGTAGTGACCAGTTCGTTAAATCCGCGCACGGCGTATTCAGAATAAGTGTAGCCTTCAATGTTGATATTGGCGTGACCGCCAAAAAAGTATTGGAATTGAATCGTCACAAATAAAGCAAAGAGCGCAATCACGCTCCCGAGGACGATGACCGACTCTGTGAAGCCTAGAAAAGCGGGAATAAGCGGTTTATCTTCCGCCGTTGTTTTTTCAGGTCTGGCTTCAGCCGCCGTGTGCAGGACGACGCCAGCCAGCCCATAAGCGACGAACAAAATCAAAATGAGGCGCGCAATATATTCAGGCAACCTTTCAAGTTTGAATAACTCGACGAAGTCGCCCAGCCGTTGGGAGAAGATTAAATCCGCCGAGGCGAGCAAGGAAGCGAAGATTGCCACAATCGGAAGCGCGATCAATAAGCCGCGCGCAATCGGCAGGAGGTTATTTTTTGAGGTTGGCGTTGAGTCTGCGGTTTTATTCTGCGCGGTTTCAATGCCAAAGGAAATTGGACGCCAGATCATGCTGGTGAATAAAAGGATCGGTTTGATCACATAATCGGTAAGTTTGTATTGAATCCAGCTTCCGTCCAGATAGCTGGTAGAAAGGAGAATCATGGTTAGTAAGGTAAAGACCACTGCGAGGAAAGTCGTCATGGGTTCGGCGCGGAAAAATGTAACGGCGGCAAAAAAGCCAAAGAGCGGGATCAGCATCAAGGTCGTGAGGCGCGGGCGAAGCCCTTCCGCAAGCAGTAGATAGAAAGTCCCGATCACGCAGAGCGCGGTGAAGATCGCGAAGTTTACGCCTGTGCCTTTCGACCAAAAGAGAAAATCAAACGCCCAGCCAAGCAAGAGGACGGTAATCCAAAGTTTTTTAGGTTGTGTTTGCATTTTTGCTCCATCAAAAAATTTAGCGTAGGATACTCGCGCCTGCCTTGCGAAGGCTGTCAAAAGGTCTCAAAATTTTTCCAAACGGGCGAATTACAGTTTTGTGAGAAGCGCAGTTCGCCCATTGACATTCATTTTGTTTTATGCCATACTACCGATATTGCTCGGGGGATTATAAGTGAATCGCCATCCTATAGAAAGGAGGAGGTGTTGCTCATATGGATAGTAGTAATAAACCCAGCGCTGTGGCATCCCTCCTCAAGTAAGTTTCAGGAAGCCACAGCGCCCCACGAACGTCATCCGTAAGGATGGCGTTCTGGTTTAATCGCCAAGCGCAATGCCGATATTCCGAGCGGCGATCACAGCATCGTCGGTGAGTTGAATCCGCTTGGGGCGCGCAGTAGCTTGGGCTAATGAAACGCTGGTAATCATTCCGCCGTTTAATGCGACCATACAATCGGATTTGCCTTGCGCGGCAAGGCGCACTGCGGCGGAACCATAGCGTGTGGCGAGGACGCGGTCAAAAGCGGTGGGCGTTCCGCCGCGTTGCACATGACCTAAAACCGTAACGCGCGATTCAAAGCCTTGCTTTTCAATATAATCCGCCACTACCTGCCCCACCCCGCCCAAACGCGGGACATAGATTTCATCGCCTTTGCGCGAAAAGATTTGCGCGCCGTCTTTGGGTTTGGCGCCTTCAGAAACGGCGATGATGCTGAATTTTCTGCCGCGTTTGGCGCGTTCGTGAATCTTGGCGAGAATTTTTTCAAATTGAAATGGAATTTCTGGAATGAGAATCACGTCTGCCCCGCCGGAGATTCCAGCGTTTAATGCGATGAAGCCCGCGTCGCGCCCCATCAACTCGACGACCATCACGCGGTGATGCGATTCGGCGGTGGTTTGCAAACGATCCAGCGCCGCAGTGGCGACATTTAAGGCGGTATCAAAACCAAAGGAAACTTCCGTGCCGCCGATATCGTTATCAATTGTTTTTGGAACGCCGATAATTGGAACGCCTTTTTGACAAAGTTCATGCGCGATGTGCAGGGTGCCGTCTCCGCCGAGGACGAGCAGAGCGTCCAATTTTTGCCGTTTTATTTTTTTGACGATCTCCGCCGAAACGTCCACCGTGACTTCTTTTCCACGCTTTAGCATTTTGCGCGCAAAGGGGTTACCGCGATTCGCCGCGCCGAGGATCGTTCCGCCGCGCGCCAAAATTCCGCGCACTTCTTCAATGCCCAGCGGAATAATGCCGCCTTCCATCAAGAAGCCGTCATAGCCATCCTGAATGCCAAAGACTTTGCATTGATATTCATAGATCGCCGTCCTAACCGCCGCGCGAATCACTGCATTTAATCCGGGGGCGTCGCCGCCGCCGGTCAAAATTCCAATCCGTTTCATCTCAGTTTGCTCCTCGTGAATGATTCAGCCTATCATACCGCGAAAGAAAAAAACATAACGTCCTTTGTCAAGGCGTTTCTTGTCATTCGTCTCTATTCCTCATATAATGAATAAAATGGAAACCCACTCAGCAAAACTATCTTTTCAAAATAGCATTCGTTGGCTCGTTCCGCTCGCCGCCATTCTGGCGTTTGGCGCGTGGATGTATCTCGCGCCCGAAGGCGCGCTCGGCAAATTGGACGCAATTGGCTACGCCGTTTGTCACCGCATTGACGCGCGTTCTTTTCAGATTGACGGGCGGCAACTGCCGCTCTGTGCGCGTTGCACCGGCGAATTTTATTCCGCCGCGCTAACGCTCATTGTCTTAGGCATAGTCAGCCGCAAGCGTTCTCAATTCCCGCCGCGCGGAATTTTAGCTGTCTTATTTCTTTTCTTTCTAGCATTTGGTTTTGACGGCGTAAATTCTTACGTTTACTTGCTTAAACAAACTGCGCCAGCCGGTTCATTTGTGGATAAAATCCCAGCGCTCTATACGCCCAACAGCGTGTTGCGCCTCTTCACCGGCTCAGGCATGGGGATCGCGCTCGCCGCAGTCCTCTACCCGGTAATCAATCAAACGCTTTGGCAAACCGCAGAAGAAAAACCGGCATTAACTTGGAAAATCCTCGGCGGTTTAGTAACCGCCATTGTGATTATCAATGGCTTAATTCTCACTGAAAATCCGCTAGCGCTTTACCCCATCGCCTATCTCAGCGCATTAGGCACATTAGCTTTGCTGATCATTGTGTTCAGCATGGTTTGGGTGATGCTGATGAAAACCGACAACACATTCACTTCCCTGCGCCAATTGACCTTACCCCTGCTTTCCGGATTCACGCTGGCTTTGCTTCTCGTCCTGAGCATTGATCTGATGCGTCTGCATTTCACCGGCACATGGAGCGGCTTCCCCGGTTTAAACGGCTAATGCAACAAATTAATGCCGTAAACGTAGATAGAATGTTCGCTTTATAAGTTTTTGTAAAGGAGAGAAAAACAATGGATACCTTCCTCGGAATATTTTCAGCTTTTGGCTTATCCGCCAGCGCGGGGTTAAACGCTTATATTCCACTCTTAGTGGTGGGCGCAATCTCGCATTACTTTCCAAACCTGCTCAACCTCACCCAGCCGTGGGATTTAATCGCCAGCCCGTGGATCTTAATTCTATTAGGCGTGCTCGTCATCATCGAAATGCTGGCGGATAAAGTTCCGGCAGTCAACCATCTCAACGATGTGATTCAAACCTTCATCCGTCCGGCGGCGGGCGCAATTGCTTTTGCCGCCAGCGCAAAAGTGATCACAGATATCCACCCCATCGTCGCGCTCGCCTGCGGCTTACTCGTCGCCGGCACAGTGCACACCGCCAAATCGGCAGTCGTGCGCCCAATCGTCACCGCCACAACCGGCGGCGCGGGCAACGTGCCAGTTTCCATCGCGGAAGACGTTGTCTCGACCATCGTCTCGATCCTCGCAATTGTGCTACCCGTCATCATGGCGATTCTAATTATCATTCTCGCCGTGCTGGTTTATCTCTGGTGGTCTGGGCGCAAAGACAAACGTCAAACAGCCTGATATAATCGAGCATCATTCGTTCAACCAAATTTTTAAGGAGAAGAAATCATGTCCGAAATGCCTGTTAACCCGTCCGACGAACCCAAGAAAAATAACCAAACCATCATCATCGCGGTAGTCGTGGTCGTTTTGCTCTGCTGTTGTTGCGCTGGCGCAATTGGCGGCTGGTGGCTTTGGAACAACGGCGATTCGTTGGTTGGAAACGCCGCGCAAGTTCTCGCAAATTTTGCCTAATTCATCTAAAACAAAAAATCCTCCAAGTTAACTTGGAGGATTTTTTGTTTTCATCAGCGCTTGCAATTCACGCAAACCTTCAAAGGCTTTTTCACGCGCCGCTTCGGTCAAACTCAACGCTTCAAATTCATCTTCATCCAAAACTGTTTGCGTTCCGTCTGGAGCCACCCATAAATCCAGCGCCAAATCAATATAAGAGACCGTATCTGCTTCAATCACAGCGGGCTTACCGATATTACAATACCAGCCCTTAAATTTACGATCGTCACGATCGTAAATTTCAAAAATGTTGTACCAGCGCTTTGTGTAAAACGTCTCCACAAAGCGGTCGCCGCGTTTCAGGGTGATATTTAAAAACGCCATATCATCGCGCCCAAAAAATGCCTCTAAAATAATCGCGTCTTCATTTCGAGCGAGCGCTTCTCCGGCATATTCAAAAACAATTTTGCCTTCAGGATTCTTCTTCTGGATTTTCATGCAGACATTCTACCTTAACCCGTAATTGAATAGTCTGCCCAAGCTTCGGCTTCTCCTTGACTAAAAACACGGCGCCGCGACTCTTAACTTGAAACTGGTCCTTCATAAAAAGCAGATCTTCCACTTTGAGTTTTATCTCAGCGCCCGCCACCGAAGTTTGTTTCATCAACAAGTTTACAAGTTCAGCTTTCGCGTGTTTAGATCCGCATTTCAGATCAAACGTCCCAAAATCAGTTTCAGCTTTCAGCCTTTTGCCTTCTGCCCGCACCCTGCCCACAATCACATTCCCAACGCCAAAAAATTTCGCCGCAAAACTCGAAAGCGGATTTTGCCAAATTTCTTCAGGAGTTCCCGCGCGGATAATTTTGCCCTCATGCAAAAGTAGAATGCGATCCGCAAGCGCGAAAGCCTCTTCTTGATCGTGCGTAACGTAGAGCGTTGGGGTTTTAGTTTTCCGCAAAATTGCGCGAAGTTCGTTCAACAAGTCCGCTTTTAGATTTTTATCCAAAGCGCCGAGCGGTTCGTCAAACATCAGCAGGCGCGGGTTGGGCGCTAATGCGCGCGCCAAAGCCACGCGCTGTTGCTCGCCGCCGGAAAGATCGGTCACTTTTCTATTTTCAAACCCCGTCAAATTTACCTGCGCTAATAATTCAGTCACGCTTTGTTTAATTTCCGGCAATGGTTTATTTTTCATCCTCAAACCAAAGGCGACGTTCGCAAAAATGTCGAGGTGCGGGAAAAGCCCATAGTCTTGAAAGACCAAGCCAAAGTCACGCAGGTGTGGCGGCGTGTGAGCGAGATCAACGCGATTAAACAGCAGACTGCCCGCGTCCGGATGCTCTAATCCCGCAATCAGCTTCAACAAAGTAGATTTGCCGCTCCCCGATGCGCCGAGTAAACATACCGTCTCATTTTCTTTTACTTTGAATGAGATGTTTTCCAGCAAAGGTTGACCCGCATATTGTTTGGAAATATTTTTTAGTTCAAGCATGATTATCTTTTTCAATGAAGAGAATGCACAGAATAGTAAGCGCCATCAAAATTGTGGAAAGCGCCATCGCCTGACCATAATTTAACCCGCCCGGTTGCGCGAGGAAGCGCGCAATCGCAACGGGGATGGTGGGCAGTTCCGGGCGCGAAAGCAGAAGCGTTGCGCCGAACTCGCCCAAAGAAATAGTGAACGCAAAAGTGGCGGCAGTGAGAACCGCGCGGCGTAAAATTGGCAGGTCTATCGTTTGCCAAACGCGAAACGGCGAAGCGCCTAAAACGGTTGCGGCTTGGCGCAAGCGTTCTGGGATGGCGGCGATGGCTGGTTGCAAAGCGCGGACAACAAACGGCAGGGCGATCAGCGTGTGCGCGATGGGGATAAAGATCGGCGAAGCTAAGGCGCGCCCATAAGCGACAATCAAGCCCAAGCCAAGCATCACCGCCGAAGCGCCCAGCGGAAGCATAATGAGCGGATCGAGAATTTTTTCTAATCGCGTCGGGCGGGACAATGCAAGCGCTACCGGAAAGCCCAACGTCAACGAAAATAAAACTGTCGCCGCGGCAATGCTCAAAGAATTGATAGCGGCTTGAACGGGCGGCACATAAAATAAAGAACCGCGCCGGTTGACGAATAATTCCTTGTAATAATCGGCGGTTAACCCCACGCGAACTTCCGCGCGATCTCCGCGATCCGCCTCCAAGCGCGCGAAAGAGCGGATGGGAAGCGAAAGAAGCGGCGCGATAAAGAAAGCCGCAAGCAGGAGGGCAAACGCGGCAACGAAGATTTTTTCTCTGAAGGTTTGCGGCGGGCGCGCAGTTGCAAAACGCGGCGCAGTTTGCGTCGTTATTTTTGCGTTAATTTTTGAATACAAAAAAGAAATCAGCAAAGTGAAAATAAGTTGAAGCAGAGCCAGCCAAGCCGCCAAAGGCAGGTTAGGAAGTTTTAACACGCGCAGATAAATTTCCACTTCTAACGTGGCGAGCTTCCCGCCGCCCAACAAAAGGATTACGCCAAAGCTGGTGAAATCAAACAGAAAGACGAGCAAGATCGCGGCGACGAGCGCCGGTCTCAAAAGCGGAAAAGTAACCTCCCGCCAAACGCGCAGAGAGTTTGCTCCTAGAGAGCGCGCGGCTTGCTCCAGTTTAGGGTCAAGGCTTGCCAGCGCGCCGCCAACCATGCGAACGACAATCGTCGTATTGTAAAAAACATGCGCGAGTAGAATCAAAGTCAATGGAGCGAGTTGCAGATCGAGAATAGACAGCGCGGAATTAAACGCGGCGGCAACCACCACCGTAGGGAGCATGAACGGAATGGCTGTGAGCGCGCGTAAAAAGGGTTTTCCAAAAAAATTGAAACGCGAAAATAAAATGGATGCGGGGATTCCCAAGAAAAACGTGAGCAAGGTAGAAAGCCCCGCTTGATAGAACGTGAAGAGCGTGACGCGATACGCAATTTGTAAATTCTCCGGCGCGGTAAAAACATCAGCGTCAAACGTGAGCCGAAGAATTTTTGAAAGCGGATAAAAGAAAAAAGCCAGCAAGAAAAGAAGCGGAAATAACCACAGCCCAAAACGGGGAATTGGCAAGCGGGCAGACCGCTTTCTAACCATCAAACGATTCACACGCTTGCCCAAATACATCCCTACTGCCCTACTGCATGGCTTTCGTCCAGGCTTCCAGCCAGTTATCGCGGTTGGCGGAAATCTCTTCAGGAGTCAGTTCCGCCGGTTGGGCAGGAATTTGAGAATATTTTACAAACGCTTCAGGCAGAATCGCTTTAGGGTTGAGCGGATAAACAAACATTTGCAAAGGCATGTCGTTTTGAAATTCAGCGCTCAATAAAAAGCTGATAAATTTTTCGGCAAGTTTTTGGTTGGGAGTCCCTTTGAGGATGCCGGCAAATTCAATTTGGCGGAAGCAAGTATCCGGGTCAAGGATTGAAGCGGTGGGCGCGTCATCCAATGGCGTTTCGGCGAAGATCACTTCAGCCGCCGGAGAAGAAGCATAGGAAACCACCAAAGGTTGCGGACCACGACCAGAAGAACCGCTAAAATTTGTGTAGTAAGCCGTCTCCCAGCCATCTACTACGGTGACGCCATTTTCTTTAAGTTGTTGCCAATACTGCAAATAATCTTCTCCAAAATGAGCGCGCGTGGCTAATAAGAACGCAAGCCCAACCGAGGAGGTCGTTGGGTTTTCAACCACCAGCAAGTTTTTGTATTCCGGTTTGGTCAAACTTTCCAAAGAATTCGGAAGCGCCAATTGATTGGTTGAAAAATATTTTTTATCATAATTAATACACACATCGCCAAAGTCAATTGGGGTCGCTTGATGAGAGGCATCCAATTTGAATTCATCCGGCACGTCTTCCAATTCCGGAGCGGCATACGGCTCAAAAATTTCGGCAGATAAAGCGCGGGATAAGAAAGTATTATCCACGCCAAATAGAACATCCGCCAGCGGCGCATCTTTTGCAAGAATGGCTTTATTCAGCGTTTCGCCCGCGTCTCCGCCTTGAACGAACGAGACCTTAACATTATTTTGGGTTTCAAAAGTTTTAATTACGTCTTCGCTCACGGCAAACGAACTATGCGTCATCACGGTCAGCGTGGCGGGCGCGGCAGGCGCGCAAGCCGCAAACAAAAAGCTCAAAACTACAAGCACAAGCAACGATCTTTTTTTCATCAATCACTCCAAATTAAATTTATGAACGACGAGCAACAATCCGGATTTAATTTCAACGGACGCTTCTGCGCCGAGCATTTCATTGCTAATTCCGCGCGTTTTATGCGGGTATAAAGTTTCATGGCGAAGCGCCCACTTAAGGTTGCGCGTGACAACGCCGTGGACTTCTCCGTTCCACGGGATTAATGAGACTACTTCGCCGCCGCTCCCTTTAACTTTGGCTTGGTCACGGCAAAAGAAAATTTCCTCCGCCCCATCATTGCATCGCGTATCGCAAGCCGCAAAGCGCGGATCAGATAAAAGCGCAATGTTCGCCAGAGTTTGGTCAAGCCGCCCGCCCAATGCGCCAATAATAATCAGACTGTCGGGGTGTAAAGTCAGCGCGTGTTGCAGAGCCAATTCAAGATCGGTTTCGTTTTTATCCGTTGGGAATTTTAGAATTTGAGTTGCAGGCTGAGGCTGAAAAGCGGCTGGCAACGAATCGAGATCGCCAATGATTAAATTAGGAATCAAACCAAGCGCCAAAGCATGGCGCGTTCCGCCATCCGCACAAATGATGAAATCATCGGCTTGGGGAATTCTTCCCGCCGCTTCTTGGTTGGGCAATTCCCCATTGGCAAAAATCAAAATCCGCTTTTTAGACAAAACAAAAATCCTCCACAGCGGAGGATGATGAAAGAAAAGCTGAAAGTCCCTCCGCTGGTATTAACCAGATCAGGTAATGCGGGTCGAGCGTGTTACGCTCCTCTCAGCCTGTAGTTGGGCAGGCTCCCCGTTCAATTGTGTTTGCAGTATATGACCGCGCGACGCGAATGTCAAGCCAATAATTGATTAACGCACGCGGCGCTTCCACTCTTCCTTGAGTTGTAAATCTTTGGGGGTCACGCCGGAATCCAAAGCGAGGAAATCAGTGAGCAGGCGGTTGAATTGACTGGGGTTATCCACCATCGGGAAGTGACCCGCGTTTTCCAGTTGAATCAAGTGCATGTGAAGCGGAAGAGAATCCGCTTTTTCTTGAGAAGGCGCGGCAATGCCTGGGTCGTTGGGACCATACACAAATAAGCAGGGTACGCCGAGGTTGCGAATTTCCGGGAAGAGGTTGTTCGCTTGGAAACTGGCAATCGAAGCGGAAACAGCCGTCGGGTCGGCTTTGGAGGCGTCCGCTAAAGCGGAAGTTGATTCTGGGGTGCGGGCGGAGAGCCAATCCACAAGTTCGGTCGGGCTAGCCGTTCGCAAACGGGCATTGATTGCGTCATAATCCATCGGCGAGCTAATCGCCATCATGCGGTCTACGCTTTTGGGCCACTGCTTGATGAAGGACATCGCCACTAACGCGCCCAAGCCATGCCCCACCAAAGCGACTTTGCCAATGCCCATTTCTTCAAGAAAGCGGTTGATTAAATCCGCTTGTTTTTCTAAGGGGTAGCGTAAGGGGTCTTTGGCGCTATCGCCAAAGCCAAACAAATCTACGGCGTAGGCGCGGTAAGCGGTTGAGGCGACTTGCATGGCATTAATCCAGTAACGCCATGAGCCGACCCAGCCGTGCAGAAAGACTGTTGGGCGGCCGCGCCCTAGAGCCTCATAATGCACCATCGAACCGTCAAGAATAATTGCGCTCATTTTTTGAAGGGTTTATTTTCCAAATTTTGCAAGGATCGCTTTGATGTGTTCAGTCAATTGATTGGGGGCAAACGGCTTGAGCAGGTATTCTTCGGCGCCGGCTTCGAGGCCCGTTTGAATTTCAGAATCCTGACCTTTGGCGGAAAGGAAGACAACTGGAATATCTTTGAGCATGGGGTCTTGCTTCATGGCGCGGCAAGCGTCGTAGCCGGTCATTTTCGGCATCCGCACATCCATCAAAATTAGATCCGGGATAATTTGCCCAGCTTGTTCTAAAGCTTCTTCGCCGTTAGCGGTGGCTGTCACTTCGTGACCTGCAAAGCGCAAAGTGAAAGCGACCAGTTCGCGGATATCCGGTTCATCTTCTGCAATTAAGATACGAGCCATTTAATCTCCATTATTTGTGAAGCGGCAAGGTGAAGGAGAATACGCTTCCTTCGCCCGGCACGCCAGCGCTAGTCATCCAAATTCGGCCATTGTGCATTTCAACCAACTGCCGAACGATGGGCAGTCCGAGTCCAGTTCCCGGGGTGGCGAGGACGAGCGGATGCTCGCCGCGGAAGAATCTTTCAAACAAACGATCCTGATCGGCTGGGTCAACGCCGACGCCGTTATCCTGCACGTCCACTTGCACATCGCCGTTAACTTGATGAATGCCGACGCGGATAATGCCGTTCTGCGGAGTGTAGTTATAGGCGTTATCCACTAAATTGCCGATAATTTGCCGAACTCGTTGAGTATCGCCCACCACCGGCGGTATCTTCTTCGGCGCGTCTAACGAAACTGCCATCGGCTTATTTTCATTTTGCGAACGGCGCATCACGTCTTGAAGCACTTCTTCTGTCAACTCGCGTAAATCTACCGGTTGCGGGTTGAGCGTAATGCGTCCGGATTCGATGCGCGAGATATCCAATAAATCATCCACCAAAATATTGAGGCGGTTGATATTGTTATCCACAATTTGTAAAAAGTGCGCCTGATTTTCATTGAGCGCGCCGGTTGCGCCCATGATTAAAATATCCACGTAGCCTTTGATCGCGGTCATGGGCGTGCGAAGCTCATGGCTAACGGTGGCGACGAATTCCGATTTCAGGCGATCCACTTCGACCTCGTGCGTAATATCGCGGAAGATGGAAACCGTTCCGAGAAAATCATTTTGTAAAATTACCGGCGCAAGGTGAACGAGCAGTACGCGCCCGTTGCCGAGTTCCACTTGTTCGGCGTAGCTTTCGCCTTCTTGATGCGCGGACGGGTCTTCCGACCAGCGGCGGATGGTGTCCATCCATGTTCCGGCGGCTTGACCGAACAAACCGGCGAACGCCTCCAGCGGGCTATCCAATAATTTGGCTTTATCCAACGCAATCACTTTCTCCGCCGAAGTATTGACGAAGGTGATGCGGTTATCCGAGCCGGTGACGAGCACGCCATCCGCCACCGCTTCAAGGATCGCCGTCGAGCGGCTGGCTTCTTCTTGTTCCTTACGAAGCATCACGCCCAAGCGTTCAGCTTGATCGCGAATCAATTCATATAAGTGCGCGTTGTTGATCGCCACCGCCACCTGACCGGCAATCGCTTTGACTAGATTCAACATTTCTGCGCTGAAGAAGTTTTCAGCGCGTTGATAAACCATCAGCACGCCGATCACGTCTTCGCCGACCATCATTGGCACTGCCATAGCGCTGCGATGATCCTGCCCGGAGTTGGCGCTCCGCACCCAGCGCGGGTCTTGATGTAAATCGCGGATCAGCGCCGCTTCGCGGTTTTGCACCACCCAGCCAGCGAGGCCTTGTCCTATTTTGAGCGTGAAGCCGCGGCTTCCGCCGCCGGTTTGATCGGTGAGGTAGCCATAGCCAGCGCGGTAGTGAAGCAGATTATCTTCCGCATGAACTAACATAATCGTACCTTGGTCTGCGCCAATCGCATCATTCAGCAATGAAAGCGTACGGTTCAAAGCGCGGTCGAGGTCGAGGCTGGAAGAAACTTCCGTAAGAATGCGCAGAAGCGTTTCTGTGTTTTGCTGTTCGCGGCGTAATTGCGCGGTGCGCTCCACCACGCGGGCTTCCATTTGCGAAGCGAGGTTTTGCGTTTCGGCGAAGAGCCGCCCGTTTTGAATGGCGACGATGGCTTGGTTGGCGAACGTGCCGAGAATTTGCACATCTTCATCGGTGTAAGCGCCGGGTTGGTAACTTTGCGCGGAGAGCATTCCGAGGGGTTTGCCGCCCAACATCATTGGCACAGCCATAACGGATTGCGTTACTTCGTTATCAGGGTCTCCCAGGTGAACGGTGTTCATCTGCTCGGCTTCCATACTGGAAGAGATCAGAACCGGTCTGCCGGTTTGGATGACCTCGCTACTTAACCCCTTGCCAAACGGAATACGTTCGCCGGGGAAGCGCTTGCCGCGATCCACTAAATAGACCGGCTCAATTTCATTCTTTTCCTGATCTAACAACGTAATCAAGAAAAATTCAAGCGGCACAAGGCGCTCCGCCGCTCGATGGGCAGAGGCGTAAATTTCTTCCGAGTCGAGGCTGGCGTTCAGTTGCGAACTGGTTTCGTTGAGGACGGCAAAACGTTCGGCAGTGCGCACGCTGGATTGGTATAAGCGGGCATTTTCAAGCGCGATTGCCGCCTGATTCGAGATCGTCTTCGCTAGCTCAACTTCGTTAATACTGAAGCGCCCGACGTTGGTCATTTGCACGAAGATCAGGGCGTTGAGGTTTTGTCCGCTCACCAAAGGCAGAATGAGCAAAGCCGTTGTGCTATCGCCGAGCAAATCAAATAACGGCGCTAGGTCTGGTTCGTTACGCGCATCATCTGTGCTGAAGATGCCCAACGATTCGCGTAAACGGCTAAAGATGGGAGCATTCGGCAGTTCACGCGGCAGTTTGAGGCGCGGACGAGGCGTAGATAATTTCCAGATGGCACGGCCTCTTTCAAATGTCACAACCGAGACGCGCTTAAGCCCCATACCTTTGAAGAGTTCTTCTGCGGTGAGCGCTAAAATTTGATCGGCGTCTAACAAGCCGTTCAAGCCGGAAGAGAAGCGGTTCAGCGTTGCCAGACGTTGAGAACGCTCGTCCAATTCTGTGGCGCGGCTGACGCTATCTTCATATAGACGGGCGTTATCCAACGAAACAGCGGATTGGCTGGCAAAGGTCAGCCCCACTTGCATTTGTTCGCGGCTGTAATAATGCGCCTGCCATTTTTCAACTGCCAACGCGCCAACCAACTCGCCTTTTGAAATCAGGGGAATGCCCAGCCATGAAAGGCGCGGCGCTTCGACCGGCACAAAACGCGAATCTTCGCGCACATCGTTGATCAAGATCGGTTGACCGGTTTGCGCCATTTCTTTGAAGAGCGAGCTATCGGCAACGGAGACGCTCAAGCCTAATCTTTGTTCGGTATCTGAAAAACCGCGCGTGGATGAAACGGTTAGGCGGTCTTTATCGCGCAACCAAAGCGTAGCCGTATCATAAGGCAGGATGGGCGTTAAATGATCGAGAAGCGCATTAATTAATTGATCGCTACTTAAGCTGGAAGTTAATGAAGCGGCGGTGTTCAACGCCTGTAATTGACCGGCGCGTTCTTGCGTGGTTTGCACCAAACGCACATTTTCGAGCGAAAGCGCCACTTGTTGAGCCAGCGAAAGCAAAAGAGATTCGTCATCCGGGCGGAAAGCAGAGGTGGTGTTGAAGTTATCCAAAACCAAAAGACCGATCGGTTGCTCGCCGGCAATGACCGGAACAAACAAACTGGAGACTGGTAAACGTCCGCCAGTGGCTTGGCGATATAAAGCTAAGTTTTCAGCCGAGAGGTTGTAATCTCGCGTGAAGTTGATTTCATCCACCCGCCGCGCAGATTTGCTCGCAAAGACAATTCCCGGCAGGGCTTCGCCAGCGTGGTAGTTGATCCGCGACATGGCGGAACTATCCGCGTAGCCTGAAACGGCGCGGGGGATTAAAACTTCCGATTGCTGATTCCAAATCAAAACAAGCCCGGCATGGGCGTGCGGCAAAACTTTGCGCGCGCTATCTAAGAGGGCGTGAACCATTGAATCCGGGTCTAGCCCATAAAGCAAGCGGCTAAAATCTAAGAGCAGGTTCACTTCATCCAAACGGCGTTTGGTTTGACTTAATAGAGAAATATTTTGCAGGATGAGCGAAGTTTGTTGGGCAATTTGAAAATAAACCTGCCGATCTTCATCGGTGAATGCGGGCATCGTCTCCGGACTCAGCGCCAACATAGCGGCAATCGGTTTATTCTCCACGATCACCGGCAGGCAGATCAGCGCTTTGGCGCGCAGAGAAGTCAGCATGGAGGCGTCACGCCATTCATCGCTATCGTCCAAATTTGGGATTAAGATAGCTTGTCCATTTTGCAGGGTAGCGCGCAACGGATTACGTTGACCGAACAAAGCCTCAACATTCGTGGCGCGCGGAAAACTTCCCAGCACATGCAATAAACGCGGGCCTTCCGGCGTATTTTCCGCAACCAAGGCAACCGCCATGCCTAATTGCGTCAAGGTTTCGCGCCCCAAAGCCGCTAAAGCAGACGCCGCATCTAATTGGCGGCTGACGGATTCGGTAATCGCTAAACCAGCCCGCACCCGTTGCGTTCTGCGGTCTAAGTTATGCAAAGAGATGGTTTGCTCTAAGTCTTTACGCAATAAAATTGGCAAATCATTTTGGGTAAGTTTGAGCAGTTTTTGCTGGCGCTGTAAACCGGAAGCCAAAGAATCGATCTTGGAGCGTAATTCCGATTGGCGCGCCGCGTTGTTGATGATCAAGGAGGCTTGGGAAGCAAAAACTTCAATCGCCTCAATCGTGGCGCGGTCTGGGCGTAAACCGTCTTTGGGATTATCCAAGTTGATCACGCCGATAATTTGTTCATCCGTGCCTTCTAATGGCACGAGCAAAGCGTCGTCTATGTTCCAAATTTCTGAGTAATTGCCGGATAAGGTTGGGTCAGAAGTGACGACGTGCAAATCTGAAGTAGGGATCGGCGTTTGATCGGCGGGGATAAAGTAAGAGCGGCTGATCTTGAATTCCGGCTTCATGGATTGTTGCACAACTTCAAGCGGCTGTTTGCGCGTGAGAGTTTCGCTCATCGATTCCTGCGGAATGCCAACTGCGGTGATGCGGCGGAGCAAACCGGTATCCGGCTCGAGGATGCTCATCAAAACGATGTTGAAGGGAGTCGCATTCCGAATGCCGCTGGCAATTAAGTTCAAGACGTTTTCCAGCGGTTGATCGTAGCTAATGTGATAGCTCACGTCGGTCAAGCGCACTAAAGTATCCGCGCGGCGCCGCATCAATTCTGCGCGTTGTCTTTCGCTTTGATATCTCTGCGCGGTGCTTAAGGAAATGCCCGCTTGAATAGCAAATGCCTGCGCAAACTCGGCAGTTTCCAAATTGAAAAAATTCGGCGAAACAGTTTGTAAATTTAATAAGCCGATTTTTTCGCCTTGATGGGTAATTGGCACGATCAAAGCGGCGGCAAAGGCTTCTGGAGGAATTGGCGAGCCGTTTGCATATTCCGCGACAACTTGCATTTCATTTTTTCGCAGGGCAGTCAGTTCGCGTTGAGAAAAGGCTTGCGGGGTAGAACTACCCGTAGCGTGTAAGATAACCGGCGCAGAAAGATCGGAGCCTTGCTCAATTACGACAATCGAAGCGGAGTTGGCGTGCAAAATTCGCAGGCTTTCATTCTGCATCACTTGTAAAAGGTGATGGATGTCCAGCGAAGCGCCGAGTTCTTTGCTCAATCTATTCAAGCCGGCAAGTTGATCCACGCGGCGGCGAAGCGCATCGTCGGTTTGATTCAATAAATTTGCAGATTCAATCGCGGTGGCTAATTGTCCCGCGGCGCTGGAAACTAACTGCAGGTCGTATTCATTGAAGAAGTCCGGCTTGCGACTGCCTAACATCAACTCGCCGATGCTTTTGTTCCGCGCGGTTAATGGCACAACCATCACGGATTCATTTTGAAGCACCGTAGCGAGCGGGCGATAAACGGAAAGCACGCGGCGATCCATACTCAGACGCCCAGAGACAAACGCCTTCTGACTACCAGAAACTGTAAAGCGATAGCTGGGGTCGGCGATAAATATTTGCAGGAAGGACGGGTCTATCCCTTCGACAATGCCGTAGATCGATTCCAACTGCAGGTGTAGTTCGCCGCGATCTTCATCCAACAGGAAAACGGCGCCGCTATCCGCCTGGAAAAGATTCGCCATTTCCTGCATGGAATATTTCAAAATTTCTTCGATCGTCGCGGAAGAGCCGGAAAGGCTGGCAATGCGGCGCAATGCGTCCGCGCGATAGGCGCGCGCGCGCGCCTGCTGAACCAAGAGCACGTTTTCAATGATCGCCGCCGCTTGATTGGCGACGATGTTCATCAGTCTTAACTCTTCCGTAGTAAATGCGGTATTTCCGCGCGTATGATGCCCCAGTTGTAAATAGCCAAGCATTCGTCCGGAAGAAACCAACGGGATCAGCGCGTTCTCGCGCAAACTCGCGGCAACTGCTACGTCATTCAAGCCTAATGTCCGCCAAGTTTCATCCGCGCCGGCGTTTGAAGCGACGATCGCTTTCTGACTCAGGATCAATTGCTCAGCCGCGCTACCGGCTGGGATTGTAGCGCGATAAATTTCAACGATTTGCGCGGGTAGCCCCCGAAATGGGTTTTTACCTTCAAGCGTATGCTTCTCTTCGTCATATAATAAAAAGCCGATGATGTCCGCATCAAACAAAGGCGCAATGCTTTGCACTAAGCGCGTGTATAAATCTTGAATCTCGCGGATGACGCCCAGCGATTGATTTAAATCTGCCAGCCCGGCGAGTTCCGCCGCGCGTTTTTGTTCTTCTTCATATAAGGTTGCGTTTCGTAAGGCTACCGCCGTTTGCGTAGCGACAAATTGCAATAACTCGAGTTCGTGCGAGCTAAAATTATTACTGCCGATTTGCCCGGCTTCAACAACCCCAATCATTTCGCCACCGGCGATTAATTTCACGCCCAAATAAGAACGCACCGAGCGGAGTTCCCCACTGCTGGTTAATTCCGGTTGAATTTGGGAATCGGCGATCAGTAAAGAAACTTCGCGTTCCAACAATTGTTGAGTTAGCCCGCCAAACTGTGAATTCTTTACTTCAGCGACGAGGCCTTCCGGCGTAAAAGTGTGGATCGAAGCGAACTGTTGAGTTTTAACATCCCATACTTTCAATTCAAGAATATCTGAAGGAATCAGATGGTCTATATATTCTAGAATTGAGCGGAGCGTACTGGGCAGATCCAATTGCGCGGAGACTTTGCCGGTAAATTCGGAAATGATTCGGAAAAATTCATCAGGCGCGTCTGCTCCGCGCTCTAAAGCCGGAGACAATTCTTTATCGCGTAAAGAGACGAGCATCACCGGGTAAGCCCCCGGCGCTTGAAAAGAAGTGACCTCGATCAGCTTTCCAGAAAGCGTCACTCGTTTACTGCCCGGAGCGGCGCATAAGCTTAGAAAAACTTCGGAAGGGCGCGTTTGGCGCGCCAATTTTTCGAGATCATACGGCTCGTCCTCGTGCAAGTTGAAATAGGCGCGCGCCGCTTCGTTCATATATTCAACCCGTCCGCCGGGTTGAATCACAAGCGCCGCTTCGTTAGTTTGTAAATCAGAAGAAATTGCAAATGGGCTCTCCCCCTCATGCAGACCCGCCTGCATTTGAGGGGCAACGCTGATAAATACCCAAGCTAAGGCAATTAAGACCAGCCCGGTAATAAACAAGCCCAAAAACATGGATGCGCTCGCCTAAACTACGGCGTGGTTCCCGCGTCCTGACGGCGCGCTTCAGCCGCCAGTTCGGTGATCTCGCGAATATCCGCAAAGGAATGCGAAGTCGGAGAGACCAAGCCCGCCGAAAGAGTCATAAAGCCGACTTTTTCTACGCCGCCATCTGCCTGCGGCGCCTGAATAAAGCCCTGCTGACGATCAATAAAGTTATAGTGACTTTGCACCTCGGCGGCAAACCGCTCTTTCAATTTTTGACGAATTGCCGGAGCGGCTTCATTAGTGGTGATGATAATAAAATTATCGCCGCCGGCATGACCGACAAAATCGTTGGTGGTGCCAAGTTCATCCACCACCTCGCCAATGACCATCGAAGCAAAACGCAAAACATCATCGCCCGCCACAAAACCATACACGTCTTTGAATGCGTCAAAGTTATTCAAACGCAAATCGAGCAAAGCCCAATTATCGGCGCGGATGATGCGGCGCAGTTGTTCTTCAATCAAGCGCCCGGCTGGCAAACCGGAGCGCGGGTCGGTTAGGCTCTCGCGTTCCGAGCGGCGAATTGCGCCTTGCACGCGCAGTTTCAATTCTTCAATATCAAAAGGCTTGGTGATGTAATCGTCCGCGCCCAATTCCAGCCCTTGCAATTTATCGCTACGTTCGTCTTTTTGAGTGAGGAAGATGACCGGAATATGACTGGTGCGGGTGTTGGTGCGCAACCTGCGGCAAACTTCATACCCGTCAATATCCGGCAACATAATATCCAACACCATCAAGTGCGGCAAAACGTGCTTGACCTTTTCCAGCGCGTCCATTCCCCGGTTTGCAACGTCCACAGTGAACTGCAAGCCGGAAAAATAAATCTTCAGCATGTTTGCAATATCTACGTCATCTTCAACGACCAACAGGCGGGGACTAGGCATAATAGCTCTCCTCTAAGAATGCCGCTTGCTCACGCGAGCGTTTCGGCGCACGGCTTCAATTTGTTCTTCTGTAATTTCGCGCTCAAACGAGCGGAAACCGCTCATTTTAAAACCATGTTTTTCAGCGATTGCAGTAATCTCTCTGACGCGTTCCAATGTGATCTCCTTGCCGACCGTATAATCCTCAAAACGACCTTCCAAAGTCAGCGCGATGGTTTCCGCCATGCAAGCGTAGGCTTTGCCTTCCGGAAAACCAAAGTTAAAATGGAAATTCACGGGGCCTGGCACGTCCACCATTCCGCCGTCAATCACTAATATATCATCTCTTGCCCGCGCAACCATTACAGAAACATCGCGGGGACGCGCCACATCGCAAATCACGCTCCCGGGTTGCAAATGCTCCGGGCGGATAATATCGTGAACGGCGCTGGTGACGGTGAGAATCAATTGCGCGTCTTTCAATATATCCATCTTCGTGCTGATGACCAACTCGCCGCTCGCGTGGACCTTGAGTCTGCTCTGCAATGCTTCGAGTTTTTTCTCATCCCGCGCGACGAGCAAAATCCGCGCCGCTTCGTCCGCTAACAGTTCCGCGCAGACGCGCCCAATCGCGCCGGTCGCGCCGACTACCGCCACAGTCGCGTCCTTGATCTCAATATTCATAGCAACTGCGGCGTCCCGAATGGCTTGAACTGCCATCGCCACCGTGTAAGAATCGCCAGTGGTGACTGGCACATCCAGCGCGTTCGCAATCGTCAGGCCCGCGTCGCCAACAACCGAAGTGAACGCTCCGAGTCCAAGCATGTTCGCGCCAAGTTTCTCAGCCATTCGGCCGGTTTGCACAATTTTACGATAGACCGCGCGTTCGGGCAATTCCAACATACGTTTTGGAGTATACGGACATGCAAGGAACCAGCCTTTGATCGTCTTGCCGGTGGCGGCGGAGGTAATCCCTTCAATTTCAGAAATGTACACCGGCGGGAAGAAGGTGGAGAAAAAGTCTATTTGCCGTTCAGAAAGGGCTTTGCCTAAAAAGGGGAATTTTCGGCTGACGTCTCGCTTAGGGTCAATGGGGTGAATGATGAAGGCGAAGCTATCCATTGAGGCGTTACCAAGATTCCAGATTTTCCTTTGCAGGTTTGTGGTACGGGGTTTGATGCAATTGAGCTTGTTTCAAATGATGATGATCGCTATCGGCGAAGGTGATATCGCGGTCAATCACGCGGCGCTCTTTCGAGGCGGCTAAGACCACGTCCGATTCAATTGTGCGGGCGGGATAAACGATCATGCCTGAGCCAATCCGGCAATTATGACCGACACAGCCGCCCATCACCGGGCGGTTGGAAATGCTCAATTTGCCGTTGCCGTCTCTGGCGCGAATCGGCGCGGGAATCAAGTTGTAATCCGTCCACGTGGAGCCTGCACCAATAAACGTATTGCGCCCAACGACGCACATTTGCAAGCAGGTGTTTTGCGCCAACATGCTGTGTTCCATGAGGGTTGTCATAAACAGGGCGGCGCGGAAAGGCAGGAAGGCGCCATCCCCCACTACGGAAAGCATCACCTGCACGTCTTGCGAAATATTGACGTTGTTGCCAATAATACTGTTTTCGATCACCGCTCCGGCGTTGATCGTCACGTTATCGCCGATGATCGCCGGGCCGTGAATTGTGGCGCTGGGGTCAATCACGCAGTTCTTACCGATCTTAACCAGTTCAGAACATTCTAAAACCTGTCGCCCCTCATAAATCGCCTTGCCGATAATTTTGAGTTTGAAAGCTAGATCTTCATTCAATCTTTTTTCAAAGCGCGCGCCATGTGCGAATTGCCCAAAGACCATATCGGCAATAAATACATGCACCCACGAATCAATCGCCATCAAAGAACGCAAAGGGACTTGAAAGACGAGATCGCCGCTGTTATCGGCCATGTAGGTTGGCACATGGTAGTAGCCAATTTCCCGCGCTTGTAAATCCACCACGAGCGGCTCCACGCCCGCCATAGGACCATTCGGGTAATACCATAGATCGGCAAGGTACAGGCTACCGGCAGGCGTGTAGGAAGTTGAAAGCGGAAAAGCGTGTTCTTTGAAAGCGGGGTCGTCAGCGCGGAAGGCGGCGCGCACCGGTCGGTTCAAACGGACGGCTTGCTTGATAAATTCGTCAATGTAGTGTTTATCAAAAAACAGGTTATCGCGGTAAACAATCGAGGGTTCGCGCACGCGCTGTAACGGATCGCCTTGCTTCAATTCCATTTCGCGGGTGACATACGGAGCGAGCAAGTTACGCTGATGTAACCAGAGCGGCGTATTTTGAATTCGCAGTTCGCGGGCTGGTTCGCAAAACGGCATGATTGGGTTCTGCGCGTGCAGGATGATCTTAAGCATTGCTTAATTATAAATCAAAGTCTGCAATGAAACGCCCTGTCCAACAAATTTGTAAACGTCAACAAATTATGTGAGCGGCGTTTTGTCAATCACGATTTTGCAAGTTGCGCCGCCCGCGGCCCTGCATTCTGTCTCTTCCACATTAAAAACTTTGCCCCCGCTCACCCAATATAGGGCTTCTTGAATTAAGCCCACCGCCAAATGGCAGATCGGTTCTTCCGCCGCGCGCCCCCAGCACAGTGGACAGCGCTCAATTTGCCAAATGATTTGATTTTCGCCTTCCGTCACGCGGACGATTTGATCGGTATGTTTATTGAACAATTCCGCGAAAGCGCGCGCGCCGGCGTGTAATTTATTGGGCAAAGCCAGCAAGCGAAAAGCGCTTTCTGTCAGCCCAAGCATAGAGCCGTATTCTTTCAACCCATATTTAAAAGATGCGCGCCCAGCGCGCAAGGCGACGCCTCTGCCGCCGTGCGGTCCGTAAATCAATTCCAAGGTAGTTTGCAAAGCGCTGATGCTTTCAAATGGGAATTTTTGAACGGGCTGTTCTTGAAGCATATTTTCAAGCCCGCCGAGTTTCAGGGCATGGCGCATTCCATTGGGGCTGAGTATTTCTTCCATACCAGCGAGGAGCGCCCGCCCCATTTTCTGCGGATAATAAAAAGAGCCGCCGCTCATGGCGTTGGCTTCTCTTGATCCAAAAAGGTTTTTATCTTATGGCTAAATTCGTTCGGCTCTTCAAACATGGGGAAATGCCCGGCGGTTGGGAAGCGCTCGATCAGCGAATGCGGAACGCCTTTTTGCAAAGGCTTCCATTGAAGCGGATGAACGATCACGTCTTTATCGCCGTAGATGCCCATCACCGGAATTTTAATTTGCGGGAGGGCGGAAGTTAAGTCCGTTCTGCGGAGGGAGGCAATGGAAAGGAGGAAAGATTCAAGCGTGGTACGGGAGAGGTCGCGGTCCATCATATCTGGAAAGCGCGGGTCTCTACAAATGAACGGCGAGTATAAGCGCATCCCTGCCCGAAAGACGCCCATCATGTTGAAGAGCATGAAGGCAATGGGACGATAGCCAGCCAGTTTGAGCAAAGGCGCCAGCGAGGAGCCGACGATCGGCGAGCCAACCACCACAACTTTGCTGGCGCGTTCTGGGTAGCGGATAGCGACCGACAAGCTAACCGTGCCGCCCATGCTATGCCCCACTAACGGCGCATGGACAATGCCCAACTGCTCCATGAATTGATCTACCAAACTGACGAAATCTGAAACCGCGTATGTATCGCGTTTTTTACCCGATTCGCCAAAGCCCCAAAAATCCAGCGCGTAGGTGCGGTAAAACGCGCCGAGGTAAGCCATGGTTTCCTGCCACAACCCCCAAGAACCAAGCCAGCCATGCAAGAGAATTACGGGCCGCCCCCGCCCGTAAACTTCGTAGTGAACGATACCTTGATCAGTCGTAATTGAAGACACAGTTGGTTATCAATCCGTCCCTATTTCCCGGACTCCATCTCTTGAATAATGCTATATAAAAGCTCCAGCAAAACCGTCTTGACGGTGGCGCGATCAGTGGCGACGCACGGCAATAATTTTGTCTGGCTGTCCAAACGCAGGGCATGACGGATATCGTCAATCTCCCAGGCGTCGGCGGCATCCTGTTTATTGGCGGCAACCACAAAAGGCGTTGGGGCATAGGCGCGGAAGGTCTCTAAAATTGAGCGCGCTTCGCGGAAAGTCTCCGGGCGGGTGCTATCTACCATCACGATAAAGCCTAACATGCCTTCGGAGAGAATCTCCCACATGAAGTCAAAGCGTTTCTGACCGGGCGTGCCGAAGAGGAATAAAACCAAATCTTCGTCTACCGTAATGCGACCAAAGTCCATCGCTACAGTCGTTGCGGATTTGACGGAGCGCTCTTCATCTGACGAGATTTTACGTTCTGTGGCAACGACGTCAATTTCGCTGACGGATTGAATGAACTGCGTCTTGCCGGCGCTAAAGGGACCTGTTACTACCATTTTGACCGTTTGCATAATACCTATCCTTCTGATCTATAAATGCCTTAAATAAATTTACATCGAACGAATGCGGCCGATCAGTTTATTGATTAATGTCTTTTGTTCTTCTTTGTCTTGGGTTGGGTATGTCTTCGGGCTGGGCTGAATGACCGTACCGGCGGGGCGGATAATTTCCACCAGACCTGCCTGCAGTAAACCATATACAATTTTTCGCACTTCGAGATCGTTCAATTTATTGGTAGCGCCAATTTGCTTCATCGTATTTTTCGGATCCACAAATTTGACGACTTTCCATTCTTCCACGCTTAGGTTGACGTTCGTCAACGGGCGTTCGGTAAATTTTAGAGCCATGTCCAAGCTGGGGATTTCGTCCTGCAGTTGTTCCAGTTCGCGCAATTGGCGCGAGCCTTCGATAATGATATTTTCAAGATCGAGCCTGACGTTAATTCTATCGTCGGGCGGCATCATTTCATTTTCAAAGCGAAACGAACCTTCGACCCACGTGAATAATTTGCGAATTGCGTCTGTGAAATACGCCTGTAAGTTGAGCAGAATATCTTCTTGGGTGACGTAGCCGGCATTAATTAATAGCAAGCCGAGTTCTTTATCCGTCATCTGACCGGCGCGATCTGCAATGGCGCGATATTGATTGGCGTTGATTTTATTGGCTTTGTGCAAAACCGCCGCCAAACTTCCGTCATCTTTGCCGATGCGCGCATAAGCCAATTTACCGCCGCGAAAAGCCACCTGCGCCTGTTCGACGGGGTTATCAATAATTAACGTGCCGGTTCGATTGGCGAGGTTAATCAGGTTGAGTAGTTGTGTAATCGTAAAATCACGTAAGTTTCCACGCAGAGCCATTTTTCCTCTACTTACCCATCCCTAATTATAGGGATAACGTAAAAATTATACTTGCAAGGCGAAGATGCGTCAATTAATGACTTTACATTCTTGTAGACTCAGCCGCTAACTTTTCAGGCGCGCGCCGCAAGTTCGGCAAAAGCGATCGCCGGGCTTGGCGCGATCGCCGCATTGCGAACAATACACGCTTTCCTCTTTAGTCTTCGCCACATTATGCGCGGCGCGGCGGCGCGTCTTAGAAACAGGTTGACCGCTCGAGCGCCAAAAATAAATTCCGGCGATCACCAGAATCATTCCTAAAATTCCCAACACATAAGGCAAGGCTTTGGCTAAAGAGACGCGCCCTTGCGTATTCTCGTCAAGCGGAGTCGCCGGTTGAACGTTGGGCTGTTCAACCACCAGCAGGTTGGACGTTTTACTATATTGAAGCGCCAATGCGTATTCTTTGCCCTGCGCCAGTTGCATTGCGGCGGTAGTGTAGTATTTCCCTTCGCCTGCGCTTGAAATAGAAGGCAATTGCGGGTCAGTGGAAAGCGTAGTGACATCCAAAGGCTCCAAGACGCGAATCGCAAATTGTTTGACGGCATAATCGCCAGCCCATAAATACGAATAGGCGCGTTCGTTTCCATTGAAAGAAATTGGATCGTAGTATTCAAAACGCGCGGAAGTAGAAGTCATCGTAATGGTAAATTCCTGCCAATCGCCCGCCAGGCTGGGTCCCACAAACACCGCATCTACCAAAGCGTCGTTTGCATTGTAATTTGCCACCGCAATCAAATTCGCGCCTTTCGGAATGCGGAAAGTTAAATCCAGCGGAAGTTTAGTGTTTGCCGGCACGCTGAAATCCGTGAGGACTAACATACTCGGTTGATCGTATTCGGGCCATAACTGCACGCTCACGCTTTGCAAGGTTGTGCTATTTTGAGCCAATGTGGAAGTTGGAAAGATCAATACCGCCCCTAAGCTAAAAAGTAAAAACAATTTACGCACAAATGCCTCCAAGATTATTTCCTGTATTATAAGCCACGCCGAGGGTGGCTTTCACCAGCGTCAAACAGGCGCGGGTATAAGGCATCTTAATCCCGTGTTTTATCCCGCGTCTCAGCGCCGCCCCGCTGATCGCATCAATCTCAGTCGGCGCGCCGCGTTGCAGGTCTTGATACATGGAAGAGTAATTCGCGGCTGTTATGCGCGCCACATCTTCCGCCGCGCTAACGGGGTTTTCAAACGGCAAACGCACATGCTCCGCTTCGGCGACTGCGGCTGTTTCTTGCGCCAATGCGCCCATCATCTTTCGCGCTTTGGGGCGCTCTAACAACGCGCCATTGGGAATTTGCAACAAAGCCGTGAGCGGGTTGATCGCGGCATTGACGACCAATTTTCCCCACACCAGCGCTTCGGCATCGTTGACAATTTGCAAGTTGAAATTTGCGGAACGTAAAAGCGCCGCCAACTTAACCGAAGCCTGATTCTCTTCCAGAGAAATTACGCCCTCCCCGCCAGCGCGGACGAGTCCCGGGGCGAGGAGCGTCGCTCCAGTGGTGGTAATGCCCAATGCAACCCGAGCCGCTCCGAGCGCAGTCTGAAGCGTCTCTTTATTTCCAATCCCATTTTGCAAAGTGACGGCGCATCCATCCGGCGCGAGGGCGATTTGTAATTGTTGCGCGGCGCGTTCGGTTTGCCACGTCTTGACCAAGACCAAAGCGCATTTTGCGCCGCTCACCGCCTGCGGATCGTTCGTCGCAAAGACTGGAAAGTTTTGAATCGCGCCGTTTGCAGTTTGCAGGCGCGCGCCGTTGCGATTGAGTTCATCAATCCCCTTTTGCCAGCCGCCTAACATAGCTACGGCGTGTCCCGCTTCGCTTAAACGCGCCGCGAACAAAGTTGCCAATGCGCCTGTGCCAACCAGCAGGATGCGGTCTTTCATTTGGCTTCCTTAAGGAAGGCGCTCCATTCTTCGTCGTTCATTTCAACGGTATGTTCCACAGCCGGGAATTTCTTGGTTTCCACATCGTCAATATAATCGGCAAAGGCTTTGTTCATTGTTTCGTGCAAATTGGCATAGCGCTTGACGAATTTCGGCGTGAAGCGCTCAAACAAGCCGAGCAGATCGTGCGTCACTAAAACTTGACCGTCACAACCCGCGCCCGCGCCAATGCCAATGGTTGGGATCGAAAGTCTCTTAGAGATAAATTCCGCCAAGCGCGCCGGAATTGATTCCAGCACGAGGCTAAACGCTCCGGCTTCTTCTAAAATTTGCGCGTCTTCCAGCAAGCGGGTTGCGGCGGAAGCGCTCTTCCCTTGCGGACGAAAGCCGCCCAATTGATTAATAGATTGCGGCGTAAGCCCCAAATGCCCCATCACCGGAATGCCCGCGCTGACAATTGCGCGCACGGCTTCCGCGCGTTCGCGCCCGCCTTCTAATTTGACCGCGTCCATATTGGCTTGTTGAATAAAACGTCCCGCATTCCGCACTGCATCTTCCACGGAGACTTGATACGACATAAACGGCAAATCGCCAATCAACAACGCCGACTTTGCGCCGCGCGCCACAGCCCGCGCATGATGTAACATCTCTTCCATCGTCACGGGCAAAGTGTTTTCATAGCCCAATTCCACCATCGCCAGCGAATCGCCCACGAGGATCGAATCAATGCCCGCCTGATCCAACGCCAGAGCAGTTGGATAATCGTAAGCAGTTAACATCGTCAGCGGCTCGCCGCGTTCCTTCTTTTGACGAAACGTCAGCGTCGTCGTCTTTTTGCGTTGTGAAACGGTTGTAGAAACAGTAGTCGTGGACATGGTACCCTCCGAGGTTGGTAGAGTCCGTTTGGCATGTTCGCCCCGCTGTTGCACATGCGCTTGCGGTTGAATAAGATTAACGCCGTCGCGTTCATTTCGATACGCGCGACATAATCATTATACACAAATTCAAATTTTCATCTATAATGAAATTATCAGAAAATATAAGCGCCTAACGGTTAGAAATTAGGCGTTCACAAGGAGCAGTTACCATGCGTAGAATGTTTGGTTTTTTAATTGGAATTTTTGTCGGTAGTTTAGTCGGCTCGATGATCGCCTTACTGCTTGCGCCAGAATCCGGCGAAGATTTACGCGGGCGTTTACGCGAACGCGGGCAAGGCTTGCTCAATGATGTGCGTCATTCGGCGGATTCGCGCCGCATCGAATTGCGCGATCGCTTGGAGAGTTTGCGCGCGCCGCGCGCCAATTAACCCTATCTACGAAGCGCCAAAGCGTAGAATTCCTCCGCTCGGCGCATATTCGCTTCGTACCCAGCTTTAGCGGAAATCAAATCAGCATTGAGACCTGCGGCATCGCGCCGCAGGTCTTCTCTTTCCAAGCCGAGCAAAATGGCTTCGGCAATTTCTTGCGGATTGTTTGGGTTGACGAGCAAGCCGTTCTTGCCATGCGTAATCCATTCACGAATCGATTCCAAATCTCCGGCAATTGGAAAACATCCGCACGCCAGCGCTTCTAACAAAGAATTAGGCGAGCCATCGTGAACGCTAGGCGAAACCACAATTTGCGCCGTGCGAAAGAGCGCGCCCATTTCCGCATGTGGAATCGGCACAAGCAATTGAACCGCATGAGCAATCCCCAACTCCCGCACCCACGCTTCAGCTTGTGCCTCGCCTTGCATGGAAGCGCAAATAAATTTCGCATCCGCCCGCTTTGCCAACACCAGCGGTATTGCCCGAAAGAAAGTTTCGTTGCGGATGTAGGCACGAAACCCGCGCGGATTAATAATGATTGGATGCTTAACCGGCTCAGCCGGCGGATAAAAAACAGCGCTACGGACTCCGCCGTTGCCTGGCGCCACCAAAGTGGGTTTATCTTCGCCCAAGCCCCACTGCCGCGCCAAGCGAATGTCGCGTTCTGTGTCCGCGTGTAAAGCGGAGACAACTTTCATCACCCGCTGAGTATAGGCTTGCATCAGCGGCGTGGAAGGCGCGTGCAGGGTGAAATCGTTACCCCAAACGGAAACTATAAAGGGGATTTTAGACTCCGGTTCTTGAGCGACGGCTTGCGCCGTCAACATGCCTTCGTAGGGAATCCGCATGGCGTGGATTAAATCCGGCTGAGTCTCGCGGATGAAATTCCTCAACTTTTGCGCGGAAGCGGGAATGGTCAAGGGACCAAGAAACTGCCGGATGCGCGTACGCAGGTTGAGGGTCCGGGAAGCGGCGCTGTTTGGGCGGGCAATTTGCTTTTTGAGGGAACTAAAAGCCACCGGCGTAAACTCCAGCTTTTTGACGGGAAAATCCAAATCACATTGAAAGGTGGAAGCGAGGTAAATTTCAGCGCCGCGCTGGGCGAAACGGCGAATCCAATTTTGAGCGGTTGGCGAACGCCCGTCCGCCACAAATAATATACGCATAAGAGGATTATACCCAGTAGTAGATATGGCGCATTGCCTAGACGGTTAAGGCGTAGTATGATTCAAGCGATGAATGGCAAAAATATTTTAGTGGTTGAAGACAACATGGACACTTACGAACTCGTCAAGTTCGTGCTGGAGAAAAAAGGTCATCAGACTTTTTTGGCGATGAACGGGCGCGATGGGGTCAACGCCGCAATCAAGCAACAGCCGGATTTGATCATCATGGATCTTTCGATGCCCATGTTAGACGGCTGGAATGCGACTCAGAAAATTAAGCAAGACCCCCTCACCCAACAAATTACCATCATCGCCCTAACCGCGCACGCTTTGCCGGAAGATCGGAAGCGCGCCTTTGAAGCCGGAGTGAGCGAATATATCACCAAGCCAATGGACTTGGCAGAGTTCATCGAGACGATCGAACTTTGGTTGAATAAAATCTAAATCAATATGGTATATTTTATTTAAGTTTTTCGCGGGAATTTATTTTTCTCCCTATTACTTTATCTAAACAGAGGAAACTTATGAAACAAATTTGCGTCGTCGGCGTGGGTTATGTGGGCTTGGTAACTGCCGCCTGTTTTGCCGATTTAGGAAACCGCGTGATCGCTTTGGATGTAGATGAAAAGCGCGTGGAAAATTTGAAAAAGGGCATTATGCCCATTTACGAGCCGGGCTTGGACGAGTTGGTCAAGCGCAACGTCAACGCTGGCAGAATTACATTTACTACTTCGTATAAAGAAGCGCTGACTGGTTCTGAATATGCGTTTATCGCGGTCGGCACGCCTTCTGGTCAGCAGGGCGAAGCGGATTTGCAATACGTGGAAGCGGCGGCGCGTTCAATCGCGCAGAACATGTCCGCGCCGTTGGTGATCATCAATAAATCCACTGTGCCGATCGGCACCGGCGATTGGGTGGCGGATATCGTCAAAAACGCCCAGCCGAAAGCGCTTGAGTTTGCCGTAGTCTCCTGCCCGGAATTTTTACGCGAAGGCTCCGCGATTGCAGATTTCACCAGCCCGCACCGCACGATCATCGGCTCTTTGGATAGAGAAGCGGCAAACAAAGTGGCGCATCTGCACCTCCCTTTGAGAGCGCCGATCGTCATCACAGATTTACGCACCGCGGAAATGATCAAATATGCGAGCAACGCTTTCCTCGCCACAAAAATTTCCTTTATGAACGAACTTGCCGATTTATGCGAGCGCGTGGGCGCAGACGTAAAGGAAGTGGCGGCAGGCATGGGTTACGATGCGCGTATCGGTCGTCACTTTTTAGACGCCGGTCTCGGTTGGGGCGGGTCTTGCTTCCCGAAGGATGTGGAAGCGCTGGCATTTATGGCAAAGGAAAAGGGGCTCAATCCGCGCATCTTGAACGGCGTTATGGATGTGAATTATGAACGGCGTAAATCCGCCGTGACCAGCGTGGAAAAAATGCTGGGCGGTTTAAAAGGAAAAACCGTCGGCTTGTTGGGGTTGGCGTTCAAACCGAATACCGACGATATGCGCGACGCGCCAGCCATTGATATTGCCGAAGCGCTGATCGAAGCGGGCGCGAAAGTGAAAGCTTATGATCCAGTGGCGATGGAAGTGGCGCGCCCGATCCTGCCTCAAATTGAGTTGGTCGATTCGCCGTATAAAGTCGCCGAAAACAGCGACGCATTGATCGTCGTCACCGAATGGAATGAATTCAAGCAACTCGATCTCGAAAAAGTGAAAAGCCTGCTCAATTCGCCAGTCCTTTACGACGGGCGCAATATCTATGAACCAAGCCGCGTGAAAGCTATGGGTTTTACCTATCAAGCCGTAGGCAGATAATCAACCGATGACGAAACCGCCCATTTGCAATTACGAAGGCTCCGATTATCAACAAGCGTTTTGGGAACAAGGCAACCGCCAATACGAAGATTTAGCCGAAGGCATCGCTTTTCAGCGTACCTTGCCGAAGAGCGGCAAACTCATGCTCGAAGTAGGCGCCGGCGCCGGACGCAACACGCCGCGCTATGCGGGTTTTGAACGCATCGTCGTGATGGATTATTCCACCACACAACTCGCGCAGGCGCAAACCAAGCTAGGGCGTTCCGCAAAATATATCTACGTCGCGGCAGACGTTTACAGCCTGCCGTTTCGCAATCAAATCTTCGATGCGGCGACCATGATTCGCGTTTTGCATCACATGGCAGACGCGCCCAAAGCGTTGAACCAAATCAAAAACGTTTTACAACCCAACGCCATCTTCATCCTTGAGTTTGCCAACAAATTAAACCTCAAAGCGATTCTCCGTTATTGGCTGGGCAAACAAAACTGGAATCCATTCACCTTAGAACCCGTAGAATTTGTAAAACTAAATTTTGATTTTCATCCTCAAGCGATTCAAAATTGGCTGAGCGATTTAGGCTTCCGCATTGACCGGATTCTGACCGTCTCGCATTTTCGACTGGGAGTTCTCAAACGCCTCTTTCCTGCAAAATGGCTGGCGGCGCTAGACGGCATTTTGCAACCCTCCGGCAGATTCTTTCAACTCTCGCCCAGCGTCTTTGTCCAAGCGGTTATGCAAAGCGCAAACTCCGCCACGCCCCCGCCCGGCGCTATGCTCGAATTATTCAAATGCCCAGATTGCGGAAGCGAAAATCTAATTGACCAAAAAGAATATCTCGCCTGCTCAGCTTGTAAAGCGGAATGGCCCATTCAGGATGGTATTTACAACTTCAAAGAAAAACGCTGACAAAAAAAGCGCTGGTAATTACCAGCGCTTTTCATTTCACCAGCGGCAAGCGGATGAAGAACGTACTGCCCGAAAATTTTTCTTCATCATGCCCCGCGCTTTCCACCCAGATCGTCCCATGTAAGGCTTTGATAATGCCCGAAGCGATTGCCAATCCCAAACCGGCGCCGCCGCCTTTATAGTTTGTGCGGCTGGAAGAATGTAATTCCACTTTGCCAAGCTGATAAAGTTTCTCAAAGATAATCTGATGATGTTCGCGGTCAATCCCAATGCCTGAATCTTTGATTTGAATCTCGGCGCATTTGCCCATCTTCGCATCTTCCACCACAGTCGCAGAGACAGAAATTACGCCGCCGTCCGGCGTGTATTTAATCGCATTCACGATCACGTGATCGAAAGCTTTTTTGAGCAATTCAGAATCCGCTAAAACTGGCGGCACATCTTTGACGGCTTCGTCCAAATTGAAGGTCAGGTTGCGCGCCGCAATATCTTTGACATAATCTTTATAGACCAAGCGCAAACTCAAACCCACGCTCACCGATTCAAAATGCGGGTTGATCACCTGACTATCCAAACGCGCCACGTCCAACATGCTGTTGACGATTTGTTGCAAACGTTCAGTCCCCTGCCCCACGCCGTCAATCGCCTGCGCCAACGTGTTATCTGCCTGAATTCCCGAATCCGCTCTGAGGATGCCTAAATAACCTTTGATCACTGTGAGCGGAGTGCGTAACTCATGCGCCGCCACCTGAATAAACGCGGATTTATTTGTATCATGTTTGGCGAGCGTTTTATAAGCGCCGTTCAATTCTTCCACGCGCTGAGCCACCATCCGCTCCATGACTTGATTCATCGTCGTCACTTCATCATACAAACGCGCATTCTCTAAAGCGATGGTGGCTTGCACGCCGTAAGTCGTCATCATAAAACCGTCATCTTGACTGAAGGGTTCGGCTTTACGCGAGACCGCCAACAAACCCACCGCTTTATTTTGCGAGAACAAAGGCGCGGCCATCCACGCATAATCCGCGGGCAACCATTCCGGTTGAGACCAGCCTTTTACAGTCTTGAGATCATTGATCAAAACGGTTTCGCCTTTTTGCTTAACCGCTTGATAAAAATCCAAATCGCCAATTTTGATTTTCAAATTTCCAGCGGTCGCTTCTTGCGGCATACCCCAATACGAGCGGACTTGCGGCGCGCCGTTCACGTCTTCAATAAAAAGGATGCCGCGATCGTGCGGCAAAATCTGCCGCAGTTGCGCCCCAATTTGTTGCGGGATTTTTTCAACCGTCGTCAATGAAGATAATTGGCGAGAAGCGTGCGCCAACGCCTCCGCCCCCTGACGGCGAGCCTGCTCCAACCCCAACAACTGCGCGTTTTGGCTGGCGGCTTTTTCGGCCACATCTTTGGCGCGCGCCAATTCCACAGCGCCTTCGCGCGATTCGTTCAGCAGGCGTTCAACTTCTTTTTGGGCTTGCTCGCGTTGTTCCGCCAACATCGTTCGTAGCAATGCGCTGGAGATCAAGTTCTTAACGCGCACATAAATATCCCAATCCTTTGGTCCTAATTCCGTCCACATAAAACCAAAGCGATTTGAAGCGAGCGAAAGCGGCATCACAACCGCCGTATAACGATGATTTTCGGGAGTCTTGCCGCGCGGCACCAGCCGCCCAGTCGCCATAGCAGATTTTTCATGCGGCATTTCAAACTGCCCGTTATCATATTGCATCAATAGCCGATATGTTTCCGGCGGCGAGGCAGAAAGCGAGCCGGGCGCGATCAAATCATCGCCATAGAACATCACGTACCAATGTTCCAAACCGAGGGCTGGGAAGTTTTTAGAGATCGCTTCGCCTATTCCTGCAAAACTCATGGCTGGAGCCATCGAAAAGCTAAAGTTACTGAGCAATTCTTCCTGCTGTTCAACTTGCAAACGCCGATACGCTTGCATACGTTGCGATAATTCGCCAATTAACATTCGCGCCTGTTGAAAGAGATTCTCCGCTTTCAATCTGGCAGTTGGGCTGGTAATGCCACCAAGCGCATATTTACGAAACGTGGAAATGACATTTTGCCAATCGGCAAAATCATGCCCATGCCTTTGCAAGACCTCGACAAAGGCTTGTACCATCTTCAAGAAGGCGTCAGATTTATCGCTTTCGTTTAAGCTAGCTAGAAAGACATCCCAAGCGCGGCCAAACACATCGCGATATTGTTCTTTGAATGCGTCATTTTCCGTAACCCCGGCGGCGGAAAAGAGCGCGCGCATTGCCGCTTCTCTTTTATTTTCCAAACGCCCCGTCTGCGCGACTTCTTTGGACAACACAACGGCTTGTTTAATATTTTCAGGCAAACATCCGCAGGACCAGCGGACGATGAAGTTCGCTTCTAGCAGGTTAATGAGCGGAACTGTGCCGCCATTCATCTTTTTCACCAGCGCTTCAAAAGCTTTCACGCCCGCGTCATAAAACGGTTGATGAACAGTAGTGAGCGGAATGCCCATAGATTGCGCTTCGCTCACGTCGTCAAAGCCAGTCACGGCAATTGAATCTGGAACTTTAATTTTGCGTTGTTCTAAAACTTCCATCACGCCAAACGCCATACGGTCGTTGGCGCAAGCCACCGCTTGGAAGCGCACGCCGCGCTCATCTAATAAGGTACGCACTGCGGCGCGCCCGCTCTCTTGCGAAAAATCGCCGTCCACGATCAGGGTTTCGTCAAATGGGAGGTTGTGGGCGCGTAGTTCATCTTTGTAAGCGCGCAGTCTTTGCTCGGCTTCGGCTTGTCCGCGAATGCCGCGCACAAACGCGATTTTTTGATAGCCATGTTCTTCAATTAAATGGCGGATCACAGCGCGCATCGCCGCTTCGCCATCGGTTACAAAAGAAGAAACATTTTCAGCCTGAACGGCAAACGAAGCGATCGGGAGCGGCGCGAGGGTTTCGCAAAACTTGCGGATTTCATCCGCCGCAACGCCGTGCGCCAAATCGGGCGCAAGTAAAATGCCGTCAAATTGTTCATGTTTAAGGAGGTCGTAAAATCCGTAGGATTTATTTTTCGTTTCAGTCTCTAAGGCAGTTGGAACGCCGCCCGCGAAGCAAATCAGATTAATATCATGCTGTTCCGCCGCGTCCATCACCCCAGCCATAAATTCCCCGCCCCAAACGCGGTTCAACTGCGCGCTTAGCACGCCGACAGTTCTTCTTGGGTTATCAGCCTTTTTCAGCGACATCATAGATACTGAAATTATAAGTCAGGACGCAAAAAAAAGCATGTCAATTTCGTAAGGAAGAAAAATCCCGCAGGCTTTTACGCCTACGGGATCATTACAATTGGATTGCCGCTATTTAATTTCGACTTGATAGAAGCCTAATTCACGGGTATAGCGCGTCGTTCCAGAGATGATGAGGTACGCTTCTTCCCCCGCTTTGAGCGTCAAGGGGATTTCAGCGGTTTGCTCCGGGCTGACGGGGATCATCTTCACGCTTGAATCATTTTTCAGAAACAGAGCCAGCCGAAAGGTCTGCGGGAGCGCGTTTTGAACACGGGCAAAGCCCTCCGCCACCCAGCCGCCGTCATCCGTCTCAAAATCTGTAGCGTAGTCAATCGCATCCACAGAAACGTCATCGAGCAGGAGACCTTCGCCATTCACCGCCGCATCTGTGACGTATTCAAAACGAACCGAAATTTTCTTGCCGGCATAAGCGGAGAGGTCTACCGATTCTTCGATCCAATTTCCAGAGTTGCCGGTATAACCCCAGCCATACGAATTGCCGGACGGGTTTGTATCTGTGCCGGAAGGCGTTTTGAGAATTTGCCAAGTCTTGCCGTCTTCCGAGGCGAGGACATAGGCATAATCCCAATCGGTTTCAATGTCGTACCAGGTGTGATATTTCAATTCAATCGGGGCGCTAACGTTGGTGAAATCAAACTCGCGCGTCAGTTTCATATCGGATTCATCGCCTTTGTTCGACCAAAAAGCGTAAGTTCCTGAGTTCGGGTCCACGGGGAGCAAGCCTGTCAGCGTTGAGCCGGAGAATGACAGTGTGTAATCGCCAGCGCAATCTATCTTGATGTAATCCACGCCGTATTGATGCACATCGCGTTCGGATAAAGTTTGCGGACAGTCTGAAATTGTTTCCGTAGCTTGGGCTTGGCTGGCGCCAGAATAGTTATGATAGACATAACGCCCATCCCCCACAGCGGGATCTAAGACCAGGTTGGTCACTGCCCAATCCATGAAGAGATCGTCGGCATAAATCGGCTGGTTGGTAACGGGATCGGTGGCATTAATTTCTCGCAGAACATCTTCCACGCTGTCCAAACCGTTCGCCGGATCTTTGACGAGGGCTTGCGTGGCGTCTTCGCCAAAGCGATCTAAGAAGTAGGCCATAAACAGAAAGCCGGCGCCGTAATGCGGGCTGGTGGCATCCTGATCGTTGGGCCAATCATTCAACTGCAAATCCGGGTCAGAGATGTAGAGCCAGTCAAAGCCGCCAATATCATATCCATTTAGAAAAGCGGCGAGTTCGGCGGAGCCTTCGTTGATCCAAGAAGTTTCGTTCAAATCCTGATTCCAATGAATCATGTGTTGAAATTCATGCGCCAGCACGCCATAAGTAAATTCTTCATTAAGCGGAGTATTATCCGCATTGAAGAGGAACATCTCATGCCCGTTGGAATATTTCTTGATCGCCGGGTGAATCGAATCAGAAGAAGAAAAATAGCCGGCAATATTAGAGCCTAGCCCGCGCGCGTATAAAATATAAATATGCGCGTCGCCGTCAATGCCGGGTTGCCATTCTTCGCCGAAAAACTCGCGGTCGGTGGGGTAAATTTTATTTTCAAAAGCGTCCACCAGCGCTTTCATTTCGCTCTCGTCATAATCCACGTCATTTTGTACCCAAAAATAAACGTGCGGGGTGACATAGCGCAAAGTGGCAGTGACTTGATTATTTCCCGCCGTATCTTGATCTGAGACCCAAAATTGATCTTGATCGCCAATTTTGCGCGGCGCGGCAGAAGTCGTGATAACGTCCGGCACGTCGCAAATCCCTTGCAGGCGACACGCTAATTCTTTCGGTTCATTAGCCGGGACAATTGTCTTTTCAAGCAATTCAAGGGTTGCGCCAGAGACCAGTTCGTTTGGGGTGTAGTTTCCTTGCGGCGCGGTAGTTGGCGTGGCTCCATCCGTGGGAACGGTTGGGATATTAAGCGGTAGCTCGACTGGATTGGCTTGGTAATAGATATACCCAACCAACGGAATCAAAATCGCGCAAAGACAACACAGCACAACGATAATTCCAATAATCCAGGGGAGCAGGTTGTTTCGATTGTTATCCTGATCAAAATTTTCCATATTTTCCTCTAATTCAAAAGATGCCCGATAATAGCGTATTTTGGTAAAAACCGGATTAGGATATTTTGGCTATTCGCTTAATAATAAAGAGCGAGGTGATTGCCCTCGCTCTTCGTAAAAACTTATGCGTCAACTTTTTGTTTAGGCTTCTTGACCGCCGCCGCCTCCGCAGTGAAGGTGATCTTATCGTCCTTCTCGTCCACCTGCACAACCGCCCCATCTTTGAATTTGCCGCTGAGCAGTTCTACGGAAAGCGGACTCTCTACATATTTTTGAATTGCGCGGCGCAGAGGACGCGCGCCAAAGGCTGGGTCAAAGCCTTCTTTGGCAAGCCAAGCGCGCGCCGCATCCGTCAACTGGACGGTAATCGCGTGTTCGTTCAAGCGGTCTTGCAGTTCTTTCATTTGGAGCACGACGATCTCTTCCATTTGCTCAAGGGTTAATGGGGAGAACATGATGATATCGTCAATGCGATTAATAAATTCCGGGCGGAACGCGGCTTTGAGCGCCTTTTCAATCTTATCGTGGGATTCGCGCTCCTCGCTGGTATCGTTCTTGGCTAAAAAGCCCAAAGCGCCGCCTTTGCGGACGTATTCGGTGCCGAGGTTCGAGGTCATAATCAGAACCGTGTTGCGGAAATCCACCACATTACCCTGACCGTCCGTCAAACGCCCATCATCCAAAATTTGAAGCAAGGCGTTCCAAACCTCAGGGTGGGCTTTTTCGATTTCATCAAATAAGACGATGCGATACGGGCGGCGGCGCACGGCTTCGGTGAGTTGACCGCCTTCCTCATAGCCGACATATCCGGGCGGCGCGCCGAACAAACGCGAAACCGTATGTTGCTCGCGATACTCAGACATATCAATCCGCACGAGGGCTTCTTCATCGTCAAACATAAACCAAGCCAACGCTTTGGCTAATTCGGTTTTACCAACGCCGGAGGGACCAATAAAAATAAACGAACCAATTGGGCGGGCTGGATCTTTGAGGCCGGAGCGCGCGCGGCGGATCGCATCCGAGATGGCGTGGATGGCTTCTTCCTGCCCGATGATGCGTTCGTGCAGGCGGGCTTCCATGTGCAACAATTTTTCGGATTCAGTTTCCAGCATTTGCGTCACTGGAATACCCGTCCATTGATGCACGACGGAAGCAATATCGTCCACGTCTACAACTTCGTCAAGTTTATGCTCGGCTTCCCATTTATCGCGGCTGGCATTGTACTCCTGCTCCGTGCGTAAACGCTCGGCTTTCTTTTGCGCGGCGCGTTCGTAATCGCGTTCCAAACCGGCTTGCTCTTCTTCGGCATGGAGGCGATCCACTTCGGTTTTCATAGATTTCAAATCGGGCGGCATGGAATAAAGCGCCACGCGCAATTTGGCGGCGGCTTCGTCCATCAGGTCAATCGCTTTATCAGGCAGGTGGCGGTCCGGGACGTAGCGATCCGCTAAACGGGCGGCGGCTTCGAGCGCGTCATCCGCAAAATGCACTTTGTGATGCGCTTCATATTTATCGCGCAAGCCGTGCAACATCTTGATCGTATCTTCCACGCTCGGCTCATCCACATAGATCGGGGCAAAGCGCCGTTCGAGCGCCGCGTCTTTTTCAATGTATTTATGGAATTCGTCCAACGTGGTGGCGCCGATACATTGCAGTTCGCCGCGCGCTAAAGCTGGCTTGAGCATGTTGCTCGCATCCATCGCGCCTTGCGCGGCGCCTGCGCCGACGACGGTATGCAGTTCGTCAATCATCAAAATCACGTCGCCTTTGGCGCGTTGCACTTCTTCCATAATCGCTTTGAGTCTTTCTTCAAATTCGCCGCGAAAGCGGGAACCGGCGATCATCGCGCCTAAATCCAAAGCGACAACGCGCTTGCCGGATAAAATTTCCGGCACGTCGTTGGTGGCGATCTTTTGCGCCAAGCCTTCGGCGATGGCGGTTTTACCTACGCCGGCTTCGCCAATCAGCACGGGATTATTTTTTGTGCGGCGCGAGAGAATTTGAATCAAGCGCAAAATTTCGTTATCGCGCCCGATCACCGGATCTAATTTGCCTTCGCGCGCCAATTGCGTTAGATCGCGCGAGTATTTTTCGAGCGTGCGATATTTGGTTTCGGCTTGCGGATCGGTGACTCTTTGCCCGCCGCGTAAATCTTGAATCGAATCATACACGCGGTCGCGCGATAAACCGGCGGATTCTAAAATGCGCGCGGCGGGCGTGTTGCGTTCAGTCAGGATCGCTAGAAAAATATGCTCGGTTGAAATGTATTCGTCTTTCAAACGGTTCGCTTCTTCGTTGGCGAGATCAATAATCCGCTTGACGCGCGGCGTGATGAAGATCTGCCCCGCTCCCCCGCCGAAGATATTCGCCTTGGGGCTGGCGCGTAAAGTCGCGTCTAATCTCTCGGTCAACGCTTCGGCGCTGACGTTTAGTTTCTCTAAAATTTGGGGAATCACGCCGCCGGGCTGTTCGATCAACGCCAGCAGAATATGCTCAGTGTCTATTTGATTATGCCCATAGCGCTGAATGATCTCCGCGGCGCGTTGCGCGGCTTCCTGGGCTCGTTCTGTAAATCGGTCAAAACGCATCATCGGTTTATCCTCCAGCGGCGGAAAGCCCGCCGCTACAACTTATACAATAGGTGGCATTATAACAAAAGCCGCATCGGCAAATTATCAATCGCGCATAAGAGGTTTGTTAGATTTATCGCCCTTTTTTTTCGATTGCCAGTGTTACAATTTTAGAGTAGAGAAAAACATGGCTGAGATTCAACTTCAAGACGTTAGCTACACCTTCTTCCCCACGCTCAACAGCATTTTCACCCGGGTCTTTGAATTTCAACGCGAGCGCAATCTGGAAGACCTGCCAACCCAAAATTCAGGGGGGACGCTCGCGCTGGATCAGGTCAACCTCACGATTCCCAACGGACAAACCTTCGCCATCCTCGGACCTTCCGGTTGCGGCAAAAGCACATTGCTACGCGTCGTTTCGGGACTGGAAAAAACCTACACCGGCAAAGTTCTCTATAATCGGCAGGATGTCCGCGAAGTCCCGCCCGGCGAACGTCACATCGGCATCGTCTTTCAAAATTTCGCGCTCTATCCCAACTTCAACAACGAAGGCAATCTCTCCTTCTTTTTCAAAATGCACAAAGTCGCAGACGAGGAAACGCGCAAACGCATTGAATACACTTCTCAAGTGATGGGCATTGGCTTCAACGAGTTATTGCCGCGTAAACCGGGCACGCTCTCTGGCGGGCAAAAACAACGCGTAGCAATAGGACGCGCCATCGCGCGCGCGCCAAAATTATTTCTATTCGACGAGCCGCTCTCCAATCTGGACGCGAAACTGCGCGTCCAAACCCGCGCCGAGATCAAACGCCTATTGCATAAATTTGAAATCACCAGCCTATATGTCACGCACGATCAAACTGAAGCCATTGCGCTCGCAGATCAAATTGTGGTGATGCACTCCGGTCACATTGAACAAATCGGCACATATCAGGAATTGATCGAGAATCCGGTCAATATTTTCGTCGCTGGGTTTATCGGACAGCCGCCAATGAACTTACTGCCCGGCGCCTCAATCTCAAACCGACAACTGCTTCTCGACGACTACATTTTTCCACTCCCAAGCCAAGCCCTCGCGCGCCTTGAATATGAAACGCAAGTTACGCTCGGCTTTCGTCCAGAAGCGGTAAGCATTACAACAGAAAATGCTTCAGCAAACGAAACCCAATTCCGCGCAGAAGTTGAAACCTTTGAGCCTGATTTCGCCCGCCGCATTCAAACCGTCCGCGTACGCCTGGGGCGTTTTACTTTGTCCGGTCAATGCCCGCTGGAATTGAAACTTCAAGTCGGGCAAACTGTGCAAGCGACGATCCATCCCGAAGCGCTCTACTTCTTCAGCGAAAAATCCGGGAAGCGTTTGTGATATCAAGCCATAATTTCTACAGCCGCGAATTGCATTTCACGCATTACGTTATATAATCCCAGCACATGCGCAAAGGACTGTTACTCTACAACCCAGCCGCGGGGCGTTTCCCCGTGCAAAGATTCGTGCGCGGCGCGCTTCAACCGCTCCAAGAAGCCGGCTGGAAAATGGAAATTGCCGAAACTTTAAGCGGCACTCACGCCACGCAAACCGCCCATCAAGCCGCCAGCGAAAAATACGATGCAGTCTTCGCCATCGGCGGCGACGGCACAGTCGGTCAAGTTGCCAGCGGATTGTTAAACACAGAAACGGCGCTAGGCGTTTTGCCAGCCGGAACCACCAACGTTTGGGCGTTGGAACAAGGTCAGCGCCCGCTGAGTTGGTTCAATTGGGACGCATTAACCAAAAACGCGAAACTGCTCGCCAAGGTCAACCCGCAACAAGTAGATGTCGGCTTTTGTAACGACGTTCCTTTTTTACTTTGGGCTGGCGTAGGGCTGGACGCGCACACCATCCGCAAAATCGAGCCGCGTCCGCGTTTTATCAAACACATCTCCGTGCCGCATTTTTTCGCCACCACCGTTTGGGAAGCCACCTTTTGGCATGGTCTCGATTTACGAGTTTATACCGACGGTCAATTGGTCGAAGGACATTATCTTGTAGCCGTCGCTACGAACATCCGCCATTATGTCGGCGGCATGTCCACCCTTTCGCCCAACGCTTTGCTCGACGATAATGAAATGGATATGTGGCTTCTCAGCGGAAACAACGTCGCTGACGCGCTTCGCCATTTTTTTGATTTAGTTGTCGGGCGGCACCTCTCCTCCGATCAAGCCAGACGTTTACCCTTTCACTCCGCGCGCGTTGAATCCGACGCGAGCTTTGCCATTCAAGTAGACGGCGACCCAATGCTCGGCGGTCGGCGGGCGGAGATCGCTATAAAACATCGCGCGCTCAATGTGCTGATGCCGGAAAATGCTTTACACTTACTAAAAAATCCAAAGAGATAAATTCATGGACTTAAAACCATACATCAACCGCTGGGTGATTTTAGGCGCCGTGGGCTTCGCCGGAATATTGATCCTCGTCACGCTCATTTCCATCGGGTGGACTGCTCCGCGCTTCGCTCCTAACGTTGGGCTGGCTTCGGCAGACCTAACCATGATCCCCGCCCCAACCCACACCCCGCAATTCGTCCCCACGCCAACGCTGGATCCATTTCTCGGAACGCCAACCCTGCCCGCAGATACCATCGGCATAGGAGCATACGTGCAAATTAACGGCACCGAAGGCGCCGGGTTACGCATTCGCGCCACCGCCAGCCTCAACGGCGAGACAATTTTTCGCGGCGAAGAATCGGAAGTGTTTCTCGTCAAGGATGGACCGCAAGAAGCGGATGGCTACACTTGGTGGTATTTAGTCGCTTCGTATGATAACAATCGCGCAGGCTGGGCAGTCGCCGATTTTCTGGCGGTTGTCCCGCCGCCGTAATTCAAATCCACGCAAAGGAAAGTATATGAACGAAAAGCCAATTGGCATTACCGCCAACAAAAGCAAAAGAACGCTAACCATCACCTGGGGAGATAATCACACGAGTCACTATCCCTTCGGGTTGCTCAGAGCCGCCTGTCCGTGTGCGCAATGCCGAGGCGGGCACCAAAACATGAAGTCCGAACCAGATGCGGATGTTTTCGAAAGGCAAATGGACGAATCGCCAATGACGCGTCTCGCTAATGTAGTCGCCACCGGTTCATACGCCCTCACGCTCGTCTGGGATGACGGACACGATTACGGAATTTACAACTGGCATTATCTACGGGCTTTATGCCCCTGCGAACAATGTCGCGCGCAGAAATAAATAAAAAATCCCGAATTTATTTTCGGGATTTTTTATAGCTATTTTCCTTGCGCCAGTTTCTTATCGCGCCACAGCGAAGCGACAATGGAAACGGTCAGCACGCTGAAGATCACGCCCAGCGAAAGGCTGATCGGAATATGATAAAAACCTTCAATCAGCATCTTCATGCCGACGAAAATCAAAATCACCGCCAAACCGGTAGATAAGTAATGGAATTTATCCACCACGCTGGCAAGCAAGAAATACAAAGCGCGTAAGCCTAAAATCGCGCAGACGTTAGAAGTGTAAATAATGAATGGGTCTTTGGTAATCGCAAAAATAGCGGGGATCGAATCGAGCGCAAAGACTAGGTCTGTGCTTTCCACAAATAAAAGCACGAGGAAGAGCGGCGTCGCCATCCACGCTCCGGCGCGTTTGACGAAGAAATGATCGCCTTCGTAAGCGTCCGTGACCGGCATGATTTTGCGGAAAAGTTTGATCAGCGGATTCTTTTCCGGCTCCACTTTTGTATTTTCCTGTTTGAACAATTTGAAGCCGGTGTAAATCAGGAAAATCCCAAAGATATAAATGACCCAATGGAATTGCTCGATCAACGCGCTACCGATCATAATCAGCGCGCCGCGCATGATCAAAGCGCCTAAAATACCCCAGAATAAAACATGGTGTTGGTATTTTGGCGGCACCGAAAAATACGAGAAAATCAGCACGAAGATAAAGATATTATCCACGCTCAAGGATTTCTCAATAATATATCCGGTAAAAAAGGCTATCGCCGCTTGACCGTTGCTATATTCGCTATTGGGGACAAACCGATCCCAAAAGAAATAAATACCGGCGTTGAAGAGCAGAGAAACCGATACCCACACAATGCTCCAGCCGAGCGCTTCTTTGGTTGAGATCGCGTGCGAGTTACGGTGAAACACGCCCAAATCTAAAGCCAACAAAAAAAGCACAAAGATATTAAAACCGATCCATAGCCAAATTGATTCTTCCATTCAAAAACTCCTCTAGTTTTGGCGGTAAAAACAAAAAAGACCACCACGTAAAACGTGGTGGTCTTGCCAACGCTTCAAGCGTATAAGTTGCCGATGGTTTCTCAACCAATGATATGACGACAACCCATCCTGCGATTTTTGGGAGTGCAGGAGGCTACTCCCCAACCAGCGCACAGTTTACCCGAAGCGTTGAGAATGTGTCAAGCGAACGAACTTACAGCCAGCTTTCAAGATTCGCGGCTATCGGGCGCAGAATGAAACAGCCGCGCAAACAAATTCACCAGCGGCGCAACCAGCCAATCAAATAAAGCGTTCAAACGCCCCATGCCGCGCGCAACCGCTTTGAAAATAAAATCCAATTTATGGAGCAAATGCCAGTGAGCATAAAGCAGACAAGCGGCAATAATGCCCACGGAAATTGCAAAGCGGAGCAGATCTGAAATGCGCCAGCCGAAGATCTCTTCCAAAATTAATTGAATCCCAATGTTGAAAATCAAAAGATACGCCGCTTCCTTCAGGATTGGTTCGCGTTCCACGGCGTAGCTAAACAAGCCGGCGGCAAAGCGCATGGTCAAAATGCCGATGCCTACCCCCAGCATAACTACCCAAAATTCGTCTGAAAGCGAAACCGCCGCGATCACGTTGTCAATGCTAAAGACTAAATCCATAAGCTCAACAGTGAGGACCACCGACCAAAACGAAGTTGAGAGCAACTTGTTTTGACGCTCTTGTTGCGATTCTGTCTCAGGGTCTGAGTCGCCTAATTCGTTGAACGCCAGCCGAATTAAGTATGCCGCGCCGACCAAACGAATCCAAGAGTTGTGAATCAGAAAACTCGCCATCAGGAGCATTAATCCGCGCCCCAGATACGCGCCCAACAAGCCCACTTTTAACGCCGCAGTGCGTTGATAGCCTAAAAATGGATGAAGCGCGCCGCCAATTTTTTCTAAAAATTTGGGCCAGGGAATTTTAACGTGATCGGGCAAAGGCGTAACTAACGCGCCCAAGACTGCCGCATTATCAATGGAAAGAATCCCTTCTAAAAAAATAAGTTGAATCACAATAACGATTGTGGGCCAATATGCCATTTCCAAAACGACCTTTCTTCAAGAACTTCGCACGCTTAAAATTGTATCGCAAATCGGCGCGCAAGTCTGGTTATAATCAGGCGATGAAGTTTATTCGCGCTTTTTTCAACGGCTTGAAAATTGAACATTTATGGGGGGCGGCAGTTTTAACTTGCATTTTTATCTATGTCAACACACAACCCATCCTCCCTTACGATTTTTGGTTACACATCGCCACCGGACGAGAGATTGTCGCTACGCAAACCATCCCAACCGTAGATACATTTTCTTACACCCGCGCAGGCGCGCCTTTCATGTCCGCTTCCGCTTATTGGTTGATGCAAATTGTCATGTATGGGGTTTACAAACTCGGCGGCGGCGCGCTTGTGGCGCTTTGTCAGAGCGTGGCAATTGTATTAACTTATTCGCTCTTATTCTACGTTTGCGTACAAGTTACGCATAATTATCGCGCCGCGGCGCTGGCTATCGCCTTAGCCGCCGTATTTGGGTACGGGAACTGGAACGTCAGACCGCAAACAATGGCGTATCTCTTAGGGGCGCTTTTATTATTGCTTATTTATCAATATCGCAGAAGTCAAAAATGGGGCTGGCTAGTTCCCCTGCCGTTCCTATTAATTATCTGGGTCAATTCTCATCCGTCTTTCCCGCTGGGGTTGATCATTATCGGTTGCTGGGCTTTAGAAGCTTTGATTGAGGCTTTCAAAACCGGCGAGAGCCGCAAAGCCTATATTCCCATCCTTGCAGTAGTCGCCTCAAGCGCCGCTGGTTTGGTCAGCCCGTATGGGATCAAGATCGGCGCGTACGTTTTCAACCTGCTCAGCGCTTCGGAGATTTCCAACTATATTATCGAATGGCGGCCGCCATCATTTGAAACTAGCTATGGAGCGGCGTTCTTAATCGGCTTGTTCGTTAGCGCAAGCTTGATAATTTATTCCATAAAAAAAATCTCGCTCATGGAGACGTTACTTTTCGTAATCTTTGGACTGCTTGGGCTAAAATACATTCGCGGCGCCGTCTGGTTTGGCATTGTCGTTGCGCCAGTTTTATCGCAATCAATCGCTAGTTTTTTATCTCCCCAAAAAGCGCCTGTGAGCAAGTTTGCCAATTCGATCAACCGCGGCATATTATTGCTTTTCGTTGGGATCGCCGTCTTATCCCTGCCCTACTTCAAAGCGCTCCTGCCATTTTCAAGCGAGAAATCAGGCGTGTTCTCAGCCGAAACGCCAATCTCTGCCGTACAATTCATCAAAACCAAGCGCCTGCGCGGAAACATCTTCCACGCCGCAGATTTTAGCAGTTACCTCATGTGGGCCGGACAGCCTGAGTATCCCGTCTTCATAGATTTACGCTTTGATACCGAGCTCTACCCGCTGTCTTTATGGGATGAGTACGCTTCCATCAGCGCCGCCCGCCCCGGCTGGGAAGAAAAATTAGCCGCGTATCAAGTCCACACGCTCCTGCTCTCGCCCAAGGATCAGCCCGCCCTCATTTTAGCGGCGCAAAACTCCCCCAACTGGCATTCTGTATATCAGGACGAAAATTCTATCGTCTTCACAAAATAAGATATATAAATAAAAAGTTCCCACCTTTGCAGGCGGGAACTTTTTATCAATTCAATTAAGAATTAGAGGGAGCTGTTGATGGTGGAGAATACAGATCCGATTTTGGGGCCGAGAATGGTCAAAGCGGCAATAACAACGATAGCAACCAAAACGAGAATCAAAGCGTATTCAACTAAACCTTGTCCTTTTTCCTTGGGGGCGAATAACATGGGATATTTCTCCTTTCTTAGTATTTCCTGCGAAATTGCAGGATTTCTCTCATTTTACACAATCTAGGCTATTTTTCAAGCCCTAAAATTTACTTTACCTAACATTTATGTTAGTCTTACAAGAATGAAAGTCTCTTCATTCTCATAGCCTGCCCGATCTTAGAGGGAGCTATTGATGGTGGAGAACACAGAGCCGATCTTAGGTCCGAGGATGGTCAACGCGGCGATAACAACAATAGCAACTAAAACAAGAATTAATGCGTATTCAACCAAGCCTTGTCCTTTTTCTTTAGGGGCAAACAACATGATCTTTTTCTCCTTTCTTTGAAAATTTTCCGCAAATTTCTATCGCAGAATTTCTATTATTTTACGCGCTCTCTATTATTTTGCAAGACCTCGAGCGCCCGATTCCCTAACACTTATGTTAGGCTTACAAGGATGCAAACCGCGAGTCAGCTTACAGTGAATTATTAACACTGCTAAAAATTGACCCGATTTTCGGTCCCAGAATGGTTAGCGCGGCAATCACAACCACGGCAACCAGAACCAGGATTAATGCATATTCAACCAGCCCTTGACCTCTTTCTTGAACTGCAAACAACATGGCAAATACCTCCTTTCTTTGAAAAATTTATCAACCAATCTCATTCTACACTGTAGTAATTATTCCCAACTATACAATTATGTAAGCCTGCCAAAAAACCTCTTGACAAATTCGTAACGTCTCGCTAACTTTCTGTGGTTTAATTCGCTCATGCTAATTCACTCCGCTTCCCAACTCCTCACCCTCAAAGGCGGACCTCAACGGGGCAAAGCCTTGGGAACTTTACACATCATTGAAAATGGCGCAATCGTCATTCAAGATGGAAAAATCATCGCCGTTGGCGAAACCGAAGAATTGAAATCAGCCTACCCGCACGAGCCGCACATGGATGCCGGTCAGCGCGTGATCCTGCCCGGCTTCGTGGATCCGCACACCCATTTGATTTGGGCGGGAGATCGCGCCAACGAATTTGAGCTTAAAATGTCCGGCGTCCCCTATCTTGATATTCTCGCACAAGGCGGCGGAATTCTATCCACCGTCAAAGCCACGCGCACTGCCAGCCTTGAAACGCTCATCGCCGAAACCCGCCCGCGCCTCTTCAGCATGTTCGCGCATGGCACAACCACAGCAGAAGCCAAAACCGGCTATGGGTTGCAAACCGCAACCGAACTTCGCCTGCTCAAAGCCCTGCTCACATTAAATAATGAAAGCCCGCTCGAACTCGCCTTCACCTTTCTCGGCGCGCACGCCATCCCAGACGAATACAAAAATAATCCGCAAGGCTATACCGATGAAGTCACCCAAACCATGCTCCCCACCCTCAAAGAATGGTGGACGACTCACGCGCCAAATCTCCCGCCCCCCTTTGTGGATGTTTTCTGCGAAACCAAAGCCTTCACGCTGGAACAATCGCGCCAGATCCTAACGCAAGCAGGGTCGCTGGGATTCCCGCTCAAAATCCACGCGGACGAATTCGACAACCTCGGCGGCGCCGCGCTCGCCGCCGAACTCGGGGCCGCCTCAGCCGATCACTTGGTAAAAACTTCAGACGCAGATATCCAAGCCTTAGCGCAATCCGATACGGTGGCGGTGGCTTTACCTTGCACGCCCTTTGGCTTAGCCGAAAGAGACTACACGCCCGCCGGAAAAATCCTAGAAGCCGGCGGTATGCTCGCCCTCGCCACAGATTGCAACCCGGGCACTTCTTGGAACGAATCCATGCAAATGGCAATTGCGCTGGCTTGCCGCTACATGAAATTAACGCCAGCCCAAGCTATCGCCGCCGCAACGATCAATTCCGCCCACGCCATCCGCAGGTCCGACCTGATCGGCTCAATTGAAGTCGGCAAACAAGCCGATCTCATCATCCTCTCCGTGAATGATTATCGTCAATTAGGCTACCGTTACGGCAGTAATCTCGTCAAAAAAATCATCAAACGCGGACGAATTTATTCAGTAGATACCGGTTATTACCAACACGCTTAACCTCGTATGGACTTAATTCCAATTGCGCGCGATATTGTCTTAGATCACATCCCCGAACTGGCGTTAGTCATAGACGCTCACGATCGGATTCTGGACGCAAACTCCAAAATGCAGGCTTGGCTGGGCAAATCAAAAGAAGAATTGATCGGAAAAGACCCGCTCGAGGTCTTTCGCCCCTGGCCCCAATTGATCAATCGCATTCTCTTTGCGGCGGAAGAAACCAAACATGAAATTGAAATTGCCAGCGCGCCAACCACAACGCTGGAACTCGTAGTGATCCCTATTTTTGATTCGCAAACCAAGCGCCTCAACGGGCGCGTGATCGTGGCGCATGATATTACCGAACGCAAATTACTGGAAAATCATCTTCAACAACTCACCCAAAAGCTAAAAGAACAAGCCACGCGCGATCCGCTGACCGGCGTTTTCAACCGCCGCTTCCTAGCGGAATCCTTAACCAAAGAAATCGCCCACGCCGTGCGAGAAAGTCGTACAATTTCTATCGTCATGCTCGATGTAGATCATTTCAAAAAAATCAACGATACATATGGGCATCAGTGCGGCGACGAAGCGCTTCAGAACTTAGCAAATTTTCTAGTCGAGAATTCACGGCAAGGCGATATCGTTTGCCGCTACGGCGGCGAAGAATTTGCAATCCTCATGCCGCAGGCTTCAGCGCAGGGCGCTTACGAAAGAGCCGAAACTTGGCGGCGCGAATTTGGCGCAAAACGCCTATGTGTTAAAAATCAAGAACTGCGCGTTACTTTCTCCGCTGGCGTGGCAAACTTCCCGAAGCATGGCGCGGACAGCGAAACCCTCTTACAAGCGGCTGATTCGGCTTTATATCAATCTAAAAACAACGGCAGAAATCAAGTTACCTTATACACATCTGGAGAATAAAAATGCAAATTGACCTGATCGGAGTACCAATTGATCTCGGCGCAGACCGCCGCGGCGTGGACATGGGACCTAGCGCCATCCGTTATTCACAACTTCAGCCAAAGTTAGAAGAACTTGGCTACACAGTGCATGATAGCGGAAATATTGAAGTTGCCATTGCTGAGACTTGTCAAATCACCAACCCCAAGCTCAAATATATTGATTGCATTTTGCCGATGTCGCGCCGCGTGGCTGGCGCGGTCGCCACTTCCATGCAGGCTGGAAATTTCCCGCTCGTGCTGGGCGGAGATCACAGCCTTTCCATTGGTTCGATTCATGGCGCGGCGAAAAACCGCAAGATTGGCGTGATCTGGATTGACGCACACGCCGATTTCAACACCGATAAAACTACGCCCTCCGGCAATATTCACGGGATGCCATTGGCGGCGCTCGCCGGTTTGGGCGATTCACGCCTCACGCAACTTTGGGATGAAAATATTCCCGTTGTTGACCCCAGCAAAATCGCGATCATCGGCGCGCGCGATCTCGACTTGGGCGAAAAAGCGAATCTCAAAGAAGCCGGAGTCATGGTTATGGGCATGGAACAAATTGACCGTTACGGCATGGTGCATGTCGTTGAAAAAGCGCTCGAACACATCAGCCGCGATGTGGACGGCATTTATCTTTCGCTTGATCTAGACGCGCTTGACCCCAAGCACGCGCCCGGCGTCGGCACGCCTGTGCCAGCCGGGTTGACCGAACGCGAAGCCCATTTAGCCTGCGAAATGATCGCCGAAACGAACAAACTAATCGGGATGGATGTCGTGGAAGTGAACCCCATTCTCGATACGCAAAATCAAACCGCCAAACTCGCCGTCGCCTTCACGCTTTCCGCACTGGGGCGCAGAATTTGGAGCGGACAATAAATGCAACCGACGCTTGCAGAAATCGAGTCGTTGGCGCGCAACGCCGGCGCCATTTTACGCGAACGCTATAATCAGGAACACGATATTCAATATAAAGGCGAAATTGATCTGGTGACTGAAGCCGATCACGCTTCTGAAAAATATTTATTGGGCGAAATCAATACGCGCTTCCCCGGCGGGCATATTTTCACCGAAGAAAGCGGCGAATTTCAAGGCGCAGACGAAGCGACTTGGTATATAGACCCGCTGGATGGGACGGTCAATTACGCGCATCACATCCCCATCTTTTGCGTTTCCATCGCTTTCGCTTCACGCGGGACCCTTGAACTGGGCGCGGTTTACGATCCACTCCTCAACGAGATGTTTTCCGCCGAACGCGGCAAAGGAGCGTTTCTGAACGGCAAGCCAATTCACGTTTCAAAAACAGTGGAATTGAAAAAGAGTCTCTTGGTGACCGGCTTTCCTTACGATACATGGAACACGCCGCGCAATAATTTCGATTATTTCATTAAACTTTGCAAGCTGACGCAGGGCGTGCGCCGCCTCGGCTCTGCGGCTTTAGACGGATGTTATGTTGCGGCAGGTCGCTTTGACGGTTATTGGGAATTATCGCTCAAGCCTTGGGATATCGCCGCCGCCGCGTTAATTGCGCAAGAAGCTGGAGCAAAAGTCTCCAGAGTGGATGGAAGCCCTGATTGCTTATCCTTGCCAATTTCTTTTTTGGCTTCCACGCCTCAAATTTACCAACCGCTCTTGGAAGCGCTGAAATAAAAATTAAGGCGTAACGCCCGGCTGGACTTCCCCGCCAATAACTTCGTTCACTGTTTTAACCGTCAAACCGTTATTGATTTGTTGTTGATTCAGCCATTCGGCAAATTTGACAAACGTATCATAATCCACCGCGAATTGATCGCAATCATCGCAAACATGATGGAAAATGAAGATCGCCCAGCCGCCGCCGTCCGCTTCCACATCTTGCACATAGCGGAACATTTTCGCAAAGGTCGTATCTTGCACGATAAAAGGCATCGCCTTTAACGCAAACGGATTGAGCGGCGCAAGACTTTCCGGTCCATCCGCCACGGTGCGCGCGCTGTTATAGCCGCAATCCTGAACGGCTTGCCGCGCCGCCGCATCGTGATAACCATACGGGTAAGCGAATGAAACCGCCTCAAACCCATAACTTAATAAATTCAAACGATCCTGACAAATTTCTTGGCGTAGTTCCGCTTCTGAAAGATTCTGAAGTTTGGTATGGTTCAGGGTATGTCCGCCAATCTCATTTCCGTCTGCCGCTAAATCCTTGACTTGCTCTTCGGTCAAAAAGCCGTCCTCGCCGAGTTTTCCGCTAATCACATAAAAAGTGGCGCGCAAATTATTCGCTTTTAGCGCATCGCGGATTAAGTATGTATCCGCATCGCCATCGTCAAAGGTCAGCGAGACGGTCGTGTTGAAGTAAGAAACGCTGGGCTTGGTTGGCTTCGTAGGCGCTGGCGTAGAAGCCTCGGCGCTACAACCGATCAAGTAAAAAGCTATAAAAATAAAAATGAATGTTTTTTGGGGGAAATAAATTTTCATAAAAAGTGGGCCCGGCTGGATTCGAACCAGCGACCAAGGAATTATGAGTTCCCTGCGCTAACCACTGCGCCACGGGCCCCTTGCTCTTGAATGAAAAAAGTTGCAGGTTGAAAGTTTCAAACCAACCGTTGAACCTTTGACCTGCAACTTTCAACAAACATAGAGCGGGAGATGGGATTCGAACCCACGAATATCAGCTTGGAAGGCTGACGCCTTACCACTTGGCGACTCCCGCAATCCGAACGGGCTAGATTTTACTTGCAGGTTCATTCAGCGTCAAGCGCCTTGACCACGCTTCGAGATTACAGTAAAATACCAGCCGCTCAAGTAACGCCCTCGTAGCTCAGTGGATTAGAGCGCTTGCTTGCGGAGCAATAGGTCGCAGGTTCGAGTCCTGCCGAGGGCACAAAACAGGAATGATTTTCATTCCTGTTTTTTTATTCCAGAGGAAGCCGTTCATAATTTATAATTCAACCTATGAAAAAAAATATCCTTTTAACCAACGATGATGGCATCCGTTCGCCGGGGATTTGGGCGGCGGCAAAAGAGCTTTCCAAATTGGGCTATGTCACGGTCGCCGCGCCGCGCGAACAATCTTCGGGCATGGGGCGCAGTCTGCCCAGCGTTTCAGACGGAATCATTCGTCAGGAACAGGTACAGGTCAACGGTCAGGAATGGGGCGTTTATTCAATTGGCGGCTCCCCGGCCCAATCCGTCTTGCATAGCGTCTTCGAGATCATGCCGCAAAAGCCGGACCTCGTCGTTTCGGGAATCAATTATGGGGAAAATGTTGGGTATGGGATCACTATTTCCGGCACGGTTGGCGCGGCGATGGAAGCCGCCTCGCTGGGTATTCCGGCTTTGGCGGTTTCGCTTCAGGTGGATCAACAATATCATTTGAGCCATTCGGATGATGTGGATTTTTCAGCCGCCGGATATTTTACGGGTTATTTTGCCAAGACTTTGCTTGAAAAGAAGTTTGTCAAAGAAGTTAATTTGATGAAAGTAGAAGTGCCAGCCCACGCCACGCCGGCGACCGAATGGCGCGTCACTCGGCTTTCGCCGCAACGCTATTATGAGCCTACGCCTGTAAAAAGAGATTCGTGGGAAGAGCGCGGCACGATTGGCTATAAAGAAGCCGCCGTTTTAGACGCTGAACCGGAAGACACTGATGTTTTCGCTTTGAAAAAACAAAAAATTGTTTCAGTCACGCCGATTCACTTGGATATGACCGCGAGAGTCAACTTTGGCGAGTTTGATCAATTTTTGAGAAAATAACCAACTGCCTTTGAGACCGTAGATGAACATCTACGGCCTTTATTTATTTGATCTCTTGCATAAGTATTTGCACATGGCGGGTTTTCAACCCGCCATGTGCAATATTTCAGAAAAACGTCAGGCTAAAAGCCTGACCTACAATGGATTTTCGCAAGAGGTCTATTTACGGCTTTTCCAAGCCATGCGCAAGCAATAATTTTTCATCATTCAAAATCTTCGAGGTTTGATCGTCCGCCACGATTTTTCCCTCATCCATCACCAGCGTGCGCGGAAATAATTCCTGTACCAAAGCCATATCGTGCGTTGAAACCAACATGGTGATCGGCAGTTCGCGCAGTAAATTGATCAGCGTTCTGCGGGCGCGCGGATCCAACCCAGCGGAAGGTTCATCCAACACCAATAAACTGGGGCGCATGGAGAGCGTTGTGGCGATGGCGATGCGTTTCTTCTCGCCCACGCTCAAATGATGCGACAGGCGTTCGCGATAGGCGCTCATTTGCACCGCTTCTAACGCGGCTTCAACGCGCGCGCGAACTTCCATTTCCGGTAAGCCCATGTGCAAGGGACCAAAGGCAACGTCTTCAAATACCGTCGGCGAAAAAAGCTGATCGTCCGGATTTTGAAAAACCAGCCCCACCAAAGCGCGAATTGCAGGCAAGTTCTCGCGCGTGAGGCGTTGACTGCCAATTTGCACCTCGCCCGTGCCGCTCAAAATTCCGTTCAAATGCAACATCAAAGTTGATTTTCCCGCGCCATTCGGACCAACCAGCGCGACCTTCTCGCCATGCGTCAGCTTAAATGAAACGCCATGCAAAGCGGCATGGCCATCTGGATAGGCGAAACGTAAATCGCTGACTTTCAACACATCCCCGCTCTGAAGATCCACGTTCACATTTGCAAGTGTATGAGAAACAGGCATTAGAATCTTCCAATCGCTTGAAGCATAACAATAAATAAAAGTCCAAAAGCCATTACAAAATAATCGCCGGATTTTAATTCATGCGGGTTGAGCGTGTATAACCGTCCGCTATAACCGCGCGCGATCATCGCGTTATAAATGCGATCGCTTCTCTCATAGCTTCGCAAAAAAAGTTGACCGGCTAAATTGCCCGCCGCTTTTGCGCGCCACAACACGCCCCCACCGGACCGATTGCCCGGCACGGCCGCCGAACGAGATTCCCGCGCCCTGAGCAGACGAAAGACTTCATCCGTGAGCACAAATAGATAACGATAAAGAAACGCGATGATGGTGGTTAGCACAGCCGGAACTTTGAGATGCTCCAGCGCGTGAATCAAATCCGGGAAGCGCGTAGTGGCGACGAGTAAAATCGCCGCCTGCACGGAAAGCCACGAGCGAATCAAAATGCTGACAAAGCGTAGCAACCCTAAATCGGTGATCGTCAAATTCCAAAAGAATAAGCGAAAGGAAACAAGCGCTTGACCGGGCATTGAAAATAAAATCGTAATCGCCACCAAAGCGAAAGGCAGGGCGATCAAAGAACGTTTGAACGTATAACCTGCGCCAAGTTGAGAATAGTAATTGGCGGCTAATAGAAACAGCCAAGCCGCGCCAAAGGCGCTCCACGCGCCATCTGGCAAGAGCGCGTTAGACACGATGAAAATAACGGTCAGCGCCGCCTTGACGCGCGGGTCAAGGCGGTGAACCAAGCTATTCTTTTCGTGATACCGATCGAACGCATCAAAGTGCATAGATCATTAAGCCTGAGGCTTCGCTTTAATTCCGCGCCCAATTAAAAAGGCAACTGCGCCAACTACCAGCGCGCCAAAAGCGCCAGCCGCAATCTTTGAGGCAGATGCGGAAGCTAGGAAGGGAACAACATAACCGGCTAAGGGTCCAGAAGCGGATTGCGCCGTATCAATAAAGCCGAGGTCCATTGCCACGCGATTCAAGCCATCTGGATCGGCTGAAGCGAGCGGCGAAAGCGTCACGACGATTAAGGCAATCAGCCCGCCGACATAAATCCAAGCGCGGCTCCCCTTCGCGGATTCTGAGCCTGCGGCAAGCAAATCGGGACGGGTTTGTAAAATAAAAGTCACCGCAGAAACGGTGATCAAGGCTTCGCCTAATCCAATTAAAGCATGAACGCCAAGCATCGCCGGAACGACCACTTTCAAATCCGAAGCGCCGCTGAGCCAAAGTTCTAAAGAAGTGAGCAACGCGCCAGCCATCACCGAGAGCCAAGCTGAAACGCCAATCACGCTAAGTTTTACGGGTTTGGCTTGGTTAAGCGCAAAACGATAAAAGCCGTAACCAATGGCGGCTGTCACCAGCCCCATATTGAGCAAGTTCGCGCCCATCACCACCAAGCCGCCATCTTGAAAAAGCAAAGCTTGCGTAGCGATGACGGCAGTCATTACCAGCATCCCCGCCCATGGACCAAGCACAATTGCCGCCAGCGCTCCGCCCAATAAATGACCGGACGTGCCGCCCGCCACCGGGAAGTTGATCATCTGCGCGGCGAAGATGAATGCCGCCATCACGCCCATCAAGGGGATTTGTTTTTCGCCCAAAGATTTGTTCGTCTTTGAAATGGCCAGCCCAATCACAGCCGCCGAGATAACCCAACAAATTATAGAAATCATCAGGCTGAGAAAGCCGTCTGGAATGTGCATAGGGGGTGGGGAATAGTGCATGGTTTAGCTCCTTATTGACAATTTGAACAAATACCAAAAAAGTTAATATGCCGATCCGTTATTTTATAACCGCTAAAAGATTCGAGCTTTTGATACATTTTTTCGACAATCTGATGATCTACCTCCAATTCTTTACCGCAATGCCGACAAACCAAATGATGATGCGCATGGCGGGTAACTTCATATACAAAACGTCCGTTGCCAATTTGCGCCGAGTGGATCAAGCCATTTTCGGCGAGAAATTCTAAAGTGCGATAAACCGTAGGTTCGGTGAGGCTGGTTAACTGTTTACGCGCGCGTGCATAAACTTCAATAGGCGTGAGATGTTTGCCGGAATGACACAGCGTATGCAAAATGGCGTGTCTTTGCGGGGTCATCCGATAGCCGCGCGCGCGCAGTTGCGGAGCGTATGCTTCTGAGCAGGACATGCTTCTTTTCCTTATTGCAAGAAGTTACAACAATATACATACAGAATATCACATTTGATTATTTCTTACCTTATTTAAATTGATGCAGGTTATTTTTACGGCTCCCAAACATAGTGGGCGAGCGCCGCGATATAAAATTTGCCCGCAGAGTTTTCAATGCCCACGCCCCAAGTCTGCCAGTTGAGCCCGCCAAATTCGTCAGTCCCGGGGTAATGCACGGAGTAGTAATCCAAATATGGATAGGGCCAGTCGAGAACGTAGGTTGCGCCGCCGGATTCAAGTTGATTGCAATTCAATTGGGCTTGCGGCGTGAAGACGATTTGTAAACTCGGCAAGACCACATCTTGAAATGAGCCGATAGTCGCTTCGCCGCTCCCAAAAGAAATTCCCCAATCCGCTTGGTAGGTCGTTTCAAAGATAAATTTTGCGTGTTCCGCGTCATAATTGACCGCCTTGCCGTTGCGATAGAAAAGCACGTCCATGCCGCGCGTTGGCGAAACGAGCGAGGAGAGCCATGCGCCGTCCTTGGCGGCGATGGCGTTGGTCAAAGCGGCGATTGTTTCTTTTGCGCGCGGGTCGTTGCAAAAGGAAAGCGGCGCTGGGGTTGACGTGGGCGCGGGGGGCAATGTCGGGGTTGGCGGCTCTAGCGGCGCGGGAGTGGCGGAAAACTCTACGGCAGTAGTCCAGGTTGGTTGGGGAGAATCAGCAATCAGGGCGGTGGGAAGCGGAACTTGATCCACTGGGGTTGAGCAGGCGGTTAACGTCAAAAGTATCAGCAGGGTAATTTTCGATTTCATTGTATGCCTTTCGAGAAAATAAAAAACTGACGAGAGTTTCGTCAGTTTGATTATATCGTTTGCGTTAAGTTTAATTTGCTTCGCCGAAAAGAATGACGACGATGTGTTGATTGAGAAATTTAGGGCGGGCTTTTTCTTCCGGAACGATTTGCCCTAAAGTGTAGCCGCCGGCTATTGGAATTTTATCGCCGAGAATTTCCTGGACTGCGGCGACTTCTGCGCCCGGGTGGGCTTTGAGTAACATTTGCCAGGCAACATCCACTAAGACGAGGGCGAGCGCTGGTTTGGCGTTGCCTAATTTTTTCAATGCATCTTGGGCGGCATGTCTGGCGGCGTTCTCGCAAGTTGCCAAGCTACCCACCAGCAGATATGCGTCAATGCCGTCACGGATGGTGGCGTTCATACGGAAACTTCCGTCGGCTTCTACGCGAATGGGCGCGCGGATGACGAGGTCTTCGCCTTGTTCCACGCCGAGCGGATAAAGCCGAGCAAGGTGACTCAATGGCGGGAATGCCCAATCTCGCGGCGGGTAGCCGAATAGTTCAGAATAGGATTCGGAAGCGGGGCGGCCATCTAATGTGCGAAGCCAGAAGCCGCGCGCGCGCGTCACGCGAAATTGTTTGCCAATCGGACTCCAGCCGTGATCGTAGCCGACAGCCATGACAAGGTTGCCGCGCAGAAATGCGGCAGAGAGCGCGCCTGCGCCATTTTGTTTTCCGGCAAGTTGATAAGCGTTGCCGGTGTGCAAATCTCCGCTGGCAAGCGCGCCAACGAGTTGATTAGATTGAATCGGCACGGCTCCGCAAAATTGTTCAGCGTCGCCGTTGAAACCATCGCCAAAGCAAAGGATGGATTGCGGATCAACGTGCAGGTGAATTTGTTGGTTCAACTTTGCGCCGGTCTCGCGTCCGGATTGAGCATAGCCTGGATACCATTGCGCCTCAGCTTGAAAATCTCCGCTCAAAGCGGCGACCACTACCGAATGCGCATGTTGACCTTTATCGGTGAGTCCGGCGGGCGAGCTAAAGCCGATCAAAGGCGAATCGCCAAATAGGCTCGCCACGCCGCTGGAGACTTCGCGGGCTTGATATTGATGCGAAGCGATGACAATGCCCAACGCGGGCGAATTTGCGCCCAGCGCATTGAGCGCCTGATGCGCGGCTTGCAAGCCCGCTTCGCGCCCATCTAACGCTTGGGCAAAACCAACAGAACCAATCATAGTCATAAGCTGACTTATTCCCCTTCCGCAACTGGGATGGTAAAGTGGAAAGTTGTGCCGCGGCGGTATTCGCTTTCAAACCAAATTTTGCCGCCTTGCATTTCCACCAAGCTTTTGGTGATGTTCAGCCCCAAACCTGTGCCGGGTGATTCGCGGGCTTTAGGATCGTCTGAACGGAAAAACTTTTGGAAGATTTTTTCTTTATCTTCTTCGGTCATACCCAAGCCGTCATCCTTGACCCACAGATGCACTACTTTAGGAGCGCCTTCCGCATCCCAATGATTTTCGGTCTCTTGCGCGCCAATTTGGATCTGACCGCTTTCCGGCGTATATTTATAGGCGTTGCTCACTAGGTTGGTTAACACTTGAATAGCGCGAATGCGGTCCGTCCAGACGGCGGGCAGTTTTTCAGGCAGAGCCAGTTCGAGCGTTTGCTTTTTATCTTCCACTTGCCGCTTAATTGAACGCACCACGTCATCCACAATTTCGATGATGGTGGTGGCTTTGAAATCGAGACGCAAGCGCCCGGCTTCAATTTTAGAGTTGTCGTTCAAGTCAGAAACCAAGGTGGACATGCGCTCCACGTTGGATTTGATGGTCTGCAGGAAGTTGGTCTGCATATCGTTGATCTGCCCCACTGCGCCGCCCGCTAATAATTCCGTGTAGCCTTTGATGGAAGTCATCGGGTTTTTGAGTTCGTGCGCCACAAAAGAGACGAAGTCACTTTTAGCAACATTAGCGCGTTGGACTTCGCCGTAGAGTTGGGCGTTGGAAATAGCAATTGCGGCGTGGTCGGTGAGGCGCGCAAGGAAGGACATATCCACCAACGAATCGCTGACGCTTTCAAGGTGAAGCAAGCCAATCACGGCGGTTTCGCGGCGAATAGGGATCACCATTTGGGTGTGCGCGAGCGGGAAGAGTTTATCTTTTGTATCGGCGACGGATACGCGTTGCGGAACGCCGGTCTCTATAACCTCTAACATCGTGGGAATCGTGATGCTCAGCAGTTGATCCGAAACGCCGATGGATTTTTCATCAAGCCCTTGCTGAGACATGACGCGCAGTTTATTCTCTTCAACCATGCCAATCAGCCCGGCTTCCGCTTGGGATTGACGCAACGCCCAATCCAGCGTGATCCGCATGGCGCGATCCATTTCCAAGCTGGCGTTGAGCTCGCGGTCAATGCGTTGCATGACTGATAGCTCTTCCACGCGCGCATTGAGTTCTTGATCGGTCAAGGTATAGAGGCGCGCATTTTCAATCGCCACAGCGGCTTGACCGGCAAAAGCGGTCAGCAGAGTTTGATCGTCATTCACGAAAGGCAATCCATCGCGGCGGTTGATGACTTCAACCACGCCGATCACATGATCTTTGACTTGAAGCGGAACCGCCATTAACGAGCGGCTGACGAAGCCAGTTTGCTGATCAATGCCTTCAAACCGATTTTTATTATGTTCTTCATTTTCAATGACCGGCGCGCGCAGTTGCACCGCGCGCCCAACGATACCTGTGCCAGCCGGCAAGCGCTGACCAATGAGATTCGTGGCGACTGGTCCTACCGTCACTCTGAAAACCAATTCGTCGGTTTGATCGTCCACGAGGAAGAGGCTCCCCGCTTCGCAGTTCAAAATTCCAACGGCGTTTTCAAGGATGTTTTGTAGAAGCGGGTCAAGTTCCAGCGTTCCGGTAAGTTGGCGCGTAATTTCGTTGAGGGTGGTTAATTGGCGGGCGCGTTGTTGGCTTTCTTCCAAGAGACGGGCTTTGACGATTGCGCCGGCAGTTTGGTCGGCAATAGCTTGCAAGAGTTCCAACTGTCCGCGTGTGTAAACCGTTCCGCCGTCACGACTGCCAATGCTCAATGCGCCAATCGATTCGGCGCCAGCGTTGAGCGGCACGCCCATCCAAGCAAAGGCGCTTTCTAAAACTGCCGTCACGTTGCGCGCCTGACATTCGCGGCGGTAGTCTTGCGTCATCAACGGGCGGCTTTTGCGAATCACTTCAGGGGCTAAGCCCATGCCAATTGCAAAGGGGATATTCTCGCGGCTGGGAATGCGTTCGTTATTTTCCACGCAGAAGCCGTAATAATAGTAATCGCTATTCTTATCATAGAGCGTGATGTGCAAATGCGAGGTCGGGATAATTTGGGCGGTTTGAGCGTAAATCAATTCGAGAACGTCGTCAAAAGTCAAGGTGACGTTCACGCCCTGCGAAACGCGCGTCAGCGCGTTCATCTCTTGAATGCGGCGTTCAAGATGCGAAATGGTTTGAACGCGCTCCATGGCGATTGAGGCTTGGTCGCAAATGGTTTCTAAAAATTTTAGCTCAATCGGCGTGTAGGGTCGCCCGGAAAGGCGCGAGCCAAGCGCAATCCATCCAACCGGACGTTCTTTGCCGGGCAAAGCAATGAATAAACGCGCGCCTAACAAAGCCAACCGAGATTGTTCAGCTTGAAGCGCGGTTGGGAGCGCGGCGGCGTTATCCAAATACAACGGCAAATGTTCGCTCTGGAAATAGCGCGCCAACGGACTGGAAGCAGAGAAACGAATATCGGTAGTGGGCTGACGGTTTTCATCCGGAAGCGCGTAATACAAATCGTTAATCGTATCGTAGGCGTAGGCGTGGATGCGGCTGGGGTTGAGGGTTGAGAGGATCGTCGTCCGTATGATTGCGCTGATCAAGTTTAAGTCCAGCGCAGAAGAAAGTTGATGCGAAAAATCCTCTAGCTGTTCTCCCAAAATCCGCTCGCTTCGGAAAAAGCGCGTGTCAATCAAGGCTTGTAGTTTGGCGCGGACAGGGTCAAAGAAGATTACGCAGAGGAAAATAAAAACGCCGACTAGTAAAGCGCTATTCGGTAAAGCCGGGGCGTAGAAGATGCCAATCGCCGTGACGAACAAGGCATATCCGAAAATCACCAGCGCCGCAAAAAGGCTATATAGAATACCGCGGCGAATGATCTCATCGGCGCGCGCAAACTTGAAGCGCAAAATCACATAGCCCATCACAATCGGCAGGATCACGACCGGCAGAAAAAGATAAGGCGAAAATCCAGTACTTCTGACGGACGCGATAATCAACCAAATGCCGATGGGCGTAAATGAAAACAACGCGCCCCATAAAATAGTGCGCGATTGCACCTTAACCACGGGAGATTGCGCGTAAAACGCATAGTAAACGTTCGCGCCAATATAGATCAACATGCCTAGCACTAGGAACAAATAGATATTTGCCCAATCAACGATATAAGCGGTTGGGTTATTGAAGTTGTAAAGGTCAGGAAGGGCTATGCCAACCAAAATGACTGCCACCAGCATACCGCTCCATCGTAGATATGGATGGTTAACGATCAACGGCGGTTCTTGCGGAAAAGACGCCGCCAGAGCGATAATTGCCCCGCCCGCAGTAGCGCAAGCGACCATCCAAACTATCGTAAATTGATGCGTGGTCGAGATGTTGAAATATAAGCCGGTAGCCAGCGCCAAAGATGAAGTGAAAACCGAAAAAGCCCGCCCAGCAGGTTCGCTTCTGCGCAAGCCAAAAATCCAAAAGCTAATTAATAAAAAGACGGCGCTGATAAATAAGGGGATTAAGAAATATAAGGTAATGCTATTCGTCGGGAATGGATGCAAGAGGATATTAAGCTCTTGCGTTTCGCCGCTCTTAAATTTCACGGTGATGGGAATAGTATCTCCCGGCACAAAGCCGTTGAACTCCATCACGTTTTTCACGTCTTTATAACTATGCACGGGCGTGTGATTGACTTCAAGCAGTTGATCGCCGCTGACAACTTTCTGGTTGAACGCCCAAGCCGGGTCGTCTGGACCGCTATCGTTGAAAATCAAAGTCTGTTCATAAAATACGCCGATAAACGGTTCATTAATCCAACGCGCCGCAAAGAAAACGCCAGCCAGCACGCAGAGAAAAGCCCCCACTTGATAAAACAGCACAAGCCATTGCAACCCCTGCGAGAGTATTGAGGCGGGTCGAAACAAATGTTGAATATTAGCCCGTGTGGCGCTTTGGGTGGTTGCCATGCAGTAAATTTTACTCTACATCTCTTTAAGTAGTATATGGTACTTTCATAACAAAGCTCAAAACTGAGGTCTCTTTTCAAAATTGAAAAGAAAATCCTCGGAAAATTTTCCGAGGATGAAATTTAGACCACGCTTTCCGCCACCGTTTTCCCATACGCCAATAAAGCCTTGACCATCTCCGGCGTGCGCCCTTCGGCGTAGACGCGCAAAACTGGCTCCGTGCCGGAAGGGCGAATGAGAAGCCACGAATCGTCAGCCATAATATATTTCACGCCGTCGCGTTGACTCACTTCCGCAACCTTTTGCGCGCCAATTTCAGCGGGCGCTTGCTTGGTGAGGAATTCCGTCATCTCCGCTTTGGCAACCGGACGACTCAAGCGCAAGTCCACGCGTTCATACAAAGCGGGACCTACGTCTTCGAGCAGGTCATTGACCAATTCAAGCAAAGATTTTTTCGATTCGGCGATCATCTCCACGAGCAGTAAACCCATAATGGGACCGTCGCCTTCGGGAATATGCCCCTTGAAAGAAATGCCGCCCGATTCTTCCCCGCCGATCAACACGTCTTCCTTCATCATATAATCCGCAATATGATTAAACCCAACCGGCGTTTCATGCAGGGTTAACCCATAACGCTTAGCAAGGCGGTCAATCATGCGGGTCGTGGAAACCGTCCGCACCACCGAGCCTGTCCAGCCGCGTTTTTCCACTAAATATTTCAAAGCTAGCGCCATAATTTTATGCGGGTCCACAAAATTACCGCGTTCATCCATCGCGCCAATCCGGTCGGCGTCGCCGTCTGTAACGATGCCAAAATTACCCAAACCGGAACTAACCGCCGAGGATAAAGCGCCGAGGTTCTTCGCAATCGGTTCGGGGTGAACGCCGCCAAAGCCGGGATTCATCTCACTGCGGATTTCATAAATTTCGCAACCTGTGCCCTGTAAAAAGGATTTGATCACGCCCCTCCCGGACCCGTACATGGCGTCCACAACGAAGCGCTGTGGGTTTTCAGCGATGACATCCGTGCGAATTAATTTATTGAGATGTTCAAAATAAGCAGGCAAAGGGTTAAAGCGCTGAATCAAATTCAACTCGCGGGCTTTTTTGAAATCCATCAAGTTAGGACCGCGCGCCTGTTCTTCATTATCGTTGATATAAACTTCCACGCGGCGACATTGCTCCGAAAGCGCCGAGCCGCCAAACGCGCCCTTCAATTTTACGCCGTTGTAACGCGGCGCGTTATGCGAGGCGGTGATCATCACGCCGGCAATGGCGTGATGATTTTTGACTGCGTATGAAATTGCCGGGGTCGGCGAATCCGCTTGGGCGAGAAGCACCGTAAAGCCATTGGCGGCAAGCACGCGAGCCACTTCCCCAGCGAAGCGGTCAGAGAGAAAGCGCGTATCATAGCCGATCACAATTTTATTTTTATCTGTGACGCTGGAGCGATCCCAATGCTCGGAAGCGACTGCATCCGCAATGGCTTGGGCGACGATCCGTAAATTATCGAACGTGAAAGTATCCGAGATGACAGCCCGCCAGCCGTCTGTGCCGAAGTGAATAGGCATAATTTCTCCTTATTTTATGATTCTGATTTTATGGAGCGGGGGTAATGCCAACGGAAGGCGTAGCGGTTGGCGCGAAGTTTGGCTCAGGCGTGGAATAGGTTACGACTGATTCGAGAAGCCAGCCTTCAATGCGTTGATTGTTGCGCGTGACGAACACGTGAATCCAGGTAACGCCGTTGACGATTTTGAAATCGGGATAAATATCTACAAATGTGCCGTTATCTAAAGTCATCAAGTATTTTCCATTGGGCGTTTGGCGCAGGTTCGCGCCGCCGCCTTCGTTGGCGCTGATCTTTCCGCTGATCGGTTGAATTTCCAGCGTGAGCGTAACGGTCGGCGTTTCAGAAGCGGGCAGGGTGATGGTTAAAGTCAATGGGACCGGCGTGACGGATGGCGGAGTCGCCGTAGGCGTGACTGCACTTGTAGCGGTGGAAGAGGCTGTCGGCGTGGGCGATTCGATCTTTGGCGTAGGCGTGACGGTTGTGGTTTGCGCTTGAGTTTGAGTCTGTGTGGGGGTAGGAGAAGGCGTGGGGCTGGCTACCAAGCTCAAGGTCGAAGTTGGAAGCGCCGCTGGTTGAGTCGGCAAATTGGTGGGCGTGAATTGAGTCACAACTGTTTGGCTGGCAGAACCACTGCCCGGATTCATCAAAAAGATCAGCGTCGCCGCGAAAATAATCAAGCCGATGCCGCTAAAAGCGTAATCGCCGGCAGTGGGACGAATGCGCATGGCGAAGAGCGTGAACAAACCGAACACGCTGGCGAAAGCGACATGCACAATCGCGACGAAAATTCCCTGGGGCCAAACGCCGGGCAAGCCTGCGCCCAACCCAAAACCCGCCGCGCTCACCGGTAGGAAGAAAGCGTAAGCGATGATCACGCTGGGGAGAAACGGTTTATTTTCTGAGCGAATGAAAGAAGCGACGAGCGTCACCGCGCCGATTGCCAGCACTGCCAATTCTGGAACCCAGAGCCGCGCATGGATGTAAAGGTTGGTGAGCGTGTACGGCGGAAAGAAACGAATGCAAAAGCCGGTTAGCGCTCCGCCGATGAAGACCAAGATCGCGCTAATCAGCAAAGCCATGCTGGTTTCAAAAAGGAAACGCGCCGAGCCGGTGAGAATGGCTAGTAAAAATCCAACCCAGGGGAGCATCAGCGGCGTGAGCAAAATCCCAAGCAGAAGCACGGCTTGAGAATCGAGCATAAAACCCAAGCCCATAATTGCGCCGCAGGCTAAAGCGAAAACAAATAACTCTATAGATGGAAATGCGCGTCTCGCCAACGAGCCGATCAATTCCGCCTGACCTTGCGGGTCGGTGGGAATCATTTCTCGGCGCGTGGCGCGTCTGCGACGCGGGCGCGCTGGTTCGGGCGCTTCGTTTTCTGGAATCAACGGTTCTTCAGGGAGAGACATAGACGGCAATTATACAGGCGAAAGAAATACTTAACAAGCGCTAAACGACCGCGCTATGATAATATAAACCGAGGATTCACGAAAAAACAATGGTAAAAATATGGCTTTCAGTAAAAAACAATTGGGGGATTTGGACGCTCGCGTTTGGCTTTTCGATTTGGGCGTTGGCATTTATTTATCATTCAACCTACAACGCTTCAGACGGCAGATTATATTTCACGCTCTTTGACGATGCGTTTATTTCAATGCGCTACGCTTGGAATTTGGCGCACGGCAACGGCTTGGTTTGGAATCGCGGCGAATATATAGAAGGCTACACCAACTTACTGATGACCTTGCTGATGGCGCTCGCCGCTTTTATGGTGGACGAAAAAAGATACGCCGTTTTTGTCGTTCAATTCATTGGCATTTTCTTCAGTTTGGGCGCGGCTTTCTTCAGCTTGCAAATTTTCAAAACTTTCAAAACCAATTTGCAAACTGGTCCGCTTTTGTTTGCCGCAGTTTTACTTTACTATCCGCTCAACTATTGGTCTTTGCTCGGCATGGAGACCGGCTTGCTCGCCTGTTTGCTGGGCGCGGGCGTATTTTGCTCCTTACGTTATGCCGAAACGCTTCGCCTAAAATATTTAATCTGGATGACGCTGTGCTTCGGGCTGGCGTATCTTACCCGTAACGATTCGATCCTCTTCGCCGCGCTAAGTTTTTTATATTTGACGCAAACGCTCAAAAAAAATGCGCGTGCCTTTTTCGCCGCCGGCTTGACCTTGAGCCTGTTCCCGCTTGGACAAAGTCTCTTCCGCCTGTACTATTACGGCCAAATTCTGCCAAATACTTACACGCTCAAACTCGTCGGCATGGCTTTAGACGAAAGACTCCACAACGGCTGGGGCTTCATCCAACCGTTTTTACGCGAATCAAGCTGGGTTTTAATTGTTGCGGCGCTGGGTTTATTCCTCAAACCCGCCAAGCAGAAATTTTATCTCTTTGTTTTTTTTCTAATTTCTATTTTTTATCAAATCTATGTCGGCGGCGATCCGTGGACGTATTGGCGCATCATCGCGCCAGCCATGCCTTTCATTTGGCTTTTGTTCATCCTCGCCGGAAATGAACTTCTAAACTTAATTCCAAAACGTTTGCCTACAGCCGTCAACTATCTCGCGCTCATTAGCTTAACCCTGTTCGGGCTTTATCAAACAGACGCGCGCTTCTTCAAACAAATGACTCTGCAAGAATTGCCTTTTGACGTGGACGCCGCGTACAATCATATCGAAATCGCAATTGCGCTCAACGCAGTCGCCGCCGATCAAGCTACCATCGGCGTTTTTTGGGCGGGGACATTGCCTTATTACACCGACTTCCCAGCCATTGACTTCCTCGGTAAATCAGACGCCTACATCGCGCACCTCGCGCCGGATACTTCCGGCGCAATCGCCTGGGACGGCATGGATAGCGTCCCCGGACATAACAAATACGATCTCGCCTACTCCATTCAAACCTTACTACCCACCTATGTGGACGATTTGAAATGGGGCAAACAAGACCTCACTGCATGGGGCGAAACGCATTATGTTCATATAAAATATAAAAAGGTCTGGTTATATTTGCTTAAAGATTCGCCCAATGTAAAATGGGCAGAAGTTGAAATAAAATAAAAGCATACAATGACAAATAAGATTCTCGCCTCCTTAAATAAAATTCCTAATCTTCTCTGGCTATTAATCAATATCGCCTTCGCCGCAAGTTCTCTGACTTACATTTTTACGCACGCCACCGCCGGACGGCTTGGCGCGCTGGGGCTAGCGCTCCGCAGTGATTTATGGCCCGTCGTACCCATGAGCGCGCTTTTAATCTATTTAGCGTTTCGTCTGCCCGGCAGGCTGGGCGAACTACTGGCATTTACGCTCACGCTGATTCTATTTGCCCTGCCATTGGTTGGGTTATGGGCGTATGGCGGCACGCAAACTTCAGTCATCAGCGGTTTGATTCAAGTCAATGATGCGCGGGGTTATTACACAAACGCCCTCCTTTTAACACAGGGGGAAAGTTTCTCGTTCTTTTCTTCAAGACGCCCCTTATTTCCAAGCCTATTAACATTTCTGCTGGTAATCACCCACTATAATTTAATGGCGACTCTGGCGATTTTATCCGTCATTACTGCAATCGCCTGCTATTTTTTAACGCGGGAATTTCAAAGAAGCAACGGCACAGAAACTGCCGTCTTTTTACTGATGCTGGTCTTCCTTTACTATCGTCTGCATAGCGGGATTACCATGTCGGAAAACTTTGGCATTGCCCTTGGGTCATTAGGATTCTTAATTCTATGGCGCGGAACGGCAAACAAGAATTTGGGACTCCTGTGTTTCGGCATTTACACAACCACGCTGGCGTTGAATGCGCGCGCTGGAGCGTTCTTAATTCTTCCGCTTTTGATATTTTTCACGGGCTGGTTATTTCGTGAAACAAAAAAAACTTTCTGGAAAGGACTGGCGGTTTCATCCATAGCGGTTGCTTTAGGGTTTACATCCAGCCTTTTGCTTGGGCGCTTAATTGGCCGACCGGGGGCAATCCCCTTTGCGAACTTTTCTTTTTCATTGTATAGCCTGGCGGCGGGCGGAAAATCATGGGCGTATATCGCGGAAACGCATCCTGAAGTTTTAACGCTTAAAGACCCCGAACTCACTCAAAAAGTTTTTCAATGGACTTTTGAATTAATGCGCGAAAAGCCCTTTCAAAGCATCGAGGGAGCCGTCTTCTTTTGGAAGGCGATCTTCACGGATACGCTCTACAATGTCTTTGCGTTTGTCGCCAAAGAGAATTGGGTAATTCATCCAGCCGTCAAATGGACGTTATATTGTTTAAGCTTGATTGGGGCGTTCGCCTGCTTCAAAACCCGAAAAACGCCCGTCTCTCTACTCGCTCTACTTTGCGTTTTAGGCATCTTTTTATCGATACCATTAGCGCCGCCCACCGATTCGTTCCGTATGCGCCCATACGCGGCGAGCATTGCCATGCTTGGTCTATTGCCGGCCCTGGGATTTGGCTATCTCATTCAAAAATTAAAACTCTCTTCGTTTCCCGCGCAAGCTTTTTCTCTTCAAGCGCCAATTTACTTCAATCTGACGCTTATTCTTTTAATGCTCATCCCATCCGTTGTAATCAAATATATAGCGTCCCCGCCAATCCTCACTGCGCAACCTTGCAATTCGTCAACATCTCAGTCCGCCATGATTTATTTCGCGCAAGGTTCATATATCAATATCTTAAGAAATACAGCCGAATTTACGGATGGCGCTCCTGACTTCCATATTTATATTTTTCAAAAAAACGCGCATGGGCTAGAAGACGTGAACCTGATCAACTGGCTGGAAACAGTGGGCGCTTCCAGCGCCATGCTCTTATCCACAGACGTTGTCACGCATCGGGCTCTCTGGCTCCTGTTCCCCATTGAACTTCTGCCAAAAGAAAATGGATACATTCAGCTTTGTGGACATTTCGAAACCGACCCTAATCTTGTAAAATATACAATCTTTTATGCCGACGAGATCATCCCCGTCATTTCAAAATAAAAGACACGCCCATGGACGGACCCCGCATTTACATAACAAGTTAAATCCTAAGGCGTACCCTGCTATAATAGCCTTGCACGCAACGCCACCCTACGCTGGGAGAACGGGCGCTCTCCAGCGCGCGAAACGTGACATCTTAATCAACGTGACAACTTCTCACAAAGGCGGTCTGCCACCATGCTCAACCACCCCCTCCCCTAATCAACTTGTTCTGGCAACGTGTTTCGCGCCATAGGCGCGGCACAACTAGTTCCGACTTTCTTTTACTTAATTTAGCGTTCCTTGATAGAGAACGCCGGCAACTTGGAACTTAAACCTATATGACTCAACATAGAATTACAGACGATCTGGACGCGCTTTTAGACGTCTTGCCAACTAATATTCGTCACGCTGTTGAAAGAGAAAATCACAGCGATAAATTGATCGAAATCGTCATTGACCTTGGCCGCCAGCCAACGGCGCGGTATGTCGAAGGCGAGATCACGCTGGCGGAAAAAGAAATCACCCGCACCGATATTGATCACGTCACTGAGCGCATTGGCAACTTTGACGCGGATAATCGCGCCGGTATGGAACGCACCCTGCACCGCATCTCCGCCATTCGTAATCGGCGCGGCGCAGTGGTGGGCTTAACTTGCCGCGTGGGGCGCGCCGTATATGGCACGGTAGAAATCATTCGCGATATCATCGAATCCGGTAAATCTGTTTTGATTTTAGGCAGACCCGGCGTGGGCAAAACCACCATGCTCCGCGAAGCGGCGCGTATCCTCGCCGAAAACAAGCGCGTTGTGATCGTGGATACCTCAAACGAAATTGGCGGCGATGGCGACGTGCCGCACCCAGCAGTGGGCAAAGCGCGCCGAATGCAAGTGCGCGAACCCATGCTTCAGCATGAAGTGATGATCGAAGCCGTTGAAAATCATAACCCTGAAGTGATCGTGATTGACGAGATCGGGCGCGAATTGGAAGCCCTCGCCGCGCGCACGATTGCCGAACGCGGCGTACAACTCATCGGCACGGCGCACGGCCAAACGCTGGAAAATCTTCTGCTCAACCCTACCTTAAGCGATCTCGTCGGCGGGATCGAAGCGGTCACGCTGTCAGACGAAGAAGCCCGTCGGCGCGGCACACAAAAAACAGTTTTAGAAAGACGCGCTCCCCCAACCTTCGACGTGTTAATCGAGATTCAACACCGCGAGCGCTTTGCCATCCATCTTGATATCATGTCCGCAGTGGATTCGCTTTTGCGCGAAATGCCCAGCGCGCCCGAAGTTCGGCGGGTGGATGAAAAAGGCGAAGTGCTGATTGAGAAAGCCCCGCCGCCCAAGCAAACTACCAAAGTGGAGACGAAAACGCCGCGCCGCTCCCGAATGCCTGCTCCAGTTTCCTCTGGCAAGGACGCCACTGAAGAAAGCGCCACCCAACCTCTGCAAACTGTTTCACAACCCGGCGCAAAATTACAAACCGTGCGCGTGTATGCCTATGGCGTGGCGCGCAACCGCCTGCAACAAGCCGCCAAAAGACTCGGCGTGCCAGCCGTGGTGGTGACTGACGTGAATGAAGCAAATGTGCTTGTCACTTTACGAACGTATTACCGCAATCGCGAGCAAACCGTGATTGACGCTGAACAGCGCGGAATGCCCATTTATGTTTTACGGGCGAACACCGTTGCGCAAGTGGAGCAATTCCTCGGCGATTTATACAACTTAGCCGATCAACATCACGCGCACGATAGCATGGACGATGTCCGCGACCAAACGCAGGAAGCGATTGCCGCCGTGTTAAATGGCGAGCGCTGGGTGGATCTACCTCCCGGACCTTCTTTAGTGCGGCGGTTACAGCATGAAATGGCGCGCACGGCGGAATTGGTAAGTCACTCCTACGGCAAAGAGCCAAGACGGCACGTGAGAATTTTTAGGGAATGAGCAAGTAAAGCTTAAACAGGGAAGTCAGGTTTATAACTGACTTCCCTGTTTACTTGTTGTCTTATCTACTTTATACTTCCCTCATGTTCATCACACTCGAAGGACCCGAAGGTTCGGGCAAAACATCTCACATCCCGCATCTCGTGGAATATCTCCGCGAGCAGGGCTATATCGTCTTCCCCACCCGCGAGCCGGGCGGAACATCTATCAGCGAGCAAATTCGAGATATATTGCACGACATGAAAAATGCAGAAATGCACCCGCGCACTGAAACGCTTCTCTATCAAGCGGCGCGCGCGCAAATTGTGGAGCAAGTCATCAAGCCGCGTTTAGCCGATAAAGAGATTGTCATTTCAGATAGATATTACGATTCGACGATTGCCTACCAAGGTTACGGACATCAACAAAACCTAGACGAGATTCGCGCCTTAGTCAAATATGCCACCGGCGGATTAACTCCCGATTTGACGATCCTGCTGGATTTAGAGGTTGAAGTGGGTCTGAAACGCAAAACGCAAAATGAAGTCGAATGGAATCGTATGGACGCTTATACGGTTGAATTTCACAAGCGCGTCCGCGCCGGATATTTGGAACTGGTCAAACAAGAGCCGAAACGCTGGGCAGTGGTTAATTCAGATCAAAAGTGGGAAGCTGTGCAAGACGAATTGAAGCGCGTGGTTGTGGGCAGGTTGAAGTCAATAAGCGCTTCTTTTGATACAATTCCCTAATGCCCCCCATTAACTTACATCTCTTCTCCACGCCCGGAAAGATGGATATTAGCTATATCGTTGAAGCCTGTCGTCCGTATCTTGAAAAGAAGGCAGACCCAACGATTGCCTATCTGCCGCTCGCCTCCTTATATGCCGAACGCTGGCTGGAAGTGACCAAAGCCTCGTTCAAAAATTTGGGGCGTGTGGAAAATATCAGCGCAGAGTTGATGTCGCAAAAAGAGATTGAAAATATTTTACGCGATTGCTCTGTGGTTTATATTTCCGGCGGGAACACGTTTTTGCTCAATCATCGTCTCCATGCCAGCGGCATTATGCCCTACTTACGAAAGAAGATTCAAGCCGGTTTGCCGTTGGTGGGCTTTAGCGCCGGAGCGATGGTTTGCGGTCCCAACATCTTATCCTCTTTTGATATGAACACAGTAGGCACAAATTTCTTTGAAGGCTTAAAAGCCGCGCCTTTTAATTTTTCTTGTCACTATCCGCTAGACGCGCACGGACAAGCCGTCAAAGACGAATGGTTACGCGATTATCATTTTTTCAACGATAATCCGCTGTTGATGATGTGCGATAACGCTTATATAAAAGTGGAAGGCAGTAAAACAAAACTTGTGCGCGGGGAAGCCTACCTGTGGCGTAAAGATGAAGAGAAAGCAAAAATTGACGAAGGCGGAACAATCGCCGTATAGGAGCATAAAATGACCGAACGCTGGATGCCGAGTAACAAAACTGAATTGATCGCCGCGATAAAAAAAGAATGGGATTTATTAATTGAGCTTGCCGAATCGTTATCTGACGAACAAATGACTCAACCCGATGCGGGCGGCTGGTCGCCTAAGGATAATTTAGCGCACTTGGCAGAATGGCTGAATATTTTATTAGGCTATCACATGGATAAAAAACCAGCCCATGAAGTAATTGGGATTTCAAAAGAACAACTACCCGAATGGGATTTTGAAAAGATCAACCCGCTCTTATTTGATAAAAACAAAAACCTCTCGCGTGAAGAAATGTGGACGAAACTGAATCAGGCTTACGGTCAGGTGGCGGCGCGTTTAGAGTCAATCTCCTATGAAGATTTGTTACAGCCGCGTCATGCCGACGATCCAGAAAAACGCCCCATCCTACTATGGGTCTTGGGCGATACCAGCGAACATTTTCTCGAACACCGCGAAACGATTGAAAGAGGATTAAAAGAAAAATAAAATGACCGCCGATTCAGAAAAAGATATTCAATATCTTAAAGCCGCTGGGCGCGTGGTAGCTGGCGCTTTAAGAAAAATGATCGAGCATGTCCAGCCCGGCATGACCACCGCCGAATTAGATCAAGTTGGAAACGAGTTCCTTAAAAAAGAAGGCGCTAAATCTGCGCCGCAAACTGTATATAACTTTCCGGGCGCAACTTGCATCAGCGTTTCGCCGGTCATCGCGCACGGCATTCCCAACGAGACCGTTTTACAAGCGGGGCAACTGATCAACATTGACGTTTCCGCCGAATTGGACGGCTACTTTGCAGATACGGGCGCTTCGCTGGTGGTCGCCGCGCACATCCCCGAAATTGAAAAATTATTGGACGCTACAAAATCCGCTTTGCGCAAAGCGGTGCATTCCGCGCAAGCCGGCAAGCCATTGAACGACATCGGCAAAGTTGTGCAGGCAGAAGCCGCCGAACATGGTTATAACGTCATTTATGATTTAACTGGACATGGCATTGGGCGCAAATTACACGAAGAACCGCATGAGGTTTTCAATTTTCATAACCCCAAAGACCGCCGCATTCTGACCGAAGGCATGGTCCTCGCCATTGAGCCTTTTCTCACCTTAGGCAAAGGTCGCGTAGTTGAAAAAAGAGATCATTGGTCTCTGCAAACAATTGACAAAACCCTCGCCGCCCAATTTGAACATACCGTCATCGTCACCAAAAACGAGCCGATCATCCTAACCCTGTAATCAAAAGCGAGACGCCGATCAATTGATCGGCGTCTCGCTTGATGCTCATTCCGTTTTCATCCAGCGCCTGACAGCGGCACGCGGATGTTGATAACCCGCCATAGCCTGTAACAACTCGGCTGGGTTGTTACTGCAAAAGACCGAATTGCGATGTTCCGCAAAGACAAAACCTTCTTCCACCGCATGATCCATCGCCGAGAGCAACGCGCCATAATAAGCTCTGACGTTTAATAGCCCAACCGGTTTTTCATGCGCGCCGGTTTGCGCCCAAGTGATGGTTTCAAACAATTCGTCCCAAGTGCCAAAACCGCCGGGCAAGGCGATGTAACCGTCTGCCAGTTCGTGCATTTTAGCTTTACGCGCGTGCATATTTGGCGTAACTTCAGTGCGCGTCAATTGCGTATGCGCGAACGCCAGCGTATTCATGGAAGGGATGGTCACGCCGATCACTTCCCCGCCGAGAGATAAAGCGCCGTTAGCGACTTCGCCCATCAAGCCGGTTTTCCCGCCGCCATAGATCAAGCCAATGCCGTCGCGCGCCAGCGCAACGCCCATTTGAAAGGCGGCAGTTTTATAGTCCGCATGGACGGCGTCTGAAGAGCCGCAAAAAACGCAAATAGATTTCATACTTCGCTCAATCGGCTTTGGCGGTGTGGACGAGATACGCCTCGACCATCAGCAAATTCTTTTCTCCGACGCGGCGCACCACGCTCAACAGTTGATCCATTTTATTAATTTCTTCGAGTTGCTCGTCAATGTACCATTGTAAAAAGTTTTGCGCCAAATAATCATTTTCTGCGTTGGCAAGATCCATCAAACGCTTAATTTGTTCGGTCACTTCTTTTTCCCAAGCCAGCGCGGCTGAGACGGCTTCTTCCGCCGAGGCAAAAGTCGGCTGGGGCGCGGCAACCGCCGGAATTTCCAATTTGCCTTGCGTATCCAAAACATAATGCACAAATTTTAAGGCGTGTTCTTTTTCTTCCTCCGCTTGTTCAAAGAACAGCTTGGAAAGCAAAGCCAGTTTTTGAGTCTGAAAATATCCGGCAATGCTCAAATATTGCAAAGAGGCTCCAAATTCATTGGCGATTTGTTGGTTGATCGCTTGGGTAAGTTTTTGGCTGATCATCATTTTTCGTCTCCTATAGATTTAATTCGCTTGGGGCGCGTCGCAGTCCGGGCGGTTTCATTATAAATAAGCTAGGTTAGAATTGTGTTAGCATAACCTGTGAGCGCTTGACTCACGCCCTAAGAGTGGATGAAAATAGCGGATATGGACTATAAAGACTATTATAAAATTCTCGGCGTAGAACGCAAAGCCAGCGCAGACGAAATTCGCTCCGCGTACCGCAAACTCGCCATGAAATATCACCCCGATAAGAATCAGGGCGATCAAAAAGCCGAGGATAAATTCAAAGAAATCAACGAAGCCTATCAAGTGTTGAGCGACGAACAAAAACGCGCCAAGTACGATCAACTCGGCAGCGCTTATTCCAACTTCCGCACGGGCGGCGGCAGAGCGCAGGATTTTCAATGGGATGATTGGTTTCAGCAAGGCGGGCAAGGCGGCGCAAGTTATTCCGGCGGCAACCCATTTGGCGGCGGCAGTAGCGGCGGCGTGGGCGGTTTCTCCGATTTTTTCCGCATGATGTTCGGCGAGGCGATGCGCTCTTCCATTCGCAACAATGCCGCGCAAGGCTATCAACAAGAGGTGGAAATTTCGCTGGACGAGGCTTATCACGGCACAACCCGCCAATTGCAGAGCGGCGAACGCAAACTGCAAGTGAAGATCCCAGCCGGAGTGAAGATCGGCTCAAAGGTGCGAGTAGCCGGCGCAGGTCCAGACCGAAGCGATATATATCTCATCATCAACATCGCTGAAGACCCGCGCTTTGAATTAAATGGAAGCGACTTAACGACGACATCCAACGTGGACGTATTCACATTAATTCTGGGCGGCGACGCCGATGTGGAAACGCCCGTAGGTAAAGTCAAATTGAATATTCCGGCAGGCACACAGCCTGAAGTAGTTTTTCGTTTAGCGGGGCGCGGAATGCCGCACCTGAAAGACACAAAAACCAAAGGCGATTTGTTCGTCAAACTAAAAGTGCAAATTCCAAAATATCTTTCCGGCAAACAAAGAGAATTGCTGGAAGAAGCGGCTCGCATCAAATTTTAATTTTAGGAGATCGAATGTTAACCAAAAAAAGCGTTGCCGCATTTGCGGCTTTAATTTTAGCCGTCGTCGCCTGCCAAACCCCGTTCCAGAACGCTCCCGCCTCCGCCACAACGCCGATTGCCGGCATCCCAACGGTTGTGCCAAACGAAGGCGCTTTACAAAACCCAACTGAAAATCAGGATGTCTTAGTCGGTTTATATGAGCGCGTCAGCCCGGGCACCGTAGCGATCATCACGGATCAAGGTCAAGGAAGCGGCTTTGTCTATGATAGCGCGGGGCATATCATCACCAATTATCACGTCGTGGAAGGCGCGCGCGCGATCGAAGTGCGCTTCACTTCCGGCTTTATGAGTTATGGAACCGTGATCGGCACAGATTTAGACTCTGATATTGCCGTAGTCAAAGTGGATGCGCCCGCCGAAGAACTGCACCCCGTTCCGCTTGGCGATTCGGACGCGCTGAAAGTGGGTCAGACGGTAATTGCAATTGGCAACCCGTTTGGTTTAAACACCACCATGACGGTTGGGATCGTCTCAGCCGTAGGGCGCACCTTAGATTCCGCGCATCAAAGCCCGGATGGCGGCATCTTCACGGCTGGCGATATTATCCAAACTGACGCGGCAATTAACCCGGGCAATTCCGGCGGACCTTTGTTCAACATCAACGGCGAAGTGGTTGGCGTGAATCGCGCGATCATCAGCAACAATACCAATGTTGAAGGGCAACCGACCAACTCTGGCATTGGTTTTGCAGTCTCGGTCAATATTGTCAAGCGCGTCACGCCGACGTTGATCAAAGACGGCAAATATGATTATCCCTATCTCGGCATTTCTTCGATCAATTCATTGACGCTCGAAATGGTTGACGCGCTAAAACTCAAGCAATATACCGGCGCGTATGTGACGAAAGTCGCCGCGGGCAGTCCGGCGGATCAAGCGGGCGTGAAAGCTGGAGAACAGCAAAGCAGTTTAGCCGGCTTACCGGCAGGCGGGGATTTGATCACCGCGATTGACGGCAGAGAAGTTCGCACTTTTGACGAATTGCTCTCCTACCTGATCACCAACAAAGGTCCCGGCGATACGATCGTGCTGACCGTTCTGCGCGGCGAAGAAAAAGTGGATATTAACGTCACTTTAGGAAAAAGACCATAAAATAAGAACTCCGAATTCTTTTGAATTCGGAGTTCTTTATATTTCATTTTTTTTGATTTATGGAGCGCTATAAGCGTCACGTCTGGATTCAAAATGCCTGATTTTGTCTATTTATCGCTGGTATATAAATTGGGTACTTGACACACGGGCTGTATCAGAAATATGGCTTTGCGCCTTTAGATCACGCTGAAAAATGGATGCAACGACTGAAACCTTTTGCGGAATAAGGAAAAACGCCCCGAAAATTTTCGGGGCGTTTCATAAATAGGAAGCAGGTTTTTTACGGAAGCTGAAAAGCGCGGGCGGAGACGAAATTATCAAAGAAGATTGCGCCGGAGGTTGTTGCATCTATGCCGCTGACTGCGCCAAGTTTGATTTGATCGAGTCGGAAAGCGTCCAGATCCAAAGCGCCGATGGTTTCGACAAGCGTTCCATCAATCCAAAAGGAGAGAAAACCGTCGTTGGCTGTGGGCGCGCTGGATGTTTGCCATTCGATTTCCAGAATGTGCCAATCGTTGGTGATGGTTTGCTTCGCGCCGTTGACAAAAGCGTAAGCGTCGTTCTTCACGCGCGGGCGGAGTTGGTATACGCCATTTTCGTAGAATAATTCAATTTGGAAGACGGTTGTGCCGCGATCGTCATCAGCGCCTTCAAAGATGACATGATTGGCGTGGTTTTCCATGCTCAATGAGTTGGGATGGAAAGAAAACTTTGCGCGATAGCGGGTTTCATCGGCGGGAGAAGAATCGCTGAGTTTGAGCGCGTTTGTGTCGTTGATCGCGGCTTGCAAGCCATAGTCGCTTTGGTTGGCGGAATCTGCGGTTACGGAAAGATCGCCGCCATCGGTGATGGCGGAACTCCATTCTGCGAGGGCTCCGCTTTCAAAATCGGCGTTGAATATTTCTTCGGGTCTGGCGAGCAGGCCCGGAGTAGAAGGGGCGTTTCCATCCAAGCCAATGTGTAAACCAATGCTGGAGGCGAAGCCGTCAAAATAGAGCGCGCCGTTTCCGCCATCTACGTCTTGTACGCCAAGCGAAACGCGCGTAATGGCGTGGGTGTCGTTATCCAGATTGATTATGGAAGCGGCAAGTTGATCGCCGATGTATAGGTTGATGAAGCCGTCGTTTGCGCCTGCGGCGCTGGCGGCTTGCCATTCCAACTCCAGCGCCTGCCATTGATTGGCAATTAGAATTTCGTCCGATTTGAAGCGCGCGCCTGTATCGTCTTTGCCGCATAAACTCAGGCTGTAATACGCGCCTTGCTGTTGGAGGGTTACGCAGGCGACCCAATCTGCCGTGTCGGCGGAGGCGGCGAAGAGCACGTAGCCATCATCTTCCGCGATTTGAACGGAATTTGGGTTGAAATAAAACCTGGCGTTGTAGCGCTTTTCGGCGTTGGGGTTGTAATCGTACACTGTGAGGCTATGTTTATCGTTGATTGCGGCTTGCATTCCGTAATTGCCGATGGCGGCGGCTGAGGCGCTGACGGATAGGTCGCCGCCGTCGGTGGTGGCGTAGCCCCAGGCGGAGAGCGTTCCGCTTTCAAAACCATCTTCAAAGACAGAGCCAACTTCTGTGGCGGTGGGGCTGGGCGTAGCGGTGCGCGTGGGTGTGCGGGTAATGGTTGGCGTTTTGGTAAGGGTTGGCGTGCGGGTAGGAGTTGCTGCTCGAGTAGGAGTGCTTGTAACAGTATTGGTTGGTGTCTCTGTTGGAGAAGGTGTAATCGTTGGTGTATCGGTTGCTGTTGGAGTAGGTGTAGGAGTAGATGAAGCAGGTTCACCAAAATATTCAAATGCACCTAAATCAATTCTAAATTGATTATCCCCATTTCCATCGGCAAGGAATTCATGCAAAATACTTGGGTCGCCTGCATCAATAGCAGGTGAATTCGCAGAAAGCTGATAATTCCCATTTACAGAATCTACAAACAAAGGATTCAAATTGAACAAATTGTCATGTTCACTTGAATTCGTCCCCAAAGCTCCAGATTTCCATGCAGAGGTACAACTGCCTCCATCACAATCATAGAATAAGTTGTAACTATATTCCACAGTTCCATCATTCGTTGAAGCGATGTGAACTGGAGCAGTATTTTGACCCGCAAAGATGTTATTGCGAATAACACCTGTTGAATTTGCATTTGCAGAGATGGTGATTCCGTATTGACTACCTACAAATGTATTATTTTCAATGGTGTAATTTACAGCATCTCCATTGCTTGGAGCTTGAATATGAATGCCGCCTAACGTATTATTTGCAAACGCAACATTGGAGATATTTACATTTTCAAAAACATTATTTCCATCTCCAATTTCGATACCATAGCCTGTACTGTCTTTAAGAGTTAACCCCATAATGTCTACATTGTCCCCAGTAATTCGTAACAAAGGTGCGGGGGTTGTTTGAAGTGCGGGAGATGCAAGTTTGAGAGTTGATTCGCTAGCGAAATTTTGGGCAGGTACAATGGTGGCATCAAAACCAATAACCGTAATACTTTTAGAAATGATGAGAGTGCTTGAAATTTCATGAACCCCTTCTTCTAAAATGACCACATCTCCTGTATTGGCTTGTTGAACTATGGTGGCAAGGGATTGATTTGTATTAACGGTAAATGGTTTTCTAGCATCTTCCCAAAGATCATCAAGATCCTCTATATCATCATCATCTTGATCAAAGGCTGGTCTAAAGTTTTCAATTACACTGCTGTCCTCTATTCCTAAACTATATTCTACTAAATCCAGATCACGGGGATCATTACCAAATGACGTATGATCAAAATTTTGACTACCAATGACGAGGAAGTTGTTATCGACTAGAAATGATTTAAGATGTAACCCGCTATATGGATAGAATCTTATGAAGTCGCTTGCTTCTTTTTGTAGATCTCCACCATTTTCATGATAAGTATTAATGAAATTAATCAATGATCTTCCATTGTAAAAAGAATTAATATCTATAGCTCCTGGGGCCCCACTAACAAGGATACGAACATCAGTATTGGCTAAAGCTACTTGTAAAGCTGCATCAGCATATTTTAACCAACCCCATTCTGCGTAACCTAAAGGAAATAAGATTGGGTTTAGAATTCCGCCGGGCACTCCAAAGCGATTGTTTAAAATGTAAACTTGATTATTTGTAGATTCAATTGCTATCCGTACAGCCTCGTCAGCTGTTTTATCTATGTGGTTACGATATAAGGGCAATACAATGTCACCATTACTATCTTCGCTTTTGAATGGTGTAAATATCCAATGAGCAGGATTCTTTCCTTCACCTTCTTTGCATGTATTCCAATTTTGAATCCCGGAAAAACTGCTAGCATCTTCTTCAGTACATAAAATATCACTATCAATCCAAAGGGAATCAAAAACCATCATTCCATTTCCCGCAATTGGTCCTGAAACTCTTAGACCTGCATCGGCAACACCCCCATCATAAACATGATTTTGAAGGTTATAGCCAGAAACTATCATTTCCTTATTATCTACGACTAGTAGTTTAACATGGCTGTGCCAACCCGGTGGGAGGGCAGAATGATCCCCTCCTTCATATACTGCGACTTCAACTTTCCATATACTACCATTACTTAATTCTTCATAAATTGGAACTGTTGTTGGAGGCTCATTTGGATTTTCGCTTGGAACTTCTTTTAATGTTGCTAGTACAGTATGTCTTTGGTCACTAGAAGACCAATCATACTGTTTCACGCCTAAAAGAATACGAATGTTCATACCTCGTGGATAAATATTAGGAGAATTTTTAACTGTGGTATGAAGTGCTTGGATAGCTTGAATAATTTTTGTACTTCCAGCCCCTTGATCCCAAAGCATAGTTGTAAAAGCCACTTCATTTTTTGCATTAGCTATTAGATCAATCCATTGATTGTATGCTCCATTTGGGTCAGTGGCACTTCCTGGAGGAACAGGAATTAGGTTTTTTACATGATTATTACAATAATTCAAAGATTGAGTCCCAGCATTTTGGAGAGACTCCAAAACTGCCTTTCCTGCATCAGTAGCAGGCTCAATCCCTTCACAGCTATAGGAAAATGAATAGTAAATTTCCGTATTTCCATTTTCAAAACCTTCCCAAACAAGATGGATATTTTCACCATCCACAACTGCATCTGGGCTTGACTGCCCAATATCATTATCGTTAACAGTGACTGGCTCAGACCATATTCCTGAATCACGCTTACTCATATAAATTTGATTCACACTATCTTGCCAAAAAACCTGTAATAGATTGTCTGAATCTATTACAATAGGAGAATTACCTACACAATTTGCAAATTGATAATTCTCCAAAATATCTTCAAGAGTTTGAGTATTACTATTCCAATATTGTAACTGTCCATCAGATGAACATATGGTCACATGAGCTTGACCTGTGTTATCTAAAAATATATCGGTAGATGGACCAGTTTTTGTAGTAATTAAGATAGGAAAACCCCAAGAACCATTAGAAAACTGGCTATAGTATATTTGAGAAGTACCACCATATTTAGAGGTGAAAACTAGTCTGAAATCGCCTGGTGCTCCACCAACAACTCTATGGTCTTCTATCAAACGATGTTGATCCGATGGATTTCCTCCAAATGGTGCACATCCTGTTGGTGGTGAAGGCGGATCTGAAGGAGTTTCTCCATTTGTTACCTGCCATGTAGTAAAAGGCTGAGTGATTTGATACATCCATTCATATGCTCGCCACACGACCATTAAATTATTATCTTGGTCTATACTGATAACAGGTGCTTGGCTATCCCAATCTTCCCACTGATAGCTATAATAACCACAATCTCGATCTGGGGGACCAGAAATATTTCTAGGATTACTACAAGCATTACTGATAATGTCGCAATGACTGTATAAGATATCAGCATCATTACCTTGATGCTCTTCCCAAACTATATGAGCTTTGTTTAAACTATCTGTAATGATTTGCGGAGTGGTTGAATCAAACGATGGACTATTCGATACATTAACGGGCTTAGATAGTATTTGTAATTCATCATTCCAGAAAGAGTAATATACATCCCTCATGCCACTTACACTTTGTTCAACCCATACCATGTGAATGTTTTTATTTGCATCTACTGCTATGCTAGGGTTTAGAGAATCAGTTGTACTATCAGAGATGTTAAACACGGGCCATTCTGGATTTAATTCACCCTCATTTTCTTCTAGGCTTTGCAAAAGTGAAAAAGATTCTTCTTGACTTTGCATGTTAAACTCTTCCATTGCAATTGTAGGCGTAGAAATTGTTGTGGGAATAGCTGTTCCTCCTATTGGAGTTGAGGTTTCTCCCTGTGCAGATACGAACGATAAGGTAATTATAGAATTAAAGAGCAAAGAAATTATTACCGAAACACCTAGATATTTAATACTGCTATTCTTCAGTTTCATATATTTCCTCCAAAATTAATTTTTATATAGGCACTTCTTAGCCCTATAAATATTTATTCATTTTTATTAATCACATTTATTGTGTAGATAGGTTTAGCTTTAAGATTGGGCGTGGTAATGGAAAATGCGAATTAAAAAGTATTTCTTGATAATAATACCCTCCTTGTGTAAGCACTATGCCACTTTCGTCGTAATACCAACTTCGAAATGCTTTGCTAAAATCAGAAACCAAATATTCACCATGATATTCATAGTCATAGATTATCAAAGGAACATCGGTTCCTGAAAGATAAACACCATGATAACGAACAACATATTTTCCCGTTGGAGATGGCACTTCAGTATAGTTATGTGAGAAATCAATAATTTCATAATCTAGCTTCAAGTCTTTCATCAGCTTTTCAAATAGTTCACCATGTTTAGCGTCTATACTTTGTAATCCAAATAAACCTTGATAAAAAACTACATTCCTTTCAGGATGTTGACGGAAATCAGGAGCTAGAGCAATTAGCTGGTTATATGTATGATGGATAAAAATCTTCTCAACACCCATAAAATAAGAATACAATTCTGGATTAAGTTCCGAATTTTCAAGAACTCCGTTTGGAAACTTGTGTTGTAAGTCAACTAACTCATATCGCTGACCACTAGTCAAATCCAAAATATAGTCTTTTTTGTTAGGATCTCCAAAACCTCTCAACCAAACTAATTCTGAACTCAGAAATATACCGTTTTCTAATACGAGAGGGTCATTTGGAACTTGTTTTTTTTCTCCAGTTCGTAAGTCTAATAGGTAAATTTCTCCAGTCTTTCTTTCATGTACAAACAAAATTTCGCCACCAGGTACACCACGCACTTCTGGGTTTGTGCAAGCAGAAATTAACAATTCCGTATTTGGCAGAATCTCCCTATCTTTTTTAGCACATTCCTTCCAGTACAAGTTTTCATACCATTTGTCTACTAACCATGTTATAACGATACGAGGGACATACCAAAGCATCACGATGGTTATTAAAAGAGCCAATGTTTTTTTATTTTGTATTTTTTTCACTATCTGTTTCCTCCTTTTGAGTTTATCTTCACTTTTGATAACTAAAGAAACATATTCCGCTCCTTTATCTATCTAAATAAATTATACCTGTTTAATGCAAATTGTTTGCTTCATCAATGTTTATAACAGGTGCTTCGCTAATCCAATCATCCCAATAATAAGAATACCCACCGCAGTGCCGATCAGGAGGTCCAGAAATGTTGACGGGGGTACTACAAGTTATCTCGTTATCTTCATTCTCACAATGAGAATACATAATATCTACATCGCTGGCATCCCGTTCCTCCCAGACAATATGTGCTTTTCCTAAGCTATCTGTAATAATCTGAGGAGTTGTAGAGCCAAAGGTTGGGCTGGCAGATATATTGATCGGCGCTGAAAGCGTTTTCTCTTCCTCTGCGTTGTTCCAAAAAGAATAGTATACATCTGATAAAATATCAGTATTTCTTTCCACCCAAACCATGTGAATATTTCCGGTTGTGTCTACTGTTATACTGGAATCTACAGAGACAAGCTCGCTATCAGAAATATTAAACACGGGCCATTCTGGATTTAATCCATTTTTTCCCAGACTTTGTAGCATAGCAAAAGGTTGTTCTTCGCCCTGCAATGGCATGAAAGATTCTTCAGATGTTGGTGTAGCGGTGATAGTTGGAACAATAGTTCCTTCAAGAGGTGTAGTAGTCACAGTAGGTGAAATTTCTTCCTGTGCATAGACTGAAGGAGATATAGTTGTAGAGCTTAAGAATATAAAAAATAGAACAGACCCAGCAACCCATTTAAACATAAAGTTTTTTGATTTCATATAATTCCTCCGTATTAATGTTTTGTATTGGTTAACCTATTTGAAGATTAAAATAACTAATGGATTATTCAATCTTTATTGAGAAGTAGTTTAAGAACTGGCTTGGAAATAGGATAGTAGGTGCCAAATAAAGAAGAATTTATTAAGTAGGTAGTGCCTTCAGAAACTACTACTCCACTTTCGTCGTAGTACCAACTCTTGAAATATCCATCCATAAAATATCCACCAGTGTATTCACGAGTGACAATTGGTGTATCTGTCTCTGAAAAGTAAATTCCACTATCTCGCACGATATATGTATCTTTTGGTGATGGAATATCTGAGTAGCGTGTTGTAGAAAGGTCAATAACCTCATAACCTACTCCTAAATCTTTCAATAGATTTTCAAGCAACGTTCCTTTTTTTACATTATCTCCTTGGCTAAGTGCATATTGTGAAAAAATCACCTTTGTGCCAGATGTAGCACGGAAGTCAGAAGAAAATGAAATGAGGCTGTTTTCTGAGTGATGAATGAAAACATAATCAGCAGTTTGAAAGTAAGAAAAATATTTAGGGTCAAACTTAAAACCTTCCAATCGAGGAAGCAAGTTTAAATCAAGTAATTCGTAACGTTGTCCATCGGTCAAGTCCAAAATATAATGAGGTCTATAGCCTGAGTGATCGGGTCCTACCAAACTCCCTTCCAACCAAACCAACTCAGAACTGAGAAATATCCCTTTGCTTAATAAAAGGGGATCATCAGGAACATTTCTTTTTTCACCTGTGCGTAAATCTAACAAATAAGTTTTATCTGTTAGGTTTTCATGCACAAACAATACTTCTCCGCCGGGCACGCCTCGTACAACAGGTTTTTTGCAAGCAGAAACAAGTATTTCTGTGTTGGGTGGGCGAAATAGATCTTCTTTAAGGCAAAGCGGAAAAAATAACAACGAAGGCAGGTTGCAACATAACAAAATAAATAAAAGAATAGTTAGTAATCTCGTTAGTTTTTTGTTACTTTTGAGTTTTTCAATCATTTTGTTTGCCTCCTTTTCTAAAGTTTTGTTGACCAGACTTCATTTTATGCGGCATATTCCCACATCCTTGATGTTATCTTGATAAATTGTAATAGACCTCTTGCAAAAGTAGTTGTAGGGCGGTTTCCCCCCGCGATGTATGTTTTTATAATAGATGTTATCGGAAATAATTTTTCGGACGCGGATTGACGCGGAAAACGCGGATTTTTCTTCTTTATCAGCGTTCATCGGCGTTTATCCGCGTCCTACAAAAGAACTTGGGCTTATTACCGATAAAGTCTAATATACCCCCCAACTTGTCAAGACAAGTTTTGGGTGAAAATAATATCATCTTTCCCGCGCCCAGCCCTTCGGCAAAAATAATCGTTCTCGGATAAAATCGCTGGGTGATGTATTCAAACTCGGGGAGTGTTTAATTCTGTGGGCTTTTAAAAGATTTAACCACAGAGCGCCCAAAGAACACGGAGAGACCCTTCTGAAATCTCTCTATGGACTCGGCGTTCTCTGTGGCGAAAGGCTCTTTAGCCCATTCCTTTAGACGCTTCCCAAGCTCGCAAGATTTTTAGCGACGCTTATCAAAGGAATGTTTTATGGATTTGAAATTAAAGGATAAACGAGTTCTGGTCACGGGTTCTTCGCGTGGCTTGGGTTATGCAACTGCGCATCTGCTGGCAAAAGAAGGAGCGCGGGTTGCCATCAATGGGCGTGATGAAAATCAAATCCAAAACCTTGCTGAAACAATGAGCAAAGCCACAAGCGCCCAAGTAATTGGGGTTGCGGGCGACGTGAGTTTGCCCGCTGTGCCTAAGAAATTAATGCAGGGCGTTGTTGATTCTTTTGGCGGCTTGGATATTTTAATTACCAATACGGGCGGACCCGCTTCCGGCTCCATTGATTCGCTGAATGCGGCGGATTGGCAAAAAGGAATTGATTTATGCCTGATGGCGCATGTGCGTTTAATCAAAGCTGCGCTCCCGTTCCTGCGAAAATCTGATTCGGCGAGCGTGCTGACGATTACTTCAATCTCAGTGAAACAACCGATTGCCAATTTGCTTTTATCCAATAGCATTCGCTCCGCTACGGTGGGGCTGACCAAATCTCTGGCGCTGGAACTGGGTAAAGAAAATATTCGCGTCAATTCCATTTTGCCGGGTTGGACGGAAACAGAAAGAGTTGCAGAGTTGATGACTGCCCGGGCAACCGCGAATCAATCTTCGGTGGAGGAAGAGACGCGCAAACAAACTGCGTTAAGCGCGCTGGGTAGAATCGGTCAACCGGAAGAGTTTGCAAACGCCGCGGCGTTTCTCGTCTCGCCTGCGGCTTCTTATATTACCGGCGTGATGTTAAATGTGGATGGCGGAATTTATCAGGGAGTGTTTTAGTGAGCAAGTTATCTCAACTTACGAAAAATTCGTTAATCGTTGCCGGCTTATTCTTGCTCGATAAAGTTCTGGCGTTTTTCTTCACGCGCATTTCGATCAATTTATATGGCAATGAAGTTCAATTGTTGGATACGTATAACGCCGCGAATAATCTGCCGGATGTTTTGTTCGCGTTAATTTCCGGCGGCGCGCTGGCGATGGCGTTCATTCCGCTCCTGACGGAATATCTTACTTTGCAAAACCGCGCCGCCGCCTGGGATTTATTTTCGCGCGTGATCAACGTGGCGTTTGTGGTGACAAGTTCATTTGCGATTTTGATCGCCGTTTTAGCCGAGCCGATAGCGCGGCTGGTGATTGCGCCGGGCTTTAGCGCCGAACAGTTGAAATTGCTCGTGGAATTAATGCGCTTGAATTTAATTGGCACGCTTATTTTTTCCGTCAGCGGGTTGGTTTCGGCTTCCTTGCAGGCGAATCAATCTTTTGTTTTACCGGCGCTCGCGCCAACGATGTATAACGTGGGGCGCGTGTTGGGCGGGTTGTTCTTCGCCGAGCGCTTCGGCATTCATGGCTTGGTCTATGGCGTGATTCTCGGCGCGGCTTTGCATTTGCTGATTCAATTGCCCGGGCTTTTCAAATTTGGTTTCCGCTGGACGCCTTCGCTGGATATTCATCACACGGGTTTGATCGAAGCGCTTAAGTTGATGGCGCCGCGCCTGCTGACGATGGCGGGCATTCAATTTGTGGTGATTGCGCGCGATAATCTCGCTTCGCGTCTGGATCAGGCGGGCGCGGTCTCTTCATTAACCTATGGCTGGATGATTATGCAAGTGCCGGAGACGGTGCTGGGAACTGCGCTTGCCACCGCGCTACTTCCTACGCTTTCGGAATACGCCGCGCGCGCCGATTGGGCAGGCTTTCGTGGGACGATTGAACGCGCTCTGCGCGTTTTAATTTCGCTGACCATTCCGATTGCGGCTGTGATGAGCGCCGGAATTCATCCGCTAGTGCGCGCCGTTTTCGGGTTTGATGAAGCGACTACCGCCTTGCTCACTACCACTACCCGCGCCTACTTATTAACTCTCACCGGTTTCACAATTCATGAAGTTGCCGCCCGTTCTTTTTATGCCCGTAAAGAGCCGCTCTTTCCGCTGTATGCGGTGATCTTGCGCCTCAGTATGTTTTTGGGGATTGGTATCACCGGAATTGTATTTTTTCCTCAAATCGGCGCGCCAGTGATCGCCTTTGCCGAAATCGCCTTGCTGGTGGAAGCGATCATCCTCTTTGGCTGGCTCTCCAAACGCACGCATGAACCGATCCGCGTGGGCAGTTCCGTTTGGCGCGGGCTATTCTCTGCGGTCGTTGGCGGCGTAGTGACATATTTAATTGCCCTTTACCTGCCGGGCGGGGCGGTCATTACCGCGTTAATTGGCATGACGGTCGGCGGGCTGATCTCGCTCGCGTTAGTTTGGTCCGACGCGAAATTGCTTTTTAAGTTATGATTTTCTAAATTTCAAAAAATAAAGCGAAGTATAATTAATCCCATGACAGAACAAACTGAATTCACGCAACCTAATCTGCCAGCCGATCTGGAGAGTACGCAGTCAAATCAATCAGCGAAGCCTGAGGCGGGCAAACCCGAAGATACGCAACCGCTGAAACCGGTCAAGAAACCTGCGCGTTGGCGCGCTATCTTAATTTCTATCTTTGGTTTTCTAGTCCTCATTGGGCTGGGCGCATATAGCGGGTATGGCGTGGGCCTGCAAGATCGTCAAGGCGCAGAGCGGGAAGTGGGCGCCAAGCAAGCCGGCGAGCAATTCCAGTTTGCGCTGGTGGATATTCAATTTGGACGTTACGAATCTGCGCGTCAGCGCCTTGAATATATTATTTCCAAAGACCCAAGTTTCCCCGGCGCTTCCGAAAAATTGACTGAAGTCCTCGTGTTGAGCAGTATTCCCACCCCAACCATCACGCCCACATTGACGCCCACGCCCGATTTCAGCGGCGCGGAAAGCGCCTATGAGCGCGCGCAACAACTCATCCTCGCGCAAGATTGGCCCGGCGCATTGGGCGCTTTGGATAGCATCCGTAAGTTAGACCCAAGCTACAAAACTGCCCAAGTGGACGGCATGTATTATTTTGCTTTGCGAAATTATGGCGTGGATTTATTGACCAAGCAAGGCAATTTGGAAGGCGGCATTTACCAGCTTTCATTAGCCGAAAGATTTGGTCCGCTGGACCGCACTGCCGAAGGTCTTCGCGAGGGCGCGCGCATGTACATCACTGGCGCATCTTTCTGGGAATTGGATTGGTCTCAGGCTGTGGCTTATTTTGCGGAAGTCGGCGTGGGTTGGCCCTCTTTATGGGATGGCACAATGACCGGCGCGCAACGCTACTATCAAGCCTCCATGCGCTATGGCGATGAATTATTCGATCAGCAACGCTACTGTGACGCCTACCAGCAATATCAAAACGCCAGCGCCTATGGACAGTTGGATTCAACCGCCGCTTCAAACTCCGACGATGCGTTTGTCGCTTGTTACCCGGCTACGCCCACTTTGGAGGCGACCGTAACTGCGGCGATCACCAACACGCCTGAGCCGCCGACTCCCGAACCGGCTACGCCTACGCCATAATGTTGCCTCAACCGCCCGCATGGGTTTTGGCGTTAATCTATTGGCTTCACATGCTCGCCACTGTCGCGTGGATCGGAAGCCTCAGCGCGATTTTTTTACTCGTCCTCCCCGCTTCAAAACGGACCTTGCAACTAGCCGACCAATTGAGCTTAATCTCCGCGATTCAAAAAAAGCTTGAGCCGGTCGCCTGGTTTTGCATTGGCTTGCTGACGGCTACGGGTTTGTTTCAAATGAGCGTCAACCCGCATTACGATAGTTTCATAGACGTGAGTACGCAATGGTCTATCGCCATGTTGCTCAAACATCTTCTCGGCGTGGGCATGATCGTCGTGATGGCGCTTCAAACTTGGGAAGTCCTCCCCGCCATTCATCGCATCCTTTTACGAAAAAACAAAGCCGATGAAGCGGAACTGGCGAAATTAAATAAAAAAGAAAGCCTTTTATTGCAAATCAATATCTGGATTGCGGTTTTAGTTCTATTAGCCACCGCCTTCGCCAGAGCCGCATAAAACGGGGCGTTGCGGATTTCGTAGGTCAATTGTGCCGTCTCCGTTGGGGAATCGTTGAGCGGGCGTAGTTCCAATCTGCGCGCTTTTCAGTAGAATATCCTTGGCGCTTGCCGAGGAGCTAAATTTTGCAAAACAAACCTTTCTTCAAAATAATTTCTGCAATTGCGTTATTAATCGCCATAATTGTTGGGGGCTATTTTGCCAGTAGGCGTTTTTTCACGCCTACTCAAACGGCGCATAAGTTTTACACAACGTATAGCATATCTCCAGACCCTGCGCCTACGGACGACCCAAAAGATATAGTCGAAGTGATGGGGTTGATCCGCGCGTTTGATATTGATCGCAATGCAAACAGAATTGCCATCGCCACATCCAAAGCGGCGCTGATCTACGATCTGGCGACTCTGAAATTAATTAATTCCTATCCGCTCACGGATTTTATTACCAGCGTGCGCTTCTCGCCGGATGGAAGCAAATTGGCGCTAGGCGGAACATCCGCAAGCCGCACGCAAAGCGGATATTTACATATAGCGGTTCTGGATACAGCCGCCTGGAAAACGCTATATGAATATCAGAGCGATGCCGACGTATATAATATCGCGTTAGCCTGGTCGCCGGATGGCGAACGCATCGCCTTCTCTGTTCCCGATAGAAAACTGATTGTAGTGGACGTGCCTACCGGTCAGGAAATTGCGGCTCTGGATGATTTTCTTTATATACCAAATGCAGTTGCGTGGTCGCCAGATGGCACGCGCATAATCTCCACTGGCGATCTTGGCTATGGTTTGCGCCGTTGGCGTTTGGATACAGATCAGTGGGTGCGCTTGTGGAGTGCGGATATACAGCCCGCGCAACAAATTGCCTGGTCGCCGGATGGAAAACGAATCGCTTCCGGGCATTTTGGCGGCATGATTTGCATTTGGAATGTCCGTAACAACCAATGTGAAGGATTGATTCGGGCGCATTTCAATTCGGTGGATGGATTAGCCTGGTCGCCAGACAGCCAACAAATTGCCACAACCAGCGGCGCAATTCGCATTTGGGACGCCTCCAACGGAAAAGTGGTATCTAACTTTGGATATAGTCAAGGACTGGTTTATTCGCAAACGCAATGGCTCAATTCGCAAACCATCGCGACGTTGGAATCCAGTTATACACAACCCGTTCCTGACACGATACGCTTTTGGGATGTGAAAACCGGCAAGGTTAACCTGGCTTTTCGCGGCTGGGACAATGTGCAAGGAAGCAACAGCGGCGGCGTAGCGCTTGTTTTGGATGATATTCAAATTGGCGCAGACCGAACCCTGCTCAAAGTCTCTTTGAAATTTGACAGCGCGGACCTTTTTATGGCCGGCGAATGGAACGTGACCATGCGCGATTCGCAGGGCAAAATCTATCCGCTGACGAATATCACGCCTGACGATGTGGATCAAGGCGAGACGCGCGTTTATCAAACTGTTCCCCTGCCGCAAGGGGAGCGCATTACGCTTGACCTGCTGAGTTTTCCCTCTCAAAACGGCATCCCCATGCTGATGGATACCTCGGCTAATTCTGAAACAATTACCTTTGACCCAAGCGTTTTACAAGTTGGCGAATCAACTGCCGTTAATGTAGAGATTAACGCAAATGGCTGGATGGTTCACCTTAACCGAGTTGAGAAGTCCGCGCCGGATACGTTGATCTTTCAATTTGCCGCGCAAGATATGATCAATGGCGTGGCGCTATTCACTCCTTCGGCAAATACCTCTTATACACAGCCGCCGCAAAATGGAACGACCGACGCGGTTCTTAAATTTAACCCAATGCCAAATACGCCCATTCAACTTAACGTGACGAGGATTTTTTATCAAGCTCTCGGCGCCTGGCAGTTGGATTTTTCGGTTGTCAAATCTATGTTTACCGACTTGCCCGCATTCACCTCTGCGCCTGCGCTTACCCCCGCGCCTGAAGCGTTATTTACATCGCAAGACCCGCTATTTTTAGAAATTCAGAACCTCATTCGTAAATATAACCAAAGCGTCGTCAAAAAAGGCTGGGTTCACGCCGTCAGCGAAACCGCCATCGAAAATACGCAAGGACAGAGCTTCCCGCCGCAGTATTACCGGGAAGAGCAATGGTTTGAAGTGGATGGCGATGGTTGGGTGTTGCGTTCTCTGACGACTGATTTTGATCAGACGAATAGCGTCATCCAGCAAAACGTGTCAGTGGGGACGCATGGATACAACCTGTCCACTGGCGAAGCGTCTGAAAACCCGCTCTATCGTTTATCGTTTGACTTAATCCTCAGCGATCTGGAGTATGCGTTGAAAAATGAGCAGACCATTTTGCGCGAAGAAACAACCTGTCAGGACGGCGCGCCTTGCCTGGCGCTCAAACTAAGCGATGGCTTTTCTGGTCGTCAGTATTGGATTAACCGAGACACGGGGCAAATTGTTAAACTGGCGACTTTGCAATACTCTGCGGATGGAGTTGAAAGCGTGATGTATACGCAAACTTTTCGCCCCGCTGAACGGACCTCCGCGCCGCCCCAGGAAGTTTTAGATGCGCTGGGCAATGTGGTTTTCCCATAAACAAACAGGCGGAGGAAATTCCTCCGCCTGTTTTCGATTCACTGCTTCCTGCTTTACAGTTCGCTGGCTCTTCTGCTAATTCGATCTTTGGCGCGCGCAATGAATTCGCTCAGCGTAATCCCGTTCTGCTGGCTTCCATCCCGCCCGCGCAGGGAGACTTGCTCCGCTTTCATTTCATTATCGCCAACTACAAGCATATACGGAACTTTCATCAACTGCGCCGAACGGATCTTGGCGTTCATCCGTTGCGCGGATAAATCCGCATGAGCGCGGATGCCTTGCTCGCGTAATTGCCTGGCGATTTTTTCCGCGTATTCATTTTGTCCGTCCGTAATTGAAATCACCCGCACTTGTTCAGGCGATAACCAGACCGGAAAATTGCCGGCGTAATGTTCAATGAGGAAGCCGATCATCCGCTCGTGCGTGGAAAGCGGCGCGCGGTGGATACAAATCGGCACTTCATCCTGCCCGTCTCTATTCGTGAATTTCAAATCAAATTTGGGCGGCACGGCGAAATCCACTTGATTTGTAGCGAGCGAGAACTCGCGCCCGATCACGCTCCAAATTTGCACGTCAATTTTAGGCCCGTAGAAGGCGGCTTCATCTTCCACTTCCACAAATGGCACATTGCCATTCGTCATGGCGCGGCGCACCATATCCTCCGTTTTGAGCCAGAGGCGCTCGTTGTCCACATATTTTTTGCCCAGCCCAGCCTTGCTATGCAGACTTAAGCGCATCACATACTTATCAATTTCAAACAACTTGAAATATTTATGATACAAATCCACAACGCCCATGAATTCCTGCTCAAATTGTTCTTCCGTGACGTATAAATGCGCGTCGTTCATCTGCATCGAGCGCACGCGCATCAAGCCGAAGAGTTCGCCAGATTTTTCGTAGCGGTAACACGTTCCATACTCCGCGAGGCGAATCGGTAAATCCCGATAGGAGCGGCCTTTTGAACCGAATATCTTATGGTGCATCGGGCAGTTCATCGGCTTAACATAATACTTTACGCCTTCCAGTTCCATCGGCGGATACATGCTCTCGGCATAATAGGGGAGATGCCCCGAACGTAAGAACAAATCTTCCTTCGTTAGATTTGGCGTGCGCACGCGCAGGTAGCCAGCCGCTTCTTCCATTTCTTTCGCCAGCTTTTCCAACTCTTCGATCATAATGCCGCCGTTTGGCAACCACAACGGCAAGCCTGGTCCCACTTCATCGTCAAAGATGAAGATCTCCAACTCTTTACCGATCTTGCGGTGATCGCGCTTCTTGGCTTCTTCCAATTGGTGTAGATATTCTTCCAATTGTTTTTTATTTTCCCAAGCTGTGCCATAAATGCGTTGCAACATTTTATTTTTTTCGTCGCCGCGCCAATACGCGCCCGCAATGGACATTAACTTGAAAGCGTCTTGTTTAATTTCTTTCGTATTTTCCACATGCGGACCGCGGCATAAATCCGTGAAAGTATCCTGCTGATAGATTGAAATCTCGGGTTTTTCTTTTAGCGGATTGCCGTATTCATCCGTGCCGCCTTTTTCCAGACCTTCGATCAGTTCCAACTTGTAGGGCTGATCTGCAAAGATTTTTCTCGCTTCATCTGCGCTGACGACTGTTTTTTTGAATTCATGTTTGCCTTGGACGATCTGACGCATCCGTTTCTCGATGGCTTGCAAATCTTCGGGCGTTAAATTGCGCGGCAAATCGAAATCATAATAGAATCCATTTTCAACCGGCGGACCAATCGTCACTTTGCCGTCGGGGAACATCTCCAGCACGGCTTGCGCCATCACATGCGCGGCAGAATGACGAATTTTATACAAATAAGACTCTTCGTATTTTTCTTGTTGATTTAACATTTTTACATCCTTTCTTTTTGCAGACAATAGACCGTAGTCCATCGTCAATTATCCAAATAAAAAACTCTCGCCCACAACGGGGCGAGAGTTTTTACTCACGCGGTTCCACCCGATTTGTAGGACAAGATTAATCTTGTCGTACATCTCTTCAGCTTCTAACGGAGCAACTCGTTTCACTTACTAACTGATCATGGATCACTGTTCTGTGTCACGCTCGCGAGTGGTTTTCTGTGCCGTTCCCTTGAAGAGACTCTCAATCTTCGTTCTCTTCTCCCTGTCAGGGATGTGACCACATACTCGTCTCGGTCAATGCGTTTTACTGATTACTGCTTTACTGGTCACTGATTACTGCTCACTGACCTTGTGGACGAGATAGGGCTCGAACCTACGACCTTCGCGATGTCAACGCGATGCTCTAACCAACTGAGCTACCCGTCCAAAGAGTGAACATTATAACGAGATGCTCAAATTTTGGCAATATGCTTTTTTGGTATAATCGCCTCGCTATGGCGCGAAAGAAAACCCCTGAAGATTTATCCGTGGAGGAACTGCGCCGCCTGCTAGTGGAAAAACGGCGCGGCGTCCGCAAGGAAAGATTGGAACATTACCGCCGCACCGGACGAGCGGTGGCGCTTGCGCCAAAGCTTGCGGATGAAACTGCGCCCCCTGCCGCGCCGATTATTGATACGGCGGAGGAAAATGAATCCACGACTGAGCAGGTTTCGGCGAGTCCGCGGCGCAAGGTGATGGATCGCCTGCTCTTGGGCATCGAAGTCATCGCCGTGTTGGGCTTGATCGCAGTCTTAGTCAACGGCATGGGCTTGTTGCGGACTTTGAATGACGAAGTAGTCAACGCGATTAGTTTGGAGACGATCGCGCCTACGCCGTTGGTGATGGCGGTTGTGTTGCCTTCCGGGCATACCCCGCCAGATGCGAATGGAAATACTGCGCCGAACGATGCGGAAATTCCCGAACATTTGCGGCCCATGGTGCAATCGCTGGCGAGTATCCCTCTGCCCACTCCGGCGCCGAATCAGGCGGTGCGCTTGCAAATCCCCGCTATTAAAGTGGATGCGCCGATCATTCAAGGCGATGGTTGGGAACAGTTGAAAAAAGGCGTGGGTCAATATATCGGCTCGGCGCAACCCGGAGAAAGCGGCAATGTAGTATTATCCGCGCACGACGATGTGTATGGCGAAATTTTCAGATATTTAGATCGGCTTTCGCCGGGCGATCAGGTGATTGTGTATTCGCAACAAAGACAGTTCACCTATATTGTAGACCGCACGGTGATTGTTGAACCGACCGCTGTGGAAGTGATGGCTTCGACCGGTTCGCCAACCGTCACTTTGATTTCGTGTTATCCATATTTGGTTAATAATAAAAGAATCGTGGTTTTTGCGCGATTACAAAATTAGGAGAAAATAAAATGGCTAAGAAAAATAAACGTCCCGTGAACAGCGCCCCCAGTTTTGCCGCAACTTCAGCGGCGCGGACTGAGTTCGCCCCAGATTACACCACCGTCAAAAAAGATTTAGCGCGGATCGGAGTTTTAGCCGGAAGTTTGTTCGGCTTGCTGATTGTGCTGGCATTCATTTTGAATTAGAAAGGCGCTCAGCGCAATCACCGTAACATGCGCCAAACAGTTGAATTGAATTAACCAGCCAGCCCTGTGTTCTTTATATCACCCGCCTGCAACCGGCGGGTGATTTTATTAGACTTTATCGGTAATCAGCTAAAGTTATTTTATTGGACGCAGATGAACGCGGATTGACGCGGATCAAAGAAGAAAAATCCGCGTTTTCAGCGTCAATCCGCGTCCAGAAATAATTTCCGATAATGTCTATTAAATTAAATCAGCCAGTTCAACCCGCCGCTTAAAGATATAATATTTTCACTATGCCTGACCTCATCTATGAAATTACCTTTGAAAAATTAACCTATGGCGGCGAAGCCATGGGGCGCTTGCCCGATGGACGCGCCGTGTTCGTTCCGTTTGGCTTGCCGAGGGAAAAAGTAAAAGTACGGCTCACTGAAGAGAAAAAAGGCTTTGCGCGCGGCGAACTGATTGAGATTTTAGAATCTTCACCCGAGCGTATCAAACCAAAATGTATTCACTTTGCCGTTTGCGGGGGCTGTCATTATCAAAACTTAGCTTATCAGAATCAACTCAAAGCTAAAACGGAAATTTTGATAGACCAGTTGAAACGCATCGGCAAGATTGAAAACCCGCCGGTCAAGCCGATTGTCCCATCGGACCATGAATGGAATTATCGTAACCATGTGCAGTTTCATCTAACCGCAGATGGAAAACTTGGTTTCGTAGACGCGCAGAATCGTTTTATCGTTCCAGTTACAGAATGTCACCTGCCGGATATGGGTATTCAAAGCCTGTGGCATGATTTGGATTTTGAATCGAAAGACGAGGTAGATCGGGTTGCCTTGCGTAGCGGGGCAGACGAAGAATTAATGGTCGTTCTCGAATCTGAAACGCCGGAAATGCCCGAGCTTGAAATTGAAGCGGATGTTTCAGTGGTGCATCTTTACGCGGGACATTCAGCCGTGATCGCGGGGCAAAATTATCTAACCGCTAAAATTCTGGATCAAGAATTTCATGTTTCCGCGGGTTCATTTTTTCAAGTCAATACAAATATGGCTGAGAAAATGACAAAACATTTGCTGGCTGAACTGCCAGTTTCTTCAGCTACAGTTTTACTGGATGTTTATTGCGGCGCAGGCTTATTTAGTAAATTCTTCGCTCCAAAATGCCGGCGCGTGATTGGCGTTGAATCTTCCGAATCCGCTTGTGAAGATTTTGCTATTAACCTTGATGAATTTGATAATGTAGATTTATATGAAGGCGCCGCCGAAGAAATTTTGCCCGGCTTGGCGGGAAAGCTACAGGGCGAAATCTATATGCTGGTTGATCCGCCGCGCGCCGGCATTGAAAGACACGCCTTAGACGCAATTATTCAAATCCAGCCGCAGACCATCGCTTATGTTTCATGCGACCCAGCCACGCTGGCGCGCGATGCGGCGCGTTTGCTCGCCGCCGGTTATAAACTCAAACAAGTTACGCCGTTTGATTTATTCCCGCACACGTATCATATCGAAACGATCTCTATTTTTGAACGCTGATGTTCAAGCCGCTCGGCGATTCGGCAATGCTGGTTGAACTTGGCGCGCAGATTGATCCGCAGGTCAATCGCCAAGTTCACGCGCTGGATTTTCTTTTGCGAAACGTCAACGGAATTATTGAGACTGTCCCGGCTTATTGTACGTTGACGATTTATTATGATGCGTTACATTTTTCATTTCAACAGATCAAAGCCGTGACGGAAGAGAAACTGCATCAGTTAAGTGAAATGAAGCGGGAAAGCGGACGCAGGCTTGAGGTCCCGGTGCGTTACGGCGACGCCGCTAATTCCGACATCGGAGCGGTTGCCTTGGCGAAAAATATTTCCATCGCGGAAGTGATTCAAATCCATTCTGAAAAAGAATACCGCGTTTATTTGATGGGCTTCATGCCGGGTTTTCCGTATCTGGGGATTTTGGATGAACGCTTGCAGATGCCGCGCCTGCCAACGCCGCGGACTTCCATTCGGGCTGGTTCGGTTGCGATTGCCGGTTTGCAAACTGGCATATATCCATTTGCTTCGCCGGGCGGCTGGCAGATCATCGGCTGGACGGCGCTGAAATTATTTGATCCAAACAGCCCAACGCCGTTTTTGTTCGCGCCCAACGATACGGTTAAATTTATTCCGCTCGCTGACGCTGATGCTTGAAGTCATTGAAGTTTCGGGGATAGCTACGTTTCAGGATGCGGGGCGCAGAGGCTTTCAGCGTTATGGCGTGCCGGTTTCCGGCGCAATGGATTGGTTTGCGTATCGAGTCGCCAATCGTTTATTGGATAACCCGCAAAATTCTACGGTTCTTGAAATTGGTTTAGGCGACGTGATTTTGCGCGCCAAGCGGGATTGCGTTTTAGCGGCGACAGGCGCAGGCTTTGAAGTTCAAAATTATGTTTGGACGTTTCCCTTATGGACTTCGTTTTATGTGCGCGCCGGTTGGAGCGTACAAATCAAAAAAACAAGCGGAGGGAATTGGGCATACTTGAGCATTGCGGGCGGTTTTGAAGCCTCGCAAATTTTAGGCTCAACTTCTGCGTATCTGCGCGGCGGAATTGGAAGCCTGCTGAAGGTTGGAGATATTTTAGAAAATCGAAAACCAACGCTTGAATTAGCTAAACTCGCGGCGCGTAATTTTTCCGCGCATAAATTGATGCCTTATAGCCAAACGCCAACGCTCGCGGTGATTGCAGGTCCGCAAGGCGCGCGTTTTAATAACTCTTTTTTTGAAAGCGAATACGCTGTGAGTAAATCTTTTGACCGTATGGGCTACCGCTTGGCAGGGCGCGCCGTTGAAACTCTTGATAAAACCGAATTGATTTCGGAAGGTATGACGATGGGCAGTATTCAAATCACGAATCAAGGCCAGCCGATGGTGATGATGGCGGACGCTCCGCCGACGGGGGGCTACCCTAAAATTGGCAATCTGATCGCGGCGGATTTGCCGATCTTGGCGCAATGCGAAGCGGGCGTGAGCCAATTGCGCTTTAGGGAAGCGCAGTTGGAAGAAGCGCAAGCCAAATATAAAGCGCTGGTGAGCGAGTTGGCGCAACCATGCAAATAGATTTAAACTGCGATCTGGGCGAAGGCGCAGGGAATGATGCGGCAATTATGCCTTTGATCACTTCCGCGAATATCGCTTGCGGCTTTCACGCCGGAGATGAATTCACCATGCGCGAGACGGTTCGGTTGGCTAAACAATTTCAGGTTAAGGTTGGGGCGCACCCAAGCTGGGAGGATCGCGAAAATTTTGGCAGGCGGGAAATGAATCTCGCGCCACAAGAAGCGGAGCGGATGGTCTTCGATCAAATTAAAACTTTGGCTGAAATTGCCAAAGTCGAAGCGGTTGAGTTGACTCATATCAAGCCGCACGGCGCTTTATACAACCAATCGGCTGGAGACTATGATTTGGCAATGGCAATTGCGCGGGCAGTCCGAGAGGTTGATGAAAATTTGATTTTAGTGGGCTTGGCGAATTCAAAATTAATCGAGGCGGGGCTTGAAAATCAATTGCAGGTGGCGCGCGAGGGCTTTCCCGATCGGCGCTATAACGCGGACGGAAGTTTAATATCTAGAAGCGTTGCTGGGGCAGTGATTGAAGCGCCGCTTGAGATTGCTAAGCACGCGCTAAAACTAATTCACGGCGGCAGGCTGGATACTTTGTGCCTGCATGGCGATCATCCCCAAGCGCTTGAGAACGCTCAATTGTTGCGAGTTGTTTTGGAGCGGGAGAAAGTTAGCTTGATTGGCTTAAGCAAGCGGCAGTCGCTTTGAGGGCGACTGCCGCTGATTTGACTATTTTTCAGCCAGCACGATAATTTTATCGTTTGCGGAGAAAGAAATTTTCTCCGATTTTTTAGGGTTGGTGTGAACGCCGTAGGACTTTTCCGCATGACTGGCTTGATCCATTAAGCGATAGCCGATGGCGGTTTCGCCGCGGCGGCGCGCGGCTTCAAGGATAGTATAAAAATTAAGCGCCTGCCCCAGTTCAATATAATCGCTAATCGGTTTGAGATAAATCTCCGAGCCTTCCGGTGCGAACATATCGGTAAAAACGTCGAGCAATTCTGCGTCTTCGGAGAGTTGCGTCATCATCAAACTGATCAAGTGTTCGCTGACGATGAAGTCGTCCACTTGCGCCGCTTCCGCTAATTCGCGGTTGCGTAAGTCAAGCATTTCGCTGACGATAGAGAACGGCGTCTCGTCTTTTTCGGCGATGTCGCGCAGGTGGAGAAGCGCCACTAAGGTGATGGCGTCTGCGGCTTGCACTTCCAGATGGCTGTATGCCAAAACGATGACATGGTCATACTCGGAGGCTTCTAGCTTTTCGAGTAAATCGCGGTTGCGAATATCGCCTTCCAGAATTGTGATTTTTTGATTGGTAAGTTTGCCGAACTCCGACTTGATTTGTTTTTCAAGATCGTCAATATCCGAAACGATCGTTAGTTGCGAACCTTTGGGGACGTAATTATCCAACTCGCGGACGATGGTGGCGCCGGAGCGATTCCAGCCGAGGATTAACCCGCGTTCTGGCTTGGGCGTGGAAACTTTTTTAGATTCATGAATCAGGTTCAGGTCCAGAGTGGGGCGTGAATCGGTAAAAATAATTTTGTCGTCATCTTCGGCAATCAGGAAAAGTTGATCGCCGGATTCAATGCGCGTGTCCATTGATGGGTTGATCGTCACTGCGCCGTTGGCGGTGCGCAAGCCCATCACCGTGGAGGTTTCAAATGCGAAGAGCGCTTCGCCGTAAGTTTTGCCAACTAGGGCGGGTTCGGCTTTGAAATAAATTTCATCGCCGCCAAAATTCATCAACTCGGTATAGACGATAGACAGCCCGCTTTGCCGCGAGGTTTGGGCAACCACGCGCGCGATCAAATCGTTGGTGAGAATCGGAAGCACGCGGTCTTTCGCGCCAAGCATTTTGACCACGTTCATATTTTGCGGTTCGCGAATTTGCGTGACGATGTGATACGGCTCGGCGTGGCGGTTTGGGTTGTTGGTAAGCGCCAAGACGATTTTGATTACTTGCGTATCTGAATCCGCGCCTTCTGCGAGGACGACGATTGCGCGCGCCGTGTGCGGGCTGGCGATTTCGAGATCGTTGAGATCAATGGGATTGCCCGAACGGCAAATGATGCGCGTATTTTTGAAATCAGAAATGCGGTCGTTGATCGCGCTTTCCATCTCGACTTTATCTTGGTCGGCTAAAACGACGATGACCGCGCCGCTTTTGCGACTCTCGTTGGCGAGGATTAATTCGGAGAGGATGGTGAAGATTTGCGGCGTCCAACCCAAAATGAGCGTATGGTCGTTTTCTAAAACCAGCGAACGGCCTTTGCGAAGTTCTTCCATCTTATCTTCGATGCCGTTGTTGATGATGCCGATCAATGCGCTGACTACAAAAACGCCGCCAAAAGTGACGATTAGCATCATCAGCAAAAAGAAGGGACTGCCCGTATCGCCGCCCATCGTGCCGGAATCGAGCGTGCGTAATAAGCTCATCCACGCTACTTCGAGGAAGCTTTCGCCGTTGGGCGCGGTGTTCGTCAATTTGACCAGCGCGGCGGCGATGAAGATAATCAGTGCGGAGAGGACGAATAAGCCGATCAGCATCGCGCTTGTGCCGCGCGCCATGAAATTATCGAACCAGTATTGAAGCTTTTGTTTGAAACTTGGAGTTTTCATAAACTCCCTCCTTGCGGCTTGCTGAGATATTTTTTGTAATTATACGAGCAATTATTTTTTTCGAGTGGGCGAGATTGCGGCTTTTCAGGTAATATTTGCTTAAGGATTTAGATCTACTGAATGTAGAATGTAGAATGTTCTGTTAATTATTAGCGAGGTGAAGCATGTTTCAATTTGACGGTCAGGATCGCCGCCGACAGGAAGACCAAATGCGCGCTGAGGGGCGGCTCCCGCCTGGGCAAGCCCTCACGCAGAAGTTTCCAGTGTTGCATTACGGACCCGTGCCGGCGTTTAATCCGGCGACTTGGGATTTTCGCGTATGGGGCGAGGTGGAAGAAGAGAAGCGCTGGGACTGGAATGAGTTCAATCAATTGCCGCGTACAAAAATTGAAATGGATATTCATTGCGTGACGCGTTGGAGCAAATTCAATACGGTTTGGGAAGGCGTTTCAGTAAAGGCTTTGATAGAAAATGGTTTCTTCAAAATTAAATCCACAGCCACGCATGTGATGCAACATGCGGAATATGGCTTCACGGTCAACTTGCCTTTGGAAGTGGTCTTGCAGGATACATTTTTGTTGGCGACGCATTTGAACGGCGAAGCGCTCACGCCGGAACATGGTTATCCCTTGCGCGGGGTTGTCGGTTTTATGGCTGGACGCGAAGACCTTGAAACGCCGTATTTCTGGAAAGGCGCGAAATGGGTGAGGGCGTTGGAATTTATGTCGCAAGATAAACGCGGATTTTGGGAGCAGGCGGGGTATCATAATCGCGGCGATGTCTGGCGCGAAGAAAGATTCGGTTAAGAGGAAGGAAAGCTGACCTGCCTAGATAGGGCAGGTCAGCTTGTTATAGGGGACGTGAGTAACTGGCTTGCCCACTGCGACGATAGATGTGCATGTCAATGGGGCGGTGATATAAGAGCAAACGCTCAAAAGTTGTCTTGACAAATCAGGAGAGGGGGTATAGTATAAAGCACATTGCGGGGGAAACCCCAAAGGAGAAATTTTGTATTGATATTTTACGAGAGTATAATTTGCTTAGATAAAGGAATGGACATGCCACGCTGATAAATATAAATTTGAAAGGAGGGAATCAAAATGATTGAAAAACTCAAAAGTAACAAAAAACTAACGAGATTACTAACTATCCTTTTATTTATTTTGTTATGTTGCAACCTGCCTTCGTTGTTATTTTTTCCGCTTTGCCTTAAAGAAGATCTGTTTCGCCCGCCAAATACAGAGGTACTTGTCTCTGCTTGCAAAAAGCCAGTGGTACGCGGTGTGCCAGGTGGGGAAGTATTATTTGTGCATGAAAATTTGACAGACAAAACTTATTTATTAGATTTACGCACAGGTGAAAAAAGAAAAGTTCCCGATGACCCGCTTCTTTTAAGTAAAGGAGTATTTCTTAGCTCGGAATTGGTCTGGTTAAAGGGCAGTTTAGTAGGTCCTGAAAATCCTAATTACAGACCACACTATATTTTGGACTTGACCGATGGGAAAAGGTATGAACTTGTTGATTTGAAGTGGAATTTTCCAAATAAACTACTTGACAACGGAGAACTCAACCCAGATCTATCAGCATATTTCACTGGAGCTGGTAATGTTTTCATTCACCATCAAGAAAATAGATTAATTGCACTTGCTCCTAATTTTCGTCAAAACCTTGATAGAAATGTCATATTCCCTCAAGCTTCACTTGGCCCAGTGAGTCTAAATGTAAAAAATGGTGAACTACTTGAACAACTAATGAAAGATTTGGATGTAAATTATAAAATTGCTGATTTCTCGCTTAGATATACAAATGTTCCTTCGCCAATAGGAAAGTATATCGTGCGAGATAGTGGAATTTATTTTTCAGAAACAAGTATACCAATTATCACTCGTGAGTATACGGGTGGAAAATTTATGGGTGGCTATTTCAAGAGTTGGTTTTATGATGAAAGCGGGATAGTAGTAAAGGAAATAGGATACGATTTAATTAATTTTGGTCCGGATTTTGGAGGGGGCTATTATCATATTTCAGGTCCTATTCTCAAATTAATAATTCCTATTGATAAATAATTTTTGGAGGAATCTTATGAAATTGCAAAACTCGATCTTAAAATGGGCGATTGGATTAGTTTTATCTTTTACATTCTTGGGTTCTACAACCATATCACCCTCAGTGTACGCACAAGGAGAAGCCTCATCTACAATAACAGAAACTCCAACTGCAATATCAATAGAAGGAACTGTTGTTCCAACAATCACACCGACGCCAACATCTGAAGAATCTTTCACGCCATTACAAAACGAAGAACAACCCTTTGCTATGGCGCAAAGTCTAGAAGAAAACGAAAACAGATTAAATCCAGAACACGTCTCAAAAATCGTTTCTGATATGTAACCTACCCAACGACGGTATAGCTAAATTAACTGCTAACTTAATTGAGGGATATTTACAACCTGCCCCATAAAAGGAACTCTGAAATGAAAAAAATAAAGATAGCTACCATAATTGGGTTATTTTCAACCCTGTGCAGTACCTGGGCAATAGCTCCCCTATGGATTAATCCTTGCACTCCCACCCGCCTTAGCGAAGAAGAGATTGAACAATTTATTAATCAATATGGCTCCAAATACATAACTTTGGAAGAGCAGGCTGAAAATGAACAACGATATAGGGAAGAAGAAATTCCTTGTGGCGCTCAAGATTTGACCACTCGCGAAAAATTAAGGGTAAGCCGATATGAAGGTTTGATTTTAGATGAATTAAGAATTTTGCGCCCTATCATTTTACGAGTTGAATTTATCGGCATGGTAGAAAATACAGACTTATATCATTACAAAGGATACACTTTTTTTTCATCCCGATCTTTGACGGGGTTGGTAGTGGGTCGGGGTACTTAGAAATTACCATTTGGCCTTAACCTTAAGAAGGAAATTAAAATGAATATCAAATCTAAAAGCTTTTTCAAATTGTCATTGATTATGCTATGCATTATTACATTAGGTATGTTCTTTCAACCCCAACTCGTTGAATATGGAAAACCACGCCAATCACGCCATCTTTGAAGGCGGCGATGACGATCGCGATACGGTCATCTTCCAAATTGAATTGCTCTATGAAAATGGCGTATACCAACTCCGCCCGCGCGTGAAGAACGACGCTTACGCTTTCGTCAACGGCGCGAAGCAAACCATCTCCAACGATTGGCATATTCTGGAAATCGAATGGCAAACAGCCAGCGCGCCCACAGCCAACGACGGTTTTCTCTCCTTTTGGATTGACGGAACGCTCGTTGAAACCATCGGCGCTTTGGATCTGGACGCTTTCCGACTCGATCAAATCCAACTCGGCGCAGTCAGCGGCATAGATGCAACAACCTCCGGCGCAATCTTCTTTGATAATTTCATCTCCGCCCGCGCTTTTCAGCTTCCGTAAAAAAGCCTGCTTCCTATTTATGAAACGCCCCGAAAATTTTCGGGGCGTTTTTCCTTATTCCGCAAAAGGTTTCAGTCGTTGCATCCATTTTTCAGCGTGATCTAAAGGCGCAAAGCCATATTTTTGATACAGCCCGTGCGCGTCCTCAGTCGTCAATAACCAGCGCCGGACAGCCTTCAAGTTTGGGTGAGAGAGAATACTTTCAATCAACCACTTCCCCAACCCCCTGCCGCGAAAATCTTCGTGGATGAACACATCGCACACATACGCCACTACAGAATAATCCGTCACCACCCGCGCCAGACCAATTTGACGGTCTCCCGCATACAACCCAAAGACTAAAGAATTCGCCAGCGCCGTTTCCGTATTCTGGCGCGGACGGTCCCGCGCCCAATCTGTCCGCGCTAAAAATTCATGGATGGCGCGCATTTCCAAACGCGCCGGGTCGGTACTGATCGTAAAAGAAGCGCGTTGCGTTTCAAAAATTGAAATCATCGCCAGCGAGTGTATCACAGCATGGTATCATCGCCGCATCAAAGGAGAACTATGTTAAAACCCATCCGCTGGAATACTTTCGTCCGCGACCTGTTTGTGATTCAAATCGGTTTCGCGTTATTCGGCTTATCCATCGCGCTGACGCTTCAATCCAATTTAGGCACCAGCACCTGGACGGTCTTTGAAGCCGCGTTAGCCAAACTTACCGGTTTATCCATTGGCGCAACTACCATCTTAAATGCGTTTTTTATTTTAATTTTCGTTTTAATCTTGAAAGAACAAGTAGGCTGGGGAACGCTCGCCAACATCCTGAGCATTGGCTTATGGTTAAATCTGTTTCTCGCCTACATCCCATCCATCCGCGGACAAATCATCCTGCAAAGCCTGATGTTGCTCGCCGGAGTTTTCATGCAAGGCTTCGCCAGCGCCATCTACATTGGCGTATCTGCCGGAGCCGGTCCGCGCGATAGTTTAATGCTCGCCATTCATCGCACCACAAAGCTAAGTTTACGCGTCGCGCGCGCCAGCATTGAAATCGTAGTCTTTATCGCCGGGTGGGCATTGGGCGGTCCTGCCGGAATTGGCACGCTCGTCTTCGCCCTCTTGATCGGACCCGCCGTACAATGGGCGTTTAAGTTACTCAAGGTTCAACCGCACCAGCCGGCGTTAGAAAAAATGCAAGTGGCGCTCCCCCTGCCCGAAGGAGATTAAGATGACCGAAGCCCCTCAGCCAAACTACGCCGAAGCCTCGCCGCAAAACAAAAGCGGCGCTCCGCTTATGCTTTTCATCCTCTTCGCCCTGCCTTTGCCGCTGTGTTTATTTCTATATAACTTTGTCGTTTGGTATCTGGGTCAAATGGCAATCGCTTCTTTAAGTTTGGGCGTATTGCAATGGTCTGGCTTGATTGGGTTGGCGCTTCAGGCTTTTCTCATCAGCCTTTCGATTGGCTTGCTTTGGTATTTCACCAAAGACGAGCGCTTCAAGCCCATTTACGCCGGCTGGTTTGGCGCTTCGCTGTTCGCCTTTCCAGCTTTGAGCCTGCGCTTGCTCGGTCCCAATAACGATCAAGTCGGCGCAATCCTGCAATTTCTGCTGTGCGTTATCAGCGCGGGAGTCGCTTTACGTTTTCGCAAAAATAAAATTGAATGGAAACGCGGCTCGCTTCCCTTTGGCTTGCTCATCGCCGGAATCGGCGTTCTGCCTTTTGCTTTATACGGCTCATTCGGCTCATTCGCAGACGCTTGTTTAAGTTTGCTGGCTGGTTTAGGCTTGGGTTTACTCGCCGCCGTATTAATGGAAAACACAACCGGCAGTCTCTTACTTGACGGTCTCGGCATCGGCGCGTTATTAGCTTTGCTCGGCTCCGCCATCGGCTATGACGGTTCGGAATTAATCCTAATAGCCATCCTTCCGGCTTTTGCGTTTGCCATCGCCGCCATCTTACCTTCACGTTTGGGCGCGGGTAGCGCAGTGGCTTTGCTGGCTTTTGCCGGGCTGGCTATGTTCGACCCCACTGAGTTGACGATTGTGCTGGGCGATATTGCCGCCGTTGCCACAAAAACCGGATGGGCGGTCATTGGCATTGGTTTAGCGGTGAATGTCGTGGCGTTGATTCTGCATTTCGTGGCAAGACCAGCTTCAGGTCCAAGAACGAAGCGGGCTGTGGGCTGGGCGGGCGCGGGCGTGGTCTGGGTCGCCGTCAGCGCCGTTTTTTTCATCTTAGGGCATCCGGGTAATTACGGCGATCGTTTATTTGTCATCTTCAAAGAACAAGCCGATCTTTCGCAGGTCGCTAAAATTCAAAACCGCGAAGAGCGCCTCAGCGCCGCATATCAACAATTGACGCAGTTGGCAAACGCATCGCAAAATGATTTACGCAACCTCTTTGATAAAACCGGCGTTCAATACACGCCTTATTATTTAGAAAACGCGCTGGAAGTACAAGGCGGGACGTTGCTACGCCTCTATTTGTTGACTCGCCCCGAAGTGGATCGCGTCATTCCCAGCCCGCGCCTGCGCGCTGTTCCTCCAGCAGATGCCACGCCGATTCAGCCGCAAGATTCCGATCCGATACCAAGCGGCGTAGGTTGGAATATTTCTATGATTGGCGCAGATAAAGTTTGGGATGAATTTGGCGCGCAAGGCGCCGGCATTGTGATTGGCAATTCCGATTCAGGCGTGGATGGCAAACATCCCGCCATTCAAAAACAATATCGCGGCTATAACAACGGCGATGATTACAACTGGTACGACCCCTGGGAAGGAAGCGCCTCGCCAGTTGATCATCACGGGCATGGCACGCACACCACCGGCACAATCCTCGGCGCGGATGGCATTGGCGTTGCGCCCAAAGCCCAATGGATCGCCTGCGTCAATTTAGATCGCAATCTCGGCAACCCAGCCTTTTATTTAGATTGTCTGCAATTTATGTTTGCGCCGTTTCCGCAAGATGGAAATCCATTCACGGATGGCGAACCTGCCAAAGCCGCCGATATCTTGAATAATTCCTGGGGTTGTCCGGAAATTGAAGGCTGTGACCCGAACGCTTTATTGCCCGCCGCAAATAACCTGCGCGACGCCGGCATCTTCGTCGTCGTTTCAACTGGCAACGATGGTCCCTTATGCGGAACGGTTCAATCTCCGTTATCGTTATATGATTCGGTCTTTTCAGTGGGCGCAATTGATCAAAACGGAGATGTGGCAGATTTCAGCAGTCGCGGACCCGTCACAGTAGACGGCTCGGATAGAATCAAGCCGGATATCGTTGCCCCGGGCGTGGATATTTTGTCCGCGTTGCCTAATGATGCGTATGGCGCTAATAGCGGCACTTCAATGGCGGGACCACACTTAGTCGGCGTGGTGGCTTTGATCTGGTCGGCTCAACCTGAACTCATCGGCAATATTGACGCCACCGAGCAATTGATCATTGACACCGCCCAGCCTTATACAGGCGATCGGTCAATTGGTTGTTTCACTGGCGGTATGCCCAGCAACGCCTTTGGCTATGGCGTGGTCAATGTCTATGAAGCCGTGAAGCAAGCTCTGGGCAAATAACCGTTAAATTGAAATTCACTCTAGCGGAAAATATTAGACATTATCTACAAACCATCGCTCAAGGCGGCGTCCCCGCCGCCGAGGACGGCGGCTTGAGCAGGGATTTGTTTTCTAAATGCTTACGAGCGACTACTTAGATTCTGTAAATCTCAGCGCTATAAAAATAATTGCGCCCGCGCCAATTATCATCAGCAGATTACCCGCGCCATACATTGGCGCAAGCAACCATTGAACAAGGATGACAAAAAGCGCAATGCCCAGCGTCGCTTTGCGTAAACTCAACGCCAGCGCATGAGCGACTTGCATCAGCGCGAGCGCCATAAAGACCAGCGTATGCCATGCAGGTTGAACAGCGGAAAAACTCCACCAGCCCAGCCCCGCCGCGAGAATCCCCATCCACGCGCCAAGCCAAAGCGTTCGACCAGCGTTAATTTTTCGCGGCAGATTCGATCTTTGCAAAGCAAGCCCCAGTCCAAGCAAAACGTCCACGCCAAAGCTGAGCCAAAGCAATTGCGCGGGGAGCAATACGATATCCTTCGTCATTAAAGCCAAAAGCCAAAGCGCTAAAAACCGGCTGAGATTGCCCGCTACAATAAAGTGAATGGCTTGCCGCAAATTCTCCAGAACCTGACGCCCAGCTTTCACCGCAGAAACAAGCGTTGCAAAATTATCATCCGCCAAAATTAAATTCGCCGCATCTTTCGCCACTTCCGCGCCCGCCAAACCTAGCGCCATGCCCACATCCGCCTTACGCAAGGCGGGCGCATCGTTCACGCTATCGCCAGTGATCGCCACCACATGCCCCTGCGCCTGCAAAGCTTGGACAATTTTCAATTTATGTTCCGAAGCCACGCGCGCAAAAACATCCACATCGTCAATCACATTTTTCAATTCGTCCACGGAAAAATTTTCAACGTCAATACCGCGCAAAGCCCGCCCATTTTCGGCAATGCCCAACTGCCGCGCAATTTCCAAAGCAATCAACGGATGATCGCCAGTCAACATTAGCGGGCGAATGCCAACGGCGTGACAAGCCTCCAGCGCCTCGCGCACGCCTTCGCGCGGCGGATCAATCATGCCAAACAAACCCGCCAAAGTAATATTCTGTTCAAGATCAGTTTGGATAATTTCAGGTATGGCATTTAAGAGACGAAAGCCAACGCCCACGACGCGCATTCCGCGTTTGGCGAGACGTTCATTCAGCGCCTCAATTCTGGACCTTGACTCTGCGTCAATTTCAAGCGCTTTGCCTTCCACCCAAACATGGCTGGCGATCTCCAATAAACTTTGTAAATTCCCTCTGGTGAAAGCGATGTAGCGCTTATCGGAAACATCCAAGCCCGCCAACGCTTCCGGGTCATATTGACCGAGATGATGCACAGTCGTCATGCGTTTGCGTTCCGAGTCAAAGGGCAATTCTGCGGCGCGCGGAAAAGAAACGTCTAAAGAAGATTTCCAATAACCCATCTGCGCGGCGGCGGCGGCTAAAGCGCTTTCGGTGGGATCGCCTAAAGTGTGATAGCGCTCATCGCCAATATCAATCAGTTTTGCGTCGTTGCACAAACTGCCGCCAATCGCCGTCAGCGAAAGAGCGGATTGGGTTCGCGCGCCCAGCTCACGGGTAGAATGAAGCGCGCCGCTTTTGCTCATGGTCTCCGTCAAATCCAGATCATGTCCGCTAAAATCCAAAATCGTCACGGTGACGCGGCTTTCGGTGAGCGTTCCAGTTTTATCCGAACAAATTACAGTTACCGCGCCGAGCGCTTCCAAAGCTGAAAATTTACTCGCTGAGGCGTTTTTAGATTCGCGTAAAAACACGCCGAGCAAAAGGGTGGAAAAACCAACCGGCGCAAGCGCAACCAACAGGCTGACGCTGATTCGCAAACTATCCGCCAGCGGATTGCCCAAAGCTGAAGCGCCAAGTAAAAATAAGATCGAAGCGCCAACGCCAAACGCCGCAAGTTTACGTTCAATATTGGTCAAGCTTTTTTGAAGCGGCGTGGCTTGCGGCTCGACTTTTTGAATCAAATCGGCGATTTTGCCCAACTCAGTTTGCATACCAGTGGCAACGACCAAGCCCAGCCCGCGCCCTTGTGTCACTAACGTGCCCATATAAGCCATGTTGCTGTGTTCCCACAACGGTAAATTTTCGCCGGTAAGTTGCGCGGTATGTTTTTCAACTGCGCCAACTTCGGTTGTGAGCAGGGCTTCTTGAATCCGTAAGTTGACGGTTTCTAACAGGCGCAGATCAGCTGGGACGGTAACGCCGCTTTCAATTTGAACAATATCCCCCGGCACAAGTTGCTGTTTTGAAATGGCTTTGAAGCTTCCATCGCGCAGGGCTGGCACGCGCGCCGTAAATTGTTCGAGCAGTTTGATCGTTTTTTCAGGGCGGTCTTTGCGCGCAAAATCTATCACAGCGTAAATAAACGCCGCCGCAAAAATCAATTTTGCGTTGGAATAATCGGCATTGAATGCCGCCAGCGCGCCCGCCGCGATTAATATCAACGTCAACGGAGAGGCGAAACGCCCCCATAGAATTTTGAAGAGCGAGTTTTCGCCGCGTTCAACGAGTTGATTCAACCCAAATTGTTTTAAGCGCGTTTTCACCTGCGCGGTCGTCAAACCAGCTTCAGATGAAGAATCCAATTCGCTTAGCGCGGAGTTAATTTCAAGCGTATGCCAATTCATGCGTTCTGCCAACAAAGTTTTATATAAAGCCGGCGTTATTTTACGCAAGCTAGATGAGTAAAATCTGATAAATTCGGCGGCTGACAAAAAATTCGCCCACCGTTTGGTGGGCGAATTGCCTACTTTTTCTTATTTTACCATTCCCATACGCTTTCCAGCTTCATAAATTACGTCCATTGCGCGTTCAATTTCGCTGGGTTCGTGCGCCGCCGTAACGGTGGCGCGCAGGCGCGCCATGCCTTCTTGTACGGCTGGCGAAACTACCGGCAGGACGAAGACATCGTTTTCCTGACAATACTTGGTCAGTTCAAAGGCTTTTTCGTCCGCGCCGCAGAGCACGGGGACAATCGCCGTGACGGTTAACAACGTATCGAAGCCCATGCTCTTCAGCCCATTAATAAATAATTGGGTGTTTTGATTTAAGCGCTCAATGCGCCAAGGTTCGTCTAAGATCACCTTGAAGGCTTCGTTGGCGGCGGCGGCTTGCGCGGGCGGCAACGCGGCGGAGAAGATATAAGCGCGGCTTCCGTGGCGCAGGTAGCTGATCAAATCTTTATTGCCAGCCACATACCCGCCCACCGAAGGGATGGTCTTGCTCAGCGTGCCCATTTTTATATCTATGCCCTCGTAAATGCCGAAATGCTCTTCAATGCCGCGACCGGTTTTTCCAAGCACGCCAATTGAATGCGCTTCGTCAATCATCAGCCAGGCGTTATATTTTTTACAAAGTTCAATCGTCTTCGGTAGGTCAATGATATCGCCGTCCATGCTGAAGACTGAATCCGCCACGACTAATTTAGCGACGTCGGCTGGGGCGTTTTTGAGCAAGCCTTCCAGATGTTCCATATCGTTATGGCGAAAGCGGCGGAATTCCGCGCCAGACATAACGCACCCATCCACAATTGAAGCGTGATTGATTTTGTCCGAAAAGACGTAATCGCCGCGCCCCATCAGCGTGGAGATGACCGTCAGGTTGGTGACATATCCGGAGGAGTAGGTGATCGCCGCTTCCGCATGTTTGAAGTTGGCGATGGTTTCTTCCAATTCATTATGCAGGGTTAGCGTTCCGGCTAAAGTCCGCACGCCGTTGGTGCCGGTGCCAAATTTATCCACAGCTTTTTTGGCGGCTTCGTTGATGCGCGGGTGGTTGACCAAGCCCAAATACGAGTAAGAAGCGTACATGCCCATCACGCGCCCATTGACGCGCACTTGGGCGTTATCCAAAATTTCTTCTACCGGTTGGTTATAAAAATAAAAATCGTGATCTTTCAGGCTTTGTAAACGTTGACGTAGCGCCTCAATCCGTCGAGTTGCGGCGTTATCTGTGGTATGAATATCCATTGAGTTCCTCCGATGCAGAATGGGTTAAGTTTAGTCCAGAGAAAAGTTTCTGTCTAGCGGGTTGTCAAAAATCGGAAAAGCGCCGCATTAGCCGCCCGCCAATTGCTTGAGTTGGGCTTCATCTATAATTTTTACGCCCAAAGATTGCGCTTTTTGCAGTTTGGAGCCCGGGTTTTCGCCCAACACCAAATAGCTGGTTTTTTTACTAACGCTATCCACGGATTTGCCGCCGTGGCTTTCGATAAATTCTTTCGCCGCCTCGCGCGAAAAATTCGGCAATGTGCCGGTGACGACAAAAGTCAAGCCGGTTAATTTACCGCTTCGTTTTTGGCTTTCCGCTTTTTGCATTTGCGGATCTACGCCCGCGGATTTCAATTTCTTCAATACTTTTTGATTGGCGGGTCTGGCGAACCAATCTACCAGCGCTTCGGCGCTGTTGGGTCCCAGCCCTTCAATTTGTTGTAATTCAGCGGCGCCGGCTGTGGCTAATGCGGATAAACTGCCAAACGCGCGCGCGACTTCGCCCGCCATGACTTCGCCCACGCCATGGATTCCCAGCGCGGCGATCAAGCGGTTCAAACTCTGACCTTTCGCCTGCTCAATCGCCCCAAGCAGATTCTCCGCCTTTTTTTCCGCGAAGCCCTCAAGGTTGAGCAAATCGGCTTTCTTGAGCGTAAATAAATCAGCGACGTCGTGAATCAATTCAGCTTCAATCAATTGCTCAACGATCTTAATCCCCAGCCCCACAATATCCATTGCGCCGCGCGAAACAAAATGCTCGATATTCCGCACCAATTGCGCCGGACAAGCCGCATTGACGCAATACCAAGCGACTTCGCCTTCAAAATGTTCAACGGGTTGATTACAAGCCGGGCATTTCGTCGGCGGCTTGAATCTTTTTTCTTTTCCCGAACGCGCATCTATCACCGGTCCAATCACATACGGGATGACTTCGCCGGCGCGTTTCAGCAGGACTCTATCGCCCACGCGAATATCTTTATCCGCAATAAAATCAAAATTATGCAGGGTGGCGCGTTCAACCGTCACGCCATTAATTTCCACCGGCGCTAAAACGGCATACGGAGTCAATACGCCCGTGCGCCCCACAGCCACGCCAATTTCATTTAATACTGTCGTCACTTCACGCGCCGGAAATTTATACGCAATCGCGCCGCGCGGATCTTTGCCCACAAAGCCCAATTCATCCGCCAACTTCAAGTCGTCAATTTTGATGACCATGCCGTCCGCTTCATAAGCCAGTTGATCCCTGCCTTGATTGAAGGTTTCAGTGTATTCAATCGCCGCTTCAAGGTTCGTAAAACGCTTAGAGACATCCGCCACCGGAAAACCCAGCCCCTTAAGATATTGCAGGACTTCCCATTGCGAAGTTGGAACTTTGCCGCCTTCCGCATGGACAATTTGATAAACCAGTAAAGTGATCGGGCGCGAAGCGGTTAATTCAGGGTCTAGTTGGCGCAGTGAACCGGCGGCGGTATTGCGCGGGTTTTGATACGTCCGCTCTCCGGCTTCTTCTAATTTTTTATTTAGGGTTTCAAAATCTTTAATTGGGATGAAGGCTTCGCCGCGCACAACTAAATATGTAGGCGCTGGCGGTTGATCCTTGATCACCGGAACGCGCAAAGGGATCGCCTTCACGGTGCGGAGGTTGCTCGTGATATCTTCGCCGACTTCCCCATCGCCGCGCGTTGCGCCTTGGATAAATTGCCCATCACGATAATGCAAGATGACCGATAAGCCGTCTATCTTCGGTTCGACGACAAACTGCGCGCGCTCCACGCGATCGTCCAATTTACGCACGCGCTCCAACCACGCTCGGGCATCGTCTGCGCCAAAGGCATTTGCCAAGCTGAGAATGGGCGCAGGGTGGCGAATCTTCTCGAAACGGTCAGCCGGCTTGGCTCCGGCGCGTTGCGTGGGGCTGTCCAGCGTAATCCACTCTGGGTGATCCGCTTCAATTTTCTTCAACTCGTTCAATAAGCGGTCATATTCCAAATCGCTGAGAATGGGCGCATCCAAAACGTGATAGCGATAATTATGAAAATTGACTTGCGCCTTTAATTCTGCATAACGCGCGGAAAGTTTGTCGGTCATGCGTTGATTATACTCAAAGCGAAAATAAAATCCGATAACTACGTTATCGGATTTTGGACGGCTAATCTATCTTCTTCCAAATATCAGAAGGCGGGCGCGAAAGCGGGCGGGTCAACGCCGAAAGACGCGATTCGTAGAATGTTTCTTCTTGGTTTGAAAATCTTGAAATAACGAAAAGATTACGCAAGACCAACAGTTCGGAAATTTGTTTGGCTTGTTCGCGGGTAGCTTCGAGTTTTTCGGCAAATTCCGTCAGGCTGAAGCGCTGTAAACGAATCATGGCATTCACAGCGGAACGCAAAGGTTCAGGGAATAGCACTACGTCTGAAGGGCGAACATCCTCCTGCCGCTCTTCCAATTCACGAAGAATCAAACGATACGTCTCTTCGTTCATCATGTACGCCTTAACTTTTGATTTGATCTACTAAACTTCGCAAGCCTTTGGTGACTGGATGATCGGGATAGCGCACGGAAAAAATACCCGAACTGGCTAAGGTCATCATTTCGTCAGAGTGCGGCAAAACGGCGGCGACTTTTGCATCGTAGGTTTGTTCCACGCGCGTGCGCACATCGTCAAAATCAAAGGCGGTGGGAGTTTTATTGACCAGCATCAACATCTTCGGCACGTCCAGCTTTTTAGCGACATCCACCGTGACGGCTGTGCCTTGATAATCCTGCGAATCTGGGCGCATGATGATTACTAAAGCGTTGGAAATGGCAATTGAAAGCAGAGTCTCTTCGTTCAAGCCCGGGTGCGTATCAATCAAAAGATAATCGAGTTTCAATTTCTCAATCACGTCGCGGAAGCCGTCGTTGAGCAAGCCCACGTCGTAGCCTTCGCGTAAAATGCGGGCGATCTCGCCGGCTTTGATGCTGGAAGGGATGAGGAAAATCTGTCCGCGGACTTCAACGCCAATGTGACCGGTCACGTCTTGAGCGGCTTCTTCAATGGTGCATTTACCCCACAAATAATCATTGAGCGAATGCTCCATATCGGTTTCGTCAAGATTGAAAAGCACGTGAATGCCCGGAGAAGCAATATCGGTATCTACCACAGCCACGCGCGCGCCATCTGAAGCCAATAATGCGGCAATGTTTGCAGTTGTGTTCGATTTACCCGTGCCGCCCCGGAAAGAGTGAACTGAAATTATTTGAGACATCATCGCTCTCCAAGTTTATTTTCGGACCACAAAACCCCTGTCCGTGAGTTCAATTATAGCTTAAGAACATCGCCGACGGAGGATTTAATTCGCGGCGCGCACAAATCAACTCATCACGGCTGACGACCATTTTTAGGAAGCTAGGGTAATCGCATTTGAAAATCTTGAAACCCAACCTTTGGTGATTTAGTTTCAGAATCCGCCAATCTTCACGAATTCACGCTAATCTTTCTGAAGAGTTGCGCGCAGTGATCCGCGCAGGCAAGCCGCAGGTGAAGCTATCTTCTTGGTTGGTGCATTTTGTGTCGCGTTACGCTTCGGTCAAGAAGAGAAAAGGTTAGCCTAAGGAGATTTCGCAGACATCCCGATAGATCCTAACATCCTCTGGGGCACAGCGGCGGCGGCTGTCTTGGGGATGACGCTCGCCGAGTGGGCGCGCATCCGCGAAGAGGAACGTCAGCGCCGGGAAAGGGAAGAGCAGAAAGCCGAGAATCAGCGTCGCAGACTCGCCCGACTGGAAGCCCAACAGCAAGCCGCGCGTCTCGCCGCGCAGGATAATCGCAATGACTACATGGAAGACAAAATGAACGCTATTGATGCGGCGGATGAAGCGGAATATACGCGCGTCCAGTCCGTGCTGGCTCAGCGGGAGTTGGAACAACAACAAACCTATGACCGCTTTCGTCAAGGCGAGTGGGGGGATCGTCCGCTGGTTAATCTCTCGGCAGGGGCGGAAGGGACATCATCAAACGCTAAAATACCTATATTAAGCTCACTGATTCAAGCAACTGTTCCTGTGTTGTTACTAACTATAAGTGGTATTCAGAAGGTAGCTAGTAGTGCAGAAAAAGTCTGGACGGGTATAAAACAAAAAGGTAGAGATAACATCCTTGAACCCTTGCAGGATATTTGGAATAATAGAACAGCCAGAATAGCATTAACTTTAGGTGTTACCGCCGTCATAGCGCCAAAATTATATTTCGGGTTCAATTCAGTGATTAATGTTGTCTACCACTCCAACATAGGTACGCTTTTCGGCATAACTCCTGATTACAATGGCATTGCTGTCGCTTTGCAAAACAAAACAGATATTGAATTAATCACCGATTCCTATAATTTGAAAATTCAAAATGGAGAACTAGATAGACAAGCCCAAATTGATCCGATTGCGATTGAAGCGGCATTTGCCGTTCAAAACCAATGGAATATTGAACTACCCTGGGGACTGGGAAGTATTGATAGTTTGATTGCCCAATTTCGACCGGGTTCTTCCACGGGGCTTGCCCAACTAACTGCAAATGATCTTGAGAATGAAAATCTCGCTTCATTAATTCCTACCGGCACGGCGATCGATGCGGATAATCCGTATGTGGCTACGGCTGGCATGATTGAAAGAGTTGCGCCAGCAGTTGAACTCTGCGCAAGAAAAGGATGCAGTTCAGTGGATCAGATGATCGTTCTGGCTATGGCGCAGAATGGCAATGGATTTACTGAAAAACGTTTAGCTGAAATAATTAACCACTATGAAGTAAATGGACAGATTGATTGGGAGCGCTTTTTGGAACAACAAGGCCCTAAAGCTTTAAAACCAGAGATGGAATTTTTTGATAAATTGTTATATTTAGGATACAACACCAAGGCAATCCCTGGAAATTTTGATACAGAGTTTATGTTGCAAAGGTTTATAAATAATATGCAAGAACTTCACAATAACGGTGAACCATTACCTTATGGTGTCACAGAAATTGATTTAGTTTACGCGAATTGTCTGGCAAATAATCTTAATGATTCGCCTGAAATAATAAATTGTCCGCGACCATAAAAGAGTAGAAGATGAAACGAAAACCAAAAATAAAGCTAATAATCCTTGTAGGACTTGTTGTAGGGATATGTTTTGCATGTGCAGAATTAGGCATTAATATTCTGAGTGAAGCTGAAAGGCGAGAAGAGGAGATATCAAAGAAGGGAGGCAATTATTCTACGAATTTTTATTCAATATTGGAAATAATAGAAGAAAATGGCTCAGTAACTTTCAAAAAAATGGATCCAGATGTCTTCGCTTTTGAATTACCTGATGTTTATCCATCAGTAAAATGGACAGAGAGTGATTATTTTGATGTTGCAAACTTCTTTTTACGATATGTTGGTAGTGATGAATTAGATGGTGATACGTTAATCCGCACCTTACAGTTTGACATGCGTTGTGATGATATTGAATTTGGACTACAAGATTTGAGAGTAGCTTTATATAGATCAGGAATGATTAATACAGAAGAAACGAGGATAGATGTGGGACTTTATATTTTTCCCAAAAAAAAAAATTATCGCCTGGTCTGAGGCGGAGTATTTTCCTGATTTAACTCGACAGACAACTGTTAATTTAAATAATATTCAGATACCATCTGAATATGCATTGCAACTAGCCGAATCAAATGGTGGAGCAGATGCACGAATTTTAGTAGATAATAAATGTAGTATAAGGGTCTCTCTCTATGCTGGAGCGCAAAGCAATAATTGGGATATCATTTATACAAATGATGACAACCAACCAATCTTTTATGCGCAAGTGAATTGGGAAACTGGAGAGTTGATCGTTTCTCCATAGAGAATTTAAACCACCAAGGCGAGACATTGTATTATTCCCTGCAAGACGAAGGGAGCGGATTGGCAATTTATAGAGCTGTGATCGAAGACGATGACGAGCGTTACCAAAAGCTCGTCTGGGTGGATGGCTTGAGCGGCAATAAATTTGCCGATCAAATTTTGTGGGACGGCAAATTCAAAGACGGGACACAAGCAGGCACAGGCGATTACATGATCACCTTGAAGATCAGCGATGCGGCGGGCAACGAGCGGATGCAGACGACGCTGGTGCATGTCAAGCCGTTGAGCTTTTTGCAAACCATCCCCACCTTCACCGTGCCAGCCAGTAATCCAGTTGCAGATGATGCCAATCCATCTGAAAGTCTCGCGCCTGCCAACCCGCAAACGCCCGTCACATTCGGCGGCGAGGCGAATGCAGTTTTATTTGACGAAAACCTGACCGTGAACAGTTTTGGCGTGGAAAGCACAACAACCCCAAGCGCAGACATCCCGATAGATCCTAACATCCTCTGGGGCACAGCGGCGGCGGCTGTCTTGGGGATGACGCTCGCCGAGTGGGCGCGCATCCGCGAAGAGGAACGTCAGCGCCGAGAAAGGGAAGAGCAGAAAGCCGAGAATCAGCGTCGCAGACTCGCCCAACTGGAAGCCCAACAGCAAGCTGCGCGTCTCGCCGCGCAGGATAACCGCAATGACTACATGGAAGACAAAATGAACGCCATAGATGTGGCGGATGAAGCGGAATACAACCGCGTTCAGTCCGTGCTGGTGGAGCAGACGGTAGGAGTAGCGCTTCAGGTTGGCAGTAATGACTATGTAGCAAGCGCTGAAAACAAACCTAATTGGAGGAAAATTTTTACGGGGATAGCTATAATCGTTGTAGTTGACTTGCTAATTGTTATCCCAACTATAATAGGCTTGACCGCATTTGCGCCAGAAGTAGAAATCTCTATGATATTAACAGAGGCATGGTCTTGGCCTCTAGTCACAATTGTTGTCGCGACAAATATATACGCTTGGAATTTGATCACAGAGGGCGTTAAGGGAAAATAAAATCTCATTCTATATTCGTGACGTTCAATATTATATGGAGGCTCAAATGATTGAACAATCAGTGCGTATAATTATTATACTTAATGGCATTTTACTAATTGTGTTAATTACAGGCTTAAGGTGGTGGCAAAAAAAACATGGGAAAGTAACTGAAAAAACGCTGGCTCTAATCGTGACTGGTTACATTAGTTTTTCGGCAATAACCACATCGCTTCCACTAGCAAAGATTAATGCGCTAACGGTAGCGTTGGTAGATCTAATTTTTTTGATAATCTTCTGGGGTATCGGATATCCGTGGAGCCGCTGGCTCTATCGTCAATTTAATTCAACAGCGAATCAGCGGAGCAGAAGCGGCAGGAACAAATGAATCAGCATATTGACACTAGGATAAACACCTTTGACGCGGCGGATGAAGCGGAATACAACCGTGTCCAGTCTGTGCTGGCTCAGCGCGCTCGGCAGGATGCAAGCAATGCTTACATGCAAACTAAAATGGCGAATGTAGACGCGGCAGATGAAGCGGCATGGGAAGATGATTTATCTAATCTGGCGTGCGTTGCACAATCGTCAAGGGCGGAGGAGGAGAATTCAGAGGGCAGACATTTTTGGCAAACGCTTGGATTTTGGATGGCAAATGGGTTTGACCTTGCGCAAGGAGTTGAAGATGGCGTAGGCGCTTCAAAAATGGTTGTAAATTCTCTCGATAATGGAAATATTGGTTTCTCAGGGCCGCGCTCTATTCGAGACTTATTTAATATTAATGGAACCTATTATAGGCCTTCTACCTTAGGCGTCTCTTCTGCGGCGAAGGGTATCTTTAAAAGCGCGGCAAAGAATGGTACAGTATTATTTAGTTTTGGCGTATCTACCGTGGTAAATATTTACGACTATCAATGGGGCGAGCATAAAGATAAGGGCGTTTTAAGTCAGGAATTTGGCGTGTCCACGATTGTGGATACAGTATTTGCTGTCGGGGTTGGGCTTTTGGCGGCAGGGGCTGTGGCAGTTGGTGTGGCTATTTTTAGTGCGGGCGTAGTTGTTTCTACGCCCGCTTTAGTTGCGATTGCAGCAATTACTGCATTGACCGCGATTGGACTTGGACTTGTGGTAGATATAAAGTTAGATTGGCCAAATCAAGCGAAGGATGTAACCAATCAACGCCTTAATGATATACAAGGAGGAGGGCAGTGATTCCGGCAAGTAAGCAAGGGCATAAGTGGAAAATCCTTATTCTTTCATGGATTTCGCTTCTATTGTTTGCTTGGCTAGCAGTATTCCTCCCCTTCTACTCAAAATATATCCTCTTTGGCTTCATTGGCTATGGCCTATGGATCACTTTCTTGATTATATTTTTTTGGAAAAGATATAGAATTATGGTTTCAAGATTTTGCCTCCAAATTGCCTCCTTAATTATGCTAATAATGTCAATTCGCTGGGTTTTACTTATGTCATCGAATTTGAGATATATCATAATCGTCATATTGTTAGCTAGTTATGCCTCTGTGTTTTTACTACCCGATTTATCTCACACAAAAGTACATCGAATAATCATAAAATGGTTCAATAAGCATTCCACGAAAATCTTAGTAGCTGTTTCGATTTTTGCAAGCGCTGGCGCAAGTATCGGCATATTTGGAGGCAGGTTGTACGGTTTGAAAGTGTTAATTATTCCAGGAACGGTTATGGGAATTCTCAGCATTGTTGTTGCTCGGTTTATGCAAAAACAGGATTTACAGTAAGATTTTGTTATGCGGAATATTGTCGCTGGCAGATAAGTTAGTGTTGGGTGAAGAAACACCTTGCCCTGTCATCCAATCGCAACGACTACATGGAAGACAAAATGAACGCCATAGATGCGGCGGATGAAGCGGAGTACAATCGCGTCCAGTCCGTGCTGGTGGAAAGGAAGCCACTATACCTATTATCAAACAACGCTTCTTCTTCAAACTGCAATCTTTCAGGAAACATTTGCCAATCTCTTATTGATCCGTCTATAAATATTGACGATTACTTTTCTGGCGCGCGAATAATTACTCGCGCTGGCTATGTGGCTCTGGGTTTAGGAATAGGAACTGTTATTGGCCTTTTTGTAGCAACCAAAATCCCCAATCCAATCGCAAGCGGAGTAGCAGGGCTGTTTACCATAGCCCTTGTTACATTATTGATAAATGCTACTATCGCACCATACGAAGTAGAGGTGATAAGCGACCTTGAAAGTGAATTTAAAAAGGCGCAAAACTCTGGTCAGCCGCTAACAATCGGCTACGCACCCAAAGCATCTCCTAATTTACAAATACCATTCGGCGGGAATTACATTGTTGACGGCGATGGCGATGGAAAAGGCATTTATGTAAACACCCCAGCCGCAAACTTAACTGTTCATATTTTTGACCAACTCTTTGGTTTGAATATGCCGGCGCCTTAGGTTTTTCGTGAATTATATAAATAATAATAAATTTAATTGGAATAAAAAGCGAAAGGTTCTTTCCGTAATCTCGCTCTTTCTATTTCTTGGCGAATGCGCAGGAATCCCTTGCATGTTCTACTTAACTCTTAAATTGCTTGATCTAACAACCGACAATCCCTGGATGCATAGTGTTCTAAACGCCTACGTACTTATTGCAATGGCAATTTGCATAGTTCTCTCGGAAATATATCTTGTTCGGGCTGGATATTTAAAATATATGTATCTAGAGTCTACCAAGGATATTAAGTGGAGTGACAAATTGCTATATTTTGTAATTGGGATATTTTTATGTCCTGCTATGCTGTCGCCTATTTTTATTGTTACAATAGTTGTTATACGCACAACAAATCTCGCGTAAATTAAAAAACAACATGAGCTTGCCCAACAAGAGACTGAGCGCATCTCGCCGCGCAGGATAACCGCAACGACTACATGGAAAACAAAATGAACGCCATAGATGCGGCGGATGAAGCGGAATATGCGCGGGTCGAGTCCGTTATGGCGGCGCGGGCAGTTGCGGCGCGGCAGGAGACGCAGAATCAGCACATGGACGATAAAATGGCGAACATTGACGCGGCGGATAATTTCATTCCGCTCTCGGAGATGGCTTGCGTCAAGGAAGAAGAAAGGCCGACGAATATTTTTGATACCACTTTCAAATGGGTAGTGCAAAATACCTCCGGATTCCTCAAAAAGAAAGAAACTGTCGAAAACTTGAAGTCTTTACAATTCATCAAAAGAAAAGATAACAGATATAGCGTTGGCGTAGATAATGATCTGGCGCAAATGAAAAGCGCTCAATATTTGGATAATATAGCAGAAGAAGGATTTGAATACGCGGCCAGGGGCGGGTATAAACCAATAACATTGCTTAAAAAAGCGGGTAAAGGTCTCCTCAAAAGCACCATACCCAATGGCGTTGACCTTGCGACTCCATTTTTCTTTAATACGCTTGAATACACAATAGGCGATAAAGAGAATGAAGATGATAAAATACAGAAAATTATCTTAGACTCTGTGGTAGATATTGGCGGGACGATTGTGACAGGATTGCTGGCTGCAGTAGCGGTATTTGGCATTGCGCTCATTGCGACCGCGCTTTTTCCTGCTACTGCTATAGCAGCTCCTGTATTGCTTGGTAGCGCACTGCTATTGGGAACAGCGCTTGATTTTGGCTTAGAACTAACTGATTGGAAAGAACCTATTAAGGACAATGTAAACAACTGGTGGGATATAAATGTAGAACCTGTTTTAGATTACGCATTTAATCAACCAGCCTCAATACCCGCTCAACCGCCTATTCCTAATCCTACACCACCAGTTGCTCCTGCTTCAACGCCAACTTCTAATGAAATTAGCAACATAAATGGGCAAGATAATGATGAATAAATCTAAAAAACGAGAATTAAGAAATCAAGCGCTAGTTCTTGTTTTTCTATTGCCAATAATATCTATAGGCACATCGCTTATTTCTGGAATTACTCCTGTTTCTTCTCGCGAGCAGGGTTGGTATAGTTATGATGTTGTCTATCTATCATTAGGGTTGAGTATGTTCCTTTGGCTTCTTGCCCTCACCCTAACTATCTTACGTTTTTTTTATTCTAGAAAAAATTGGGTAATGTGGGTAATGGAATATCTAACACTGATCATGTTATTACCAATACTCCTCGGCGTATTAGCCCTCAACTTTATCCGCCCGAGTTTACCAGATTGGAAATGGTTAATACCATTGATATTAATGTACCCTGCAGTGTCAGCATTGCCATTTATCAATCAAGGCATATCAGCATTCTTGCATAAAGAAATATTTGCTCCAAAAACAAAATTGGGCAGAGCCTTATTATGGGGTTTACCTGCCATGGGCATAACAGGCGCAACCTTGTCACAAATATTACAGCATATTGGTAATGGGGTCATTGGCTTTGCTTTTATCGGTTTAATATTTCACTTTTTGCTAGTCTGGCAAACCGCCTCGTTTGCTCAACAAATCTGGAGTCAATATCAAAGCGAAAAGCAAACACGCTTGGAGATGAAAGATGCCTAATTTTATGTTGTTATGGTTGTTTGGCATTATCGGCTCAATGTTAGGTGTGTTCATATGGCGTTTATATAAAGGCGGGAAGAAAAAATGAAACAGAAATTCCTCTACTTTATCCTTATAGCGTTATTTTTTTCTGCAATAGTAGCTTCAATTTTATATCCCGATTACATAGATATTCTAGGTATATCTATAATTTTGCTTTGCCTCGCCCTCTCAACCTACGCCATCTTCCAAACCCACAAACACACCCCAAACGCCAGAATCAAAATCGCCAAAGACATCTTGATATTCCTCGTCACCTTCTTGCTGATCCTCTTCATCGGCGGGGTGGTTGGGATGCTGGTTAATTTTTATGTGAGCAATCTCTACGGCGCGGTGATTGGTTTTGTCTGTGCCATGCTGGTCTGCTTTATGGTGGGGTATGGGGTTAGAAAAGGCTTTGCAAAGTTTGGGCTGTAAGTTAAGGTCAGGGCAGAATACCTGCGGAACTATAATCAGCACATGCAGACGAAGATGAACGCCATAGACGCGGCGGATGAAGCGGAATATAACCGTATCCAGTCTGTGCTGGCTCAGCGGGAACAAGAACAACAACAAACCTACGACCGCTTTCGTCAAGGCGAGTGGGAGGATTCACCCACTCCGTTGGCTGAAATGGCGTGTGTAGCAGAAGATCGTGAGTTTATTCAGCCATTCCTTCCTTGGCTACCTTCTCTTGGACTTGAAAAAGACATAGATATTCCGCTCATCACAATACCCATTTTGCCCTACTTTGTAACCGCCGGGTATACTTTAGGAGTTGAGGCGCAAACCCTTGCCAAGCTACCAACCCACTTAAGCAATGAAGCGCTATCACTTGGCGCGGGTCCGCTGGCGATAAGCCTAGCTTCAGATATAAACTCGCTGGGCGTTGGGGCTTCGTTTCCGCGCCCATTTGTGCCTGCACAAACCATTGCGACTTCCGCTTCGGTCAACTGGGATGGCTTGTGGGGAACTACCTTCCGCTATACGGCAGATGTGGTCACAACCTCGCCTGCCAACATGCCGTCAAGCGCATCGTCAAGTTATTCTCAGGGGCTATATGTTGAGATCAATCCTGCACGGGTTGCGGCGGTAGGAATCTTGGCGCTTGGATTAGCATTAGGATGGACAGAATTTATGGCGCTTATAGCGGCAGGCGGCATTCCTGCCTTACAAGGAGGATAGATACTATGACAAGTCAAGTAACGTATTATGATTTATGGAAAAAAGATAAAGCCGAGCTCAAACAACTTGCTGAGGACGCTCATTTAGAAAAAAACCTACGGGCCATTGCATACATTAGGCTCTACAAACCCCTTCTAGCCCAGCGTTTGATGTCTGAAATCGAAGAAAAAACAGTAGAAGATATGGACGTTAACTTGTACCTGAAGGCATCCATGCCCAATAGTAAGTTGGATAGCTTAGTTCCGAAAGCAAATCAAATATTACAAATAAATCCAAACATGATTCTTACAAATTTAGCGTTAGCCGAATACTTCAGAAGACGCAAACAAGGAAAAGAAGCTGTAGCGCACAGCGTCAATATTCTGGAAATTCTCCCTCTCCACGAAAAGGCTTTTCTATTGGCGCTGATGGTTTTACATCAAGGAAAGGTATCTCCTGACAATCGCCAAGCATTAGGACTTATCAATAATTTTAGAATATCGGCGCTCAACTCGCCAATTTCCATTATCAAGAAAATTTATCATGTAATTACGGCTATTTTGTGTGAAGTTATAATTCGCTCAAAAAGTTTGTCTGGCGTTCTGATTTTCATCGGACTTATTCTATTCTCGGCATTTGCTCCCATTCCCATACTGCCGTACCTATCCATCTTCGCAATATGTATAAGCGTCGCCTTATTTTCTCTCTTTTCAAAAAATGGATTGGCATTTTTTATATCCACATGGTTGCTTGGTACCATTGTACTTATTTGGGCAGGTGGATTTCTGATTCGCTGGATGACCACTCTTTAAAATTGAGTGGGTAACAAAAAACCGCGCAAGCCAATCGCAATGACTACATGGAAGACGAAGATGAACGCCATAGACGCGGCGGATGAAGCGGAATACAACCGCGTCCAGTCTGTGCTGGTGGGGCGGGAATTGGAGCGACACCAAGTGTACGATCGGCATCGTCAGCGCGAGTGGGGGGATTCACCCACTCCGCTGGCTGAATAATTCGCGTAGATTGGCGCAGATTAGCTGATAAAAATCTAAATGCGATTACCCTAGCGCGCCCAGCCAGCCCCTCCGCTTTTATGATATAGTAGGCAAACTTGCGCCATTCAAAAATTTCAACACTTATGCAAACTTCGGCGCTTCAACCCTTTTAAGTCAGACAAAGCGACTAATCTTTATGGACACCGATTCTACAACCATGCCGCAGGAGACCAGCGACGAGACCTTGATCCAACAATTTAAAAGCGGAAACCAAGAAGCCTTCAACTTGCTCTATCAGCGTTACATCAATAACGTTTATAAACGAGTTCGCTATGTTGTTCCCGAAAGCGAAGTGGAAGACGTGACGCAAGAGGTTTTCATCGCGGCGTTAAAATCGCTCCATAGTTTTCGCGGCGACGCGCAATTCGGCACCTGGCTCCGCACGCTCACCAACCATAAGGTGGCGGAGTTCTATCGCAAACGTTCGCGCAAGCAAGAGCCGCGCATCGCTCCGCTGGAAGACGCATTTGGTTACCTAGAAGGCAGTACCTCGCGCATGATGGAAGAACGAATCTACATTCAAAAAGCATTAAGTCAATTGCCGGAAAATTATCAAGAAGTGATTCTATTACGTTTTGCAGAAGCCTTACAGTTTAATGAAATTGCCGAACTCACCCACCAAAATATAGAAGCCACTAAATCGCTGTTTCGTCGAGCCATTGCCGCCCTTAGGAATCAGCTAGATCAATAAATCTTATGACAAACCATAACCGCCCTACCTCCCCGGACGAAAAATTAAGCGCCTTCACAGATCAAGCCCTCAAAGGGGAGATTCAGCAACCCGCCTCCGCCTCGACCGATGAACTGCACAGCCTCGAAGAAACGGTACTACGCTTACACAAATCCATGCCCAACTCTGCCTTGGAAGAATCTACAAAAAAGGAAATGCTGGCGCGGTTAAACGCCCGCATTCGTAAAGAGCAACACCAACCGCAAAAAAAAACTTTCTGGGCGCGTTTATTTAGCTTGGAATGGATTCAAAGTCAATACCGCCCGCAATTGATACTTGCCGCTGGAGTCCTGACTGCGTTAATTATCGCGCTCGCTTTCTTCCCCGCCAGCGTCAGCGATTCGTCCACTACCGTTGGGACGGCGCTCAAACCGGGGAATCATACTTTCATCATTCTCGGATTAATCATATTGTTCTGCGCCTTGGCTTGGTTTACCAGAAAAAAATAATCGCCGCGCATTTTCTTCAAAACGCCATTTATGGCGTTTTATTTTGCAAACTGCAGTCTCAGCGTAATCTTGCACGCTCTATCTGAATACGGTATGATTTCAGCATGATAGTTTATGTAGCGCTAACAGTCGCCGTTTTAATTCCGCTTTTATACCTTTATTTCATCGAAAAGCTGGACAAATATGAAACCGGCAAAACTCGCTGGCATATACTAACTTTGCTCTGGGGCATCATCGCCTATTTCATCGCGGCGCAAATTAACCCCGCGATCATTCACCTCGGCTGGGCTTCGCGTGAGACGGTCATCCGCGTCATCGCTCCGATCCTAGAGGAAGTTCTCAAAGCATTATTGTTGATTTATATCATCCAGCGCGCCGATTTCAATTTTATCGTGGACGGCGTAATTTACGGTTTTGGGGCGGGGATCGGCTTCGCGATTGCCGAAAATTTTGAATATGTCAGCGGGCATCCAAGCATTGCCTTATCGGTTGCGCTGGCGCGCGTTTTCTCCACTAACTTAATTCACGCAACTGGCACAGGCATCATCAGCGGCGGGCTGGCTTATCGCCGCTCCGACCTTTCTTGGCGTAGCTGGGTTTTCATCTTGGGGGGCTATTGTATTTCAATACTCTTCCACATTAGCTTTAATACAATCGTCAGTTCGGGGGTGGCATTGGTCGTCGCCTTTATTTTCGGCGGCGTAGGCGGCGCAGGAATTTGGTATGTGATTCATCGCGGATTGAGCGTGCAAAAAAAATGGATCGAGAACCAATTGAACGTCGCTGTCCGCGCCTCAAAAGAAGAGACGAAAATTGCCAGCGATATTGAGCGCATCAATGAAATCCTTACCCCGGTCCGCGCCCGCTTTGGCGAACAGAAGGTTTCGCTCGTCAGAAGTTTTATCTATAAGCAAGGCGAAATTGGCATTAAGCGCCGTCTCTTAGAGTCCGCTTCCAGCGAGGCGCAGAAAAAAGAAATCAACGCGATTATTGAAGGCTTGGTGGCGGAGACGAATGTTTTAAGAAATCAAGTTGGCGTTTATTGTATGATGTTGGTGCGCGAGTTATATTTGGGACAGGAAATTCAGGCTTGGAATTTGCTCAATGCGCGGGTCGCCGCGGCAGGCTTGGGTCAAAAAGGCGGCGGTTTATGGAATCGCGTTGACGCCAAACTGAAGGACGCTTCCAAAACAAAGGAAGAAACATGAATCAAGACATCTTAGATTTTTTACGCAATACGGAAATCTTCAGCGGGCTTGCCGACGACTTGCTCCAAACTGTGGCAATGAGCGCAACTTCACGCGCCTTAGCCGCCGGGGAAACTTTGATCAGAAAAGGCGACGTCGCCGACTCGCTTTTTATTATCAAACAAGGCTGGCTCAAAATTGTCACCGAAGATTCAAAAGGCGACGAATTAATTTTGAACAAATGCGGCGCCGGCGAAGTGATTGGCGAGATGGCGCTTTTGGACAGCGGTTTGCGCTCGGCTTCTGCCATCGCGTTGGAAGGCGCAAACGTTTTAGAATTAAGCCGCGCAATCTTTATGGACGTATTAGACAAAAATCCTAAAGTCGCTTTTGCGATTATTGCGAGCCATTCCGAACGTCTGCGGCATAACACTTTTTACATCGAAAAGGCGATTGATTGGTCGTTGAAAACGGCTGACGGAGATTATTCATTCGTTGAATCTACGCAACCTTTATCCGCAGACCGAGCGAACGGCGATAAAGCCGCCGAATTGCTCGCCGCTTTTTTTACGATGGTGCGTAAAGTGAAAGAGCGCGAAGACGGCTTGAAAAAACAACTCGAACAACTCACTTTTGAAATTGATCAGGCGCGCCGAAAACAGGATTTTGAAGAAATTACCAGCACTGAATTTTATGCCAATTTGAAAGAGCAAGCCAAAACGCTTAGGCAAAAGAGAAATCAAAGCTAAAATTTTCTGGAGGCTCCATGAGTAAAGGCAAGATTGTATCAATTCATTCATTTCGCGGCGGAACGGGAAAATCGAACACCACCGCAAATTTAGCGGCGCAAGTTGCGCTGACGGGTAAGCGCGTGGGCGTGGTGGATACGGATATTCAATCCCCCGGCATTCATGTGCTCTTCGGTCTAGATGAAACGAAAATGGGCAAAACGCTGAACGATTTTCTGCATGATAAAGCCACGATCCGCGAAGTTGGTTTTCCGGTTGGAGAGAACACCGGCGACGCCGAAGGACGCGCGCAACTTGCCGGAAAAAATTTATGGCTCTTCCCTTCCAGCATTCGCGGGCGCGAGATCAGTCAAATTCTCAAAGAAGGCATAGATTTCAACCGTTTGAATGAAGGTCTGCAAAGCACAATTTCAGAATTTGATCTGGATTATTTATTCATTGACACGCACCCGGGGCTTAACGAAGAAACTTTACTCTCGATCGCCACTTCGGATATATTAATCATTATTCTGCGTCCGGATAATCAGGATTTACAGGGGACCTCAGTGACAATTGATATTGCCCGCAGTTTGGACGTGCCGCATTTGCTCTTAATGGTCAACAAGGCTTTGCCCAAATATGATTTTGCAGTCATCAAAGCCGGGATTGAAGCCCAATTTAACGCGCCGGTGGCAGGCGTTTTGCCGCTCAGTTTTGATCTAGCGGATAATGCCAGTAACGATCTCTTCTCTTTGAAGTACCCAGAACACGACTGGTCGAAAGCGCTGCGCGGCGTGGCGGAAGCCATCCTCGCCGCACAATAAGGAGGCGGCATGAAATGTTGGCACTGTGAAGAACCCCCGCGCGCGGCTTGCGCCTTTTGCGGACGCTTTGTTTGCAAAGATCACGCTTCAACCATGTCCACTTTTATCACGCTGTTTCTTGGCGCGAATAACACGCCTAAAGGTTTGGCGGTCGCTAATGTGATCTGGTGCGGAGAATGCGAACCGCAACCCGAGCCGATTAGTATGCCGGAATTATATTAAGAGGTTGCCATGCCCGGAGTCTTCGATCGGTTAAATAAAGAAATTGAAAATAAGCAAAAAGACGGCGGGATCACGCCGCTGGATTTGGTTGAGCTTTCGCCCGCGCTTCGCAGAATTATGAAAATCATGTTGCGAGAATTACAAATGACCTATCCGCGACTCCGCGAAGTGATGGATGAACTGCCCGAAGCAGAACGCCTCACGCCGGCATCTTTAGATGAAGCGCTCGTCGCATTAACTGAACAGTTTTGGCTGATTCGGATTGGCGAACGCGAAAAAGCCATTTATAAGGTCAATCTCAAACGCAAAGCCGGTAGTTCATTAGCGAATGGAATTTGGTCTTCTTTAGATCAGAAGTTGAAAAAATAAATAGCTGTCAGCGCTTATATCGCAGTGAAGCAGAAGAGCCGCTCTAAAGAGCGGCTCTTCTTTATACTTTCAGGTTGCTTTTAGTATCCAACGCTGGCTACATCGTTAGACGGTCTCCATTGCGACCATTTATCCGTAGCTGGGTCAATCGTCATGTTGCCTGCCGCGCCGCCCTGCCAATAGACTTGGAAGATGTTCGTATCGCCATCGCGGTCTGAGGTGAAGGCAAGGTTATCGCCGCCACAATCCCAAGTTGGACCAGAGTCCAGCCCGGCGTAGTCGGTGACGCGGTATTCTTTGCCGTCTCTGGTGTCGTAGCTGTAAACGTCCAAGTTGCCGTCGCGTTCAGATTGGTAAGCGATGCGGTCTCCTTCAGGCGACCAAACGCCGTTGACGGTTTTTCCATCGGTGGTGATGCGCTTGATGTTTTTGCCGTTGGTGTCCATGATGTACAAATCCGTCGCGCCATTGTTATCAATTATGAAGGAGATCATCTTTCCATTGGGCGACCAACTTGGGAAGACTTCGTCCGCTGGCGTACTGGTGAGTTGATATTCGGTGCCTGTCTTCACATTGAGGGCAAAGATGTCCCAATTGCCATTGCGGTTACTTTGGAAGACCAGCCAATTCAAGTCCGGCGAGTAGAATGGATTCACGTCGTCCGCTTCATCGCTCGTGATTTGCGTTTCTTTACCGCTGGCTTGGTCAATCGTAAACAAGTCGAAGTTACCGTTGCGATCGCTTTGATAAACAATGGTGCGCGCATCTGGAGCGTACATCGGGTTGGTGTTATTGGAATTCGTCTTGGTCAGGCGCGTAGCTTCGCCGCTCCCGAGCATATCGGTGATGTACAGTTCGACGTTTCCGTTGCGGTTGCTTTGGAAGACAACTTCAGAGTCGTTGGGCGCGCGGCTGGGTCGGCTATCTACCGCTTCGTTATTGGATAAGTTATAGAGTTTGAAGCCCGGTTGGCCTTCCACGCCGTCTAGGCGATAAACCTCAAGGTTGTTATCGCGGAACGTGTGGAAAATGAGACATTGGATACAAGGCTCAGATTTAGCCGGAGCGACATTTGGCACAGGTTCGTTACAGCCGGCTGTCGCCACTTGCGTCGTCACGTTTTTATCGTCAACGACGAACAGAGTCAGCCCGGCATATTTTCCGGAAATGACGATGGTCAGGCTTTGTCCAGAAGCGAGTTTGAAGGTATCGGTTTTGACGACGCTTCCCTTATCATCCTTAACTTGATATGTGTAAGGCACGGTCATATCGCCGCCAGAGTTCACAATTATAAATTTAGCTTCTTCGGCATTTTCAGTACACATACCGGTAGCAATTAGCGCCGGCGGGCTTGGCGGCTTAACACACTTGGACATATCCGCGACTGCGCTCAAAGTAGCGTCATTCGGGCTGGAGAACGTATAAGTTGAGGACGCTCCAACTGCGCCAGCGTATGTGATTGTCGCGCTCGCTCCGGCTTTGAGTTGGAAGGTGGCAGTCTTGACTACTGCGCCCTTATCATCCTTGATTTCATAGGTGTATGGCGTAATCATATCGCCGCCTGTATTAGAAATCGTAAACGAAGCCTCGCCAAGGTTTGAAGTACAACTACCTGCCACTGTAAGCGTGGGCGGAGTCGTGACACACTTGGACATATCCGCGACTGCGCTCAAGGAAGCGTCATTCGGGCTGGAGAACGTATAAGTTGAGGACGCTCCAACTGCGCCAGCGTATGTGATTGTCGCGCTCGCTCCGGCTTTGAGTTGGAAGGTAGCGGTCTTGACTACTGCGCCTTTATCGTCCTTGATTTCATAGGTGTATGGCGTAGCCATATCCGTGCCGCTGGTGTTGGTGACAACGAACGAAGCCTCGCCTAAGTTTGAAGTACAACTTCCGACAACTGTGATAGTCGGCAGAACAGGCACACACTTAGACATATCCGCGACTGCGCTCAAGGAAGCGTCATTCGGGCTGGAGAAGGTATAGGTCGAGGACGCTCCAACTGCGCCAGCGTATGTGATTGTCGTACTCGCTCCGGCTTTGAGTTGGAAGGTAGCGGTCTTGACTACCGCGCCTTTATCATCTTTGATTTCATAAGTGTATGGCGTAGCCATATCCGTGCCGCTGGTGTTGGTGACGACAAATGAAGCCTCGCCTAAGTTTGAAGTACAGCTTCCGGCAACTGTGATAGTCGGCAGAACAGGCACACACTTAGACATATCCGCGACTACGTTCAGCGTCGCATCGTTCGGGCTGGAGAAGGTGTAGGTCGAGGACGCTCCAACCGCGCCAGCGTATGTGATTGTCGTACTCGCTCCGGCTTTGAGTTGGAAGGTGGCAGTCTTGACTACCGCGCCTTTATCGTCCTTGATTTCATAGGTGTATGGCGTAGCCATATCCGTGCCGCTGGTGTTGGTGACGACAAATGAAGCCTCGCCTAAGTTTGAAGTACAAGCGCCGCTGACTGTGAACGTGGGGGCGGGCGTGTTGGTTGGGGTAAAGGTAGCCGTTGGCGTTAGCGTAGAGGTAGAGGTGGGCGTATTGGTTGACGTGAATGTAGCCGTTGGCGTGAATGTAAAGGTAGCCGTATTGGTAATCGTCGCCGTGGGAATAGGCGTGTTGGTTGGGCGCGGCGCGCAGTTGCCGGAGACGCTCAGAGTTACAGAAGTTAGTACGTCTGTCCGGTAAGTGACTGTCATCGTCGCATAGCCCAGCCCATTAATTGTGGTCGAGCCGCCAGAGGCTAAATTCACCGCGCCGGAAGACGGATTACCGCTGGTATCGGCGGACAAAGAGTATGAGCCATTGCTCACTGTGCCAGAGATATTGGTGATCACAAATCGAGCCGTTGTATTGGCGTTACAGTAAACTTCCAAATCTAGCTGACCGTCTAAAATTTGCGTTGTCGCCGTGGCGGACGGAGTGTAAGTGATCGTCGGCGTATTTGAGGGCGTATAAGTCAATGAAGGCGTAAAAGTAGAAGACGGCGTATAAGTGAGCGTCTTGGTGAAAGTTGCCGTCTTAGTAGGCGTGATGGTCCGCGTGGGCGTGATGGTGCGCGTCGGCGTAATGGTTCGCGTTGAAGTAGGCGTTCGCGTATTTGTCGCCGTGCGCGTTAATGAAGGTGTGTAAGTGATCGAGGGCGTATACGTCAAAGACGGTGTATAAGTCAAAGAGGGCGTGTAAGTAATAGACGGGGTATAAGTAATTGACGGAGTGTAGGTAATGGACGGAGTGTAAGTTGGCGTCCTTGTAGGCGTCGGCGTTCGCGTCAAAGTTGGGGTTCGCGTGTTGCTGGCAGTTGGGGTCACAGACGGGGTATTTGTAATCGTCGGCGTGCTGGATGGAATACTCGTAGGCAAGCCGATACAAGTCCCAGTTGCGGAAAGATTGACCACTGCAAAAGTAGAAGTTGAATAAGTCACCGTAACGGTAGCGTTTCCAGAATGGTTGCCTAAATCTAGCGCGCCCCCGCTACTTAACTGAAACGATACGGGTCCAGTCACCCCTTTTGAAGGATCATTGATTGTATAACTGCCGCTGGTCAGCATATCGCCGCCAACATTTCTAATTTTGAAGTGAGCGGTTAAATCATTATTACAAGCCACGCTTAAACCAAGATCAGGCTCGTTGACAGCCACAGTTGTATTCGTCGGTAAAAGCGTATTGGTTGCGGTCAGCGTGGCTGTTGGAGCTACTGTATTCGTCGCTACGTTGGTTGCGGTCGGCGTGCTTGATGGGACAGATAAAATAGATGGATTTTGCGTCGTTGGCGTCGCGGAGCTACTAGCGCTTGTCGCCGCCGATGCGCTGGTTGGAGTAACGGTGAAGGTCGGAGTAAATGTGGGCGTGGCGGAGTTAACTACAGCCGCCGCGACTGTGCTGGATGCCGCAGGCGCTGTACTGGATGCCACAGGGGCGCTTGAAGAAGCAGTTGTCGCAGTGGCGGCAGGCGGATCAGTTGGCGCCGGCGGGTTAGTGGCGGCAGGCGCATCCGTTGGCGCAGGCGGATTGGTAGGCGCAGGTGCATCCGTTGGCGGGGGCGGGTTGGTTGGCGCAGGCGGATCGGTTGGAATAACTGGCGCGTCAGTTGGAGGGGGCGGTTCTTGTTGTTGAGGAGCTTCTGTGGCATCCGCGCCACCAGCGCCCGCTAAAAACTCTCCAGGCGTACATGCGGCTAAGATAAGCGAAACAGCCACAATAACGGAAAAAAATTTCATAAATCTGACAGTTCTTTTTTGTTTCATAAGAAGCCTCAATACGATCCTATAAAAGATTGTGATAGAAATCACCAAGCGTGCGTTTATTTATTTAGTCATGGTCTTAGTAGTAAAATAAATACAAAAAGGGTTGAGTTTTTGATTTTTAGTAAATACACAAATCAGAAACCCAATTTTGCAATCTTACCCTACTGTATATATAATAGAGGCAAGGCTATATTTTTTTTACAAATTAAATGATAAGGAAGTACAAATTTATGCTGAACTCGAAAATTTTATCACATCGCTTTCTCATTTTTAGCTTGATCTTCGTTTTTATTGTATCTGGTTGTCAGCCTAAAAGCGAGGCGACTGAACAGCCAACCGAAAGCGCCGCCACGCCTAGCGCCGTTCCGGCAACTGAAAGCTCCCCCGCTTCGACAAACGCTATCAGCAAAACTATTTTCTTAGACCCAGCTATCGCGCAGGATGAAGATTCGCTGAAACTCGCTCAATATCTCTACACCGGCTTGGTGACTTTAGACGCCAGCGGTCAGCCGCAACCCGGCATCGCCGAATCTTGGATTATTTCAGACGATGAGTTGGACTATATTTTCACGCTCCGCTCAGGCGCGACCTTCAGCGACGGGACTTTAATTACCCCGGACGTTGTCGTCAACAATTTCAACCGCTGGTTTGACCCGCAAAATAGTTTGCACGGAGATGCAGATTACAAAGCTTGGCAAACTACCTTCCTCGGCTTCCTCGGCGAAAAAGATGAAAACAACCGCACAAAATCAATCGTTGATGGGATTCAAAAAGTAGATTCGCATACTGTGTTATTGCACCTTAGCCGTAAAGAAGCCAACGTCCTAACTTGGCTGGCGAACCCGGCTTTTTCAATTTTAGATACCCAAGCCATCGCCGCCGGCGGCTACGGGAAGCCAGGCGCCGCCGTAATTTCAAGCGGACCGTACATCGTTTCCGCGTGGACGGAGACAGGCTTAACGCTCAGCCCCAACCCAAAATATTGGGGAACCATCCCCACCGGCGACTTAAACTTTAGCTGGAAGGAATAAATCAATTTAAGCGAAAACCGCTCAAGAAATTTTCTTGAGCGGTTTTTTTATTTCTTTTCCTGTAGCAATTCATACAAAGGGATTGGCGCGCTTTTCCCCTTCAATGAAATTTCGCCAAGCGGCGCGCATTCATATTTTTCTTCGATAGCGCGTTGAATGGTTTCAGAAATATATATTTTATTTTTATCGGCTTTGTTCATAATCCGCGCCGTGGTGTTGACGGTATCGCCCAGCACGTTATATTCGCGTCTGCCGCGCGGATCGCCAATTTCGGCGACGAACGCCGGACCCGTGTTAATGCCAATTTGACAATAGACATCCGGCTGAATTCCCCCGATCGTCGGCGGTTTAATCTTCATCACAATCTCGCGGATCGCCAACGCGGCAGAAGCCGCGCGCGCTTCGTCATTGGTGTGCGCATTCGGCACGCCGAAGAAAATAACAATATCCGAACCGGAAAGGTGATACGTCACCTTCTTCAACACTCCCCCGCGCGATTCCACCGCCGCGTTGATCAATGAAAACGCGCGCGAAAAATGCGAAGCAAGTTTTAACTCTTCGCCCGGCAAAGCTCGGTCTGCCGATTCGGGCAAGCCGATGAAATTAACAAACATAATCGTAGGGATCGGAAAATCCGGCGGTATCTTACGGTCTGCGGCGCTTTCGACCAGCAAAGAAAGAATCGGCGCAGGAATAAAACTCGCCATCGGCTCAATCGAATTTAAGAGGTCTGAAATTTCGCGCAAGACTTCCTGTTTATCTCTGGTTAGCAACACGCCGCTGGCTTGTCTGCGGCTAATTGGCGTAATTTCATAATCGCCCAATTCTTCTTTCAAATCATCCAAAACCAGCATGTAGTGCGCGCCCGCGTCTTTGCCTTCTTCAAAATTAAATCTTTGGGCTACCTGCGCGTAAGCGGCTGGCGATAAATTCACGCGCTCATTCCGCCCATTGCTTTCAGTTAATTTAGCTCTTTGCACGTCTCGTCCAAGAAGCACATGCTCCATGCGGCGCGGCGTGCCGATATCGGCAGTTAAAAATCTGCCGGAGTGAATCCCAATGCGCATTTTCAGGTTGACAACGCCGGAAGGCGTTTGAATTTCCGCAAAGTCTTTCATGGCTCTTTGCATTCTTAACGCGGCGCGCACAGCCTTGAAAGTATCGTCTTTCTTTTCAGTTTGATTCCAAACGATGAGGAGCGCGTCGCCGGTGAATTCGACAAGTTCGCCCCCGGACTTGCTGACGATTGCCAGCATCGTCGAGAAATATTTGTTTAGCTGAGAGAGTAGATCGCCGGCGCCAGCGCGCCCTTTGGCGGCGTTGGCTTCCATAAGTTTGGTAAAACCCGCCAGATCGGTGAACATCATTGTGCCGTATTGCCAAGCCGGCTCGACCACCCCAGGCTTGAGCGATTTAACTTCAATCTGCCGCGAGATGTAATCGTGCAATGTCCTTTGAAGCGTACGCAAATGCTTGTAAACATCCACCATAATATCCACAGAAGGATTTCCCCACATGGAAGCGTACATCTCCGCGGGGAGCAGATATCTCAAACGCGACTCAATCGTCGTTAGTGGAGATTCAGGAAGCATGGCGCGATTATACTTGAATCAAGATTGTTATTGAGAGATCCACAGCGGTTCGCCATCCAGCGCAGGCAAATTGGTTAGCCGTAAAAATTCGTTGGTGGCGATGTTGGCAAGGTAAATTTCCATATCGCCATTGACTTGCGCTTGAAAGGCGATGTGCGTGCCGTCTAAAGACCAAGTGGGCGTATCCAGCGGCGTGACTCCGGCGGAATATAGTTGGGCAAGAGAATTATCCGCAAGGTTGAAGATATCTATGCCGTGCGTGGCTTGTTGTTTGGCGCTGACCGCCAAACGCGAACCATCTGGCGACCAAACGGGGGCGCTATATTCTGAAGGCGCGGTTGTGAGGCATCTGCTATTCAGCCCGTCTCGACCAATGACGCAGACGTTGGATAAGCCGTCTGAATATGTTTTATAGGCGATCATGCTTCCGTTTGGCGACCAAGCTGGGGCGGAGTCCGGGGCGATGTTTGTCGTCAAAGTGGAGATGTTGCCGCTGGGCGTCAAGAGGAGAATATCTGCGTTGCCGAAGCGATTGCTGACAAATGCGATTTCATCCGAGACAGGCGACCAGACGGGGTTGCTATCGCCAGAGGGGTCGTTGGTCAAGCGCGTCAGGTTGGAGCCATCTACATTGACGACATAAATTTCAAAGTTGCCGTCGCGGAAGGATTCAAAAGCCAGGCGCCTGCCATCCGGCGACCAAGTGGGCGCTGAATCTTTTTCCGGCGCGTTGGTAATTTGCGTAACGTTGCGCGAGAGCAAATCAAGCACGTAAATATCCATGTTGTTATTAGCTGTGGCGACAAAGGCGATTTTTGTGCCGTCTGGCGAAATCCGCGGCGTGGTTTCAGGCGCAGAGGAATCCGTGAGGCGAATTTGCTCAAGCCCGTCGGGAGTGGTCAGGTATAAGTTTGTGATGCCGTCTCGATCTGAAGTGAAGAGGATATGCCCGGCGAGCGGAGGCACGGGCGTATCGGTTGGCGGAGCCACGACTACGGGTTCGGTAATTTGGATTTCAGGTAGCGGGGTTTCTGTGACGTTCACCCCTGCCGCGCCTTCGATTAAGCCGGAGGAGCTTCCGCATCCGCTGAGGGCGAGGGCGCCTAAAAGGAGAAGCGTAAAGGCGATTACTTTTTGTTTTTGATTGAAGTGGATGTGCATATTTTTATCTTATAGGGTTTTGATTAAATGGGTGTGATAATTTACACCCTTAGTCGCTACTATAATTTGAAAGGGGTTACTGATGGGGGAATTAAAGCTAACACTTTTGCAAGATGTCCCCCGACTAAATCTCAAGCGTTCTTTAGCCCTGACGATTGCGGAGATCGGTGGCTTTTTGTTTTAATTCTCTAAAATAAGCGGTCTCGGTAATTTCGCGCACTTGGTTCTCGCGTTTTTTGCCGTCAATTTCGATTTTCAGTTGGGCAATTTCCTGACGCAAAGACGCTTCTCGAATGTAGCCATCCAGCGCGGCGTTTGCCAAAAGCACCAGCGCATCGAGCGCGTCATCTTCCAAAAATGGGATCACTTCTCCCGTTTCGGGGTGTTTGGCGTTGATCAGTTGTAAAATGCCGATCACTTTTCCATCGCTATTTTTGAGCGGCGAGGTGAGGAATGACTTAGAACGGTATTTGGTGGTTTGGTCCACGGCTTTTGTGCCGGAGAAATCGAAGCCTTCTGCGGTGTAGGCATCCGCTATGGTGACTTGCTCGCCGGTGAGGGCGGAGTAGGAGGCGATGTTTGAGCGGTTGGCGCTGCCGTCAGCATGGTGTAATTTAATTGGCGAGAAACTGATCGGGGTTTGGCTGGTTCCGCCCATCTTCAAATTGAGCGAGGTGTTGCGGATGATCACGAATTTCAATTCGTCATCTTCGAGCAGATATAAAGTCCCCGCATCGGCGTTGGTGACGAATTGCGCTTCGACTACGAGCGTTTCAAGCAGGCGGTTGAAATCTTTTTCCGCGGAAAGCGCCACGCCCACCGGAATGATGCGGCGCAATAAAAGCAGTTGATTATCGCGCACGGAAACGCTCCGCGCCATACGATCAAGCATGATCGCCAATTGACCCATCTCGCCGTTGGCGCTCGACATACCGGCTAACATTTCGGGGTTATAGCGTCCGTTCTCAACCGCTTGAATGGCGAGCATAATCCGCACTAAGGTTTTTGTTCCGATTACGGTGGCTTCGGGCATAAATGATCCTTTTGGTTTTCAAAGTATATCACCAAGCCGCGCATGAAATCGAAAGGGCGTTTTGCGATATACTCGCGGCATGTCTCATTCGCGCATTGGCTTATTCGGCGGGACGTTTGACCCGCCGCATCTTGGGCATTTGATTCTCGCCAGCGAAGCCAGTTATCAATTTAATTTATCGAAACTACTTTGGGTTCTCACGCCTAATCCGCCGCATAAACAAAATCAAATCATCACCGCGCTGGAACATCGTTTGGCGATGGTTGAATTAGCCATTGCAGATAATCCTAAATTTCAACTCTCGCGCATAGAAATTGACCGGCCCGGTCCGCATTACACTGTGGATACGGTCAATCTCATCGCGCAACAAGAACCGCAAGCGGAGATCGTTCTGCTCATCGGCGGGGATTCGCTTCACGCTTTACCCACTTGGAAAGATAATCGGGAGTTAGTCGCTCAGGTTCATAAAATCGGAGTCATGCACCGCCCGGGCGATAAATTCAATCCGCAGAGTTTATTCGTCAAAATCCCCGAACTCAAAGAGAAACTCATTTTTATCGAAACTCTGCTCCACACGTTATCCTCGCACGAGATTCGCCGCCGCGCAAAAGAGTTACAACCTTATCAATATTATATTTTGCCGTCGGTCTATCGTTATATTGAAGAAAACTTTTTATATCAAAAATAATTATGCAAATCTTTCTCAATTCAATTTTCTCTTCTGTGGCGCTGGGGCATTTAATGGTGGATATTTTCAACTCCAGCCGTCCGGTTTTACTGACCTATCTCAATTTATCAGAAACCGAGATCGCCGTTTTCTCCTCGATTTATATTTGGGCTTCAGCGCTCACGCAACCTTTATTCGGATACATCTCCGACCGCACCGGTCCGCGCTGGATGGCGGCGGGCGGCGTATTATGGATGACGATTTTCTATTCCGCCGCGTTGCTCCTGCCGGGCAAAGCCGGTTTAATTTGTTTGATCGTTGCGGCGCTCGGTTCTTCCGCTTTTCATCCGGTTGGCGCGGTTCAAGCCACGCTCTGCGGACAGACCTCGCTCAAAGGTAAAGAGACGACAGCCGCTTCCCTATTCTTCATGTCTGGTCAGTTGGGACATTTCATCGGTCCCATTTTTACGGGATTAATTCTCGCCGCTTACCAAATCCCGGGCTTGCTCATCCTCCCAATCATTTCCATCCCCGTCGGCTTTTCGCTCCTTCATCGCCTGCGCGAGAATCATCCACATCCGGTCAATACGAATACAAAAAATCAAATGCAAGCCGGGCTGAGTTTTATCCTCATCTTGATGCTAGTCGCCGCTTTGCAATCTTGGGCGCAAGCTAACATGGTCAACTTAATTCCCAAGTACATCAAAGACCTCGGTCAAAGCGCCACCGTGTACGGAAGCATGGCGGGACTCTTCATGGGCGGCTCGGCGCTAGGGAATGTGATTGGCGGTCATTATGGGGATCGTTATCCCAAACGGGTTGTCGCTTCCAGCGCTTTATTTCTTTCAGCAATTCCAATTTATATCGCCAGTCAAATCGGCTGGTCTAACTGGTTGTATCTGCTCATTCCGCTGGCGGGCGCTTTAACTGGCGCAGTGAACAGCATTATGATCGTGCTGGCGCAACGCATCATCCCCGGCGGCATGGCGCTGGCTTCTGGATTAATTCTCGGTTTCATTTTTTCTTCCGGAGCGCTGGGTCTAATTTACACTGGTCGCCTAGCGGAAGTTCACGGATTTCCTTATGTATTAATCCTAACAACCGGCATGGTTTTGCTTGCCGCGCCGTTAGCTCTGGCATTAAAAGTTCCAACCGCGCAAGCATAAGCGCCGATCAAAACCGCATTTCACGCTCGCTTTTATGTATAGCTTTTTTTATTTTGAGCATTGCATAAATGATAGGTCGGCGTTTAATCCTTATTCTTAAACGGGGCAAATTTCCGCTAATTTCAGCGACTCTGCAAGATTACTTACCAAATCGTCTAGTTTTCATAAATGTAAAGCGAATCCGACGGATTTTAGTACTCTAGTCCTGTTCTTCTTCTTGGGCGCACAGTTCATAATGCGCCAACTCATTAAGTGAACGTACTTAATGAAAGGAGAACAAATGAAACGAACATTCCGCTGGCTCTTCAGCGCCGCGCTTTCAATCATCCTTGTCATTGAAAGCTACGGCGCCGTTAGCGCCTCTAATCATTTTGCCGCCCCAAAAACCTATTATGTCTCTTTGAACGGCAACGATTCCAACCCGGGCACAGCCGCCGCGCCCTTTAAAACTTTTACTAAAGCCGCCGCCGCGCTCGCCCCAGGCGATGAATTGCAAATCTTTGGCGGGACGTACACGCAACCATTAACCGTTTCTAAAAGCGGAACGGCTTCCGCCTACATTACGATCAAACCTGTCCCCGGCGAAAAAGTAATTCTGGATGCAGGCTTAACCAGCGTGCGCGCCATGATGTTAACCGGCAGTTACCTCAATGTTGAAGGCTTGGAAATTCAGCGCGCCAAAGATTTCTGCGTGGATATTCAAGGCAATTACATCACCGTGCGCAACCTAAACGTCCATCACTGCAACGCTACCGGCTTGCGCGTGAAAGGCAAAAACGTGATCGTTGAAAGTTCCAGCTTTCATGACAACATCACCGAAAACCTCAACGGCGCAAAAGGCAGTTGGGGCATCGCCGCGCGCGTCACCTTAGGCGCGGAGAATGTCACCTTCCGCAACAATCAGGTCTATAACAACTGGGGCGAAGGCTTGGGCGCAGGTCAAGCCAAATTTATCAATTTCTACAACAACGTTATTCACGATAACTATTCAGTTAATCTCTACATAGATAACGCTTCAGACATCAACATTGAAAACAACTTCGTGTACAACACAGACGCGCGATTCTTCCGCGATGGCAAACCCGCCAACTGTATTTCATTGGGCGAAGAAACCTATTCCGGCTGGGGCGCGCAATTGGCGCGCATTCGCATTGTTAATAACATCGCTTTCTTTTGTAAGCGCGGAATCGGCTACACCTATTCTGAAGTCAGCGGCGGCGGCATGGATACCGTCACGATTGCCAATAACACCGTTTGGGGCACAACTGATATGGGCATCGTCGTCATCAACGCGCCCGCCAAGACGCGCAACTCCATCATCGCCAATAACATTGTGCAACAACCCAGCAATCGCTTAGCCGATATTCAAGTGACTTCAGGCATCACTTTCAAAAATAATTTTTGGGTCAACGCTTCCAGTGCGCCCAAAAACGCCGCCGGCACAGGCGATCAATTTGGCGACGTAAAACTCGCCTCAACGCCCGGAGCCTCAGCATCATCCTATCGCTTGAGCGCTTCTTCCCCAGCGATCAATGCCGCCGCCGCGCTCAACATCCTCACCGACTTTGAAGGCAAAACGCGCGGTCCGCGTTTTGACATCGGCGCAATTCAATATTCTGGAAACGTCAACACGCCAGCCAGCCCCACGCCAACCAACTCAGCTACGTCAACGCCAACTTCGCTACCTACCAACACGCCTGTTCCAACCTCCCTCAATACGGCAACACCAACAGCGGCACAGCCTACGAACACCGCAACCTCAACTGCAGTAGCTTCGCCCACAAATACAAGCGTAGCCACTTCCACAACCGTCTTTACGCCCAGCGCAACCAACGCGCAAGTCACAAACACAGAACCGGCTACGCAAACTCCAATTCAACCAACTGCCACGCTTCCCACACCCTCCAACGATTCTGTACCTGTTTTACCCAGCGGACAACACAGCCTCGACGTTCAAGTGAAAACCCGCAATGACGACGCTGAAGAAACTGCAAGCGGCAAAGTTTATCTAAACAGTTCAGACCTTGAACTCATCTACGATACTAAAACGCAAATTGTCGGCATTCGCTTCACCGGAGTCAACCTGCCCCAAAATGCGGAGATCGTCAGCGCGTATCTCCAATTCATGGCGGACGAATCCTCCACCGAACCACTGACCCTGCAGATTCAAGGCGAAGCCAGCGCCAATCCAGCCGCCTTTATTTACAAAAATAGAAACCTTTCTTCGCGCCCGCGAACCACAGCGCTTGTCGCTTGGTCTCCAGCCGCTTGGAACAAAGGCGAGCGCGGCGTAAATCAAGCCACGCCAAATTTAGCGCCCATCATTCAAGAACTGGTCAATCTCCCCAATTGGACTTCCGGAAATGCGCTGGTCATCTTCATCAGCGGCACAACCGGCAAACGCATAGCGGAAGCGTTTGAAGGCGGAGCGGCGCGCGCGCCAAATCTGCATGTTGAATATAACGAAGCCAGCGCTTTGCTCTCCATGCCGACTGAAACCGCCAGCGCCGCCCCCACCGCAACCTTGCCGGCGACAACAACCCAAACATTAACTTCCACTGAAACCGCTTCGCCGATTCCAGCTACGCCAACTGCGACATTCACCAACACGCCGGAACCTACTGCAACCAGTTCCCCCACTGAAACAGCTACGCCAACTGCGACCTTTACCAACACGCCGGAACCCACCGCAACCAATTCCCCCACGCCCACAGCTACGCCCGCCTCCCCAACGGATATTCTTCTATCCAACACAACGGTAGACGAAAACCAAGCGGCAAACCTCAACGTCGCCTCATTATCCGCAACCGACCCAGATTCAACAGACGGCTTCACCTACGCTTTGATAGATACGCCAACCTGTTCAGGCGTAAACAACGCCGCGTTTGAAATTAGCGCCAGCGACTTAAAAGCGACAACTTCTTTTGACTATGAAATGCAAAGCGCCTACACGCTGTGCATTCGCGTCACCGACGCGCAAGCGCTGAATTTTGATAAAGCCGTCACAATCAATATCAACAACGTCAACGAAGCGCCCGCCATGACCCTCAACAACGGCGAACAAGTTAATCTCAACCTAGACGAGAACGCGCTAGATATCGCCCAACTCACCGCCGCCGATCCAGATGCAAATACAATTTTCGTTTACTCAATCGTTGGCGGCGCAGATGCGGAGCGTTTCTCCATTGATAGCGCCAGCGGCAAATTAACCTTCAACGCCGCGCCGGATTTTGAAACGCCCACAGACGCGGACATGAATAATGTCTATGAAGCGCTCGCGCAAGTCAGCGATGGGGCGCTAAACGCCACGCAAGCCATTTCAGTTACGATCGCGCCGGTTAACGATAACGCCCCCACCATCACGCCCGTCATAGACAAAATAACCGGCAAGGAAATCACCGAACGAAACGTAGATGAAAATTCAACCAAAATAACTTCAGTCAGCGCGCAAGATTTGGATTTGCCCGCCGAGACGTTGACCTTTTCAATCAGCGGCGGAGCGGATGCCGCGAAATTCTCCATAGACGAAAAGAGCGGCGAACTCGCTTTCAAATCCGCGCCGGATTTTGAAACGCCCAAAGACGCAGACGCAAATAATATCTATGAAGTCAGCGTTCAAGTTTCAGATGGGACGCAAAACGCCGCGAAAGATATTACCGTAAAGGTTCTGCCGCTCAACGATAACGCCCCAAGTTTCATTTCAAACACCGTAGATTTCACGCTAAGCCTCGCGGAGGATACGCTTAAAGTAATCGAGCTAAAAGCGCTGGATGCAGATTTGCCCAACGACTCGCTGACCTTTGCAATTAGCGGCGGGGCGGACGCCTCTTTATTCAAGCTGGAAGCTGATTTAAAAACCCTGAGCTTTATCTCCGCCCCAGATTTTGAAAACCCAAAAGACGCCGACAAAAACAATGTTTATGAAGTGAAAATTCGCGTCACTGACACAAGCGGAAAAACCGCCTTCCAAACCTTACTGATCACAATCAGTAACGTCAATGAATAGCTCCATATAAACGTACCGTCCCGAAGGTTGGCGTTGATCTTTTGATTTACGCAAAACCTTCGGGACGGTATTTTCGCCAATCTCTATTTTTAGTTTAAGCGTTTAAGCGATATGTATGATATTGATTCTGACACGGGTTGCCCCAAGCGATGTGCATCTCGCGCGCCGTCAGATCAATCACTAAAGCGTTAATCGTCTTCTCGCGGTCCAGCGGATGAGCCTCGCGCGCGTTATGATTACAAATCGAATTAGGGAAGTTAACATGATCTTTCTGAATCGCTTGCAAACTTTCCAAAGTGTGCATTTCCTTTTGACGCAGTAAGCGCGCGGCGCGGAAATAACGCACGCGCGAAGAAAGCAATTCATAGGAATTTTTCTCGACCAATTTCATTTGCGGGTCAAGATAGTGATTGGTGTGAGCGAGCGCGCCATCCGTAGTGGATAAAACTTCAAATTTGCGCGCTGAAGCTTCCACTGAATACATCTCGCCGCTTTCATGGACCAATACATGGTTATACCCCGCCTCGCGATGATCAATCAAAATTCTGCCCATCGCGCCGGAAATGCGGCGGGCGGCTAACACAGCCCGAGAGACGACCAGACGCGGAATTCCGATCCGCGCATCTATTGGATATACGGAGTTGATCAATTGGGCAATGCCGTAGGCATTAAATCCCACGTTGCTTAACAGCCCGCCATACGTCATCGCTAGAAACGGCGGTTCATTATCCGGCTTGGCGGAAATGACCATTACGCCCTCTTCATCATCGGGAGTCCAATCTTCGTTGTGCGCGGCGTACACGTGACCATTTTCCGAACGCTCCTGACTCACCGCAAAGCTGGTACAGCGCGTCAGATGGAGCGCATCCATCGTCACTGCCTCCATCACATTCAGCGTCACGAGATCGTCAAAGGGCAGGTTGGCTCCCTGAGCTATGCCGCGCAATTCATCCACATATTGCGGATATTTTTCTTCGGCAAACGGCAAATATTTTCGCGCTTGCAATTTTGCCTGCTCCCAATTGAGTTGAAGTTTATCTACGGTTGAAGTGATCAGTTCGCGCGCGCTGTCCACGCTTTTGCGAATCGGTTCGCGCGCCGCTTCGCCGATTTGCCGCCCCATTTCAAAAGTTGAGCCGGAAACTTCAATCAACAGCGGCGGGGTTGTGTGAATTGGCGCTTGGTTAAGTTGGTTTTGCATAAGACCTCCAAAAATTAAAAACGCCCCGAAGATGATTCGGGGCGCAGGAGGAATTATACCGCAGTCAATCTGTTAGCCAGCCGGAGTTCCTTGAACGACAGTTGGGGCAGAGCCTGAGTGCGCGCCAAAGCGCGTCATCATTACGGAACCGATGCCCACGAGCGCGAGGGCAAATTTGAAAACCCAGCCGATGCAGGGAATTAAACCCGCAAAGCCAACCACCAAAACCAACAGAAAAGTTCCAAAGGCAGTGGAGAAAATCGGTTGCCAGCTTTGATTGATCGCCTGAACAAAGCGCCGCCCAACTTCCTGACCAATCGCAACAACGCCTAAAACCCAAGCGCAGAAAATAACGAAGATTGGCAGGATCGTCCAAAATAGCAGAGTTGAAATGAAAATGGCAAGCAAGCCAACGCTTGCGGCGACGAACGGTTGCGCCAGCGCATAATCGCCTACGCGCTTAATTGGCGCGTCTAAAAAGAGCGTTAGCAGTAGCGCGACGATCGCCATGCCCAAAGCTTTGAGCATTACGCTAAAGATTTCGCCAAACGGATTAACGATAACATCCACTCGCGGTTCAGAAAGTTGCTCAATATCCGGCGGAGCGTTATTGACAATCTGACCGTCCACTTCAGCTTTGGGATCCTGATCCACCCGCCCGCCCATTGTAGTTATATTGCCCTTGACGATGGCAGTTTCAGATAAGTTGGCGTTACTGCCAATTAATGCAATATCTCCAACAATTTTATGCGTCAGGCTTAATGTTCCGCCAATGACGGCGATCTCGCCGTTTACAGAACCGGCAATATTCAAATTGCCGCCGATCAACACAATATCGCCATTCACTTGAGCGTCTTTTTCAATCGTAATGTTGCCGCCAATTAATACGATACTTCCATTCAGCGTTTGCGCGCTGGATAAAGTGTAGTTCTGCCCAAAGAGGAAAATATCTCCAGCATTCGGAGTTTGCGCGCGCGCCACATTCAAAGGCGCGAATAAAAACGCCGATAAAATTATCAAGCCAACAATTTGTTTCCTAAACATTACGAAGCGACTCCTTGCGGCAGGCGGGCGAAACGCCAAATTGAAACTGAGCTTAACAAGCCAAATCCGGCTACGGCGGAGACGATCATCATCCAGAGATATGGCGGAAGCAGGTTGGGAAGCACGCGGGCAAAGACCAGCAAAGTCTCGCTCACCGCGCGAGCGGAATTTGTTAAATAGAGGAAATACCCAGAGAGCGTCGCCAGCCATTCAGTTGGCGCGGCGGTGAATGCGCGCAAATATGGCGCTGTCAGCCAAACGAGCAAGGCGGCGCTACACAAAATCAAAGCTAGCGCTCCTAAAATTTTACGGCGCCGATCAGCCGCTTTCTGGAGCGCCAATCTTTGTTGAAAGCGCGAAGCGAACCCAGCCGACGGGCGAATGACGCGCGCTGAGCGCAAAGCCAAGCCCGTTGCGGACAGCGCCGTACAATCCACGCACGTGCGCAAATGCAAATCCAATTCGCGTTTTTCGCTGGGGGTTAGATATTTATCAGTCAGCAACCACTCTTCAAAAGGCTGGTGATTCATAGGGTCTCCTTTCAGATTCGGCACGTTTCTCTTGTTCTTGCCATAAACCTGCCAATTCCTTGCGAGCTCGATGCAAGCGGCTTTTCACCGCGCTCACCGTCAAACTTAAAGATTCGGCAATTTCAACTTCGGAATAATCGTACCAATAACGCATAATGATAGCGGCGCGATCGGTATCGTCTAAATCTTTGAGCAAGCTGTGAACTCGGTCGCGCGTTTGCCCTTGAATAGATTCAGCTTCCGGGTCGGGCGAATCTGGATCGGGCAATTCAAAGGTATTCCCCTCTTCATCTTCCATATCCATTGAGAACATGGAAAATTTTCGGCGGCGCAGGCGGTCAATACAATAATGCGCCGCGATAGAGAGCAACCAAGTGGCAAAAGCTCTGGCGCGGTCGTACCGATGCAAGTTCTGATAAGCGCGCAAGAACGTCTCTTGCGCGGCATCCTCCGCCAATTCCGGCTCGCCCAACATGCGGTAACAAAGGTTAAATACAGGGGTCTGATAGGTCTCAACCAAGCGCGTAAACGCTTCTTCGCTACCTTGTTGCGCCTGTAAAACCCAAGTTTGTTCCTCGTTCACATTGCTCCTTGAAAAGCTTTCTACCTCAGTTTACGCAAAAAAGCGGAATGAGTTGCAAAATATACGCCGCATTACGGGGCTTTCGGCAGTTGCGATTCTTCGATTAACTCTTTGGGAGTAGCCGCCCCGCAACTGGGACAAACGTATTTTTGCTCAATAGGAACATACGAACGAGAACAAAATGGGCAAGTAATCGGCATCGGCTCTTTCGGGACTTCTTTGACCACTTCTTTCGTGACCTCGCGAGTCTCCACGCGCGTCCTGCCGCCTGAATTGATAAAAATCGGATTGCTGGAATAGTAACCGCCCAAAGAGGATGATCCCGATGAACCGGATGAGCCTTTTTTGGATAAGCCTGCGCCGCCGACCGCCCCCGCAAAGGCGTCGCCAACTGAGGCTTTTGCCGAACCTGACGATTTTGAAAAAGACGAGGATGATTTTGACGAACTTGAGCGGCTGGAAGAACTTGAGCCGCCGCCTTTCATATTCCCTAACACGACGATCAGCACGGCCACAATCACCACCGAAGCCAATGTGACGAAAACGATAATCGCGGTTAAACGCAAAGCGCGCGGCAGGTTATACAGTTCATATCCATAGCTGAATAAAAAAACGCCGCCCACATATACCGGCGAGAGAATCAACATCAAGGTAATGCCAAGGTCTTGACTAAGATTCTCTTCCACAAAAGCCTGATAGCCGATGAACACAATCACAGCCAAGGCGGCTAAGGCAAGGATGCCGCCGGGGATTAAGAGGTGCAAAGGCTTGCCGGGCTTTTCGTCGTCGCGGTCATATTCATAAACTTCATTGGTTTTGGCGCGTACCTGCCGCGCGCGATATTCAGATTGAGTCATAGCTACTCCTTTACTGGCTAATATCTCGTGAAAGCGTTTCCATTTGCGCCAAAATTGCGGCGACTTGTCCGCTAAAGACATTGACGCGATACATATGATCAAATCCATCGCCCAGCATTATTTTAACTTTACGCCAAGAAGCGAGTTGAGGTTGCAATTCGCCTTCAGGCAATAGGTCAAGCACTTGCTTCCATTGTGGATGAGTCTGTTCGTAATCGCCGAGCAGGCCCAAAGTCGAGGCGCGAAGCGGGAAGAGATGGGTCGCCTCCACCATGCGGGCATCCCGTTCATCATCCAACATCCAGCGAACAAAGAGCCACGAAGCCAATTGTTTTTCAGGGGTTGAATTGAAAATCACATAAGACGAGCCATAGACGACGAGCGCATCTTCATCGGCGCCGGGGAACGGAATTACCTGCCATTCGTCGCGGCTGTCTTGTGCGGCGAAACCGCGCGCCACAGTCGGCAGGTCTTGCAAACTGGCGGTGATGAATAATGCGCGGCGCGTGGTGAATGCGGTTATCGCGTCTATCTCCGCAGATTGCCAAGCGCAGTTTGCTTCCGAGAGTTTACGCAAAAATGTGAACGCCGCAATATTGTTGGGCGTGAGGAAGCGATAACCGCCGCTCTCTAAAACGCCGCCTTCAAAAGCGAGGAGCCAAGCGTAAGCCGTCATTGGCTGGGTATCCACATACCAGCCGCCCATGAAATCATCCTGCGGAGATTCGTTCTTCGTCAGCGCTTCGTGTGCGCGGCAAGTTTGTTGCTGAAAATCTTCGGGCGCATCGGGCGCGGCGCCAAACCCAAGCTCGCCGCCCCAAGTTTTATTCCATAATAAAAAGCGCGCCGTGCGTTGCGCCGGCATCGCTACCCGCGTTTCGCCAAGCTGATCTTGATTCCAAAACACAAACGGAATGTCGTCCACGTCTTCAATGCCATAAATCGGATCAAAGACATACGGCTCTAAATCCGTCACCAGCCGATTTTCATTCCACTCCAACGCATGTTCAGGCAGGGCGATCGCCAAATCCGGTCTTTGGATGGCGGCGAGGGTTTCATCGTATAAATTTGTAAAGTTGACCTGACTCTCGGCGGAGGCTGTAATGCCCCATTTGTTCTTTTGATTAAATTCCTTAACCAGCGTTTTGAACAAATCGGCTTCTACGCCGTACCACGGCATCCAGATTTTGATTTCCACGCCTTTCAGCGCCGCTTCCCGGACTTGGATTGTGCTCACCGCTTGGGCAGTGGGTTCTGGCTGAGGCGTTTTTGTCGCTTGCAAAGCAGGCGCGGATTCAGGGGTGAGCGTCGCCTCAGGAGAAGCGCACGCGCTTAAAACTAAAGCAGTGAGAAAAGCTAGTGAAATTATTTTTTTGATCATGGCGTTAATAAGGTCATTGGGACGGGCATAAAAACTAAAACGAAGATGATAAGCATAAATACAGCGAGCAGGCGGCGGGGCGGATCGAGCGCAGTAATTTGATCCAACGGCTGAGCTTGCACGCGCCCCAGCCAAAATAATAAAGCCGCCCACAGCCACCATCCGCTCCAGAAAAAACCGAGCAGAAATAAAACGCCGACTAAATACGGAAACGCTTTTTGCGCTTTCTCGCCAAACAAACCATAAAGGACATGCCCGCCGTCTAAAGTTCCGGCGGGGATTAAGTTCAAGCCGGTGACGAGCAAACCGCCCCACCCGGCAAATGCGACCGGATGAATAAAAACGTCAACCCCGCCAAAGGGAACGGGCTTACCGGTGAAAAAATATTGCAACCAATATAAAATTCCTTGCGGCTCAAGCGGAGCGGGAAGCCATTGCTTAAACACAATGAATTTCGCCAACAAATAGAGTAGCGAGTTGCCTTCAATGTAACCGCTCGGGTTTGGTTCAATCGTTCCAAGCGTGGAGAGCGATAAGCCGTAAAGCAGAACGGGGATGGCGACGATCAGCCCGGCTAACGGGCCCGCAATACCTATATCAAAAAGTATGCGCTTATTTTTAGGAACGCCGCGCATCAAGATTGCGGCTCCCATTGTGCCTAACGGGCTAAATGGAAAAGGTAAAAAATACGGAAGCGTAGCCGGAGTTTTATGATAGCGGCTCATCCAATAATGCCCAAATTCATGCGCGAGCAAAATGCCCAATAAACTCAGCGCAAAGGGCCAGCCGGTGAAGATCGCCTTGATCAACGCTAACATTTGACCGGTTGCAGATGGCGGCAGAGGTTCGCTGGGTTGTGCGCCGGCTAACATCACGCTGAAAACTGTCAGCGCAAATAAAATAATATTTACGGAAGGGTTGTCCGGTTTCAGGTCTGGCTGTTTGGGCGCGATATAAATGACCTGCCGGCCCGCCTCCATACGGAATAAAGGCAGTAAGCCATGCGGCGCTAGCGCTTCCGCCAATTGATCGTAAACCGAGGCAGAATCCGCGCCGCTTAATTGACCGCGATAACGGAACAAATTTCCTTTCAATGGATCCAACGCAGTAATATCTTCAATTTGAAAAATTCGCCCCACCAGATTGTTTATAACTTCAACTTCGGGAATTGACATAACGCTCCTAAAAAAATCACGTTCAAAATCAAGCGGGAGTGGATGGGAGTCGAACCCACCGCGACCCGCAACGCGAACCGCCACAGGTTTTGAAGACCAGGAAATCCACCGGGACCTAACCACTCCCGTTCGCAAGCATAACCGAGTGAATGAAGTTTCGCAAGTTTATTAACGGTTAGTTTCACCATCCGCTAATATAATTTGCAAGAAATAGAAAAGGGGGCTATAATGCCCTTCGCTCAATCGGGGCGTGGCGCAGTCCGGCTAGCGCGCTTGCATGGGGTGCAAGAGGTCGGAGGTTCAAATCCTCTCGCCCCGACAAAATTTGTAAAAGTAAGAAGTTCGTAAGCAGAGCCGTCCTGCCGAGGACGGCTTTATTTTATCCGTAAGCTCTTGCTAAAGTAACATGTTACCCGCCCCAGAAACTCTTCCTCCGCAAAACGTCAATCGGCACGCCATCATCAGCCTGATTTCAGGAATTATCACCCTGATTATTTTTTGCGGCGGCATCCTCATCCCAATTCCGTTCACGAGTTTTATCTGCGTCCCAATCAGTTCCATCATTGGCTTAATTGCTCTAATTTACGGAGTTATCTCGCTAAACCGCATCAAAGAACAACGTCAGCGCGGACATCCGCTGGCCTGGGCGGGGATCGCTATAGGCGGCTTCGTTTTATTCTGCATGGTTTGCTCAGTCGTCGCGCTCATTTTTCTGTTTCATATAAACGCCATTCACAGCTTCCCAACGCCGCCGTTCATCCAGCAGTTTGAAATATAAAATCTGCCTTTATGCTACAATAGCCGTATCGGAGTTAATCCCATGTCAGATATGATTCAAGTGCAAATTGACAGCATCCGCGTTCACCTGATGGCGCCGCATCGCGTCGTAGTTCTCAAAGAAGTCAATTCGGAGCGCTATCTCACAATTTGGGTGGGCTCGTACGAATCTGAAGCGATCACCGTCGCCCTGCAAGAAGTCGAGATGATTCGCCCATTGACTCACGACTTAATCAAAAATATCTTCACCGCTTTCAATGCGCGGATCGTGCGCGTGGAGATCAGCCGCCTCCAAGACGACATTTTCTACGGCAACATTATAATTACCGCAAACGGCGTAGAAACCAGCATTGATTCGCGCCCATCCGACGCAATCGCCCTCGCCGTGCGCGCGCATGTCCCGATCATGGTCAGCCAAAAAGTGATGGAATCCGCCGGACAAATTCCGGATCAAGATTTGCCAGAAACGCCCGCTCCGCTCGCGCCCACGCAAAAAGAACCGCCGCCGCTAACCGAAGAAGGCAACGATAGATTATCCGTCTTCAAAAATTTTATTGATAAGCTGGATATTGACGACGCCGACAAAAAAGATAAACCCGATTCACCCGCAACCTAAAGCGGATACACCTCAATGGCAGATTACTCCCCCGAACAAGAATCAGCCCCCGCCGCCCCGACCATTCCTCACAGCCGAGAAGCAGAAGAAGCAGTCGTAGGGGCGGTGCTGATTAACCCCGAAGTTTATTACGACGTTTCCCAATTTTTGGCGGCGGATGATTTTTACATTCATCGCCACAAATGGATTTGGGAAGCCTATACCCGCTTGCATGAGCAACGCATCCCGACCGATTTGCTAACGCTTTCAGAAGAGCTAGACCGCATGGGTCAATTAGCAGAAATCGGCGGCTCGGCATACCTCACCTCTTTAATTAATCAAGTGCCGTCTTCGCTTAACGCTGAATCTTATGGGCGCATTGTGGAGGGTCATGCCATTCGCCGTAAGATGATCAATGCCGCAAACAAAATCGCGTCGTTGGCATATAGCGAAGAGAACGTCATTGACACAGTGATGGACGAAGCCGAGAAAGCCGTGTTCAACGTCAGCGAGCGGCGCCTCAAGCATGACCTGCAACCGATCTCGGCGGTATTGAGCGATTACTACGACCGCATTGACGAACTTGCCAAACGCCCCGAAGATATTATGGGCGTGCCAACCGGCTTCATTGACTTGGACCGCATGTTGAACGGCTTGAATAAATCGGACTTGATGATTATTGCCGGGCGTCCGGGTCAGGGTAAAACGGGCTTCTTGCTTTCGATTGCCAAGAATGCGGCGCTCACCCACAAAAAGAAAGTTGCCATCTTCTCGTTAGAAATGTCCAACGATCAGGTGGTGCAACGTTTGATCTCGCAAGAAACCGGCATTGACTCGCAGCGCCTACGAAGCGGCAAATTAACTGAACAAGAATGGCCCCTCTTTACGCATTCAATTGAAGTATTTTCAGACACAAAATTATTTCTGGACGACACGCCAGCCATTACGCCGATGCAATTGCGGACGAAATGCCGCCGTTTGCACATGGAGCATGGACTCGACCTAATTGTCGTGGATTATTTGCAATTGATGGGCGGCGATACGCGCAACGATAACCGCGTGCAGGAAGTTTCTTATATTTCCCGCAATCTCAAAATTCTGGCGCGTGAATTGAATGTGCCTGTCCTAACTGCCGCGCAACTCAGCCGCGCAGTGGAACAAAGAACCGATAAACGCCCGGTACTTTCGGATTTGAGGGAATCGGGTTGTTTAGCAGGCGATACCTTAATTAAATTAACAAATGGGCAACAAATTCCAATCCGAGATTTGGAAGGAAAATCCAGTTTTAATATTTGGGCTTTGAATCAAGAAACGCTGAAATTAGAAGCTATGCCTGTCAGCAAAGCCTTTTGTACAGGCGTGAAGTCAGTTTATAGAATAAAAACTCGCTTAGGCAGAGAAATTCGCGCAACGGGTAATCATCAATTCTTAACTATTCACGGTTGGAAGAGATTAGATGAACTATCAGAGAATGATTATTTGGCTCTGCCAAGAATTATTCCGACAAAACAAACTCAGCAAACTATGTCGGATGCTGAATTAGCATTGCTTGGTCACTTAATTGGCGATGGTTGCACTTTACCTCGCCATGCCATTCAATATACAACTCGCGAGAAAGATTTAGCAGATACAGTAGCCGACCTGGCTGTTAAAGTTTTTGGCGATGAGGTTGCTCCACGAATTTCACCCGAAAGACAATGGTATCAAGTTTATTTAAGTTCAACACGACAGCATACGCATCATGTTCGTAGCGCTGTAACTGAATGGCTTGAAGAATTAAAAGCCTTTGGATTACGCTCTTATGAAAAAAGAATCCCGGCCCAGGTATTTGAACAGCCAGAATCGGCTATTGGATTATTCTTGCGTCATTTATGGTCAACAGATGGGAGTATTCAACTTGTAAAAGGGAAGAAACTCCACCCCATTGCTTATTATGCTTCCAGCAGTGAGGTTCTTGCCCGCGACGTGCAAACTTTGCTCTTACACTTAGGCATTAATGCTATTTTGAAACGCGTTCCTCAAAATGGAAAAGGGCGAGACCAATTTAACGTCACCATTACAGGTAAACTTGATTTAGATTTATTCATTCAAAAAGTGGGCGCAGTTGGTGAATACAAAAAAGTAAGATTAGGCGAAATACAGAAACATTTATCAGGCTTAGAAGCAAATACAAATCGAGACGTAATTCCAAATTCAATCTGGCGAATGCACGTTGTGCCTGCCATGCAAGAAATAGGAATGACTGCCCGCCAAATGCAAGCCGCAATTGAAACCCAATATTGTGGCACAGGTTTATATAAACAAAATATCAGCCGAGAGCGCGGAATAAGAATTGCAAAGGTTGTTCAATCTCAATCGCTGATGAGCCTGGCAAATAGCGATATTTATTGGGATAGCATTCTTTCTATTGAACCTGATGGCGAAGAAAAAGTCTATGACTTAACTGTGCCTTTACACCATAATTTTGTTGCCAATAACATCATTGTTCATAATAGCCTTGAACAGGACGCCGATATTGTGATGTTCATCTACCGGCCTGACCAATATGAAAAAGACAGCGATAAGCACAATGTAGCGGAAATCATCGTCGCCAAACATAGAAATGGTCCAGTGGGAAGCGTGGAGTTGATCTTCCGCGGCGCGTTGACCAAGTTTGAAAATGCGGCAACGAAGGTCTTCAGACCGAATGAGTGATGCGTTGCAGGTTGAAGGTTGCAAGTTGAAGGTCGTAAATTCAAAATCATAAATGAATAAATTCAATGGTTTTACTTCTTCTGAAACATTCACGCAAGTTCCCGATGCTTTCTTCCGATTGCTGAAAGAGATTACAGACGCTGAAGAAATAAAAGTCGCATTGTATGCGCTTTGGCAAATTGAACGCATGGAAGGGAATTTTCGGGCGTTGGCTGAAAATAATTTTGAGGCAGAGGCGCTGGGGTTGAACGTTAAGGAGATTCGGCGCGGGCTGAAGAAATGCGTGGAGCGCGGCATCCTGCTGAGAGCGGAGAAAGACGCGCAGGTCCTTTATTTCCTCAACTCTCCAAGAGGCAGGCTGGCGGCTGATGCGTATCTCAAAGTTCAAGCGCCGCAATTCGCAAGCGCCGTGACGCTCGAAAAGTCAAATATCTTTAAGCTCTATGAAGAAAATATCGGCGCGTTGACTCCGTTGATTGCGGATACGCTCAAAGACGCCGAACAAATTTATGCAAGCGAGTGGATCGCCGACGCGATTGGTTTGGCGGTTAAAAATAATAAAAGAAATTGGAAATACATTGAAGCGATTTTGAAACGCTGGAAGGAAGATGGACGTGGCGAAAAGCAAGATAGACGAAACGATAAAAAAGATAGCCAGCCGAGCCTCAACCGAAAAATTGAGCAACTCCGAAAACGCTCCGGCGCATGATTTGCCCGGCGACCCGAATTGCCCGCATTGCCACGGCGTGGGTTATTTACGTTCGGATGTGCCGCTGGGTCATGCAGATTTTGGCAAGTTGGAAGCGTGCGTGTGCCGCCATTCTAAAGTGACGAATGCGGTGCGCGAACGTTTGTTTGCGATGAGCCGCTTGGATGAATTGAAAGACCTCACTTTTGAAACTTTCAAGCCGCATGGGCGCAAAGGATTGGGCGAAATGCAAGCGCGCTCGATCGAGATGGCATATAACCATGCGCAACAATATGCAAAAAATTTGAACGGCTGGTTATTTTTACAAGGCGGTTACGGTTGCGGTAAAACGCATCTTGCGGCGGCGATTGCAAATTTTGTAGTTGAGATGGGCGTGCCGACTTTATTCTTAACCGTGCCCGATTTATTGGACGCTTTGCGTTTTGCTTACGGCGCCGAAGACACGACCTTTGAAGAACGCTTTGAACAGATTCGCAACGCCAAGCTTTTGGTATTGGATGATTTTGGCACGCAAAATGCGACAGGTTGGGCGCAAGAAAAACTATTTCAAATTATCAACTATCGTTATGTAAATAAACTTTCGACCGTAGTGACGACGAATTTAGCTTTAGATGAAATTGAAGCGCGGATTCGCTCGCGGCTTTCGGACCCAGAACTGGCCAGCCCCGTGAAGATGTCTGCCCCGGATTATCGCCGCCCAATGGAAGACACCAGCCATCCTGAATTATCTTCTTTAGACTTATTACTCAATAAAACTTTCGGAACGTTTGAAGAACGAGCCGCCGAGAAATTAACGCCTGAAGAACAAAAATCTTTGCAACGCGCTTTGAAAATCGCGCATACGTTTTCTGAAAAGCCAAAGGGTTGGCTGGTATTTGAAGGGACGTACGGAAGCGGCAAAACGCACCTCGCCGCGGCAATTGCAAATTATCGTTCGGGCTTGGGCGACCCCCCGCTGTTTGTGATGGTGCCAGATTTGTTAGATCATCTCCGCGCCGCGTTTAGCCCGAATTCCGGCACGAGCTACGATCGCCGTTTTGACGAAGTTCGCACCGCCAATTTATTGGTCTTGGACGATCTAGGCGCGCAATCGGCTACGCCGTGGGCAAGAGAAAAACTTCATCAACTCTTGAACTATCGCTACAACGCGGAGCTACCAACCGTGATCACTGTCGCCAAAGAGAATATGGATCAGGGTCAAATTGACGAACGGATCATTACCCGCATGATGGACGAACGGATTTGCGAATACGTTGAACTCAAAGCGCCCGCGTATCAAGGGAAAGGCAAGCGGAAGGCTGGCAGAAAGTAAACGGCAAAAGACTCTCATACGAGAGTCTTTTTTATTCCTTGACAAATCCGCGAACGCGGCTATACTAAGTGTAAAATGAACACTAAGTACAAAGACTACGCACAACCCGCCGTCGCCGTGGACCTCGCCATCTTTACGGTGGACAACAACATCTTGAAAGCCATGCTCATTCAAAGAGCGGAAGAGCCCTTTCGCCGACAATGGGCATTGCCTGGCGGCTTTCTCCTCCGCAACGAATCATTGGATAGCGCCGCGCAAAGAATCTTAAATCAAAAAACAAACGTCAAAGATATGTATTTGGAACAGTTATATACATTTGGCGATCCCCAACGCGACCCGCGCGCCAGAGTTATCACCGTCGCTTACTTTGCATTGATCCCATGGAAACATCTCTCACAACCTGAATCTAAAAAAGTGACCGACCTCACCTGGGCTTCCGTCCACGCGCTTCCCAAACTCGCCTTCGATCACAAAGAAATTCTCAACTACGCCGTCAAGCGTTTGCGCGCCAAAGCCAGTTACAGCAACATCGTTTACGGTCTCATGCCCAAGCAATTTCGTTTGTCCGAACTGCAAACCATGTACGAAATTATTATCAACGAAAAGCTTGATAAACGAAACTTCCGCAAACAAATGTTAGCGACTGAACTGTTAGAAGAAACTGGCAAAAAAGATATCAATGGCGCGCATCGTCCCGCCAGATTGTATCGCTTCAAAAAAAATAAAATCGTTTTCTTAGATTAGGAGAACACATGCCCCAATTCCCTCTTCCCTCTTTTTTTGACTCAGCCCGCGTAGGCGAAATTTGGAAAGTGGATTACGCCAGCCGCGCCGAATCTGCCCGTCAATACGCGCTTCAACACAAGCTGAAGCAGGCTTCTGCCGCGAAAGACAGAATCTCCCTTTTACTGATTGACGTGCAAAATACGTTTTGCATCCCCGGCTTTGAATTATTCGTCGGCGGGCGGAGCGGCAACGGCGCAGTGGAAGATAACCTCCGCCTGTGTGAATTTATTTATAAAAACATCGGCGCGATCACGCACATCACCGCCACACTTGATACACATTCCGCTCATCAAATCTTTCACCCTAGTTTTTTTGTAGATAAAGACGGAAACCATCCCAGCCCATATAGCAATATTCACGTTGCCGACCTACAAAACAACGCGTGGATATTCAATCCCGCGCTCGCCTCGCAGTTCAACATCGCCCCCGAATACGGTCAGCAAATGATGATTCACTACGCCGAAACGCTGGAGAAAAAAGGCAAATTCGCCTTAACCATCTGGCCCTATCACGCCATGCTCGGCGGAATCGGTCACGCGCTCGTCCCAGCCGTTGAAGAAGCGCTCTTCTTTCATTCCATTGCCAGAAATTCGCCCACGCAATTTGAGATCAAAGGCGATAAACCGTTCACCGAAAATTATTCCGCCATCGGTCCCGAAGCGCTGACAGGTCCCATGGGCGAAACGCTTGGAACACGCAACCCGAAATTTATTCAACACTTACAAGAAGTGGACAGGCTGTATATCGCGGGTCAGGCGAAAAGTCACTGCGTAGCTTGGACAATCTCCGATTTGTTAGATGATATTCAAGCAATTGATGCCGAATTAGCAAAAAAAGTTTATTTACTAGAAGATTGCTCTTCGCCAGTCGTTGTTCCCAATGTGGTTGACCATACCGACGCGGCGAATGAAGCCTTTGCTAAATTTGCAAAAGCGGGGATGCAAATTGTCAAATCTACGGATGAAGTTATTGAGTAAATAGTAAACAGTAATTGGTAATTGAGTAATTACTATTTACCAATTACTACCAGAGGAAACATGTCCATTTTCGACAACAAACGCTTAACCAACGAAACCTTCAAGCTCGATATTGAACGGATGCGGCAAGGCTGGTATTCAGATAAATATTTTGAGAATATCAACCGTATGCTCACGGCTTTATCAAAAGAAAATTATTTTTATGCAGGCAAATATCACAACCTGCCCAGCGGAATTTCAGCCGAGCAAATTGCAGTTGGCGATATTGAAGTGGAGATGCAATGGTTTACGCGCCGCATGGGCAGAACAACCGTCGTAGGCGTAGATAAATCTTTAGAGATGCTTCGTCATTGCACGGGATATTTTGAGGGTGAAAAATTCGTTGATACATCCGATAAGCTCGAAGTGTGGGCAGTGCATGACGGCACAACGGTCAAATATGACGGCGACCCGACAAAGATTCAACCTGTAATCAGGGTGCGCGGGCGTTATCGTGATTTTGCTTTGATTGAAACGCCATCGCTGGGCATTCTCACCCGCTCCAGCCGCGTGGCGACCAATGTCTATGAAACGCTGGTGGCTTCGCGCGGCAAACCCGTTTTATTTTTCCCCGCTCGTTTTGATATGCACGAAGTGCAAGCGGCGGACGGCTATGCTTACAATATCGCAGTGCAAAGATTCAATGTGGATAAAGAAAGCGATTTGGGTCCGTTTGTTTCAACCGACGCGCAAGGCGATTGGTGGGGCGGCGCGGGCGGCGGGACGGTGGCTCATGCCGCTATCGCTTCTTTCTTGGGCGATACTGCCGAAGCGATGATGCAGTTTGCTCACATTTTGCCCGCTCATATCCCACGCATTGCGCTGGTAGATTTCAATAATGATTCTGTGCGCGATACATTACGGGTTTTAGATTCTTTATTTACAAAATATCGTGAATTGATGGATGCAAAAAATATAACTGAAGCGCAAAAATATAAATTATATGGCGTGCGTTTAGATACCAGCGGAAGTTTGCGAGATGTATCCGTGCAACCGCTTGGGGATGTGGCGTTGGATTTGGGCGTTAACCCGAGGTTGGTGTTCAATGTGCGTCAGGCAATTGATAATGCTTGGGAAAACTGGAACCTGCCCACAGCGTGGAAAGAAGCGGGCAAGGAATTTTGTCACAACGTAAAAATTGTCGTGTCAGGCGGGTTCAATCCAGAAAAAATTCGTAAGTTTGAAAAACTCGAAGTGCCTGTGGATATTTATGCGGTCGGTTCGTATTTGTTCAATAACAGCGACGCCACTGGCACAGATTACACATCGGATGTGGTGCGCGTGAAAATTCACGGCGAGTGGATTGATATGGCGAAGGTGGGGCGCAAAGTTGGGGAGAATGAAAATTTGGAACGTGTGTGGTGAAACATGTCATTGCGAGCCACGTTCTTGCTCTTTGTGGCGAAGCAATCTCCTAATTAAGTTGGAGATTGCTTCTGGCAAAGAACAAAATCGCCCTCGCAATGACGATTAACCAAACCTGCCCATAATATAATCTTCTGCACGTTTTTCTTTGGGGGAAGTAAATATTTTTTTGCCTTCATCGTATTCAATCAAATCACCATGTTGCTGACCATAATCTGTAATGCTGAATATATTCCCCTTCTTGAAGGTTTTCGTTCATTATTGTTTGTATGATAGTAGGAACAGGTACTTTTCTCCATTCTTTCTTATTAATATCATAAATTATAAATGAAACAGTTTCTCCATATTTCCAGCCAACAAAAAGTAATTTTTTACCATCCTTTGAAATTTTCCAGTCATTGTCAACGTCAAGAGGAATATTTTCAATTAAGATAATTTCTCCTGTAATAGGATTCCGAATGAATACTTGATTTGGCGGAGCCGTATAAGGTTCTTCTTGTGTATAAATAATATGCTTCCCATCTGGTAGCCATTGGAGATTTAGAATCCAATCCCGCTTATTTTCATTGATTACTGGGTGTAAAACACTTGTTTTGAGGTTATATGTATAAATAAATTGGCAAGATGGATGTATGAAGTCAGCGGTGTAAGGTGTTGTAGGGTCATCAAAATCCTTAATTCCTGTAAAGACAACGACATTTCCATCCAACGACATTGTTAAATCGAATATCCGCCAGTTTCCATCTAAAATATGCTTATTCTCTTGTTTATCTAGATTGAATATATATAAGCCATTGGTATCGCTAAATACTATCTGATTACTGTCAGGAGTCCATGTAAATTCACCAGATCCTTCAAAGTTCATTATTTGGGCTGAGTTAATATCCAATACATGAATTATGTTTTTTGTTTCTTGACGAGTATGGTATGCAAGTTTTTTGCTATCAGGTGACCAAATTGGTGTAAAGAACACTTCCTGTTCTATAGGTATAACATGTGAAAACTCTACTTTTTTTGTTTCAACATTAAATATTTTAATAATAGTCTCGCCTACGCAGTAGGAAATATCAGAAAACCATGAGCAGTAACTTACGTTTTCATACCAAGCAAGCCTTAGTCGATCATGAGAAATTTGTAATGAACCAGATAGTGACTGTATTTTTATTTCACCTTCTTCTGATTTCTGCACATTAGGATCAGTGGTCGCAAGTTTTCGTAAAGTTTCTGCGCCATTTTTAGTAAGAACTCCTGTATCAACTGCTTCATCTATAGTTTGTGGAGAAGGTAATTCATATAAGATCATTGTGTCCCCTTCTTGCGTAATTTCCCATAATTGACTTTTGAAATTCTCATACCACCAAAAATAGATGGTGTCTCGCTCAAGATAAGGTGTTGATGTAATTGTAGGAGGGATATGAGTAGAAGTTGAAATGGTTGTATTGGTGGTTTTTTGCGCGCATGAAATTGGAATAAAAGTGATAACCAAACCCGCCATGATTTTCATTAAAAGATTATTTTGCATTGTTACCCAAACCTGCCCATAATATAATCTTCAGTTCGTTTTTCTTTGGGGGAAGTGAATATTTTTTTGCCTTCATCGTATTCAATCAAATCGCCTTGTAAAAAGAAGGCGGCATAATCTGCGGTGCGGGCGGCTTGTTGAATGGAATGCGGGGCGAGGATAATTGTATAATTTTTTTTCAACTCTTGTAAGGCGGCTTCCACTTTGCCTGTTGAGATCGGGTCAAGCCCTGATGTTGGTTCATCTAACAAAATAATTTCGGGTTGCAATGCCAGCACACGCGCCAAGCAGACGCGTTGCTGTTGTCCGCCTGATAATGCAATGGCGGGGTCGTCCAATCTATCTTTCACTTCGTCCCAAATGGCGGCGAGTTTCAAACTTCGTTCAACGGCTTCATCTAATTTAATTCTATTTTTTTCGCCAGCCATTTCTAATCCATAGGTGACATTGTCACGAATGCTCAATGGCAATGGGACTGGGCGCGCAAAGACCATGCCCACTCGGCGACGTAAGGCAACGACATCTAATTTTGAATCAAGGATGTTGACTCCATCTATTAAGATTTGACCCGAACTGGATTTAACTTCCGTCAGGTCGTTCAAGCGGTTGAGGCATCTCAATAAAGTGGATTTACCGCCGCCCGCCGGACCGAACAGCACGGTGACTGCATTTTGACGAATATCCATGCTGACGTTTTTCAACGATTCAGCGCCATCGGAGTATTGGAGGGAGAGATTTTGGATTTGGATTTTGTTCATTGTTAGACGATTGACCATTGACGATGGACGATAAGAACGCCTATATCAAATTGTCATCTCCATATTCGAGGGGTTCTTCTTTGATTTTGTAAATTAGATTTTTTGCATAAGTGTACGTAGGGCAGGTTTTCAACCCGCCAAATATCAAACGCCAAAAGGTTGTCAGGCTAAAAGCCTGACCTACAGATGGCTTTCGCAAGAAGTTTATTGAAGTTGTGGGTATAACAATCTGTGATTTCAAATTATTTTCTAAAGAAAGTTTCCAAACATCTAATTGCTCAAATTTATAAGGCATGGTCAATTGTCCATCGTCCGCAATTACCATTGCCTTTTTGCTCTTGCTCTTGAACGAATCACAGTAGCGATGATGTTCATCGTCAAGACAAAGGCTAATAAAACCAAAGCCGTGCCATATTGAATTTGAATGGGCATTTCAGGCACTTGGGTAGAGATGACAAATAAATGATAAGGCACTGCCATCGTTGCGTCAAACGGGGAGTTGGGCAGTTGAGGCAAAAAGAATGCCGCGCCTGTAAAAAGAATCGGGGCGGTTTCTCCGGCGGCGCGTTCCAAACCAAGAATCACGCCGGTTAAAATCCCCGGCAAGGCTTCCTTCAAAATAATTTTTCTAATCGTCTGCCATTTGGTTGCGCCGAGCGAAATGCTGACCGTGCGAAACGATTGGGGAACAGAACGCAGGGCTTCTTCAGCGGTGCTAATGATCACGGGCAGAGTCATGATCGAGAGAGTCAAGGAAGCGGCGAGGATCGAAGTTCCAAACTGCAAGAACAGTACGAACAATCCTAAGCCGAATAATCCATAAACAACCGATGGAATTCCCGCTAAGTTAATGATGGCAATGCGGATGAGGCGAGTCAATTTATTATCGCTGGCATATTCGGCGAGATAAATTGCGGCGGCAATCCCCAATGGAACTGAAAATATGGCTGTGCCAATCGTCAAATAAATTGTGCCAATGATGGCGGGCAGAATTCCGCCTTCACGCATACCTGCACGTGGAAAGCCGGTTAGAAATTCAAGCGAGATGGCAGAGCCGCCTTTGAACAAAATAAAAATCACTGTGCCGACAATTGGCAAAACAGTAATAACTGCAATCAAAGTTAATAAAGCGAAGCCGAGGCGTTGAACGGCGTGACGATTACGCGAGAGAAGTTTCATTGATTACGACAAAATCCTCTCAGCTCGTTTTTTGGCTTTGAATACAACCGATGAAGCAATAACGTTCACAATCAATGAAATCAGAAATAAAACAATGCCGATGAAAAATAAAACATGATAATGGGTACTGCCATTTGCCACTTCGCCCATTTCGGCGGCGATGGTGGCGGTCATGGTGCGAACAGGCGCAAATAAACTGCCGAGTTTGACCGCTAGGACGGGAGCATTGCCTGTCACCATCATCACGGTCATGGTTTCGCCGATGGCACGTCCAATACCCAGCATAACGCCGGTTAGCACGCCTGATTTTGCGGCGGGCAAAGTCACTCGCCAAATGGTCTGCCATTGCGTAGCGCCCAATGCCCAAGCGCCTTCACGGTATGAGCGTGGAACTGCGTCCAGCGCATCTTCCGCAACGGATACGATGGTTGGAACGGCAATGCCACCTAAAAGTAATGAACCTGTAAAAGCAGTCAAGCCTGTTGGCAAATCCAGAAAGATTCGTAAAAAAGGGGAGACCAGTAATATGCCGAGAAATCCCAACACAACCGAGGGAAGTCCGCCCAGTAATTCGACCAGCGGTTTCAAAATTTCACGCATCCAACGCGGCGCAATTTCGGAAATATAAACGGCTGTGCCAATCCCCAGCGGCACGGCGACCAATGCCGCGCCAATAGTGATGATTAACGAACCTGTGATTAAGGGAAGAATCCCAAAATAATTTTCAATCGGATACCAACGAATATTTAATAAAGAACTTGCATCTACTTCAATTAATGTAGGAATACTTTCTCGTAATAAAAAGAAAAAAATTAATGCAACAAAAATAATCGCCGAATAACCAGAGGCTTGAATGAGGCGCGTAATGATAAATTCTCGAAACGATAATGATTTTTCCATAAATTCCTTTAAGACATGACATGTCTCCGAGAGACCTTAATCATCATGTTCTTTAATCCATGGAACAGTTCTGATTAGCAAGGATACGCATGAGACATGTCATGTCTGATAATTTACTTCACAGGCACAAAGCCCAACTCTGCCACAATGGCTTGCGCTTCTTCTGAAAGTATCCAATCTAAATACTCTTTGACGGCGCCTTGTGGTTCGCCATTGGCATACATATACAAATCTCTGGCAATCGGATACGTTTTATCATTGACGCTTGCAATAGACGGTAAAACATAAGCGCCGCCAACTTCTTCCGCAATCGCGATCATCTTCACGTCATGCGGCACATATCCCAGCCCATCATAGCCAATCGCATTGGGGTTATCGCGCACCTCCGCAATAATTCCTTCGGATGACGGCAACAATAATGTATCCGCTGAAAACAAAGTTTTATTTTCTTTATCGCCCAAGCGTAAAACCGTCTCTAAAAAATAAACATGCGTGCCAGAATTGGTTTCGCGTGAAAGTTTGACGATCGGCCGATCCTCACCGCCCACTTGCTTCCAATTCGTAATCGCGCCGCTATAAATATCTGAAATTTGCTTCAAAGTTAATTCGCTGACGGGATTCTCAGAATTGACCACCACCGCAATCGCGTCTCGCGCAATCACAAATTCCATCGGCTGAATGCCCTTTGATTTTGCTTCTTGCAATTCCTCAGCTTTGATCTTACGCGAAGCGCTCGCCAGATCCACCGTGCCATTCATCAACGCGGCAATGCCCGTGCCTGTTCCGCCGCCGGTCACCGAAATCCGCACGTTCGGGCGTTGCGCCTGATACGCCTCCGCCCAAGCCAACGCCAAATTCACAATCGTATCTGAGCCTTTATTTTGGATATAACTCGTAGCCCCGTCAGTTTGGGTGGATGAAGTGGAACAAGCCGCAAGTACGCAAGCGGAGATAAGCCAGAGAATCAAAGCGCGCTTCATTATTTGGATTATAACGCACCGCGCTTGTGGATAGCTGATTCTGTCTCGTTCGCATATTGCCCCGCCAGGCTTTCTGATAAAATTCAGGCTATGAGTAACCCTGAATTTTCCGTCCAACATTTGGATTTTTTTTACAACGCCAGCAAGAAAACATTATCAGATATCAACCTTGAAATTCAACCCCAACAGGTGACGGCGTTAATTGGTCCCTCAGGTTGCGGAAAATCCACTTTCCTGCGTTGTTTGAATCGCATGAACGACACAATTACCGGCACAAGAGTTGCGGGGAAGATTTTATTAAAAGGCGAAGATATTTACGGCGCAAACATGGACGTGGTCAACTTGCGCCAGCGCGTGGGCATGGTCTTTCAAAAACCTAATCCCTTTCCGCAATCTATTTATGATAATGTGGCTTTTGGTCCGCGCGTGATGGGAATGGACGTGAATTTGGACGAGACGGTCGAGAAGAGTTTGATCGCCGCCGCGCTGTGGGACGACGTGAAAGACGATTTGAAATCGGACGCAATGGGCTTATCGCTTGGTCAACAACAAAGGTTGTGTATTGCGCGTGTGGTCGCCATTCACCCCGAGGTGATTCTGATGGACGAATCCACTTCGGCGCTCGATCCCATCGCCACCTTGCGCGTTGAAGAATTAATCGCCGACTTGAAAAAGGATTACACCATCGTCATTGTCACCCACAACATGCAACAAGCCGCGCGCGTCTCGGATTACACCGGCTTTTTTTGGATGGGCGAATTAGTTGAATTTGCGCCTACCAAGCAAATGTTCACGACCCCCAAGCAAGAATTAACTGAAGCCTATATTACCGGCAGGATGGGGTAGTTAGTTGGCTAGTTGGCTGGTTTGTCAAACAAAAAGACTTGAGCCATTCACAACCCAAATCTCTTTAATTACCATCAACTGTCAACTACCAACCCCCAACCATCAACTACCAACTACCAACCATCAACCCCCCAACCACCAACTACTTCTTCCAAAACTCATCGTCGCTACTTTTGATCTCGTTCATCTCGCCCGTGGCAATGAAAACGGTGCGCTCGCAAATATTGGTCACGCGGTCTGCCACTCTCTCCAAGTTATGCGAAACCCACAAAAGCCAATTGGCGCGTTCGATATTTTTGGGGTCTTCGATAATAAAGACCATCAACTCGCGATAAATTTGGTTATACAAAGCGTCTACTTCATCGTCTTCTATGGGGATGGACTTCGCAGTTTCCACGTCTTCGTTCACAAAAGCGGTCAAGGCGCGGTGAAGCATATCGGCGCCTTTTTGCGCCATGCGCGGAATATCAATCAGCGGTTTGAGCAGAGTCTCCTCCCCCATACGGATATTGATGCTGGCGATGCCTTTGGCGTAATCGCCCATGCGCTCTAGCTCGGAAATAATCTCCATCGTCGAAGCCAAGAAGCGCAGGTCATGCGCCATCGGCTGTTGCGTGGCGATCAAAATCATCAGTTGATTTTCAATGTCAAACCGTTTTTTGTTGATCGCTTTATCTTCAACAATGATTTTCTCAGAAGCCTTGATATCGCGCTTCTTCAAAGATTCAACCGAGCCGACGATTGCATGTTCCACCATACTGCCCAGCAAAAGGACTTCATCTTTCACTTGTTGAATTTCAGCTTCAAATGTTTTCCGAATCATATACGCACCTCATCCGCCCTGATTGTACTATTAAGAATATTATTTGGGCGCTTGGCGCTTTCCGCCAGAAAATATAGCGGGCGAAAAATGAAAGAGTAAACTAAGTCCGCCAAGGGTTCTTGGCGGACTTGATTTAGCTTCAGCTTTTGGCTTTACGAGACACAAACTTCACAATCAGCCAGAGAATTAAGATCGGCGGACCCGCAATTGGCAATAACACCACAAAGAACCAAATCAGCAATTCAACAATGCCCTGATATGCCGTTGTAAGCGTTTCGGTGGCGTTGCCGAATGTCTTGCCGGGATTCCAAGCGGCAGGCGTGGGCGTGGGCGCAGGTTTGTATTCTGGTAAGACGGGTTCAAAGTTAACCGTAATAGTTGAAAAGGCGGAACGATCTTGCAAATAATTCATTTGTCCTTTGATGGCTTCAATTTGCGCTTCCACATTGGATAATTCTTGATTGATCCGCAGGGCTTCGTCCACAGTTTTGGCTTCTTCAAGAAAAGATTTGATGCGGTCACGCGTGGCTTCAAGGTTGGTCGCTTGAGATTGCAGATCCACAAACTGATTGGTCACATCTTCGCCCGAAGCCGTTTCATCTAAAACTTTGACTGACAGCCCGCGCAAACGCCCCAACATTCTTTCAAATTGATCTACAGGGATGCCAATTGTGATGGTGGCGTATTTATAATTTTTTGTTTCAACGCCGTCATAATAATCCTGATACCATGCCCGCGAACTGACGATATATCCGCCCAAATCGCCAATCGCTTGCGTGGCTCGGTCAATTGCAATGTCTGTATCTTCCACTTGCAAACGCACATCGGCATTTTTGATGATCATGTGATTTGAAGCGTAAGCCGTAGTTTCGGAATTAGGCGCATTGCCTTCTTGTTTTTCTACGTCCACTACTCCTGAATCTTGTGCGATGGCAAATTCCACAGCGGCAGGCGCTTCCATCAGCATAGGCGCTTCTGTGGCAGGCGCGGCTTCTGTGGCATGTGTTTCGTAAGCCACCTCCGTAGCCGCCGCTCCCCCACACGCGGAGAGCGCCAGGCTTCCAAGCAACACGAACAGAACGAGCGAGTAAAGCTTTGATTTCATCTCATCCTCCAAGGATATATAAGGTTTGAATAACAGCGTATGGTCTAGACGCAGATGAAACAAAAATGTTCCCATAAAATAAAAAGAGCGAGATTTTGCATCTCGCTCTTTGAACTACTTCAAAACCACATCCACATGCACAACGCCTGCGCGTTCATGCTTTGCAGTTAGCTTGACCTTCGTGCCTTTCTTGCCTTTCACCACCCATTCCACTTTGACGCGGTCTACGGTGCTTTCAGTTGATTCGTCTGGAATGACTGTTTTATAAGCTCGTCCTTCCAACTCGCCGACTTCTTCACGAACTTTGCCCGCTTCTAAACTTGTGCCTTTGGGCAAGTGAATTTCTGCAATCACGCCGCGCGTCAATTTCTTTTCAAGCGCTTTCTTGGTCACATAGGTCGGCAACCAACCTGTATTTTCCACCACCAAACGAACGCGGAAGGTATTGCCTCCAAGTGGCGTACTGCTTATTTCGTAGAGACCAAGCTTCGGCGAGATCAGGGCGTGCCAGACAATCCACTCCGGGAACGGGCTGATTTCTTTTTCCAGCAAATGAAGCGGCGGGTTCGTCCACATATTCATCGAATCCCAACCGCCGATTTCCACTTTGCCAAGTTGCGGATGGTTATATGGATACCACTTGACATAGCCTTTGCCTTTGAGCGCTTCATCATTCCACTTGAGCATTTTCAAATCATCTTCAACGGGATGCTCGCGATACCAATCAATGAATTTATATTTTTCAATGCCCGCTTGTTTTTGCGGACTCCAAAATTCAACCGTCCACGAAAATAAGCCGCGCTGTTCATACGCCCAAGTGTCAAAACCGCCCGCGATGACTTGCTTGGGATGATATTTGAAATCGTGAAAAACAGAGATAGCGGGATAGCCCGTGACCTTCTCGCCTTTCTCGCCAATTTTTTGATACGTCCATAAATCGTCTGTTGGAAATTCATCGTCCGCGCGATCGTCATACGGGCGGAGCAGAACGCCGCTCATCGTGTGAAAACTCATCGCGCCCGTAATGTTTGGATGCTCGGTAATAAACTCGACCAAATTTCTCACTTCAGGTTCGCTAGCCGGAAACGGACCCGCCCCGCGTTGTTCAGATTCGTCCTTCCAAAATGCCGGGAAGTTGCGATTCAAATCCAAGCCTTGTTTTGGGCTTCGGACTTGAATCATCGAACCGTCATAATTTTTGATAAAGCCTTCAGGCAAAATACGATAATATTTTCCGCCGGTTTCAATCGGGTCGCGCCGAATCATTAAGCGCGGGTCTTGCGGATGCGCCTTCCAAGCGCCGTTCAAATCAAAGACGCGCATTTGCAAAACGCGCCCATCGCCATCTACATCTTCACCCCACACCAAACCGTCTAAAGCGTCATCCGTATAAGGATATGGTCTCGTGCTGGAGCGAATAATTTTTGGTTTATCCGCCAGCGCCCATTCTGCCCCATCGGGGTTGACGCGCGGGACAATGTAAAAAGCGCGCGTATCTACCGCATGAGTAACATTATCGTCATTTTTATATTTGGTTACAAGCGTATTGATCAGATATAAAGCCGCCGCCGAAGCCGTCACTTCAGAAGCATGGATATTTCCGTCCACCCAAAATGCGGGTTTCTCCGCATCGCTTCCTAACTTGAAGTTGGTCACCGTCACCAACCAGACCTCTCGCCCTTCGTGACTCTTCCCAATCGATTCCAATTTGAGCAGATTCGGAAATTCCTTAGCATACGCCTTCAGAATCTGAGTCAACTCAGCATAACGATAAAAACGGTTGAATTTGACGCTCGGCATAAAACGCCTCCTTTTGATGTCGGCTCAGACCATTCTCGCTTTAGCATTCCCTCTATTTTGCAATGTTCGGTTTCATTGATTGGCTATACGACATGTTCAAGTGAAAAAACGGTGTGAAGCCCGCCCTCAATCATAGCGCCATGCGCGGAATCTTCAAAAGACAATTTCATTGAAATTTCATTTCCCTGCCTGCAATTCGCTTAGTAAATTCAGCAGTTTTTCGCCAATCGCCGCTCGGCTAAAATGTTGCTCCAAGTAACTTCTGCCGCGCAAGCCCATCTCACGGCTATGCTCTGGGTTGGCTTGCAAACTTTTTAACGCTTCCGCCATTGCTACGGCATCTCCCGGCGGCGCAAAAATTCCGCAATCAGCGTTTTGCGCCACTTCCCGAATCACGCCGTCAATAGCCAAAACCACTGGTTTGCCCGCCGCCATATAATCAAACACTTTATTGGGATAGGTTGTTTTATATTCTTCAATTGGCTTGAGAATCGCAATGCACGCATCCGCGCCCGCTAATGCTTTTGCCATTTCGTGCTTTGGCACAGATGGCAAAAAAGTGACGTTGGATAAGTTCATTTCTTTTGCGCGGGTTTGCAAAGCCGCTTTTTCTTTGCCATCGCCGAGCAAAACAATTTGGATGTTTGCATCCGCCAGCAATTTAGCCGCCTCCAAAACCACCTCTAAATCATTAGACATGCCATGCGCCCCGGCATATAACGCCACAAATTTATTTTCTAAACGATTGGATTGACGAAACGCCGCGCCTTCATCTTGAGGATTAAACATGGCTGGATCCGCGCCATTCGGAATCAAATCCACGCGCCGCGCCCCGCGGACTTTGAGATGGTCGCTGAAACCCGGGCTGTTGATCATCATCCGATCAGCGCGTGCATACAAAAATTTTTCTAAGCCTTCAGAGAGCCAAATCAAAAAGGGATTCTTCAACACGCCCACCGCAATGGCGAATTGGGGCCATAAATCGCGTACCTCAAACAAAAACTTTGCGCCTTTGATTCGCGCCAACAGCCAAGCCGTTACGCCCTGAAAAATCGGCGGCGAAGTTCCCCATACCACATCCACATTTTTGACTCTCAGCCCAATCCAAAAAGAGGACAGCATGAAAGAGAAAAACGCCAAAATACGATGCACAAAAGATTTATGATGCGCCTCATAAACCGACGCTCGTAAAATTGTTACGCCATTCAATTCTGCTTGGCTTTGTTGCGTGTGACTCCCCGTAATATAACTGACCGAGCTGGCAATCACCGTCACTTGATGCCCCTGCGCAGTGAGCAGACGCGCAAATTCAAAATGCCGAGTCCCGCCCGGTTCGTGTAGAGAGGCAAACGCTTGATGAATAATGAGGATGTGCATATCGGACAATGGACAATGGACTATCGTCTATTCCAGAATTATAACTGCCTCAGCGCGTTGATCATCTTGAACTATTTCAACAAACTAAATTCGCTGGTCAAAGCAACGTGATACATAGACTCAAGTTCTAAAGCCAAAGATAAAGCCGGAAGTTTTGCGCCGTAATTTTTCGAGACCCAGCCTTCATACGGTTTTACGTCCCGCTCCCCTGCTAATAATTCGCCTGCGCGAACCAGCGAAATTTTACAATCCACGTTTGCAGGATAACGCACAGTGAGCTTTACTTCTCCCTGAACAGTTTGAATCTTCAAAGTTACTGTATGGTCGTCAGTTTCTAAAGTCCATGCGCCGTCAATCAACAGCCAATGCAGGCGATAAGTACGAAACCGCCTGCGCCAATTCAGCAAGCGATCTTCCACTTCCCAAAATTCATCGTCATAGACTGTAACCGTTCTTTCATGCTTCACGCGCAAATCTTGATAGCCCGTATGATATGCCTTAATTTTGTGCAAAATCTTTTCATTCAAATCAATCAGCGGCTTGGCGTATCCGTTCGCCCAATCTAAAACCAAAAATTTTCCGGCGCGGGTCATTTGGTCTTTGCCATCCACTGTCACGGTGTTGTGCACGCTGGTCGTCACTAGCGGGTTATCCCACGGCGCTTCGGCATTATACAAATAAGTCCCTGCATCCTGCGCGATGTTCAATCCGCGCCACCATAAATCAAAATGTAATTGATCTATATGCGCCAAGCGCGATTTGAAATTCGAGGTTCGCAAATAGCCCCAGGAATTTTTCGCATGTAAATTATCGGTCAAGTAAATATCCGAATCGCTTTCGCGCCCAGCGGCTTTGAGTCCAAACCATAAAGCGGTTTCATCCCACACGCCAGAGGTTAAGCTATTGCGTAAAAACGCGCGCGCCGCGGCTTGCACAGTTGGGCGGTAATCTTCAAACGGGGTAACGCTCAAAGGGAAAATCAAAGCCCCATCGTTGGCTCCCAAGTTCGGGGCGAGTCCCGAGGCGCTGTCGAGGAGTGAGAAAAGCCAGTGAGCAGATCGCGCTAAGCCTTGTGAAGCGCCCGTCGAAAAGACATCCCGCTTAATAAAATTAACCCACAATGCAGTTTGTAACATCACACGGTGATAATTAACGCTGTGCTGAATATATTCGCCGAAGCCGCCAATTTGATTTTGAAAACTCCAATTGAGCCAACGCCAACCCAACTTGCGCCATGAATCATTTTTGAAAAATAATCCGGCGGTATAAATTGCCGCCGCTTCGGCGACCAAATGATTATTATTTTGCGAACGCGCATAGATCAAAGTTGGCGGAATGCGACTTGCATGTTGATAAATAGCTTGACGAAGCGCCGCGCTTCTTTCTTGACTTGTAGCGGGTGCGCTTTCAAAAACATGCTCCGCCCAAACGAGCGCCAGCAAACGAAGCGCAACCTCTTGCCCATTCATCCACTGCGGACCAAGATTTACAGGATTATTTTTTGTGAAGTCTTCAAAATATTTCCAAAAGGCTTCGGCATATTGATTTTCCTGCGTGAGGTGATAAGCGCGTCCCAAGGTAAAAGCAAAACCAAAGCGGGCAGGCTCCCATAAGTACTTGATGTCGTTGTGCGGAAGATTGAAGATTGAAGGTTGAAGATTGGTCTCGTAAGAAGTCCAATGTTGGAGCGGTTGGTTGTGAGCGAAATTCAACGAAACAGATTCGCCAAAGATTTTTATTTTCCCGTTGACGATTTCGTTTGCTTCGTTAAGCAGTTTTGCTTTGCCTTCTGCGCCAAGGGTTTGAGCAAGTTGATCGCGAGATGGGAGGGAGAATAGAGCATGGGAATCAGGGATTGGGAAATTAGGAATTACTCGCTTGTAATACCCCGCTTTCAAGCCAAGTTTATATAGTCCATATAAAAATAATGGGCGCAAACCGAATTGGAGCATATATTTGAGGACGGTGAGGGTTTTGGCAGGCATTCGGAAAATTATCTAGATTTTCTGCTAATCTATTGCAACGGCTTGTTTACTTCTCATTGACTCTACCGCCGCGAAACTAGCTTTGGAGACTCCGATCAACTGCTCGTAGGGAATGGGCGCTTCGCCGCCGCTTTGAATTGTTTTGGCGAATTCAACCATTTCATTTCTCCAGCCCTTATCTTGCGCCATGCGTTCCTCTTTTTTCCTGCCATCTTTGGTGACGGTCAAAGAGACATAATCATCCAACACAGCCACCATGCCTTCGCAAAATACTTCCAGCCGTTCTTTTGGCAAAGATTTATCCCCATTGGCGAGATAATCCACAACGCCAATTGAGTCATCGGGAAAAGTAAAGGTCATGGAGACGTTATCGTCGCTATACTTACCTTGATTGGGCAAAGCCACTGCATTGACTGAAACAGGCGGCGCGCCTACGAGATAAGTAATCAAGTCAATGAAGTGACAGGCTTCGCCGATGATTCTTCCGCCGCCGATGGCTGGGTCTTGAGTCCAGTGGTTTGCAGGAATGTAGCCAGCGTTAATTCTATAGTGAGCGTGCAATGGAGAGTTAAGGCTGGAAACCTGAGACCTAAGCGATTGAGCGAGCGGAGAAAATCTACGGTTAAAACCTACAGTAAGTAAGTGATTAGTAATTCGTAATTGTTTTTCGATTTTGTCGAGTTGCACAGAATTTAATGCCAAAGGTTTTTCGAGGAAAACATTTTTTCCAGCCTTCAAGGCTTTGACGGTTAATTCGGCGTGTGAATCGTGGCGAGTTAATATCGCAACGGCGTTTATGTTTTTATCATTGATAATTTCATCTTCATCGGACGTGGCGTATTGAAAGCCGAATTTTTTGCCCGAATGTTGGGCGTGAAGTCCGCCAGACGAAGCGACGCCAACGAGTTGAAAATCTTTATTATTTTTGATAACGGGTAATAAAGTTGCATTGGCATAAAGACCTGCGCCGAGAACGCCTAACTTGACGATGGACGATTGACGGTGGACGATAGAAGGAAAGATTATTTTGTTTTCTTGATTCTTCTTTTCTTCTGGATAAGTGAGCAGTACGCCAAGGAAAGATTCTTTCTTTTTACCTGTGATCACTTCATAGGCTTGAACGCCATTTTCAATAGGAAAGCGATGTGTGATCAAACTTTCAACTTTCAATTTTTTGCTTTCCATTAAATCTACAACTGCTTGAAAGTTTCTACCTTCCGTCCAGCGGATGTAACCCAGCGGATAATCATTGCCATTTTCTTCATAATTGGAATCATAACGCCCTGGTCCGTAAGAGCGGGAGTTGACAAAAGCAATTTCTTTTTCGTAATAAATTTTTCTGGGGATGTTTAATCCAACCGCGCCTGTGGCGACAACCTTAGCGCGATCTCTGGCGATTGCGCCTGCTAATTCAACAGGATCGTTGGAGGATGTGTCCGCGCAGATGATAATTGTATCGAAGCCGCGATTGGCAGTGAATGCTTGAGCGGACGATTCTGCTTGGGGGCGAGCAACCGCTTGAATGTTAAGAGAAGAAGCGAGTTTGACTCGTTGGGGGTCAAGGTCAATGCCGAGGACGTTGCATCCTGCGGCAGACGCAATTTGAATCGTCAATAATCCCAAAAGACCCAACCCAATGACCGCGACATTTTCACCGAGTTGCGGCTCTGCCAAACGGAAGCCATGCAATGCGATCGCGCCGAGCGTGGTAAAAGCGGCGGATTCAAAATCCACATTTTTGGGAAGCGGCGTTAAAAGATTTTTGGGGACAAGGTTATATTCCGCGTGAACGGCATAACCGCCGCCCGCACACGCCACGCGCTGACCAATTTTGAAGCCGCGCATATTTTTGCCGAGCGCAACGATCGTGCCAGCGGACGAATAGCCAAGCGCCATCGGTTGATCAAGGCGATTGAAAGCGGCTTGAAGCGTGGGAGCGACGCCTTCGCGCTTGGCTTTCTCCAACACTTGTTTGACGAGGTCGGGTCTTGAGCGGGCTTTGCCCACTAAACTTTTTTCCGCAAATTCAACGACCATGCGTTCGGTGCCAGCCGAAACTAAACTGGCTGAAACCTTAACGAGCGCTTGCCCAGCGCGCGGGGTTGGGATAGGCACATCTTCGATCAAAGTTTTTCCATCACGAATATTTTGTAAAAGTTGTTTCATAGGTAAGATTTAAGAGAATAGAAATTAGAGAGCAGTATTTTCAACAGTAGAGTCTTCTAAAGATTCAATGAAGTAGCTATCCGAATCTTCGCGAAGAATATTTGCGCCAGGTTCATTTGCGCCTTGTTTGCTTTTCTTAAGATAGGCAATATAGCCATTAAGCATTTTATCAATTTCTTCACCTTCTTTTTCAAATTGTTCGTAAATAGGCATGGGAATATATTTAGATTCAAAAGCAAATACAAGATGACTTAAAGTTTCAGATAAAGAGCCGCGGGCAATATAACAAAAACGAACATTATCCTGATAATAAAACCTCCCATATCCTTCTGCTATATTTGCAGAGACGCTGAGAGAAGAACGCCTAAGTTGAGAATTTAGATTCCATTTTTCTTCAGCAGGCAATAAAGGCAATATATCTTTATAAATCTTAATCGCAAAATCTTTTGCCTTTACCCACACTTTTAAACGCTTTAATCCTGCAACTGTCATTTTAACTCCACTGCTCTCTTCTATCTGCTCTCTAGTTTCTTACTTATTCAAAAACTCGCTCGTCAAACTATGGAAGTGATGCACGCCGTTTTCGCGCTTGACGGAATACCTGCCCTGATAATACACGCCTGATTGCATGTTGCGTTGCACGTCCTCACAGATTTGAATATCTTCCTTTTGGACGTTATCGCTGAAGGCAATGCCGTCTTGTAAATTATTCCAAGCTTCTGGCGTACCCGGGTCGGCGAAGTACCATTCAAAGATGGTCAGCGTTTTAGCGTGGCTGAGCGGGACGATAATATTGATCTGCACGTTGCCCGGATAAGTATTCAACATGAAGTTTGGAAAGATCCAATAATAATGGGCTTGTTCATCGCCTTTGAGCTCGGTAAAGATTCTTCCGGCAGAATCTTCCGAACGGATCGGGCGAATCGGCGCGTATTGCGAGGAATAATATCGAAAAGTATCCACGCGGTATTTATCGTAATCTATTTCTTTGAACAAGCCCGGATGGGCAATCGGGATATGATAGCCTTCGAGGTAATTATCAATATAAATTTTCCAGTTGCAGTTAATCACATAATCGCGGCGTTCCACTTTGCGAAGCGTATCAAAATCTAAACCGGCAGTTTCTTGCGGGATATTACCGAGGACTTCCAGCAACGGCGGCGCGGAATTATCTAAATTGACAAACGCAAACATGCCCCACGTTTCCACGCGGATGGGGATCAATCCAAAATCTGCTTTGTTGAAATTTTCCACGCCGTCAAATTCTGGCGCAGTACGCAGTTTGCCATCCAAGCCATACACCCAACCGTGATATTGGCATTGTAGAGACTTGCGATTTCCACAACCGCGCGCCACCACGCCCGCGCGATGACGACAGACATTGTGAAACGCTCGCAGGATTCCATCTTGTCCGCGAGCTAAAACAATGGGAATGCCGTTCACTTCTACGGCGGCATAATTGCCGGGTAGTTTCAACACGTCTAAAGAAGAAGCGTATTGCCATGTGGATGCAAATACTTTTTGTTTTTCAAATTCTAGCAGGGCGGGGTCTGTGTACCAGTGAGCAGGAGGCGTAAGAGCAGTAGCCAGATTCGGGTCCGGGCTGAAGCGTGAGTTCATAAATCTCCTTATTTGAATATGATGCTTACAATTTTAGCCGAGAATCAAAGCGTCTTTATCCATTTTTCTTTGCGACCTTGCGCCTGTGCGTTAAAACCTATCATCCAAAATTGAGCTTAAAATTACGACGGCAAGGGGTATAATTTTGAAATCCAATCCGCATTTAGGAGTTGACTTGTGGCTGATTTGCGCATTAAAAATTATGCAAAAGTTTTAGTAGAACATTCCGCTCGCGTGGCGCCCGGAGACCGTATTCTCTTAGAAGGCACAACCGCCGCCGAACCATTGCTCCGCGAGTTATATATTCAAATTTTGGAAAAGGGCGGTCATCCGCATTTGATGATGGCGATCCCCGGTATGATGCCTTTTAGCCAAGATGAAATGTATTTGGCGCACGCCACCACAGACGAACAAATTGAATTTATCCCTACCTTTTACAAAATTGCTTACGCTGAATTTGAAGGGCGCATTCGCGTTCACTCCGCCACCAATACGCATGGGCAGACGAATGCCGATCCGGAAAAATCCACGCGGCGGGCGAAAGCATTAAGCTCGATTACCGGAGCGCAGTTTAGCCGCGGCGGCGAAGGCAAATTCAAATGGGTTACAACGCTTTACCCAACTAGCGGTTATGCTCAAGATGCTAATATGAGTTTAGAAGAATATGAAGATTTTGTCTTCAATGCAGTTCATGCCAACGAAGCCGATCCGATTGCCTTTTGGAAGACCGTTGAATCCAGCCAGCAAGCCGCCGTAGATTTTATGAAGGGCAAAAGCGAAGTCGTTTTACGCGGACCGAATGTGGATTTGAAGTTATCGGTCAAAGATCGCATCTTTATGAATTCGTTTGGCACATTCAACATGCCAGACGGCGAGATTTACACGGGACCCGTTGAAGAATCATTGAATGGTTGGGTGAAATATACCTACCCGGCGAATTATGGCGGCGTGAGCGTGGAGAACGCTCAATTGACTTTCAAAGACGGCAAAGTGATCAAAGCCACTGCCGATAAAAACGAAGCCTATTTGAACAAAACTTTAGATACCGACGCAAACTCGCGCTATGTTGGCGAATTTGCGATTGGCACAAATTTTGACATTCAAAAATTTACCGGCAACATTCTTTTTGACGAAAAGATCGGCGGCTCTTTCCACATGGCGCTCGGCGCAGGCTACCCCGAAACGGGTTCAAAAAATAAAAGTTCCATTCACTGGGACATGATCTGCGATTTACGCACCGACTCGGAAATTTTGGTGGATGGCGAGTTATTTTACAAGAACGGAAAATTTGTGTTTGGGAAGTAATGGGCTGAAAGTTGCAGGTTCAAGGTTGGAAGGTTGAGTTTTCGCTCAACCTTCTTTTTATATTAGACCTCTTGCAAAAGTATTTGTAGGGCGGGTTTTTAACCCGCCATGTGCAAAATTTTATAAGAACGTCAGGCTCAAAGCCTGACCTGCAATTGACTTTCGCAAGAGATCTATTCGTCAATTAGTAAACGCCAGTTTTTGAATCCACTTTTCGGGCGTAGGCGTCAATTCCCCCGTTGACGTTGAATACATTCTTATAGCCCTGTTGCGCCAACCATGCGGTCACTTGGCGGCTACGGCTTCCATGATGACACAAAACATAGACTGGGATTTCTCGCGCGCGAACCGTTTCAGACAGCGCATTTGGACCTTCGCTAGAAAGTCGGCTCAACGGCGTGACCTCAAGCCGGCTATCTTCAATTTTGGCATATTCCAACTCTTCGAGTTCGCGCACGTCGAGCAGAATAAACTTCTCTTCTGATTTTAGTTTTTCGCCAAGTTCGAGGACTGTAATTTCAGGAAGCATAATAGAATCTTTTCCTATGATTTTGATTTAACTGCCGGAATATAAAATTTCTCGATATATTGTTTGAGCATTCTCCGCGTTGAGAATTGCGGGATGACCGTCTTCATTGCGCTTTTCATGCGGGCAATCCAAGCCTGAGACATTTCCTTAGCATCATGGTCGTAATACATGGGAATAATCTCGTTTTCGAGTGTTTGATATAAATCTTCAGCGTCTGCCGCATCTTGAATTTCAGGCGATTCGTAGGCTTGGTCGCGCCCAATAGACCAGCCATTCTGCCCGTCATAGGCTTCGCGCCACCAGCCATCCAACACGGAAAAATTCAACGCGCCGTTGATCGCGGCTTTCATTCCAGATGTGCCGCTGGCTTCGTAGGGTCGGCGCGGGGTGTTCAGCCACACATCCACGCCTTGCACGAGATAACGCGCCAAGTTCATATCATAATCTTCAATGAAGACCAGCCGTCCGCCAGTTTCCGCTTGCTTCACAGTGCGATACACTTTTTGAATCAATTGCTTGCCCGGGTCGTCCGCCGGATGGGCTTTGCCCGCAAAGATAATTTGAACCGGCAGATTGGGGCGATTGATAATTTGAATCAATCGCTCCACATCGGAAAGAACTAAACTTGCGCGTTTATAAGTCGCAAAGCGGCGGGCAAAGCCGATCGTCAGCGCGTAGGGGTTGATCAGCACGCCGGAAGAGACCACCTGCACCGGATGAAAGCCGCCATGCGTCCAGCGTTCGCGCACGCGCTCGCGTAAATAAAACGCCAACTTTCGTTTGAGATGTAAATGTAAATTCCATAATTCCGCATTGGGAATTGAATCGATCTTTTCCATTAAAGCGCGTTCGTCAAGCCGCTCATACCAATCTGCGCCGAGATATTTTTCCAGCAAGGGGTTGAAGCGCCGCGCCAGCCAATTGCGCGTGTGTACGCCATTGGTGACGTGATCAATCGGCACGTCTTTGACCGCTCGGTCTTTCCATAAAAAGCTCCACATCTCACGCGCAACTTCTCCATGCAATGCGGATACGCCGTTGCTTTTAGCGGAAAGTTTCAAAGCCAAAATCGGCATGGAATAAGTTTCGCCATGCGGCTGTTGATGCGCCGCGACTTGCACAAATTCTTCGCGCGTCAGTCCCAACTCGCCCCAATAGTTGGCGAGGTATTTATCAACCAGCCAGAGCGGGAATTCGTCATTGCCGGCTGGCACGGGCGTGTGCGTCGTGAATATATTTTGCGCGCGATTCCGTTGGGCGGCATCTGCAAAGGCGAAGCCTTCTGCCACGAGTTCGCGCGCCCGTTCGAGGGTCAGAAAAGCGGCGTGACCTTCATTCATGTGCCAAGCGGCTGGGGCGTATCCCAATGCGCGTAAAGCGCGGACTCCGCCAATCCCTAATAAAATTTCTTGCATGATGCGGCGATCCAAATCGGACCAATAAAGCCGCGCGGTCAATTGGCGGTCATACTCGCTATTGCTTGGGACGTTTGAATCCAGCAGATAAAGCGGCACGCGCCCCACGCGCACTTCCCAAATTTGCGCGCTGAGCGTGCGATCTGGAAATTTGATCTCAACCGTCACGGGCTGATTATTTTTCGTCACCAGCGCCACCGGCAAATCCTCAAAAGTCAATTGTTTGTTGAGGGCTTCTTGCCAGCCGTCTTCGCTGATGCGTTGCGAAAAATATCCTTGCGCGTACATGAAGCCGACGGCGATTAACGGCAAACCGAGATCAGACGATTCTTTGAGATGATCGCCCGCCAGCACGCCCAGCCCGCCGGAGTAAATTGGGAGCGTTTCGTGCAAGCCGTACTCCATTGAAAAATAAGCGATGGAGTCTTTGATTTCGGGAAGTTCTTTTTGCGCCCAAGTTTCTTTTTGAAAATAGGAATCGTATTTTTCAAAAACTTCGTCATACGAAGCGAGATAATCTTGATCTTTGGCGATCAGGCTCAGGCGGGCAGAATCAATTTCACGCAGTAAACGAATGGGGTTATGACCGAGTTGTTCCCATAAATCATAATCCAAACGCCCAAATAAACGCGCCGCTTCAGGATGCCACGCCCACCAGAGATTTGTCGCCAGCGCGCCTAAGCGGGCAATCCGTTTGGGCAAAGTAAATTTTTGAGGAGGGGTTGAGAGAAATTTCATAATGTTAAATCATACCGCAAAAGTTTTTTTTGTGATTGCGCGCGGCGTTCATTTTATTTTCAAACCGCGTTTTGGTTTGACGTTTCATTTTCAGGGTGATACAATCTCGCCCGTTTCTAGCGCTTGCCCCTATCGTCTAGTGGCCTAGGACGAGGCCCTCTCAAGGCCTAAACCGGGATTCGAATTCCCGTAGGGGCACACAACGGTCATCCCAATTGGATGACCGTTCGAGTAAAATCCAAGCATGGTTGACATCTTAGTAATCGGCTCGCTCAATGCGGATCTCGTCCTGCGCGCGCCGCGTTTTCCTCAGCCGGGCGAAACTATTCACGGGGAGAATTTACAAATCATCCCCGGCGGCAAAGGCGCGAACCAAGCCGTAGCGGCGGCAAAATTAGGGGCAAAGGTCGCCATCGTTGGGCGGGTCGGGAGCGATAGCTTCGCGCCGCTCCTGCTCCAAAGTTTGCAATCCAATCAAGTTGAAACAAATTACATCCGTCAAGACCCATCCGCCAGCGGCACGGCAATGATTGTTGTGGATGCAAACGGACAAAACAGCATTGTGCTTTCGGCCGGCGCGAATGGAAACGTTTCGCCAGCGGATGTGGAAGCCGCCTCCGGGCTTAACCCCAGCCTGCTCCTGCTTCAATTAGAAATTCCCCTCCCGACAGTTTTACGCGCCGCCCAAATCGCAAAAGAAAATAAAACGCGCGTCATCCTCAACCCCGCGCCCGCGCAACCCTTACCTGATGAATTAATTGCGCTGACAGATTTCATCATCCCCAATGAAACCGAATTAAGTTTGCTCAGCGGTCTGCCGGTGAGCGACTTAAGCGAAGCTGAAATCGCCGCCAAAGTTTTATTAAAGCGCGGGGCAAAACAGGCGCTCGTCACGCTTGGCGCAAAAGGGGCTTTGCTGGTCAGCGCTCAACGCGCAATTCAGATACCTTCGTTCTCGGTCAATGCAGTGGATACCACCGCCGCCGGAGACGCCTTCATTGGCGGATTTGCGGCAAAACTCTTGGAATATAATTTGTCTCCTAACCACGAATTCACACAGATAGAAATACAAGAAGCGGTAAACTATGCCTGCGCCTGCGGCGCTTTGGCTGTGACTAAATTTGGCGCACAACCTTCTCTACCAACTCATGCAGAAGTGGAACATTTTTTAGCTAAATTATGACTACAAAAATCATCCTCGATACAGACCCCGGCATTGACGACGCGCTGGCAATTTTGCTGGCGTTGGCTTCGCCAGAAGTTGAACTGCTTGGCATCAGCGCCATTCATGGCAACGCCTCCACCGCTCAAGTGGTCGCCAATGCGCTTTCCATTTTAGAACTTGCCCACGCGAGTCACATCCCGGTTTATAAAGGTTGTGAAGTTCCCTTGGTCAAAGAAACTTTATTAAGCCCAGAGACGCACGGCGGCGCCGGCTTGGGCTACGCAAAACTCCCAGAACCGCAGATTCAGCCCAAAGGTCTGCATGGGAGCGATTTTTTAATCGAAGCGATTATGTCCCAGCCAAAAGAAGTTACGCTAGTCGCCATCGGTCCGCTGACCAATCTCGCGTTGGCGCTTCGCAAAGAGCCGCGCATTGTTGAAAACGTCAAAGAAGTTTTTATTATGGGCGGCGCGATCCAACACGCCGGCAACACCACTGCTTTGGCTGAATACAACACATATGTTGATCCGCACGCCGCGCACGTCGTGTTTCATTCCGGAATGCCGATGATTTTGACTCCGCTAGACGTGACCTATCAATGTATTTTCACCAAAGAAGATTTGAAGCGCTTGTTGAAAATCAACTCGCCGATCACCCAATTCATCGCCGATGCGACACGCTTTTACATGGAGTTCCACGATGAATATCAAAAAATAGACGGCTGTGTGATTAACGACCCCATGACTTTAGCCCTAACCTTTATGCCCGAAATTTGCGATTATCAGAATTTGGTCGTGGATGTAGATATTTCCACGGGCGTGGGGCTGGGCAATACCTTTGCCGATTTTTATAATTACGAAAAGAAAAAGCCGAATATAAAAGTTGCCATGGGCGTGCGTCCGCGGATGTTTATGGAATTATTTTTAGAACGCATGGAAAAGTTGGCGCTCTCGCTATCGTGACGATAGCGAGCTAAAAGGGTTATATAGTTCGCCTTTCAAACTACATTTTTCATCGGAGGAGAATATGTTCGCAAAGATCGAGAAAGAGTTCACCACTAAGACGCTCGTCCTTATTCCCATTGCCATCGCGATTAATATCGTGGTCGGCGAGTTGGTCGGCCGCCTCAAGCTACCTATTTATCTAGATAGCATCGGCACCGTTCTAGTCGGCGCAATTGCGGGACCCTGGGCTGGCGCGCTCACCGGCGCGCTCGCCAATTTAGTTTGGGGCTTATTCAACCCAGTCAGCGCGCCGTTCTTTTATGTAGCGGCAGTGATTGGCTTCCTTGCCGGTTTAGCCGGAAAATACGGCGCGTTTGAAAATGAAACGCCGCGCTGGGTTTCGGTTTTAGTAGGCGCAGTGTTCGTCTTCTCATTAACTTTATTTGTGCTGGCGTTCATCAACGTCAATACAGATCAGGGATACGCAACCTATCCAAGTATGAGCGAACTCTTCGCGCGCTATAGCGTTATATTTTTTATAGCGATCATCATTGGCGCCGCGATTGGATATTTCCTCTTACAAAAAGGCGGTTATGCCGGTTTGTGGGGCTTGATCACCGGAGTCGTCGCGGCGATTATCTCCGCGCCAACTGCCGCGTATGTCTTTGGCGGCGTAACCGGCTCAGGCACCGACTTACTAGTAGCCGCTTTCCGCGCCAGCGGCGGCGGCATTCTTGCTTCCGTCTTGGCGCAAGGGAGCGTTTCTGACCCGTTTGATAAGATGTTATCTTTCATGGTGGTTTGGCTGATCCTCAGAGCCTTGCCCGCCCGCTTTAAATCCAGATAGCCCAAGCATAGATCGTTATTTCTCAGCCTGCTAATTTGTAAACCAGCGCAAGTTAGCAGGTTGACATTTAAACCGCCTCGCTACTTTCTAACAAAGCAAGTTAAAATCAAGCCATGAATAATTTTAGTATGTATATAGCCCGCGCCAGCGGACTGCATCAACTTCACCCGCTGACCAAAGTCCTACTGACGTTTTGCTTATTAATCGCCGGGCTGGCTCTGCCGGGCAACTGGACTAGTTACCTCATTATTCTCTTGGTTATCTTTCCGCTCAGCGTATGGGGAAAAGTTTTTCCAAATTTATTACGCATCACTTGGCTGGTCAGCCTGCCTTTCGCAATTTCTGTTATCTTAATCCAAAGCCTTTTTTGGGGAACTGGCACGCCGCTCTTTGAGTTTTGGATTTTCGCTCCTAAACTGGAAGGCGCGCGCTACGCTGTGATCAGTTTAGGGAAAATCATCTTAGTGATGTCTGACTTTTTGTTATTTTCCCTAACCACCCGTCCCGACGCGCTGATGATCGCCTTGAAACAAGCCGGAATGCCCAGTAGCATCGCCTACATCATCGTCACCACCTTGCAAATTGTCCCGAGTTTTCAAAGAAAAGGCGCGACCATTTTAGACGCACAACGTTCGCGCGGCTTGGAAACTGAAGGCAATTTATTTGTCCGCGCCAAAGCGCTTGTGCCGATAGTTTTGCCTTTGGTATTGGGCAGTTTGATGGAAGTAGAAGAACGCGCAATTGCGATTGAAGCGCGCGCCTTTAACTCGCGGCAAACCGAAACCAGCTTAATTGAGATACCCGATACCCAACTTCAGAAAAACTTTAGAACCGTCATTCTCATCGTTATGTTTCTGCTCATTATTTTCGGAATCCTATGGCGTTTATAAATATTCAAAATCTCACCTATCAATACCCGACCGCCAAAGCGCCGGTATTGCAAAATATCAACCTGCAAATTAACGAAGGCGAATTCGTGGCGGTGATTGGCGCAAACGGCGCAGGCAAATCTACTTTGTGTTACGCCTTGGCTGGATTTGTGCCGCATTTTTTCAAAGGGGAATTTTCCGGCGTTGTTGAAGTAAACGGAATCCAATCGAGCCAAGCCGCGCTGGCTGAATGGGTCTTGAACGTTGGGCTTGCTTTTCAAAATCCGTTCAATCAAATCAGCGGCGCAAAATATACCGTCTTTGAAGAAATCGCTTTCGGCTTGGAAAATATCGGGGTGGAAAGAGAGCAAATGAAAAGTCGCATTGAAGCGGCGATGAAGTTGACTGGCATCGCCGAGTTAGCGGATCGCTCGCCCTATTCATTATCCGGCGGGCAACAACAACGCGTCGCCCTGACCTCGATCCTGGTCATGCAACCCAAGCTTTTAGTCCTCGACGAACCGACCTCGCAAATGGACCCGATTGGCACACGCGAAATCTTCGCCGTGATTCGCGATCTATCCAATAGCGGTATGACGGTGGTGATGGCAGAACATAAAATGGAATGGATCGCCAATTTTGCAGATCGAGTCATTGCTTTGAAAGACGGTCAAATTTTGTTGGAAGGAAAACCAAACGAAGTATTAACTTCGGATGTATTAGCCGAGAATGGATTTGGCATTTCGCGTTACACCTCGACCGCGCGCGAAGCGCAGAAAAGAAATCTATGGAAAAAAGATTCTCTGCCGGTTACTTTAGAAGAAGCGGTAGAAGGATTTCGTCGTAAGTAGGCATTGATAATTATGAATATAACTATCTCCGATCTTCATTTTTCTTATGCGCCAAACGTCAAAGCCCTAAATGGGATTTCATTAACGATTAACGCCGGCGAGCAAGTGGCGATTATTGGTCAAAATGGCGCAGGAAAAACGACCTTGGTCCGTCACCTCAACGGCTTATTAAAACCAACTAGCGGTTCAGTCAGCATCGGCGATTGGGATACAACCAAACATTCCGTCGCCAAATTAGCCTCAAAGGTTGGGTATGTATTCCAAAACCCTGACGAACAACTATTTTCAAAAGACGTTTTAACCGAAGTTGAGTTTGGACCCAAAAACTTAGGGTATAAAAAAAATAAAATTGATCAGTTGGTCAAACGCGCTCTCGAGTTGACCGAATTAACCGGCAAACAAGAAACCAACCCGTATGACCTATCCCCCACTTGGCGCAAAATGGTCGCATTGGCGTCCATCCTCGCAATGGATACGCCGATTGTAATTTTTGACGAGCCAACCACCGGACAGGATTTTACAAACATCACACGCATCGCCAATGTCATAGCCGAATTGAAAAAAACGGGGAAAACGGTGATCACCATCACCCATGATATTGATTTCTGCGCCGAAAATTTTGAGCGCGTCATCGCCTTATCCAAAGGGCAGGTTTTATTAGACGGATCCCCTCGTGAAATTTTAGGGCAGGAAGAAATCCTCGCGCAAACCTACGTGGACCCGCCGCAGTTAACCAGATTAGGGAAAAAAATAGGTCTGCAAGAAACTGTAATTACCCCGCAGGAGTTTTTGAAAGCCCTCGCACAACGCGCCGGTTAACGTCCGCTTCTCTGCCTCAGCGCTTCAAACATGAGCGCCGAGCCCGCCACGCCAGCATTTAATGACTCAACTTCACCCAACATCGGCAGGCTGATCTTCCCGCCCGCCAATTTTCGAGCCGCTTCGCTAGCGCCGTTCGCTTCACTGCCAATTACTAACGCAATGGGCTGTTTCAAATCGCTTTCCCAGCAAGAAGCGCCATCCATATCCGCAATCCAAACTTGTAAAGATTTTGCCAATTGACCAATCTCATCCCAGCCCATTATACGGATTGGAATTTTGAAATGCGCGCCCATTCCAGCGCGCATTACTTTGGGCGCAAATACATCAGTGGTTTCGGGCGGAATCAAAACAGCTTGCACGCCCGTCGCCACAGCCGAGCGCAATAACGTGCCAAGATTCCCGGGGTCGCGAATTTGATCGGGGATTAAGACAAAGTCTAGCGTCGTCGGGATTGGCAGTTGAAAATCCTGTAAAACAGCGAGGACGCCTTGCGGCGCTTCCGTCTCACTGATGGATTGCATCACGCTAGCGGAGACCTCTTCCACATCCACGCCTTTCAACCTTAAATCTTCAACTTGCAACCTCCCTCTCTCGCTTAAACCCTCATCATACAAAACAAATTTTATTTCCCATTTACTTTTGACCGCTTCTTCAAACAAGCGCACCCCTTCAACGACGAAAGCCTGCGCTTCCCGCCGTTCTTTGGCGCGCCCCAACAAAGCGCGGACTAATTTTATTTTTGAATTTTGATTGGAAGTGATCATAAAGGGAAGAATAATTTGAAAGCGTCAACAAAAACTTTGACGCTCGCATCGTCAAACAAAGTCAAGCGCAGGGTCTGAAGCCCTGAATTTTTATTTACAGAAAAATAATTCTCAATGGCAGAAAAAATAACGCGCGCCGCCCGCTCTTTTGGAAAACCAAAAATGCCCGTTGAAATTGCCGGCAGAGCGATAGATTTACACTTCAATTCATCTGCCACATGCAAAGCGCCAGTCACAGCGTCTGATAATTTTTGATCCTCAGCGCCCGCTCCCCAAACCGGACCGACAGCGTGGATAATGTATTTCGCAGGCAGAGCCCCGCCTGAGGTCCAAGCCGGGCGCGCGTGCGAAACGAGACCATGTTGCTCAATCCACGCATCGCTCTCTTGTTGAATCGTCTCGCCGCCTCTCTTTACAATCGCCCAAGCGACTCCCCCGTCATGTTGCAAATGTTCATTTGCCGCGTTGACGATTGCGTCCGCTTCTTCAAGCGTCAGATCGCCTTGCGCAATTTGCAAAGTTTGCCCTGAGGCTAATTTCTTTTCAGCGACGGTTAAACTCATTTTTCTATTTTACCCCGTTAAAAATTTTGAGGCGCGATGTGCGCCTCAAAATAATTTACTTGGCTTGCGCCACTACTGCGGCGAAGGCTTGCGGGTTCTTCACGGCAATATCGGCGAGCATTTTGCGGTTAAGTTCGATGTTTGCCTTCTTCAACGCAGAAACCAACTTGCTGTAGGTTGTGCCGTTCAAACGAGCGGCGGCGTTGATACGCGCAATCCACAACTTGCGCAAATCGCGTTTACGAACGCGGCGATCGCGTGTGGCGTACCACAAACTCTTGAGCATGGCTTCATTCGCTCGGCGAAACAAAAGATGCTTAGAGCCGCGTTGCCCCTTCGTGATCTTCAAAACTTTCTTGTGACGTAAATGTCCTTGCGGACCGCCTTTTACGCGCATGTTACTTTTACCTCCTGCAAACTCGCGGGCGTCGGCAGGTTATGCCAGTTGTATACACCCGAAAGCCGCAACTAAAAAATGATTACGACGTTTGGAAAGATTAACTTTCCATGTTAGGAATCAAGCGTTTGATGCGCTTGATAATTGAGCGACCTTTGACCGGAATGGTCTTGCTCAATAACAGCTTGGTGCGGTCTGAAGTACGGCGGCGCAAATGGCTTTTGCCACCTTTGGTGCGCACGAGTGTGCCAGAACCGGTCAAACGAAATCTTTTGGATGTCGCTTTGTGGGTCTTGAGCTTAAACTTCTTTCCAGGTTTTGCTTTGCGAGGCATTGCTGGGGTTCTCCTTTCAGGAAAAAATAAAACCGCGATTTTTTTACCCGCGGACTTTCAACAGGATTAGGGACTTACTTCGCTCAGGCTTCCGCTTCTTGCTTAACTTCAGCCGAGTCAGCTTTCTCTTTCTTTTTCGCTCCGCCTTTAGTTGGCGCCAGCACTACGAGCATCGTGCGCCCTTCCATTTGCGGCGGAACTTCAATTGCGGCAATGTCTGAGAGGCTTTGAGCTACTTCCTTCAAATCTTCGAGCGCGATTTCCGGGTAGTCCATTTCGCGTCCGCGAAACTTGATCGTCACGCGAACTTTATGGCCCTGACCCAGCCAACGCCGCGCATCATCCACTTTGAAGCCGCGATGCGCTTCGTTCGTTTTGGGGCGCAAGCGAATTTCTTTGACTTCAATTTTTGTCTGGGATTTACGCGCTTCGCGTTCTTTTTTGGTTCTTTCATAAAGAAATTTGCCGAAATCCATCACACGGCAAACTGGCGGCGTAGCTCCGGGGGAAACTTCAACCAGATCCAAATCCGCATCGCGCGCAATTTGCAACGCTTGCTTAATGGATACGACGCCCACGTTACCGCCGTCGGCGCCAATCAGGCGGACCTCCGGCACGCGGATGCCTTCATTCACTCGAAATTCAGTAGCGCTTATAGCTTCTCCTCTTGTTTATCAGACAATAAATCCAGCCGGGGGCTGGTTTTTAACGGGCGAATAATACCATGAAGGCGGGCGAATCGTCAATAAAAACGCTAAAAATAAAGCCGCGTTGCGCGGCTTTATTTTTAGTCATAAACAGGGTTTACACATGCGGAATGAGTTTAGCGGCAAGTTTATCTTTGGGTTGAAAACCAGTAATTCTTTCCTTCACTTCGCCGCTCTTGAAAAGCATGAGCGTCGGAATACCCATCACGCCGTATTGCGTCATCAAATTGGGGTTTGCATCCGCATCCAATTTGACGACTTTGACTTTGCCAGCCCATTCGCCAGCGAGTTGCTCAACGATTGGCGCGATCATTTTACAGGGTTGGCACCAATTGGCGGTGAAATCCACCAGCACGGGCAAGCCTGCGCCGATCACTTCTTGCTGAAAATCCTGTTCGGTTACATATTTAACTTCGGTCATATCTACCTCCACAACAAAGATGTGCCGTACCTTGCCTGTATTACCTTCACATGATAGAATACTGCCCGCCTGAAAAAAACGGGCGCGTAGCTCAATGGTAGAGCAGCGGCCTTTTAAGCCGTTTGTTGAGAGTTCGAGCCTCTCCGCGCTCACTTGTAAAATCCTCTAGTCATAGAGGATTTTTTGTTGCGAGCGTTTTGTTGCGAGCCCCCATTGAGGGGGTGATATTCGAGCCGTCGCGCTCACTTGTAAAATCCTCTAGTCACATAGAGGATTTTTTTCTGCGAGCGCTTTGTCGCGAGCCCCCATTGAGGGGATAGTATTCGATCCGCCGCGCTCACTTGCAAAATCCTCTAGTTACATAGAGGATTTTTTTCTGCGAGCGCTTTGTCGCGAGCCCCCATTGAGGGGATGATATTCAAGCCATCGCGCTCACTTGTAAAATCCTCTAGTTACATAGAGGATTTTTTTCTGCGAGCGTTTTGCCGCGAGCCCCCATTGAGGGGATGATAGTAAAATCAAAAAGTCCCGAAGGCTTATATAAGCCTTCGGGACTTTGACTTACAGCAAACTATTCTTCATCATCTGCTTCTTCTTCGTCAAAAGCCAATAAATCAAATTTATCCAGTTCTTCGGTCATATCTAAATTTTCGAGAGCGTCTTCGATGAAGGCAATTGCGTCTTCATCGTCGGTTTGGTCCATGAGGCTTTCTAAATAAGCGCGGACATCTTCGCCGCCGATTTGCGAAAGCGCCCAAACTGTCGCGGAGATAATCTCGTCGTCTTCCTCTTCTTCCAGCAAACTCAGCAAAAGTTGACGCGCCGAATCTGCGCGCAATTCGCCTGCGGCTTGTACAGCCGCCAAGCGCACTTCCCCATCTTCATCGAGCAATTTGCTCACAACTTGATCCACCCATTGTTCGTCGCTGTTGCGTCCCATTGCAGTTAGGGAGCTAACGATCCATTTCTTTTCAGCCCGTTGAAACGCCGAACGGATGAGCGTCTCAACCTCAAACCTTGAAGAGAAGCCTAAAGCTTCCAGAGCCGCTCGGCGTAAACCGGCATGTTCTTCGCCATTGGCAATGGCAAGCAAAGCGTCTTCCGTTTGATGATGAAGTTCTTCGGGTAATTCTTCTAATTCGCCCAACAGAATAAATTCGCCTAACAAGTTTGCGGCTTCTAAACGCGGTTCTAGGTCTGGATCATTTTTGAGAATCTCGATCAATGCTGCGGCGAGGGCGGGATCGTCCGATTCTACGAGCAGGCGTATGGCGCTGGCGCGGACTTCTGCATCTGGATCATTTAGCAAGGCATAGCCGAGGTCTTCAAAAGAAACGAGGGTGTCTGAGTCTAAGAGCGCTACCAGCCCATTGAGCAGAGTCAGTTTTCGGGTCAGAGTGAGGCGGGGCCAGAGCGCCAAGAGCGCCTTCAAGTCCAGCGGGTCAATATCCGAAAAATGCGGCAAGAAGCGTTTCGGAAATTCCTTTTTATCTTGTAGCGCGTCCAGCACGGTTTGAAATGAAGTTTGTTCAGTCATAATTTATGGAGTTGGAATTTGAATCGGATTGATAAAATCCATCACGTTGACGAAAAGCATTAAGCCAATCAATAAAAGCATGGCAATGCCATTGACGGCGTTCTCCCATTCGGCGGGAATGCGTTTTTTGAAAAAGATTTCCGGCAAAGTGAAAAGAATTCTGCCGCCATCCAGCGCGGGGATGGGAAATAAATTGAACACGCCCAGCGAAATGCTCAACGCGCCAATCAGATTCAAAGTCCAGTTGGTGGGTTGCGGCGCGGCGGCAGGAGTTGGCGCGGCGGCGGCTTCCTGACGGCTGGTCACATCCTCTTCCACCGCCATATCAAACATATCAAAAATTCCTTTGAAACCGACAAAGCGGGCTTCTTCTGGAGCGATTGCGCCTTGAAGCAAAGCCACCGGCAAATAGACGATCGTTGCGGCTTGAAGCGCCGTCACGGTTACGCCGCCGCTCACGATTTCGGAAAATGTCGCCGGGCGGGTTGGATAACCCAACTGCACGCCCAACGCGCCTTCCGTTTTGGGGCGGGTAGATAAAGGCGTGGCGCTCAATTTAACTTCTGCGCCGTTGCGGTCAATCAATAAATTAACCGGCTGATCGAGATTTTTTTGGATCAAATCAATCGCCGCTTGAAGTTCTTCCACCGGTTGCCCATTGATGGCTTTGATCAAATCTCCGTCTTGAACGCCCGCTTCAGAGGCTGGAGAGTTCGCGCTCACCGCTTCAATTTTCACCGCGCCGGTTTGCGGCATTCCTTCAAAGGCAATGAGCATAGAAAAAACCACAACTGCGGTCAACAAATTCATCAACGGTCCGGCGAATAAAACCACCAGCCGTTTCCATGGGGTTGCTGAAGCCAATCCGCCGGGGATGTTCGGGTCGTTTTCGCCTTTGGGGCGCACGAAGCCGCCCAAAGGCAAAGCATGAATCGTAAACTCAGTCCCCTGCCATTTGAATAACGTCGCAATTTTATAAGAGGGCAAGCCAAAGCCGAACTCTTCCACTTCAATGCCCGCCCAACGCGCCGCAATAAAATGCCCCAACTCATGCACAAAAATCATCCCGCTTAAAGCGAGGATGAAAACAAGCAAAGTTACCAATCCAGAGACCATTTTTTATTCCTTAATTCAGACTGCGGAAGTCTGCAAAAAATTTAGACTGGAAGTTCTCTAAAGACTTCCGAAGTCTACTCAATAAATGAAATTATATCTTCAAAAGGATTTGATTGAAGTTAAAGTTTTATTAGATGAATCTAACGCTTCTTACTTAACTCAAAGCTGATTCGGCGCTTTGGGCGCTTTCCCCGCCGATAATTTTTGCTCCGCCCCCCGTTTGCGCGGTGAGGATTTTTTCCACGCCGGGCAATTCGCTCAATCTTTTCTCTACTTCTTTAGCATATTCCCCCAAACACAACACATGGACATTCGCGCCTGCATCCACTGTATAACCTACGGGTAAACCTTTACTCCGCCATGCGCGCACCTGATGAAAGATTTCCACAGTCGCCGCCTGCCAATACATCAACGGCGGATTAGAGGTCATCATCACCGAATGCATCATATCTGAATCATGTTCGATGATATTGGCAAAGGCTTCAAAATCTTTTTTGAGGATCGCGTTACGGCAAATATCCAGCCGACGAGTTGTATCTGCAACTCTTGCATCTTGTAATGGACTTGTGCCAGCAAGGGCATGTCCTTCGGTTGAGCCTGTCTTTTTATGCGCCGAGTTGACCACAGCAATACAATCCACTAAATTCCAATGATTTACATCTGCAATCGAAAAGGCGAAGGAATCCGCTTCGCTGGTTCCCATTTGCCATTCGACAAATCCGCCGGGGATAGAACGAGACGCAGAGCCTGAACCTCGTCTTGCTAATTTGGATAATTCGCTTTCGCTCAAATTTAATCCCGCCGCCGTGCTGGCGGATAATGCCAACGCCGCAAACGCCGCCGCCGAAGATGCAATCCCAGCGCCTGCCGGAAAATTATTTTCGCTGGTCACTTCTGCTTTTTCAGTGATATTCGCCAGCTTACGCACGAGATCTAAAATATAAGCGACTCTTTCAAGCCCTTTACCTCTGATTTCATCATTATTAATTAAAAGCGTATCTTGTTTTGACGAATTGAAAGCGACTGTCGTTTTAGTAAACAACCCGTCCAAATTCATAGAGATTGAGCCGTTCACAGGCAGGCGCAATTCATTATCACGATTTCCCCAATATTTAATAAAGGCGATATTTGGATTCGCTTGAGCGGTTGCAGAAATGGGTTTCATGGCATTTCATACACAAAATGGCAGGTTTTTAGTCAAAGACATTGCCATTTTATATAATATTCCTTTCATTGGATGTGTTCTCTTGGAACTACATGATACCTTAGACGATGTTTGGGGGCAATTAATTCTCGATGCTATCCAACGCTTTGAAGACTTCATCGGCACGATATATTTGATTGCGCGCATAACCAGTTACTTCGCGCACGATGCCTGCCTGTACAAGTTTTTCAATGTATTGTCGCGCAGTTTTGAAAGGCATGTCCGTGCCTTCTGAGAGTTGTTTTGCAGTGAATATTGGGCGTCCGAACAGGAAATCCACTACCATTCCCATGCGTTCAGAATTCCTCTCAGAATTCACAATGGACTGATACCTTGTGCGGATCGCTTCAAGGCGTTCTATGCGGGCAGCGCTATCTTGAGCCTGAGCGCTCACGCCGCGCAAGAAAAAGCGCAGCCATACTTCCCAGTCTCCGCGCTGGGAAACTGCCAGCAGATGATCGTAATATTCCTGACGATAGCGCTCAAAATAGGCGCTCAGATTGAGTAAGGGCTGTGGAAGAATCTGCCACTCCGCAAATAAGAGCGCCATCAATAAACGTCCTACGCGTCCATTGCCATCCAGAAATGGGTGGATGGCTTCGAATTGATAGTGAATCATGGCGGCTCGCGCCAAGGCGGGAATGTCATTGCCTGCGTGGATGAATTTTTCCAAATCAGCCAGCGCCAAGTTCATCTCATCCACAGGAGGCGGGACATATGTTGCAGTTGTCAACGTGCTACCCGCCGCCCCGATCCAATTTTGCGTGCGCCGAAACTCTCCGGGGGTAAGATTTCCGCCGCGCACACCTTGCATCAACTTCTCATGAATTTCACGGATAAAGCGCAGACTCATCGGAAAACTTTTCAGGCGTTCTAATCCATAATCCAACGCGGTAACATAATTGTGGACTTCACACACATCATCCTGTTTTTCGAGAAAAGATAACTGGGCTGACTCGTACGTGTAAAGTTCTACGAGTGTAGCGCGAGTACCTTCGATGCGGGAGGAGAGCACAGCCTCGCGCCGAATAAATGCCTGAAGCAACAAACGTGGAAAGGGGAATGAACCTGTCAGTGTTGCCAGCCTGCTCAAATCACGTTCTGCTTCTGATAATGCCGAAACCAGAGCTAGCGTCCAATTTAGTTTTGGGGGTAAGGGCGCAGGGATAAAGGCGTAATACCCTTGCTGAGTTAGGATAACCTGACCTATCTCAGGGGAGTGAAAGTCATTTGGTTTCATAAGGTTTTATCCTAAAATGGGTAAATACATGGATTTATAATAACATTTATTTAGAAAAGTGTAAATTGCACCATTCTTTATTTACACACCCTTGAATTAAATCAAAAAGCCTGCACATCCAATGAAATAGATGTATGGGCTTTTTGACAGACTGCATCAGAATGAAAATCGCCATATTTAGGCAATACCAACCTTGCCGAAACCAAATATTGTGTTCCCTTGAGATTACATCGCCAAGGCGATGTTAGGATGGGCGATAGCAGTAGCAGATTTCATATAAATTCTCGCTCGTTGCAGATTTAACGTAAAACGCGCTAAGTTTACCATGTCAAAATTCAGCCGAATTACGTCAACTCTTAGTTTTAATTAATCCAGCCGCCGCCTCAGTCGTTGATTTATATCGTAATGCGATGTATACTTTTTTTCGCGCGTCTTTGCAGGGGAAATATAAATCACAAAGGCATACATACTTGGATACGACGGCTTCCTGTTATAGAAAACCGTATGAGGCGGAATCGGAAATGCGAAAGTTATATTATCGCGCTTCTAAACGAGCGAATGAAGCATTGCTCTTTACTTCGATCCATCCAAGGCAGGTAATAATCAAGGAGCAACACAATGGATAAAGATTCCTTCGGGATCACAACGTTATTTCTAGATATCGGCGGCGTCCTGCTGACAAACGGCTGGGACCGCAACGCGCGAATCCGCGCGGCTGAGAAATTCGGCTTAGAGCAAGACGAGGTGGACGAACGTCATCACTTGACTTTCGACACGTACGAGGAGGGCAAACTCAGTTTGGATGAATACTTGAACCGGGTGGTTTTTTACGAAAAGCGTTCCTTCTCGCGCGAAGAGTTCAAGGATTTCATGTTCGCACAGTCACAGCCTTTCCCAGAGATGATCGAATTGATGAAAAATATCAAACAGCGTTACAACCTGCGGGTCGCCGTCGTGAGCAATGAGGGGCGCGAACTCAACGCCTATCGGGTGCGGCAATTCCAATTGAATACGTTCATAGACTTCTTCGTTTCATCCAGCTTTGTCCATTTTCGCAAGCCGGATGCTGACATCTACCGCATGGCGTTGGATATTGCGCAGACCAGTCCGGAGCAGGTACTTTACGTTGACGACCGTTCGTTATTCGTCGAAGTTGCCGAGGGGCTTGGGATTCGCGGCATCATTCATAAAGACTACAAAACTACACAGAAAACGATGGAAGCGTTCGGGCTGTCGCTGACGCGATGAAGAGTCGCCCGTCGGTTGAGAGTCGGGGGCATCCATTGAGATCGGAGCATAGAATGAAAAACATACAAGCAATGCAAGCATCAAAGTCCGCGATCGAACCGAATTTAGTCGGCGCGGAGGACAGCCTCAAGCTGGGTCATTGGATGCCGTATCACACAGGCATCATGCCGCAAGTGCGCATCGGCAAACGTTGGATCAGCATCTGGTGGGCGATCCCGATCGCGTTTGTGGCGGCGCTCTTCGCAGTCGCCATCGCGCAAGAATTACGCACGATCCCCGCCGTGCAGGATTTCATCCTGCGTTACCCTGGAGACGCAACTCCCGTTTCGGTCACGTCGGGCTTCCCGTGGTGGCTGAGAGCCCAGCATTTTTTCAACGCGTTCTTTATGATGTTCATCATCCGCGCTGGCATTCAAATCCTTGCGGATTATCCGCGCCTGTTTTTGCAGAGGGATTGCACGCCGGGCAAAGAATGGTTCCGCTTTCAGCATGACGTGCCAACCGACCGCCTCTGGACTTCAAAAGACGATTCAGTCACCATCCCCGGCTGGCTCGGCATCCCCGGCGTTCGCCACTCGGTCGGGCTGGCGCGTTGGTGGCATTTCACCTTCGACCTGTTATGGATTCTCAACGGCTTGCTCTATTACGTGTTGCTCTTCGCAACCAACCAATGGCTCAGGGTAGTCCCAACCAGTTGGTCGGTATTTCCAAACGCGCTCTCCACGTTGATTCAATATCTGTCGCTCAATTTTCCCGTTGAGCATACGTGGACTGTGTACAACGGCTTGCAACAGTTGACGTATTTCGTCACCATCTTCATCGCCGCTCCGATAGCATTCATCACCGGCGTGATGCAGGGACCCGCGTTCTCGAACAAGTTGGGCTGGTTTGCCAAATTCATGAATCGACAACTTGCCCGCACAATTCATTTCATTGTACTGGGCTGGTTCCTCTTCTTCATCTTCGTCCACACCACTCTCGTGTTCATCACCGGACTACGCAAGAACTTGAACTACATGTTTGCAGGCGTAAACGACGGTTCATGGAACGGATTTCTGATTTACATTCCCGTCATGATCATCCTGATCGGCATCTGGATCATGGTCTCGCCGCTGACGATCAAGTACGCGCGGCGGGTTCAGATGATCGGCGAACGGATGGTTGGATATATCCAATCATGGGCGGAGCTTTGGGATCCGCAGACGCAATACACCGAGAAAGATATTTCGCCGTATTTCTGGGTCAATGGGACGCTTCCAACTTCTGACGAATACAACCGACTCAAAGAAGGCAATTTCGCAGACTACAAGATCATCATCGGCGGCTTGGTTGAAAATCCGCAAGAGATTTCGTATGCCGCGCTCAAGTCAATGCCGAAACAGGATCAGATCACCAAGCATTTCTGCATTCAAGGCTGGTCGGGTGTTGCCAAATGGGGCGGCGTTCCGGTGCGCGACATCATCAAGATCGTTAAGCCGAAACCCGAGGCGCGTTATGTTGTCTTTTACTCGTTCGCCGAGGGAGCCGATGGCGGCATTTATTATGACGTTCACTCCATGCGGAACATGCGCCACCATCTCAGCCTGCTCGCGTATGAGATGAACGGCGAACCGCTCAACTTTTTACACGGCGCGCCGCTTCGATTGCGCTGTGAAAATCAACTCGGCTTCAAAATGGTCAAATGGATTCGCGCCATCGAGTTCGTCCACGATTTCAAACACCTCGGCGCGGGGCATGGCGGATATAATGAAGACCATGAATTCTACGGATACCGAATGCCCATTTAACAGGTGAATCTATGACGAAACACAACGACTCAAACGCGCATTCCGATGCGCTGGCGCTCTTTGGCATTACGGGCGACCTCGCCTACAAGATGATCATCCCCGCGCTGTATGCGTTAGTCAAGCGCGGCGCGTTGACGATCCCCATCGTCGGTGTGGCGCTCGAGAAATGGGATACGGCGCAACTACATGCCCGCGTCAAAGACAGCCTGCAACACAGCGGCGGCATTGACGATAAAAAAGCCTTCAACAAACTCTTAGCGTTGTTAAGCTATGTCAGCGGAGATTACACGCAACCGGAAACTTATCGCGCTATAAAGCAAGCCTTGGGTAAAGCCAAACGTCCGGCGCATTATCTGGCAATCCCGCCTTTTCTTTTTGAAAATGTAATTCAAGGATTAGGCTCGGCTGGTTTAGCTGGAAATGCGCGGGTGATTGTGGAAAAACCGTTCGGGCGCGACCTCGCTTCGGCGCGCGAACTCAACCGAGTCGCGCATTCGGTCTTCCCCGAAGACGCGATCTTCCGCATTGATCACTACCTCGGCAAAGAAGCGATCATGAATATCCTCTATTTTCGATTCGCCAACTCGTTCCTCGAGCCGATCTGGAATCGCAATTACATTTCCAGCGTGCAAATCACCTTGGCGGAAGATTTCGGGGTGAAAACGCGCGGCGCATTTTATGAAACTGTTGGCTGTTTGCGCGATGTGATTCAAAACCATCTCTTTCAAATTGTCGCCTTATTAGCGATGGAAGCGCCAACGCGCCAAGACCCCGACGCCGTGCAAACGGAGAAGGTGAAGGTCTTTCGTGCCATGCGCCCGCTGACGCCCGCCGATCTGGTGCGCGGTCAATACGCTGGTTATCGCAACGAGCCGGGCGTGGCAAAGAATTCCGATGTGGAAACTTTTTGCGCTTTACGCCTCTTCATTGACTCGTGGCGCTGGGAGGGAGTCCCGTGGTATTTGCGTTCTGGGAAATATCTGGAACAAACCGTGAATGAAGTGCTGGTTGAATTGAAACCGCCCCCGCAAAAACTATTTGAAGATTCGCCGACCCTCGCCGGACAGACAAATTATCTGCGCTTCCAACTTGCTCCCCACTCCTCGATTGGGTTGGCGGCGCGCGTCAAGAAAAAAGGTAAAAAGTTCATTGGCGATCAGAAAGAACTTTTTCTAATTGAAGAAGAACCCGGCGAACAATCTCCTTATGAGCGACTTTTAGGCGACGCCATCTCTGGGGATCGCACGCTCTTCACCCGCGAAGACGCCTCCGAAGCGGCTTGGGCAGTGATTGAACCCGTCCTCAAAGAACATCCCCGCGCGCTCCCCTATCGCAAAGGCAGTTGGGGACCAAAAGAAGCCCAAGCCTTCACCGCGCAAGGCGATCTTCCTTAAAGGACAGATAATGCCGTCCATTGAAAAATGCCCGCCCCCCAAAAACACTTTGCTTGAAAATTATCTGCGCGCTGGAAATTACGTGGATTGTTACGTCACAACCATTGATAGGCAAGTTTCCCTTTCTGAATTTATTTTCGCATTTTACACAACCTCGCTTTTCAAGCTAGAAGCGTTTATTTTGAAACACGCTGTCCGCAAGCCATCTTCTGATGCGCAAGCAAAGCAATTAGCAGAAAATCAAATTGATAAATTTGCCGCATGGACAGTCGAAGCGCGAAGCGAAAATGAAATCTTGCTGTGTGACTTTTTGAGTAGCACACGCTCGTGGTTAATGGTCGAAAAGGCTGGGGATGAGACAAAACTCTACTTCGGGTCGGCAGTTGTCCCGAAGAAAAGAGGCGAGGGGTTGGGGTCTATCTTCGTGTTGTTGTTAGGCTTCCATCAAATCTATTCTGTCTTGCTGTTGTATTTTGCGAAAACGAGATTGAAACTAAAAGGTCATTGAGGTAATTCTCAATGACCTTTTTATTTAACTTCGCCTAAGTCGGTCGAAATAAATTTTACAAACCATCGCTCAAGGCGGCTTGAGCAGGGGTAGTAACAACCAATATCACGGGCGCAGTGATTTGAAGAGCGCTTCCGCGAACATTACGAAAAACCAAACGGCGGCAAACGCTCCGAAGGCGGCAAGCAGGGCTGGAAGCATATAGAAATTAGACGAACCAGCAAGTTTGGCGTTTTGAGGGTTGGCGGGATGATATAAAATCTCTACAGATTCCCCAACTCGATAATTCGGCGGCCGTGAGGCGACGTCATGCGGAACAGTGATGATTTGCCCGTCTATGGTTTTAAATTCAAAAATGGGCAGGTACACAGTTCCGCCTTTGGACCCAGGCCGAGCCTCCAGGCGAACGACCGTCCCTTGGGTTTTGCTTGCGGAGCGGACAAAATTCCGCGCAGTAACGAACATATACGCGGCGACTCCGAATAGCGCTACTGCCGCCAGCCCTACGATATATAGATTATTTTCAAGAAGTAACGCGCTGATTATTTCCATTGTGAGATTCTCCTGGGTGAAATGACAATCGTTTGTTGAGTCTTTCCAGAGAAGCGGGTAGTTATTGCGCTTCCTTCCGCACTTCGCCTTTATCGCCGTCCACGCTGATGGTATCGCCGTCTTGGAAGGTGAGGGTGGCGGTTTGCGTGCCCAACACGGCGGGGATGCCGTATTCGCGGGCGACGATGGCGGCATGGGAGAGCGGTCCGCCTGTATCAGAAACGACGGCGCAGGCGAGAGTGAAAAGCGGAGTCCAAGCGGGATCGGTGTATGGGCAAACCAGCACGTCGCCAGGTTGGAGTTTATCGAACTCAGCGGGTCCGTTGACGACCTTGACTGTGCCAGTGGCGAATCCCGAACTGCCCGACTGCCCGCGCATGGCGCCGTCCTGTGAAGCGGACGAAGCGGCGGCGCGCCATTGTCCGCGCCAGATTTTGGCGGCGCGTGGACGGGCTTTCTCGCGGCGGGCAATCAGCGCAGGGAGATTTGTCAGCGTGCCAGCCAGCGCGGCGTAAAGTTCAGGCAGAGTCAAAAAGATACTTTGCGCGGCGGTGAGCAACATCCCTTGCGCCGCCAATCGCCGCGCGGATTCATCCACGCCGCGGCGGGCTTGCAGAAAACCCGCTTCGATGACATAGAGAGTCGCCTCGCGGGCGACGTGCGCGGCGCGGTACTTTTCCAGCGTGGAGATGAATCGGGAACGGGACCAGGCTGGAAGTTCAGAGAGGAGGCGCTGATATATTTCCACATAGGGTTTTGGCTCGGCGTGAATCTTGTGCGAGCGCAGTAACACGCCAAGCGTCGTCAATAAAGCGGCGGGCGTTTCAGACCACGCGCGGTTGGAGAAGGGCAGGTACATTTTCATCGTGCGCGCGCCGTGTTCGTTTAAGAAGGCGTTCACTTGATCGAGAAAGATTTTGCCTTCGGCGTTCGCTGTCAGCGCGGGCAGAGTTGAGTCCATGTCGGAGTTCAATAAAATATCTTTGACTTGCGGCAGAGTTTCGGCGGATAACGCCAGTTGTTTGAGCGCCTGATCAATCAGCGCGGTTTTGTAGGGCAGGTCGCCGAGTAAATCCATCACGCTGATTGATTTTGAAGCTTTGGCGAAGCCCAGCAGAATTTTGAGGAAGATGGAGCGCGCGATGGCAGGCACGATGTATTTGCGGAAGCGGATATCGCCGACGCGGCTGGTGACGCTGACGGCGCGTTGAATGAAGCGCGTCAGTTCGGCGTTGTCCAGCGCGCGCACGTCGGTTTCGCCCAGCGCCTTGAGTTCCGCTTCAAATAGAGGGGCTTGTTTTTCCAGCCATTCGGTTGGGTTGGTTCTGAGGTTTTGATTCAGTTTGCTGAACATGCCCAAGAGGCGCAGGGTTGGGCGCGGCTTGGGCGGGACGATGTTGGGCAGTCCGTCTTCGTCCAGCAGGATGATTTGCTGGGCGGGCGGCAACTCCACGCCGTATTCGTGCGCGGCATTGACCAACTGCTGATAACTATCGGTCACGGCGGCGTAATCGAGCGGGTAGGGCGGTTCGGGATAATGCTCCAGAATATCGTTGATGATTTCACGTTGGGCGCGATTCAATTTTTGCGTTTTAGGCGCGGGGGCAAGCGAAGTGATGGGACGAGTTTGCAGGAGATACAAAGCCCGCCCGCCAACCCCCATTCGATGTCTTGCGGTTTGCCGTAATGCGCTTCCACCTTTTCGCCAAGTTGAATCAGGCGGCGCAGGTCGGCTTCATTCAGGCACAAACGTTGGCGTGCGGCTTCGTCCACTTCCGATTCCGTTGTGCCGTTATCGGACGCCATGTCAATGCGCGTGGCTTTGGCGCCGCACACTTTTTCAAGCGTCACAAATTTTTTTCGTCCGGCGCGGAACGTATCAGGCGTGACGCGCCCCGAAACCACGCTCTCGCCCAAACCGTAGGCGGCGTTGACGAGCATTTCATCCATATTATTGGTGACAGGGTTGACGGTGAACAACACGCCCGCCACATCAGGCGCAACCATCTCCTGCACCACCACCGAAAGGCTCACGCTTTCATGCTCAAAATCGTTGCGCGCGCGGTAGGCAATGGCGCGCTCCGTCCACAACGACGCCCAGCAACGCTGAACATGCCAAACCAAACTCTCCGCGCCATAAATGCCGAGATAGGTTTCCTGTTGCCCCGCAAAACTTGCCTCTGCCAAATCTTCGGCGGTGGCGGATGAACGGACTGCCACGCGGGCGCGTCCGCCGTTGAGATTGGCATACGCATCTTTAATGGACTTTGAAATTGATTCTGGCATTCGGGCAGTTTCCATCCGCTGACGGATTTTTTCGCCCGCTTCACGGGTCGGCAGATTTGCCAGAGATTTTTCCATCTCATCCCACAGGCTGGTCTCGGCGAGGAATTGTTTATACGCTCCGGTGGTGACGCAGAATCCCTGCGGCACGGGCAAACCTGCCTGAGTCATCCTGCCGAGGTTAGCGCCCTTGCCGCCGACAAGTTGAATATCCTCTGAACTAACTTCATGAAACCATGCAATCGTCATAAAAACTCACTTCCTTATGGAGCAGGCGTGAAGAGATGGAAAGAAGTGATGATTGTCGAATATAACAGTTCCAACTCCGCCTGCCATGCGGCGCCTGACGCCCAGGGTTGAAAGTGGAGCGTGTACAGACGGTCGTTACCGACAATGAAAACCACGCGCTCCGAATCTTGCGCGGGCAGACCATCCACCACAATCGCCTGTTTCCCGTCTATGAGAAGCTCACTGCGCGTAACGCCAGAATCTGCGCCCGCTTCTACGATTTTTGCATCGGCGACTTGCGCGGCGGTGCGTCCCCCAGCGGCTTCCATGCTAACCAACGCCACCGCATCGCCTGGCAGGAAATCTCCGCCCGACGCGCCGTTGGGATTAATCGCAACCATGTTCGGCGGCAGGGGCGCATCCTGCGCGGGGTAAAGGAAGCAGTAGCCTTCAGCGGCGTTAGTGAACAGTTTCAGTTTTGCGGTTTCCATCAGGCACGCATCAGGCGCGAAGAGATGGAAGGAATTTGTCGCTGTCCCGTATAATTTTTCCAATTCTGAAAACCATTCCGCGCTTGGCTCCCAGGTTTGAAAATAGATCGTGTAGAGGCGGTCGTTGCCAACGATATAAATTACGCGATGTGGTTCTTCGGCGATGATAGCGTCTAGCATGACTGCCGGCTTCCCATCCATGAGAATGTCTGTCCGCGCAAGGATAGAGCCTGCGCTGGCTTCTGCGATTTTTGCATCTGCCACCTGAGCGGCGGTGCGCCCTACAGCAGGTTCTACCTTAATTTGAGCCGTGGCGTCGCCTACGTCTGGATTGCCGCTGATGCTAATGAATATCATGCTGGGCGGAACGGGGCGGTCGTTTGCGGGGTAAAGGAAGCAATAGCCTTCGGCGGCGTTGGTGAACAGTTTTAATTCTGCGGTTTCGGCAGGGCACCCATTTGGTGATGTCGAACTGACAGGCGCTTCCGTGACTACGGGCGCCGCGGTAGATAATGGAACTGATGTTTGTGTAGGCATGGCCGCCATTGCGGTTTCCACTGCCCCAGAGGCGACTACGGTTTCCACCGCTCCAGAGGCAACTGCGGTTTCCACAACCCCGGCGGGCAGGGTAATTTGTCCGCCTGAACAGGCAGAAAGCAGAAAGACGAGCAGGAGCGCTTCAATAATTTTTCGCATGATTTTTAACCTTTTGAATGTTTGTTTTTTATATCGTCCCGAAGGCTTGGACGAGAACCAAGCCTGATTTACGAGAACCTTCGAGACGTTTCGCGTAAGGTGAATTCTTCAATAAATCCCAGCGCAAGACCCAACGCCCCAACCCCTGCCAGCGAGGCGAAGATGGCGATGAACGCGCTGAGGTTGGTTTCGCCCAGCGCCAACCACGCGCCGAGCAGAGGAATACCCATCGCGCCGCCCATGTTACGCGCCATCTGGACGAGTCCGCTGGCAGTGGCGAGATATTCCGCGCCGCCAGTGCGTTGAGCGAGGTGCAGAAAGACGGGGAGCAAAAGCCCCAGCCCCGCGCCGATGAGCGCCGCCATGAACAGGATGTTCTGGGCGTGGAAAATCGTCAGCAGGGAAAAACCCACAATGACCAGCAACCAAGCCGCAGTTTGAGTCTGGCGCGGAAAGCGACTCGCCAGAGTTCCGCCTGCGCCGGAGGCGATTCCCGCCATCAGCAAAATCGGCAGAAGGGCAAACCCTGTTTGAGTAGCGGTCTGCGAGAAGATGTTTTGTAGATAGAGCGGAAAGTAAACTACGGCGCTGTTGGTTGCCAAGCCAAGCAGGAGCGTACCGAGGATGGGTTTCCACATGCTGGGGAGGTTGAGCATGGGCATGGGGATGACGGGGTTGGGTTGGCTGTTCTCCCAGCGCGCGGCGAACGTCAGCAGGGCGAGGGCGGCGCAGACGGCGGCGATTCCGCCTGCGATATTGTTTGCGCCGAAGAATTGAAAACTGAGCAAGCCCGCGCACAACCCAAGACCGATGACCAGCGCGCCGAACCAATCGAGTTGCAGGCTGGCGCCGTTGGCTTGCGTTTTGTCGCGTAACCCAAAGGCGGCGAGCGCGAGCGCGATTAAGCCAAGCGGTATCACCAGATAAAAACCCATGCGCCACGAGTAAATATCAGTCACCCAGCCGCCGAGCGGAGGACCGATGAGGTTGGCGAATACCTGCGCCGCGCCGATAACGCCGAATATTTTGCCGCGTTCAGATTCGGCGAACAGGTCGCCGATGGAGGCGAGGGCGGCGGGCGCGATTGCGCTGGCGCCAATGCCTTGCAAGGCGCGGAAGGCGACCAGCCAGCCCATGCTGGGCGCTCCGCCAATCAACGCCGAGCCGAGCAGGAAGACCAGCATTCCGCCAATGTAGAACATCCGCCGCCCGAAGATATCTGATAGTTGGGCAAAGAGCGGGATGGCGATGGTCGAAGCCAGCATATAGGCGCTAAAGACCCAGGCGTAAAGTTCCATGCCGCCGAGTTCGCGGGTGATGGCGGGCATGGAGGTGGCGACCAGCGTTTGCATGATTGCCGAGGCGCTCATCCCAAACAGGATGGCGCTGAGACCCAACCATTCGCGCTTCATGCCGCCAGCCCTTCCAGCACGGTATTGAGGGAAGACTCGAGCCATGCGCGCAGGGGGCGTCCTTCGCTGTGCGACCAGGCGGTAATGACGGCGAAGTACGTCCCTACCAGAACGAGCGCCGCATCCGAGGCGTTTAATTTCTTTTTGAACTCGCCGCTCTTCTGCCCTTTGACGATGAGGCTGGCGAGCAGGGTTTGTAAATTGCCTTTGTTCGAAGATTCGTCGCTGGCAAATGCAAGATTCGATTTGCTCATTTGGCGGGTGATGATTTTATTTTCTTCGTGCCAATCCGCCGAGACGGTGATGACATTCTTCAAAATTTTGGCAATCGGCTGACCCGCCTGCAGACCCTGCTCCACGACGAGCGACATGTTTTCCATTGCCATTTTGCCAGGTTGATGGAATATCGCTTCTTTGGTGGGGAAATAGGTGAAGAAGGTGCCTTTGCCAATATCAGCGGCTTCGGTGATTTCGGCGACGGTGGTGTTTTCAAAGCCTTTTTTGGCGAAGAGTTCCATCGCCATACGGAAGATTTTTTCGCGGGTGGCGGCTTGTCTTTTTTGGGTGCGGGTGAGAGTGGGCATGACGGTGAGTTTCCTGCGCCTGAATATATCACCAGAAATGACCACAGTCAATATTAGAGTTAGTATATTTGTACTAGCAAAACAAAGAAGAGACGCGCCCCACAGGGCGCGTCTCTTCTTTGTGGTTCTATCTTTGAGCGCGGCAGTCTATTCTACAATCTCTCAAACTTTGCTTGGAAGAAGCGTAGATATTTCGGCTCATAGACCATCTTCAAGCCGCGGGTGGATTCGCGTTGGTCGTACACGGCTTTGACCGATTCGGCGACGACGTCCATGTGCGCCTGAGTGTACACGCGGCGCGGAATGGTCAGACGGGTCAACTCAAGCTTGGGGTAGTAATGATCGCCCGTCTTCGGGTCGCGTCCTGCCGAGGCGATGCCGCGCTCCATCGAGCGGATGCCCGAGTCGAGGTAGAGTTCCGCCGCGAGGGTTTGGGATGGGAATTCGATCTGCTTGAGATGCGGGTAAAACGCCTTCGCATCGAGGAAGATCGCGTGTCCGCCGATGGGTTGCACGATGGGGATGTTCCAATCGGTGAGCAATTCGCCGAGATACAACACCTGACCGATGCGCGTGCGGATGTGATCATCCTGCACCGATTCTTCGATGCCGATGGCGAGGGCTTCCATATCGCGTCCCGCCTGCCCGCCGTAGGTGTGTAAGCCTTCATAGACAACGACGAGGTTGCGGAGTTCTTCAAAGATTTCATAATCGTTGATCGCCAGCCAGCCGCCGATGTTAACGAGGTTATCTTTTTTCGCGCTCATCCACGCCGCATCGGTGTAACTGCAAAATTCTTTGAGGATTTGCGCGATGGTCTTATTGGCATAGCCTTCTTCGCGCTGTTGAATGAAGTAGGCGTTTTCCATCATACGGGTCGCATCGAGATAGACTTTGATGCCATGCTTACTGCACAGTTCGCGCAGGGCTTTGATGTTCGCCATGCTCACGGGTTGTCCGCCCGCCATGTTGACTGTGCCAGCCACGCTAATGTAGGCGATATTATCCGCGCCGTGTTTGTCAATCAGCGCCTGCACTTTGTCGAGGTCAATATTGCCCTTGAACGGATTCAAACTCGCGGGGTCGTGCGCTTCGTCAATAATCACGTCATGGAACACGCCGCCCGCCATTTCCTGATGCAGGCGCGTGGTGGTGAAATACATGTTGCCCGGCACGATCTGTCCCTTTTTGATGACCGTCTGGCTGATGAGATGTTCCGCGCCGCGCCCTTGATGCGTGGGGACGATGTATTTATAGCCGTAGTATTTTTGAATCGCCTCTTCGAGATGATAGAAGTTGCGACTGCCCGCGTACGCTTCATCGCCGAGCATCATGCCTGCCCACTGACGGTCGCTCATCGCGCCCGTGCCGCTGTCGGTCAACAAGTCAATGTACACGTCTTTTGATTTGAGCAAGAAAGTGTTGAAGCCCGCTTCGATCAGCGCTTTCTCGCGTTCTTCGCGGGTGGTCACGGTGAGCGGCTCCACCATTTTGATCTTCCACGGTTCCGCCCACGAGCGGCGTCCAAATTGTTGTCCCATAGTTTGCGGCGTGCGATTGGTCATGAAATATTCTCCTTATGTTTTTTTGTTTACCACAAAGGGTCCGAAGTAGGTCAGGCTTTTAGCCTGACGCATTCTTGAAAACTTGGGCGCGGCGGGTTATAAACCCGCCCTACAAGTTTCGTGGTTGAAAATCTATTCCAACGGAAGCACCATCGTGGCTTTGACCTCCGTCAGGACCAGGCTGGTTTGAATCCGCGCCACGCCTGGAATCGGGGTGATCTTATCCACCACGAAACGCTCCAGGTCTTTTCGATTTTTCAGCACGACCTTCAACAAATAATCGTGTTCGCCCGTGATGTGATGACACTCCAGCACTTCGGGCATCCGCCGCGTGGCTTCGCGGAATTTCTCCACTTGCTCCACTTTGTGCATCTGCAAGCTGATGTGGATGAAGCACAGCAGATCGTAGCCAGCCTTTTCACGGTCTATGACGGCGGCATACTGACGCACATAGCCGTCTTTTTCCAGCCGCCTCAAACGGGAATGGGTGGCGGGCGGCGACAAACTGATCTTCTTCGCCAATTGGACATTGCTCAAACGCCCGTCGGCTTGAAGCGCGCGCAAGAGGGCTTTATCCACGCGATCGAGCATCATGTTCTTGGAATTTTTTATCATATTCAGACCTCAATTTCAATAGAAATTCGACATTTTTTATAAAAGACAAAATAAAATGAAATGATAACCCATATTTTTTATAAATATTCCAAATTCCGTAGATGAAACGCACTGGAGAGGAAGAAATGAAAACTTTTTTCTCATTTGTTCCAGCCAAACAAAAAGCCGATGGTTAGCGACCAACCATCGGCTGAGAAAGAGGCGTTCGTTCAGGCTTAGCGAATGATCTCAAATGCCTGCTTCAAAATATCGTCAGAAATTGTCACGTCATAAGTTTGCGCGGCTTTGAGGTTGATGAACAAATAATATTCAGCCGTTTCAACGGGGGTGTTCGCCGGCGAAGCGCCTTTGAAAATGCGATCTACCATTTTTGCGCCTTGCGCCGCCTGACCGGCAAAAGTGGTCGTGTAATCCATCACTGGGAAGGTCGTTGTGCCGCCGCGTCCGGTTGCAAAAATTGGGACGTTATACTGATCGGCTTGCGCGACAAGTTGATCTAAACCGGCTTCGAGATTGCCCGAAAGCAAACCGAAGAAAATAATTGTATGTTCCGGCAGGGTCTCAACCGCCGCCGCCATTTGCTCAGGAGTGGTCACTTCGCTGGCGGGCAATAGCTCCACGCCTTGCTTGGGGATATTGGCGTAGAAATCCGCCATTAATGAGCTGATAAATTGATCTTCCGGGTTATGCGGGCTATAAATATATTCCGTCTCCGGCATAATTTTAAGCGCCCATTCCAACGCTTTTTCCGTTTGGCTGATAATTTGAATGCCGGTGACATTGCCGCCCGGGCTGGCAATGCTCTGCACCAAACCTTCTGCAACGGGATTGATCACCGGATCAAACACTACGGGGATGTTGGTCCCTTCTACGGCGGCTTTGGCGGCTTTTGTGGGCAATGTGCCAATCGCAAAAATCAAATCCACTTTTTGCTCGACCATGCGTTTGGCTTCAGCGTCAAACGCCGCTTGATCGCCGTCAGTCACCTTAGCGTCATAAACGTAAGTGATGTTTTGACCTTCCACATAGCCCAACTCCGTCATCGAAGCTTTGAAGGCTTCATAGGTCGGCGAGAGCCACGCCAATTCCATGATCACGCCAACGGTGTAGGTTTTGGGTTGCGCCTCTGCGCCGCAAGCGGCAAGCGCAAGACTGAGGATTAAACAAATAAAGACAATTCGTTTCTTGAACATAGTTATGCTCCTTTAGCAATAAATATATAACAGTAGCCGTATTGTAAAGCGCAAATAATGAGAGCTAACAATCAAAACAGTAAGCTAACAAACTCGTAAATTATAGAAAGCCGAGTAATCTTCTCAAAGTAGCTTGGCGATTTTTTCTTCTGCGTCGGAATCCGCGCCAATTTTGCGCTTGCCAAATCCCCTGCCCATTGATATACTGCCAGCCAACATGAACAGCCAATCCGCGCAACATCACCATCATCATATTCACCCCCCGCATGGTCGGGAGGTTTATATGCGCGTGTCTGTTCCGCTATAACAGCAAGCGTGTTTCGCCTCATTTATCCCCGACCAAACTGGTCGGGGATTTTTGTTTAATTATTTTCTCAATAAAGGATTTTTCTATGCAACCCAATCAAAACCTAAGACTCTCGCTTCCATCCAAAGGGCGTTTACAAGCGGATGCCATTCATTTTCTTGCAGAAGTTGGGCTTTCCATATCCAAGCCCAACCCAAGGCAATATGAAGCGGAACTGCCCGCCCTGCCCGAACTCGGCGTTATCTTTCAAAGACCCGGCGATATTGTCGTCAGCGTGCGTCAAGGCAGTGTGGATTTTGGCGTTACCGGAATTGACGTGCTGGAAGAAAAACGCGGCGAAAACGGCGAGATCATCGTCTTGCACGATGCGCTCGGCTTCGGAAACTGCTCGCTGAAGTTAGCCATCCCCGAAGCTTGGAATGAAGTAACGGATATTCCCTCGCTCAAAAAATATGCGCTGGCGTTAAGCCGCCCATTACGAGTCGCTACAAAATTCCCAACGCTCACCGAAAAATTTCTAACCCAATACAACATCCCGCACAGCTTAATCTCCGCCGAAGGCACGCTCGAAACCGCGCCAACCATCGGCTACGCAGATATGATCTCCGATTTAGTTTCATCGGGTCAAACGTTAAAAGATAATCGCCTGCGCGCCCTGCCCGACGGCGTGATTCAAAAATCGCAAGCGGCGTTGATCGCCAATCGTAAAGCTTTGCAAACCAACCCCAACGCCTTAGAAATTGCGCGCCGTCTGCTGGAATATATCGAAGCGCATCTGCGGGCGAAAGAAAATCTTTTGGTCGTTGCCAACATGCGCGGGCAAAGTCCAGAAGCGCTTGCGGAAAAACTTTTCACGCAAACATCCGTTAGCGGCTTGCAAGGTCCCACCATCAGCCCGATCGTCACGCGCGCATCCAATCAAAGCTGGTATTCGATCAGCGTGGTTGTGCGCCGCGATTGTCTTTCAAAAGCGATCAACGAATTAAGAAACATCGGCGGAAGCGGCATGATCGTTTCGCCGGTCAGCTATATTTTTGAAGAAGAGCCGCCGCGCTATACCGCCATGCTTGCGGATTTAAAACTCGCGCCGCTCGCCAAGCCGAAGCCTGATTCAGTCTCGAAAGCTTTGGCTTCGCTATGAACATTCGCCCGCACCTCCAAGCCTTGCCGCCTTATACGCCGATTGAGCCCTTTGAAATTTTATCTGCGCGAATCGGACGAGAGATTGACGAAATCGTCAAACTGGACGCGAACGAAAATCCATACGGCGTTTTGCCGCAAGTGCGCGAAGCGTTAAGTCAAATGGATTTTCCGCACATTTATCCCGATCCAGAAAGCCGCGCTCTACGCAGCGCTTTAGAAAAATTTACCAACGTATCCGCCGAACATCTTTTAGCGGGCGCTGGCGCCGATGAATTATTGGATTTAATCATGCGCGTCTTTCTTGACCCGAACGATTGCATCCTCTCCTGCCCGCCCACTTTTGGCATGTATGCTTTTGACGCAGAACTAAATGCGGCGCGCGTAATTGAAATTCCGCGCCATGCAGATTTTTCGTTGGACCTAGACGAAATTCGTAAAGCGGTTGAAACCTACAAACCAAAATTAATTTTCATCACTTCGCCTAACAACCCAGACGGCTCTGTAATCCCTGCCGAAACATTGGATGAATTATTAGATTTGCCGACATTGATCGTGTTGGACGAAGCCTACATTGAATTTGCCGACGAAACTCTCGGCGCAAGCGTAAGCCGCATTCAAGAAGTTTCAAAGCGCGAGAACTTAATCGTCCTGCGAACTTTTAGCAAATGGGCTGGGCTGGCAGGTTTACGAGTCGGTTATGGAGCGTTTCCCAAATGGCTCATGCCTACTTTATGGAAAGCCAAGCAACCTTACAACATCAACGTCGCGGCGAGTCTTGCGGCGCAAGTCTCTTTGGAGCATAGCGCCCAATTGCAGAAAATAATCCGCTCTTTGCAACAAGAACGCGCAAGGTTATTCAAAGCGCTGAAAAACATAACCTTTCTAAAACCTTATCCCACCTGCGCCAATTTTATTTTATGTCAAGTAATCGGCAAAGACGCGCTAGAGCTAAAAAACCAACTCGCCAACGAATATGGCGTCTTCATCCGTCACTTCAATAAACCTGGGCTGAGAGATCACATCCGCATCAGCGTTGGCAAGCCAGCGGATACAGATAAATTAATCAGAGCCATCAACGGACTCTAAAACGGATTCACGGATAGAAGCGGACAAGTCCGTTATCGTCCGTGAATCCGCAACAAAGTCCGTTTATAGCAGTCCGTTCCTGTCCGTGAGTCCGTTACAAAGTCCGTTTACAGCAGTCCGTTTACAGTAGTCCGTTCCTGTCCGTGAGTCCGTTACAAAGTCCGTTTACAACAGTCCGTTTACAGTAGTCCGTTCCTGTCCGTGAGTCCGTTACAAAGTCCGTTTACAGCAGTCCGTTTACAAGGAGACCTTATGAGAACTGCAGAAATATTCCGCAAGACCAACGAAACCGATATAGAAATTAAATTAAATCTAGATGGCGTTGGCAAATATCAGATCGCCACAGGCATTGGCTTTCTCGATCACATGCTCACCCATTTAGCCGTGCACGGGCTTTTTGACTTAACCGTCAAAGCCGTTGGCGATTTACACATTGACGTTCATCACACGCTGGAAGATGTGGCGCTTGCATTAGGTCAAGCCTTCGATCAAGCGCTCGCCGATCGAAAAGGAATTATCCGCATGGGCGATGCGTTTGCGCCGATGGACGAAACGCTGGCGCACATTGCGCTTGATTTATCGGGTCGTCCCTACGCCGTCATTCAAGCCGAATGGCATTCGCCGTATGTGGGCAATATCCCGACGACATTATTTCCGCATTTCTTTGAATCGTTTGCGGTGACGGCGCGTTGTAATTTACATGCGCGGATTTTATACGGGCGCGACGATCATCATCAAGCGGAAGCTTTATTCAAGGCTTGGGCGCGGGCGTTGGATTTGGCGACTCAAATAGATGCGCGGCGAAGCGGAAGTATTCCATCTACTAAAGGCACATTAACTCGATGAAATCCGTTATTTTGATAGACGCAGGCACGGGCAATTTACGTTCGGTACAAAAGGCGTTCGAGTATGTGGGCGCGGACGTGCAAAGGACGGATGATGTAAAAAAAATAACCTCAGGCGGACGGGTTGTTCTGCCAGGCGTTGGAGCATTTGGCGATTTTATGTTTGGCTTACAAGCCAAAGGTTTAGATGAAGCCGTTCTAGAAATTGCGCGAAAAGATATTCCGCTGTTTGGAATTTGCGTTGGGATGCAAGCTTTGTTTGAGCTTAGCGAAGAGCTAGGCGAACATAAAGGCTTAGGGATATTAACCGGCACGGTTAAGGCGTTCCCCAAAATGCCTGAGGCGAAGATTCCGCATACGGGGTGGAATCAGCTAGCAGTTAAGCAGGGGGCGCAGCTCTTTGATCAGATAGAAGATGAAGCGTATGTTTATTTCAATCATTCGTATTTTTGTCAGCCGCAAAAGTCAACGGATATGCTTGCCGAAACAAATTATGGAATTAATTTTGTCAGCGCGGTGCAAAGCGGAAATGTTTTCGGCGTGCAATTTCACCCTGAAAAAAGTCAGGCGGTTGGCTTGCAAATTTTGAAAAATTTTCTGGAGTTAACATGAGCTTTACGATTTATCCCGCAATTGATTTACGCAACGGCAAAGTGGTGCGTTTGAAAGCGGGCGATCCAAAACAGATGAAAGCTTATAGCGCCGAGCCTGCAGAGATAGCAAAGCGCTGGCTGAGCGCCGGCGCGAACTGGTTGCATGTGGTGAATTTGGACGGCGCGTTTGGCGAAAATGATTCTATAAATCAGCTTGCGTTAGAAAGCATTTTAAAACTTGGCGCGCGCGTACAATTTGGCGGCGGACTTCGTTCCATGCAGGCGCTTGAAAAAGTTTTGGAGTTAGGAGTCAGCCGCGCAGTGTTAGGCACGATCGCGATTGAACAGCCTGAGCTTGTCAAAGATGCGCTTCAAAAATTTGGCGCGGAAAAAATCGCAGTTGGCATTGATGCGCGTGACGGTTTCGTGAGCGTGCGCGGCTGGAAAAAAGACAGCAAAATCTTAGCGACTGAACTCGCGCTTCAAATGCGGACCTTTGGGCTGGCTACCGTGATCTTTACGGATATTCGCAGAGACGGTTTGGGCAGTGGCTTGAACATCTCCGCCACCAAAGCGCTGATGCAATCCAGCGGACTTGCGGTGATTGCTTCTGGCGGAGTACACACTTTAGCAGATGTGATCGCGGCGCGCGAGGCAAAATTATCTGGCGCGATCGTTGGGCGCGCTTTATATGAAGGCACAATTGAGTTGGCGGATTGCTTACGGCAATGCGGATAAGCGGAGATTTGATGTTAGCAAAACGGATTATTCCTTGTTTGGATATTAAAGATGGGCGCGTAGTGAAGGGCGTGAACTTTGTCAATTTGCGCGATGCAGGCGACCCAGTGGAACAGGCGCGTTTATATAATGAACAAGGCGCGGACGAGTTGGTCTTCCTCGATATTTCCGCGACTCTCGAAGGGCGAAAGACCACGTTGGATTTAGTCAGCCGTGTGGCGGAATCTGTTTTTATGCCGCTCACAGTCGGCGGGGGCGTGCGGGAGGTAGAAGATATGCGGAAGTTATTATTGGCTGGCGCGGATAAAGTGAGTATAAATTCTGCGGCGGTGAAAAATCCGCAAGTGTTAGCGGAGGGCGCGGCGCGCTTTGGCGCTCAATGTATTGTGCTGGCAATGGACGTGCGGCGCTGCGCTTCAGATTGGGAAGTGTATGTAAATGGCGGCAGGACGGCAACTGGGTTACATGCAATTGAATGGGCAATGCGCGCAGTGGAACTTGGCGCGGGCGAAATTTTGTTAACCAGTATGGATGCTGACGGGACGCTGGCAGGTTACGACCTTGAATTGACGCGCGCCATCGCACAGGCGGTCTCTGTGCCGGTCATCGCCTCTGGCGGCGCGGGAAAAATTTCTCATTTTGCCGAAGCCTTTACGCACGGGCAAGCGGATGCGGCGCTCGCCGCTTCATTATTTCACGATGGCGCGTTGAAGATTGTAGAGTTGAAACAGGAATTGCAAAAGCTAGGCGTGCCGATAAGGAACAGACTTTAGCGGTAATCAGCTAAAGTTATTTTATTGGACGCAGATGAACGCGGATTGACGCGATCAAAGAAGAAAAATAATTCCCGATAAGGTCTAATTGATCTCTTGCGAAAGTCAATTGTAGGTCAGGCTTTGAGCCTGACGTTCTTATAAAATTTCGCATATGGCGGGTTAAAAACCCGCCCTACAAATACATTTGCGAGAGGTCTAATAAATAACAGATGGTAGATTAGATGGAAAATAATTTCATTGAAACAATTAAGTTTGATATAAACGGGTTAATCCCAGCGATTGTGCAAGATGCAAGCACAAAGCAGGTTTTAATGCTGGCATATATGAATCAAGAAGCTTTGCGGCAGACGCTTGAAAAAGGCGAAACTGTCTTTTGGTCACGGAGCCGCAATGAGTTTTGGCATAAAGGCGCGACTTCTGGAAATACTCAAAAGGTCATTGAAATCAAAATAGATTGCGATGCGGACACGCTTTTAATTTTGGTCGAGCCTGCGGGTCCCGCCTGTCATACGGGCGAGCAAAGTTGTTTCTACAGAAATAGCATCTAAGCCGCGTTTACGAAAAGAGAAAATAAAATGAATATTCAAGCTTTATTTGAAATTATCGAAGAACGTAAAAATAATCCCAGCGAAAAATCATACACGGCGAGTCTCTTTCAGGAAGGCTTGCCTAAGATCGCGCAAAAAGTGGGCGAAGAAAGCGCCGAGGTGATTGTCGCCGCGCTCGCGCAAGCGGATCAGCGCCTCATTGAAGAAATCGCCGATCTAGCTTTTCACACGCTTGTATTATTATCGGCGCGCGGGTTAACCCCCGAAGATATTATGCGGGAATTGGAAAAACGCCGCCAATGACCAAAATTATTTTATTGGACATAGACGGGGTATTAGTCGCTCCGGGCGGGTATCGCGCGGCGCTTCATGCCACGCTGAATCATTTTGCCGCATTAATGGGCGCGCCGCATTTTGATTTCCATGAAGAACAGCTAGCGGACTTGGAAAGAAGGGGAATTTTCAGCGAATGGGATATGGTCCCAATTTTGCTCGCGACTGCCTGGAATGATATTCTTTCAACTTGGGATGAGATTAAACTCCCGCCGAGCGTGGCTTCTGCGGCGCTGGAAATTGGCAAGAGGATGAATGGATATAAACCGCACAGCGTCAATGTTCCTAATTTCGAGATTTTCCCGAACCTGTATCCAACCGAATCCGCTTTGCGCCAAGACTGTTTTGCTTTTATTCCCAACGAACTGCGGCAGAGTCTTTTACACGATTCGCGGAACGTGAACTTTTCCGCTACAACGCGCTTGTTTCAACATTTTTCACTGGGGAGCAAAATTTTCAGCGAAGCCTATCGCCTGCCCGCAGAAGTCGAAAGCGAATCGCTTTTACATACGCACGATGTTTCCAATCTTAATCCGGCGCTGTTGGCTCAGTTACTTCAACCCAATATCTATTTAGCCTCCATCACCGCGCGCCCGTCTGCGCCGCCGAAAGATATAGGCGCTTCGCCGCTTGGATATGCGCCAGAGGCAGAAAATGCGCTTGAGTTGACAGGCTTACCAACTATCCCGCTGATTGGCTACGGCAGATTAGAATATATTGCTAAGGCTAAGGGACTTGAAGCCTCTACGTTATTGAAGCCTTCGCCCGTTCATGCTTTAGCGGGGACGCTCGCGGCTTATACTAACGATGAATGGCAAGCGCTTCAAGCCGCCGTTGATTGGAAGCAAACTGGAAAATTGAATCAAGCGTTTTCGCAACTGCCCGACGCTTTTGAATTGATCGTGATCGAAGATACGCTAGGCGGAATCCGCTCAACACAAAGCGCGGGCGAGATTTTACAAAACGCTGGGTTTGACGTGCGCGTTAAATTAATTGGCTTAACTTCAGGCAGTTCCGCTAAGGCAGAGGCTTTTGAAAGCGCCGAGGTGACATATTTTGAAACTTGGGAAGCTATTGCGGATGAAATCTTTTATTAAGGAGAAACCTCTTGAACAATATCATCGCCACCGTCGTCACTTTTGCAATTTCACTCATCTTCCTGCGTTCGATGGACTTTATCGCCCAGCGCGGATATATTGACAGCAAACTCAGCCGCAAAATTATTCACATTGGCACAGGTCCTATTTTTGTGCTGTGCTGGTTTTTATTTCAAGATACGCCTTCGGCGCGTTGGTGGGCGGCGCTGGTTCCGCTGATAATTACCGTTCAGTTTGCATTGATCGGCTTGGGGATATTGAAAGACGAGGCTTCTGTTCAAGCCATGTCGCGCACGGGCGACCCGAAAGAAATTTTGCGCGGTCCGCTGTATTACGGGATTATGTTTGTGGCGCTGACGGTAATCTTTTGGAAGGATTCGCCGATCGGTATTATCGCGCTGATGATAATGTGCGGCGGCGATGGCATTGCCGATATTGTGGGTAGAAGCGTTAAATCTCCTAAACTCTTTTGGAGTAAGGAAAAATCCATCGCGGGTTCTAGCGCGGTTTTTCTGGGCGGATTCGTTTTATCCGTTGCGATTATTCTGATTTATATCAGCGCGGGAGCGTTGGCTGGCTCAATTACAAATTACTTATTACCAATTACGCTGATTGCCTTGATTGGCATGTTGGTCGAATCACTGCCGTACAAAGATATTGACAACATCACCGTGACTCTCGCCGCTGTAATTGTAGGTTTGTTTTTCTTTTAGTTTATTTTTCAACGAACAGCGCGTTCAAATCTTGCGCGAGGATGGGCGTAAAAACTTTCCGTCCTTGTTCATTAAGATGAATCGCGTCATAAAACAAATCGGGAGTCAGCCGCGCATCTTCGCCGTAATCCAGAAATATGGCGTGATTCTGTTTCAAGTACTCGCTCAGGGAAGTTATATAAGCGTCCACTTTGGGATCGCCCGCGTTAGTTTTAACTTTTATGCGCACAAAAATCAACTGGATGTCATTTTCGTTGGCGATGCGAATCATTTCAGGCAAATAGGATTGATCTATTTGTGAAGCGAAATCTAAACGCTCTGGGGTGTAGAGATAGGATTCCGCGGAGCCGATTGCGTCAGTGAGGGCTTGCGGTTCAAGATCCGCGCCGACGAAGATTTCCGCCAAGGCTAGATCGGCGCAATCCTGATCACAGCCAAACAAAGCCGGGGAGAAGTAACGCACATGGCGATCTATAGCTTTACGCACGTTCGCGCGCGCCACATATAACGGAAAATATTCTTCGGCAAGAATTTCAAGCGGATTCATAAAATTGAGATATGAATTTTGAATCAGCAGTGGTTCGTTCCGTTCGGCGTATTCGTCTAACAAATCAAAGTAACTGCCATGCACGCGGTAGCCCGGCGTTGTGAGCAATGAGTTGCGAAAGAGAATGAGCAGGTATTTGGGTTTATAGGTAGATGCGGCAAGGTTGCTTTTCATAATCAAATACCACAAGGCAGAAGCCGACCCGGGAATGCCGATACTGTAAACGGATTTATCTATCTGTTGGGCGAGTTCATCTGCTTCTACGCTTGCGCCAAGCGTAGAATCGCCCATTAGCGCCAGTTCGGGGCGCTGGGCTTCAAGATCGTCCAAATAATTGAAGCGGACTTGTTTATCTAACTCGGGGCCGGGGTTGCGCGGAAAGGTAAAACCATAACGGCGCGGAAGAATGCTTGAGCTGAAGAAAATGATCAGGGTGAGAACCAGCGTAAATTTAAGAAAGAAGCGCATGTTCGTCTCTAAAATTGAAAGTAGATAAAATCCGAATTTGTGGAGTTGATATAAATCACAATCAAAGCGCAGAGGCAGGCGTAAAAGCCGGCTTGCAACCAAGTCTCTTTGGCGAAACGCTGTAAGGCGGCGTGAATCCAGAGCGGCGAGGCGTACACTAAAGTTAACGTCATGGTGATGAGGGCGAGGATGAAATCGTTGTGGTTTGGCAGGAACGGCAAACTTAAGACGCGCGCGAGCCAAGCGAGCGAGGGCGCGCGAAAAATTGCCCAGCCAAAAACGATGAAGGCAAACATGATTAACCAAGCCGCAAAGGCTTTAAGTTTTGAATTTGGTTTCCAACTGCCGTGAATGCCAAGCATTTGATAGGCGGCGATTAACGCGCCATAATATAAACCCCAGATTACAAAATTCCAACCGGCGCCATGCCATAAACCGCTGACGAACATCGCCATAATCGGCGGGATGGCGGTGGCTAAGGTTGCGTTGATTTTATGACGAAGCGCAAAGCGGCGGGTTGGGAAGAAAATATAATCCCTGAGCCAAGTGGAAAGCGTGATATGCCAGCGATTCCAAAAATCTGTGGGCGTGAGCGAAAGATAGGGTTGCTGAAAATTTTCGGAAGTTTCAAACCCTAACAAGTAAGCGAAGCCGCGTGAAAGATCGGTGTAGGCGGAAAAATCCGCGAGGATTTGTAAGGTGTAGCCCAGCGCGCCGCTTAATAATAAAAACCCCGAAGGTTCGCTAAATCCAAAAACGCGATTGACCAAAACTTGCACGCTGTTGGCGATTACTATTTTTTTGAAGAAGCCTAAAATTAAAAGGGGCCAGGCTTGGTAAAACAGATCGGCTTTCCAAACGCGCGCGGCTTGTAATTGCGGCAAAAGTTTTTGAATGCGATCAATTGGTCCCGCCGCCAACTGCGGGAAGAAAGCGACATAGGCGGCAAACTCTACAAATGAAGAGACTGGCTTAAATGTGCCGCGCGAAACATCGAACATGTAGCTGAGTTTTTTTAAGGTGAAAAAAGATAAACCCATCGGCAGTAAGATGCGCAGAGTCCATTCGCTGGAGACCCAGCCCAACGCGCTTAAAAAAGAAGCCGCATCGCCGATGAAGAAATCGGCATATTTGAAGAACGCCAAAACGCCGAGGTTGAGCGCCAAACTCAAACTCATATACAGTTTTTTACGGCTGGGAGTTTGTCCCATGCCTTTGGCGAGCCAAAAATCCCCGAGCGTGGAAGCGCCGAGCAAAAGCGCATACCAAATTTGAACTGAGCCGTAAAAATAATAACTGGCGATCAGCAAAATTAAATTCTGCCAGCGCGTTTGGCGAACCGCCCAATATAAAATAAAGACGATTACAAAGAAGACAAAAAAATCATAGCTGGTAAAAGCCATGCGTTATTCAGCTTCTTCTTGCGCGTTAATCATCACCTTATAGACTTCGGCAAATTTCATATTCTTTTTGCGACCGTCCGCCCGCGCCCATTTTCGCATTTCTTTTTCGGGTTGCCAATCGCCAAGTTGACTGACGTGTTTTTTCAGCGCTTCTATTTTGACGTCCAGCGTTTTGGAAATATCCACCCAGGTATCGGGTTTTTCTGCGCCATGCACATATACGCGCTTGACTTTATGCGGCTCATACCCGGCTGAGAGCAGGTCGGTGAAAATCAGCCGCGTCTCAGCGGATGGAAAAACGGCATACAAAGCGGCTTGCGCGGCGGCGCGATGGTCGGGATGGTTGATATAACCGTTGCCGTAAAATACGCCTTGCGGATCGCCAATCACCACCACATCCGGTTTGTATTGACGAATCAATTTGGTCAGCTCTTTGCGTAAGGCGATGGTTGGTTCTAATTCGCCGTCGGCATAGCGCAAGAAAATCGTTTCTTTCACGCCGATCACTTGATTGGCATTGATTTGTTCGGCTTCGCGCAGTTGCGCCAACTCCGGCTTATATTCTGCGCCTTTGGTTGGGTCGTTCGAGCCGGCGTCTCCGCTGGTGATCGTCACCGAAACAATTTCACAGCCGGCGCGCGCCCATTTTGCTAACGTGCCAGCCACGCCAAATTCCTGATCGTCGGGGTGCGCGTGAATGCTCATCGCGCGTTTGGGGAGGTATTCTTTTTTAGTAGGCATGGCGCAAATTGTAACTTTATTTTTTGCTTAATTCAACCAAAAGCGGCGCGGGCGCTTTGGAGTACAATCCACGCATCTTAACTTAATCAGGAGAAATCTTCATGCCTATTACGCTCAACGGTTCTGGATTAACAGTTGAAAAACTCGTCGCCATTGCGCGGGATAATGAAAAAGTGGCGCTGGATAAACAAGCCTTAGAACGCATTCGCATCTGCCGCGCCATGCTGGAAGAAAAATTAGCGAACAAAGAAGTTATGTACGGCACAAACACCGGCATTGGGGAATTTTCAGAAACCATGCTCAATGACGAACAGGTGAAAGAATTTCAAAAATATTTGATTTATAACCACGCGGCTGGGATTGGCGAACCTTTGCCGATTGAATATGTGCGCGGCGCCTTGGCGGGCAGAATCAACGTCCATGCCCACGGGAATTCTGGTTGCCGGCCCGAAATTACGCTCACGCTGATAGAACTGCTCAACAAAGGCGTTACGCCGGTCGTTTGTACCAAAGGCTCGGTTGGCGCCAGCGGAGATTTAGCGCCGATGGCGCAAGCCGTGTTGCTGTTAATGGGCGAAGGCGAAGCCTTCTACAAAGGCGAGAGACTCAGCGGTCGCGAAGCGCTGAAGCGCGCTGAAATCCCGATCCCCGGTTTGCACGCCCGAGACGGTCTCGCGGCGATCAATGGCTCCAATGTTTTAACGGCGATGTCCGCTTTACATATTTACGATATGGAAAGATTTTTGAAACAAGCGGAGATTGCGGCGGCGATGTCTATTGAAGCCTTGCTAGGCAACCTGAAACCTTACAGCGCTAAACTGCATGAACTGCGCGGATTTGCAGGCGCAATCGCTTCCGCCAAGAATATCGCCAAAATCATCGAAGGCTCAGATTTAGCGACTGGCAAGATGAAAACCAAAGTGCAAGATGCCTATTCGATGCGTTCCACACCGCAAGTGATCGGCGCCGCCCGCGATGCAATTGCTTATGCTAAATCTCAAGTAGAAATTGAACTCAACGGCGTAGGCGATAATCCAATCTTTATTCCGGAAGATAAATTAACCTTGACCGGCGCAAATTTTCAAGGCTCGCCAGTAGCGCTTCCAATGGATATGGCTGGCGCGGCAATTACGATGGTCTGCGTCTTATCTGAAAGAAGACTCAATCGTTTGACGAATCCAGCTTTATCACAAGGTCTGCCGGATTTCCTCGCGCACCAACCCGGCTTTTATTCCGGTCTGATGCTTTCGCAATATACGGCGGATCATTTGATTGTAGAGCAGAGAATCTTATCCGCTCCCGCTTCGATACAATCCATCCCCGCCGCGGCAGATCAAGAGGATTTCGTTTCGATGGGCATGAACACCGCCCTGAAGAATGGGCAAATCATAGATAACGCTTATGGCGTTTTAGGCATTGAATTTATGGCGGCGGCGCAAGCCCTGGACTTTAGAGAATTTACAGCCGGAAAAGGCTCGCTCAAAGCTCGCGAAGTGATTCGCAAACACGTGGCGCATTTGGAAGTGGATCGCCCGCTCTACAACGACCATAACAAAATGAAAGCGCTGGTCAAATCCGGCGAGATTTTGGAAGAAGTGGAAAAAACGATTGGAAGTTTAGGGTAAGTATCCGAATAAGAAAAAACGCCCCGAAGGTTGAAAAAATCTTCGGGGCGTTACGCTTTTTAGAAATCTATTTGTCAATTTTTACGCTTTCAAAGACGCGCTGAATGTTTGCGTATTTTTCGTTGATCATTTCCGCTATTCCACGCCAACTACGCCGCCGACCAAATTCAACTTAATCGTCCAGGTACTGCCGATTTGAAATTGTTGAAACTCGCTGACCGAACTTGGCGAATAGGTTTCCACGCCGTTGGATGTGCTAAAGGTGACGGTGAATTGTTCGGAGGGGTTGCCCAGGCGTTGACCGCTGTATGTCGTCGGCTGATCATATTGCGGGTTAAGATCAGAGCCGCTCAAGTCATAACTCTGAATCGTGGTCCATTTATCCACCGTGTAACTACAATAATCCTGACTTTCGTTATGACAATCTTTAACTACCTCGGCATAACCATTGCCTTGATCCACAGTTTTATCTTCGCACACTTGCTGGCTCTCCGTGTGACAGGAAACATTGTAAGCGTCTGAGGGCGGGCTTCCGGGTTCGTTGGAGTAATCCACCGCGCGCACTTCTTGCAAGGGGACGGAGGTTTGCCAATACACATCCGTGACTGTCCCTTGCACAGTTTTGGATGGGAAAACAAACAAAGCGAAAATGGCAAGACAACATAACACAAGAAATGCGCCAATGCCGCCAAATAAAATCCAGTTTACTTTTTTGGGTTGAGCTTTTAATGCCGGCGAAGCAGTCGCTTGCACGGGCGCGGGTCTTGGCTCCGCGTTGATTTTGGTCAACGGCGCGCCGCATTGTTGGCAGGTTCGTTCACTACCCGGATTTTCAAATCCGCAATTTGTGCAGGCGATAATTTTCGGCGCAACGGGGGCGGCTTGCAATAGTTGACCGGCTTCGCGCTTCTGCCCTTCTTTGAGATCGCCGCCGCACTGCGAGCAGGTTGTGGCGGTGGCTGGGTTGCGCGTGCCGCAAAACCCGCAGTGAATATCCGCCCCGGCGCCGGCGGCTTGCACCGCTTTTTCATCGGTAACTATTTTTTCATCTGCCGCGCGTTGAAATTTAACATTATCAGGTTGCGGCGCGCCGCAATTCTCACAGGTTTTCTTTGAGCCTTTGTTTCGGCTTTCGCAATTGGGACAGACCCATTCCAATTCGACAAATTTTCTAGATTCTTGACCTTGCATGTTTTACTCCTAAAAAATTACTTCGCTTAAGTCTACAACGAAATGCGCGCGAAAAGAAGAGTACATTTTTCTGGAAGTATCTAAAGGGATGGGCTAAAGAGCCTCTCACCACAGAGTCCACAGAGAGATTTCAGAAGGGTTTCTCCGTGTTCTTTGTGCGCTCTGTGGTTAAATCTTTTAAAAGCCCACAGAATTAGACACTCCCATTTTTCTTACGAAGTTACAAGCCCTTAAGTTTCCTTAAGGGCTTGTGAGGAAGTCGGCTAAAGCTGTTTAATAACTCACCTTAGGCGCTTTATTCGTACCGCAATATTTATATTGTCCAAAAATGCGAGGTGAGTCTTGCAGTACTGCGTAACATCGGTTAATAATCTATCTTTTCGCCGCCATACTCGCCCTGCAGAGACGAATCGCCGGTGGCGTAATTATAGGTATAGATCAAGTGACCGGCTTTATCGCCGCTCACGTCCACATCATAAGTCATCAAGCCGCTATTCAAATCAAACGAGCCGGAGCCGGTCAGCGCCAAGCCCTTGATCAACGCGCATTGATCAAAAGTCAAATTAACGGCGCTCTCATTCGCATCGGGTCCAAAGGTGAATGTGCCGCCCAAATTACAGCCCACTGATGTTTCTTCGCTGTTATCGCTGTAATAAAAATCGGGCAAATAAAAGAGGTTGTCGTCAATGGCGGTGAATGCGTCCATCAAATCCACGCCTTTGAGCGTTTGCGGCGGGTTGGCGGCGTAGGCAGTGATCGTATCCGCCCATTCCTCGCAGACGATTTCGCTTTGTTCCGGTAAAGCGCCGTTGACCAAAAAGTCGGTGACGTAATTATCCGGGCAGGCATTGCCCCAGCCAAAAATAGAATGAATGCCGCCTTCGCCATAAATATGGTAGCCGTTATCCAAATGCTCAAAGACCGCCTTGCCGTCTTCAAACGGCGTGGCGGGGTCAAGTTTGGCATTCAACACAAAGACCGGCACGCCCGGCAAAACCAGCGGCTCGCGCTTCACTGTTTCTTTGGGGGAACTGGGCCAGAAAGCGCAAGAGATACCCGTATAAACGCTTCCATCCAAACGCGGCACAGTCCCGTTGGAGGCTTGTCCAGCTTCAATGGTTTGTTCTATGCGTTCTGCTTGCGTGCCGCTGAAGAACGTATCGTCTGTGCACAGCACGTCCAAGAACATCGTATCTGAAAACGTAGAGTCGCCGAGGTAGGTAAAAGTGGCTGGGTCAATTGTTGCGTTTTTATACATCAAACGCAACATCGGCGTTAAGTCGCCGTGGTTGGCGGCGGCGAGCGCTTTTAGAAACAACATCCGCCCGGTCAATGAATACATTTGATAAGCCGCCGTATATTCAAGTTGATTGAAAGTAAACTTCCCTTTGACATTGGCGTTGTTGGGCAACGGGAATACATAATCCATCGGTTTCTTAGAAACCTGCGCGGCAAGTTCGTCATAAACTTGGACGGCGTCCTTCCCATCCATATCCGCCGCGCAAACCTCGTCCGCATTACAGGCGTTCAACACCGCCACTAAAACTTTATCAAACGCTTTTTCCTGATTGAACGAGCCTTGTTCGCCAGAGACGGTCATGTCAATCGTGCCGTCTAAAATTACGCCCGCTAATCTATCGGGGTGGGCATAAGCGTAGGTTTGCGCCACAGCGGTTCCATAACTCACGCCATACATCCAAATTTTCTCATCGCCAATTGCGGCGCGAAAATCTTCAAGATCTTCAGCGACTGCATCCGTGCCGTAAAAAGCCAGCTTCGCCGGGTCTATGCCCATCTCAGTCACGCAAGACTCAATATACGCTTTCGTATCATCCACCAATTTCTTTTGTTCTTCGGGCGTATCGGCGCCCTCCAAACCTGCCGTATCATATTCGGTGAGATAGCCGGTAAAATCCTTTGCGTAAGCAATTGGGCAAGCCAATGGAGAGGACAATCCAATGCCGCGCTGATCATAATAGACGATATCGTAATGTTCCAAAACGCTTTCATCATAATAATCCCAATAAGCGGAGCTAATCCCCTCGCCGCCCGGACCGCCGGGGAAGGCTTGGATAAACATCCCATATCTTTCGCCGCTGGCAGGTAATACGCCAAAGACCACGTCCAGCGTTTCGGCGCTCGTCGCGTCAAATTGATTCAACGGGACTTTCAACGTCACGCAGGTTAATTCTTCCTGATCTGGGCAAGGCGCGCCGCCCAATTCCGCTAACTTCGCTTGCATATCCAAACTGGCATTACCCGTCAATGTTGGCGCTTCCGCAGTCGTTGGCGCATCCGTGGGAGTCGCCGCCTGAAACGGCGCTTGCACCGTGGCGCACGCCAACATAAAAACCAGCAAAATCATCAATCCCGAAATTTTCTTCATATTCACTCCTTTAGTTTTTGAACCAGCGCCATAGTGTATTACACATCGCATCAAATGGCGAAGCCTAAATGTCCTATGCAATTTGATGGAACTGACGAATCTCGGCGATTCTGGCTTCGCAATCCAGTTCTTTATGTGGACTCAAATCCCGCGCTTCAAACTTAAGCTCGGAGCGGGTCAATGCGCCGAAGACAGCATCCACGCCGTAAGCGACGTTTTGCGGGTCGTAGCCGCCTTCCAAAACGAAAACAATTTTGCCGTCACAGATTTCTTCCGCCAGCGCAACCAACTGTTTCGAGATTGCATAAAAGCCCGCAGTGGAAAGCCCCAACTGCGTTAACGGGTCGCGCCAGTGCGCGTCAAACCCGGCGGAGATGAACAGCATTTGCGGCTTAAATTTCCGCACGATGGGTTGAAAGATTTCGCTGTGAATGCGGCTGAAGGTTTGATCTCCAGCGTGAGCCGGCAAGGGGACGTTGACCAAGCGTCCCTGAGCATGAGGCGCATCGTCAATCCAGCCTGTGCCTGGGTAAATCCCCCACTGATGAGTCGAGATAAATCCAAAGCGTTCGTCCTGCAAGCAAGCTTGTTGCGTGCCGTTACCATGATGCGCGTCATAATCTATCACCATCACGCGCTCCAATCCGCTGGCTAAGGCTTCTTGCGCGGCGATAGCGACGTTGTTGAAGATGCAAAATCCCATAGCTTTATCCGGCTCAGCATGATGCCCCGGCGGGCGGACAATAGCAAAGGCATTTTTTGCGGCGCCAGTCAAAACGGCTTGCGTACATTGAAGCGCGCCGCCTGCGGCGAGCAGGGCATCCGCATAAGAAGTTTTGGTTATATAGGTAGGCGCAGAATCGATCACGCGCGAGCCATGCCGGCAAATCTCTTCAAGATTTTGAATGAGTTGCGGCAAATGCACGCGCGCCACGGCTGGCGGGCTGGCAGGCTGAGCTTCTATTCTTTCGGCGTGAAATAAATTAAGTTGCGGCTCGATCACAGCCAAACGCCCGGGTTTTTCAGGATGGTCTGGAAATTGATGCGCGCGCGAGGGGACGAAGGTATAAACAGTGGTCATGGAAAGATCCGTTTCAAGGCAAATAGATTTACGGAAAGCGCATATAATTTTATGCGCCCGTAAATATGCAAGAACGATTATAAATTGAAAATAACCAGAGGGATCTTCAAAAGAGAAGCGGCGCGCTCATCGCGCAGTTATAAAACTACCACCAGCCTTTTTTCTTATTCAGCAGATCAATAGACGAGTTGAAAATTGCGGTGTGCCGATCTCCGGCGCTTTGCTCGTTGATCGGGTCGGAGCCCGGCGTGCGTAAGCGGCTATCTTGAGAAAAGACGAAGGTGACGCCCGCCAACGAAACCACGTCGCCTGAGTATAAAATCCCCTGACTCACTCTTTGCCGATTCACGTATGTGCCGCCGGAAGAATTAAGATCAAACAGCACAAAATGATCCCGCACGACGCGAATTTCCAAATGCTTGCGCGAGACGCGCGGATCGTCCAAGACGATCGTGTTATCGTGACTGCGCCCAATGGTAATCAGGGCTTTATCCAAAGGAATCGCTTGCGTCCCCGCCATGATGAGAAAAGCGTTTTGGGGAATCGTAACTTCTATAGGTTTTTCTTCATTTTTTTCTTCTGGCTTAGGTTCTGGCACAGTTGGCTGTACCGGTTGAGGAGATTCCACAGGTTGCAGGTCTTCAGGTTCCATCATTTTCCTACCTCTTCTTTTGAATACTATACAATAAAAGGCAGGGATTTTCAATATATCTACTTCCGCCAGAACTTACAAAAATGTGACCTCCGAGGTCGGAGGTCACATAGCTTTATTTCTTTCTCCCCTTCGAGGGCGCGGTCTTCTTTGTTGGCTTAGTTTTCCCTGCGGCTTGCTCAGGGCGACGCTTCGCAGGTTTAGATTTCTTGACAACCTTCTTCGTCTTGACCTTTGACTTCCCGCCTTCAACCTTCAATTTTTTACTTACGGCTTCTTTCTTCTCTTTCAGTAAATCAATAAACCTATCTAACTCCCAGCCTACATTAATGCCCGTAATCTCAGCGCCATCTTTCACTTCCACAACTAAATCGCCTTTAGAAGCGGCGCGTTTTCTCAAAGCGGCTTCATCTAACCTTGTGGATTTTGGCGCGCCTTTGCTCAAATGAATGGTAGCAACGTGATTGGCTTTGCCGCTGACCAAGCCAACCAATAAAACTTTATTAGGCAAGTCCCAGGCGACTACGCCTTTGCCGTAACGCCCTTGAATCGGGAATTCTTTTACGTCCACGCGTTTGGCTTTGCCGTCTGTGGTTAAGAAGAATAAATCTCCATCGGCGGGTAAAACTTCCATACCAATGGCTTCATCTTTATCATCTAACTTGATGGCATTCACGCCAGCGGCAACCAAACCCATTGGGCGAACGTCATCTTCTTTGAAGCGAATTGCCATACCAGAAGCAGTAGCTAATAAAATTTCTTTCTTTTTACCGTCTGTGATTCCAACCCAACCTAATCTATCGCCTTCGTTCACGCGCACTAAAGTAAATGTTTGGGAGGATGGACCAGGCAATTCTGAAATCAAACTTTTCTTGACCATGCCAAAACGAGTCATGGTGACTACACAAGTCTCTTCGCCAAGCGCTGATTTATTGGCAGGCAATGTAAACACTGCGGCAAGTCCGTCATTTTCGTTTAATGGCGATACTTTGAAATACGCTGAACCTTGACTAAGCTTGTTGGTTTCAGGAAGCAAATGTGCGGCAACCGCGGCGGCTTTACCCAATTTACTTACAAAATAAACCGTATCGGTGGTTGAGGCTTTGACTAAATATCGCGGCGCATCATTGCCTGAATGTCGCGGTTGTTTATCGTCCGCAGTGCGCGAGACCAAACCGTCATCGGTTACGCCAATCCACACGGTTTGTTGCGGCAAGACCGAGGAAGTCGTCAGCGCATGTGTGGCTTTGCTGGCGCCGGCTTTCAGGTTGACAATTTGCGTGCGGCGTTTATCGCCATAGGCAGTTTTGACTTGTTGTAATTCATCGGCCACTACGCCGCGCATCAACTTGGGCGATTTCAATAACGCGGTTAATTCTTTGATCAGCGCGCTTATCTCTTTATACTCTGTTTCAATCTTTTTGCGTTCCAAAGCGGCGAGCCTGCGCAATTGCATATCGAGAATCGCGTTGGCTTGTAACTCTGTCAGCTTGTAGCGCTTCATCAGTTTTTGGCGGGCAGTTTCCACGTCTGGCGCGGAGCGGATGATATTAATCAACTCATCAAGGTTTTTAAGCGCAACTAAATATCCTTCTAAAATGTGAGCGCGGGCTTTGGCTTTATCCAAATCAAATTCTGCGCGGCGTTTAACAATGGTGAGGCGGTGTTCAATATAAACGCGCAGGGCTTGCTTGAGAGTCAGCGTGCGCGGCTCGCCATCCACCAGCGCCAACAAGTTAATGCTAAACGTGGTTTGCATGGGCGTGCGTTTATATAGATCGCGCAGGACAATTTCAGGGTTGGCGTTCTTGGTCAATTCAATGACAATGCGCATACCCTGACGATCAGATTCATCGCGCAAATCGGATAAGCCTTCAAGGTTGCCGTCGCGGGCTAACTCGGCAATGCGCTCGATCAAACTGGACTTGTTGACTGCGTACGGCAATTCAGAAACAATGATGCGGCTTTTGCCTCTTTCCATTTCTTCCACATGCGCTTTGGCTTGCACGGTGATTCTTCCGCGCCCCGTGCCGTAAGCGTGCTCAATGCCTTCTTCGCCTTTTTCTTGTACGATCAAGCCGCCCGTCGGGAAATCTGGTCCTTGCACAAATTTCATCAGTTGTTCAACGTCAATATCATCGAGCTTTTCCCAGCGGTCTAGCATGTAAATAATCGCATCTACGATTTCGCCCAAGTTGTGCGGCGGAATGGAAGTTGCCATGCCTACGGCAATGCCCGTAGCCCCGTTCACCAACAAGTTAGGAAGCGCGGCGGGTAGAACGTCTGGCTCTTGCAGGGTATCGTCAAAATTTGGTTTGAAGTTCACCGTGTTTTTGTTGATATCGTTCAACATATCCACGGCGGCGCTGGCTAAACGCGCTTCGGTATAACGCATTGCGGCGGGCGGGTCGCCATCTACCGAGCCGAAATTTCCCTGCCCATCCACCAACATCGTACGCATGGAGAAATCCTGCGCCAAGCGCGCCATGGCTTCATACACCGACGAATCGCCATGCGGATGATACTTACCCAACACCTCACCCACAATACGCGCAGATTTTTTATAAGCCGAATCCGCGCGAATGCCCATATCATACATCGCGTATAAAATACGTCTTTGCACGGGCTTCATGCCATCGCGCGCATCGGGCAAGGCGCGCGAAACGATCACGCTCATGGCATAATCGAGATAGGCTTGTTGCATCTCGTCGTCAATATCTATTTTTTTTACGATACCAAGTTCCATACGTCACCTTTGATTCGCCGCTTGTTTGGCGAAAGAATGTTCTATTTGCGGGGCTTATCTTACGGCGAAAAAGTTGATGCGTCAAGCGCCATACTTCGGGGAAGCTTCTAAAGGAATGGGCTTAAGAACCTTTCACCACAGAGAACACAGAATTAGACACTCTCGATTTTGGCGCTTTCAGGTGATTGCAAGCAAATTGATAATTAGTAGAATGGATTCCATCGTTAAGCGAATTTTTTATGAGGTACAACATGAAATTAAACACAGCTAAAGAAGTTTGGATTGGGCGCATCATCGCTTGGCTGATACTGGGCGCAATTTCATTGGGCATTATCTTCGCGACAACTTTTATTATCGGTCCAGCGCTGTTTGTTATCCCCAACCTCAGCGATAAATTAGCGGTCGCCATGTTTTGCCCGGGCGCAGAAAGTTCTTCGGTGCAGGAAGGGGCTTCCGTTCCAACCACGTCCAGCCCAAGCGGCACACATGGGCATACAGTTGAAGTCACCTGTTACTATGCAGACGGCTCCACCACGACCATCAATAATGGGCAATATGCTATTGCCGCTATCGGCGGCGTGTTTGGCATCGGCGGGCTGATCGGGATTCTGATTTCAATACCGCTCATGCTTTCGCCTTTTATCTTAATCCGCAAGAAAAAGATCGCGGAATAAAAAAGTGACAGTCGCTTTTAAAGTGACTGTCACTTCATTTCATCAATAATCTTATCTTCGATTTCTCAAAAAGGTCGGGACATCCAAATCGTCGCTGTTGATGCTGGGCGTTGGCGTAGATTTTACGTCGCTGGACGCAGGTTTGTAATCCGCCGAGACGCTCACCGATTCTGCCGCGCGCGGAAATGCGATTGGAAGCGAAGCAGGCTTATCGTTTGTGCGCGGGATGCGCTCCAAGGCGCGGCGCGGAATGCCGCTCCGTTCAAAGCCAGTGGCGATGACCGTACAGCGAATCTCATCGCCCATTTCTGGGTCAATCACTGCGCCGAAGATCATGTTCACATCTGGGTGCGCAGTTTCGCGGATGATCGCCGCGGCTTGATTGACCTCAAACAAAGTCATGCTCGAACCGCCGGTGACGTTGAAGAGCACGCCGCGCGCGCCGTCAATCGTGATATCCAATAATTGGCTGGAGATAGCTTGCTCGGCGGCAGTCTTGGCGCGATCGTCGCCAGAGCCGCGCCCCACCGCCATCAAAGCCGCGCCGCCTTCAGACATGATGGTTTTCACGTCGGCAAAATCCAAATTGATCAAACCAGGAATTGTGATCAATTCGGAAATACCTTGAATGCCTTGATGCAAAACTTCGTCCGCCATGCGGAAAGCGTCTTGCAAAGAAGATTTTTTATCCGCTAATTGAAGCAAGCGGTCGTTGGGGATTGAAATCAAAGTGTGCGCGTGTTCTTTCATCTTCGCCACGCCCGCTTCAGCAGATTGAGAGCGTTTGCCGCCTTCAAAGGTGAATGGACGAGTGACGACGCCGATGGTCAACGCGCCGCATTCTTTGGCAACCTGTGAAATTACCGGAGCCGCGCCAGTGCCAGTTCCGCCGCCCATACCAGCGGTGACGAAAACCATATCCGCGCCTTTGAGCACGTTGTAAAGTTCATCGGCAGATTCTTCGGCGGCTTTGCGCCCAATTTCAGGATCGCCGCCAGCGCCGAGTCCGCGGGTGAGTTTATCGCCCAAACGCACGCGCACAGGCGCGCGCGAAAGCGTGAGCGCTTGCGCGTCCGTATTCGCGGAAATAAATTCAACGCCTTGAATGCCTTCTTCCATCATACGGTTGACGGCATTTTGTCCCGCTCCGCCAACACCAACAACTTTGATGCGGGCAAAAGCTTCGGATGATTGAGATTTTCTAGTTTGATCCATGTGTTCCTCCTGGCAAGGAATATCTGCCAATCTTAAACGAAAAGTTCTTTTTTTTAAAGGGTAAATAATAGGGCAATTTCATAACATTGCTACGCATAAATACGCCCTCAACGGCTATGGAAGCATCCGCTTGAATAGATTTTTGATAGCGTCTAAGTTCATATTGCTGTCTCCTTTCGATTTACGCCGCCGCTTACCGCCGCCGGTAATTGCGACTTCATGCTGGTGCATGGTCAACACCCAACGCAGTAACCCAACGCTGGTGGAATACGAAGGTGAATCTAACTTGTCAATTAAGCCGAGTAAATTTTCGGGTTGCGCGGTGCGGACCGGCATTCCTAAAATTTCGCCGGCAATCGTAGTGATGCCCGGCAAGGCGGATGTGCCGCCAGTCAGCACAATTCCCGCTGGCAGTAAACCGTCATAGCCGGAGCGTTTAATCTCCTGATAAATTAAGCGAAACGTCTCTTCGATGCGCGCTTCAATGATATGCGCCAAATCTTGACGATTGATGCGCGTATCGCGGTTTTCGCCAAATGGACGAATGGTAAAGTATTCTTCCGCGCCAACTTCGGAGCGAATTGCATAGCCCTGTTGTTTCTTCACTTCTTCGGCTTGCGCCAAAGGCAAACGTAAACCGTGCGCGATGTCTTGCGTAATATGATTGCCGCCTACGGCTAAAACCATCGTGTGCCAAACATTGCCGTCCACATAAATGGCTAGGTCGGTTGTGCCGCCGCCAATATCGCAAACCGCCACGCCCATCTGACGTTCCGCTTCAGTCAACACAACTTCCGCCGAAGCGAGCGGATTCAACACAAATTGCTGGACGTTCACGCCAGCCGAGCCAACGCATTGACGTAAGTTATCAATCGTAGCGGTGGCGGCGGTGATGATGTGCGTCTCGACTTCTAACTTGAAGCCGTGCATTCCAATTGGGGTTTTGATGCCATCCTGCCCATCCACTGAAATGCCGCGTTGAATCACGTGAATGATTTCGCGGTCATGCGGGATGGCGACTGCCTGAGCTTGTTCTAAAGCGCGGGCGAGATCAAAAGCGTCAATGATGCCGCCGGGCACGCCCGCCGCGCCGCGGCTATTGACTGAAGAAACGTGCGCGCCAGCCAAACTGACTAAAGCGGTTGTAATCTCTAAGCCGGAAGTGCGCTCGGCTTTTTCGACAGATCGTTTGATGGCTTGCGAAGCGGCGGTCAGGTCTACAATGATGCCTTTGCGGATTCCATCCGAAGGCTCAATGCCCACGCCGAGAATGCGTACGGCGTTGGCATCTTCCACGCGCCCAACCAGCGTGCAGATTTTTGTAGTGCCGATGTCAATTCCAACTACGATCTCTTCCATCTTGTTATTGTTCGCTTTCGTCTATTGTTTCGGTTGTTTCGGTTGTCGCGGCATCCGGATCCACAGGTTGAGCCATCCGATAATAGGGCGCATCTGGAAAGGCGACATTGATATATTCGGGAATTTTGTTGCGGCTTAGCAAAGAATCTACCAGCGCTTGATAAACGCGGACTTTGAGCGGCATATCTTGGGCGCTGATTCCAAAAACTGCTTTCCAGCCGCGCGCATCTTTCCAGAACAAACCGTCAGTGGAATCGAATGTCAGGGTCGAGCCAGCCGGCACGGATGGGGCCAGGGCGAGAATTGCATCCACCAATTCTTTTTGCATGTAAGGCGGCGGGCTGAACGGATCGCTTAAATCCGCAACGCCAGCCGGAGGCGTGGATGAAGCCAAGACTGGAATCAAAACGCCGGAAGCGCCGCGCGGACGAAAGGCAACGCCGGAAGCGTCCACCCAAGCAAAGGCTTCGCCTTGTTGCAAAAGAATCACGGGTTGTCTTTCTGTAACTGTAACATACACATAATTTGGCAGATACACATCCACTTTAGCAGAAGCCAATTCTGGATAGTTCAATCTTAACCGAGTTTCGAGTTCTTTGGGTTGAAGCCAAAAAATAGATTGTCCTTGCACGCCTAAAGCGGCGTTAATTTCATCGCGGGTGAGGCGGTTATTGCCAAACACGGCGGCTTGCGGAACATAAAAGTAAGGAAGCGTCCATGTAAGGTAAAGCGTAATTGCCAACAGCAAAGCGAGCACAGCCGAAGCGGTGCGCCAATTCAATTTGGGTTTGGAGAAATGCGGCAAATGGATTGCGGGTTTACGCAAAGTAATGCTTGGCAAACTGGCGAGGGATACGTTGAATTGACGCATCTTTTTTAAGTTTACGGGTCGCGCCTGCGGATGGGGAGCGCTCGCGCGCGAAACGACCGGCGCGATGGGTTTGACGGCGCGTTGCGCGGTTTGTTGCATCTCTTTGGCAGAGTGCAGCGCGCGGCGAGCGCGGACTTGTTCGGCGCGCGTTATTTCACGTTTGTTGCTCATACAGTTCTCCGATATTCAGTGCGGTCGCGTTGGCTTTTTCTTTCGAGCGCCAATTCAATCAAGCGATCCACGAGTTGAGGGTAGGTCAAGCCGCTAGCTTGCCATAGTTTGGGGTACATGCTAATCGAAGTGAAACCGGGCAAGGTATTGATTTCGTTCAAATAGATTTTATGCGTGGCGTTTTCAACAAAAAAATCTGCGCGCGCCATGCCGGCGCAATCTATGGCTTGATAAGCGCGGACGGCATATTCACGAATTTGATTAGTGACTGCATCCGGCAGTTGGGCAGGGATCACCAAGCCTGAAGTCCCATCAATATATTTTGATTCGTATGAGTAAAATTCGCGGCTGGGGAGAATCTCGCCGCAGACTGAAGTTTGCGGGTTTTCATTGCCCAGCACGCTCACTTCCACTTCGCGCGCGTCGCCTGCGCTTCTTTCAACAATAATGCGGCGGTCATAACGCGCGGCTTCCATCAAGCCTTCGCCCAAATCTGAAGCGGAATTACATTTGCTAATGCCCACAGACGAACCGAGGTTAGCGGGTTTGGTAAAAAACGGATAGCCGCCAAGTTGTTTTTCAATTTTGGCGATGACTATCGTCAACTCGTTTTCAATTTCAGCGCGTAAGAACAAAAGCGAATCTACAATTGGAATGCCGTTGGCGCGCATTACGTCTTTGAAGATGCCTTTATCCATACCCACTGCCGAGCCGGCTACGCCCGCGCCGACATAAGCCGCGTTTGCCAATTCAAACAAACCTTGAATCGCGCCGTCTTCGCCAAAGGGTCCGTGCAAAACTGGAAAGAACACATCCAGCGCGGCAATTTCGCGCAGAGTCGCGCTTTCATCCGCATAGAACGCGCCAGCGGCAGGTTGGGTCGGCGGGATGAAATGCCGCAGTCCTTTGAAATCTTTTTTCTCAAATTGTTCCAAAGCGGATGCGCCAGTCAGCCAAGCGCCATCTAGGGTAATGCCCACTTGAGTCACATCGTAGCGTTCAACATCGAGCGCATTTAAAACGGAGCGCGCAGACATCAACGAAACGTCATGCTCGCCTGAACGTCCGCCGAATAAAAGCGCCACGCGGAGCTTTTTCATAACAACTCAATCTCCAATTCCAATTGCACGCCGAGTTTCTCCAAAACTGTGGTCTGCGCCAAACGAATCAAAGCCGTAATATCGCTGGCTTTGGTTGCGCCATGATTGACAAAAAAGTTGCCGTGCACCGCGCTGATTTCAGCGTTGCCGATCCGCGAGCCTTTCAAGCCCGCCGCTTCAATCAATCTACCGGCATAATCGCCGGTTGGGTTTTTGAACATCGAGCCCATGCTCGCCCCGGGCGGCTGAGTAGATTTTCTACGCTCGCTGAACTCGGCAATTTTAGCAGAGGCTTCTGCCTTGGTTGAATTTTGCAACGCTAATTCAGCCGAAAGTACCAGCGCTTTGATTTCGCGCCGTTTCAAAACGCTAGTGCGATACGCATAACCCATTTGCGCGGCGGTAAATTTCTCGCGTCCGTTCACGGTGAGCAATTCCGCCCAAATCAAATTCATAGAAGTCTCGCCGCCAAACGCGCCGGCATTGCCAAAGACCGCGCCGCCAATTGTGCCGGGGACCGCCGCCCCCCATTCCAAACCGCCCAAACCTTTAGACGCACAGCGATTCGCCAAGTTGCTAAACACGACTCCCGACTCACACCAAACTGAAGGTTGGTCGCCAGTCTGAAAACGCGCTTCCTTCGCTTTATTCAAAATCACCACGCCGCGAAAACCTGCATCGCTGACTAAAATATTCGAGCCGCCGCCTAACACATAGTAAGGCAGTTCATGCGTCCACATAAATTGAGCCGCTTTGGCGAGTTCATCCGCCGATTTGACCGTAATCAAAACATCCGCCGGACCGCCAATACGCGCAGAAGTATACGGCGCGAGGACAATCTTTTCCTGCGCGGCGGCGCCAAATTCAGCGCGGATCAAATCAACGGGAAGCATGGTCGTCAACATTTATATATTCAAACCTTGTAAGACGCGCGCGCTCACTTGCGTGGCATCGCCAGCCGAAAGCACAATCAACACATCGTTCTGACCTAGATTTTTTAGCAGATACTGCGCCGTATCCGCTAACGAGCCGGTGAAGCGCGCGGCAGGGTGCGGCATGGCGCTAACCACTTCCGCCGCAGAAAAATCCTGTTTAGGTTCGCGCGAAGCGTAAATTTCAGTCACCAGAACTTGATCGGCATCGGCAAAGGCGCGGGAGAATTCAACGAACAAAGTTTGCGTGCGCGAGTAGGTGTGCGGTTGCCAAACTGCCCAAATCTTTTTATGCGGATAACGCGCGCGCGCCGCCGCCAGCGTAGCTTTGATTTCAGTGGGATGGTGAGCGTAATCATCCACTACGATCACGCCGCGCCGCTCGCCGAGGATTTCAAAACGCCGCCCCGTGCCAGTAAATTGACCGAGGGCTTCCGCCGCTTCGTCTAACGGGATGCCGAGCGCTGCCGCCACAGCCAAAGCCGCCAACGCATTGCGGATATTATGCTCGCCGGGAACTTGCAAAGAGACCTCCGCCGTTTTGACAGCTTCAGTTCCTACATTCGTCACGGCGGTGAAATCGTATCCGCCGCGCGCGTTCACTTTCTGCGAGCGCGCTTGCATCCATTGCGGACTGTTGATCGTCATCTCCGCAAACAAGCTGTACGCAATCACCGCCAGTCCTTTTTTGCGCGCAAAAGATAACAACGAAACCGCCTGACTATCGTCCGCGCAGGCGATCAACACGCCATCGGCAGGCAGTAGATTCACAAAATCTTCAAACGCTTGATACAGGTCTTCAAATTTTGGATAGCAATCCGGATGATCGTGTTCGAGATTGGTGATAATTTCAATTTGCGGCTTCAAGCCGAGGAACATGCGGTCGTATTCATCCGCTTCAATCACAAAGGCGCTCCCCTGCCCGGCGCGCGCATTCACCTTGAGATTATTCAAAGAACTACCGGCGATGAAAGACGGGTCGCGCTTCAATGCGAATAACATCCAAGCGATCATGGCGGTGGTGGTGGTTTTGCCGTGCGTTCCGGCGATTGCGATCCCAGTCTTTGATTCCATCAAACGCCCTAGAAAATCGGAGCGTTTATAAACCGGCAGGTTCGCTTGTAAAGCGGCGCGGACTTCCGCATTATCATCCGTCACGGCGGAAGAGCGCACGATCCAATCTGCGCCGGCGATGTTGCGCGGATGATGCCCGATAAACACCTGCACGCCCGCGCTTTGTAAATCCACCGCGAATGGGGAGAGCGTTTTATCCGAGCCGGTCACTTCGTAGCCGCTTTCTTTAAGCAGGCGCGCGATGGCAGAAAGCCCCGATCCGCCAATGCCAATGAAGTGAACGTGAGTCATAAAATTACAGCGCCTTTAGGTTTAGATATAAACCACAATAATAAAAACTAAAATGATGATCACCGCAAAATAAATGCCGGGCTCGCCCAATAAACGCGGCGGCATATACTGCATCATCCGATCAATGGCGGCGATCAAGGTTGGATCAGTGGCGGGGCTGATGACGTTTCGATAAGGATAATCCGCCACGTGATTGTAGAAGAGAAGCGAGCCGGCGATGAAATAACCGTTCAGCCCGCCGACCACCGCGCCGAAGAGCGCGTCCTGCAGGCGTTCGCGCGCCGCTTTGGAAGCCAAGCGCGGCGCGAGGTTGATGGTTTGATATCCAAAGTAAACCAAAGCTAATAGAATCAGCGCGCGCGTCCAAAAAACGGAACTGCTGTTATCGGGCAAATCGCGCACCAGCGGAATGTATTTATCCATCAACAGGTTAACTGCCAGCGCGGTGATCGAGCTAAAGATCACCAGCAATTCCTTTGCCCAACCGCGCATGGCGCCAATCACCGCAAAAAGAAGCACGTACATCCAAAAGAGGTAAAGGATACTCATCATAGGATTTTTTCTCCTGCCGCTTTCCACACTAAATCGGCAATTGTTTCCGCCGCATTGGGCTGAGATAATAATTTCAGCGCCGCGCTCATTTCGTTGAGTTTGCGCCGATCGTGCAATAGATTTTTCAGCACGGGTAAAAGTTTATCTTTCAAAAGCTCATCTGGCAATAAAACCGCCGCATTCTGCCTTACAAGATAGTCAGCGTTCACTTTTTGATAGCGCCAAGCGTACGGGTAAGGGACTAAAACCGCCGGCAAGCCAAAGCGCGGATATTCGCCCAAAGCCGAAGCTCCCGCTCGAGAGAGGACCAAATCGGCGCAGGCGAGCGCCGCGCCCATTTCATGCGAATACGGCATGGCGCGATAGTTCTTTTTTAATTCGGCGGGCAATTCATTGGCGGCTTTTTCAACCGTTTGCCAATCCAAATTACCGCTGACGTGAATGACTTGGGCGTTCTCCAGCAATTCATTCAAGCATTTCAACACAGCCAGATTGATGGAACGCGCGCCTTTGCTCCCGCCGGTGACGAGCAAAACGGGTTGCGCGGTAGAAAACTCAAAGTGAGCGAGCGCTCGTTCGCGGGACCAAGCCGAAAGGTCGGCGCGAAGCGGATAGCCGGTGACGGAGATTCTGCTTGGGCGTGAAAAATATTTCCGCGAGTCGGCATTCGTCACGGTGATAACATCCGCAAAATATGCCAGAAATTTTAGAGCCAGCCCGGGTTCGATATCCGGCACGTACAAGACACTTGGTTTTCTTCTGCCTGCCAAAGCCATTGGCGCGGCGATATATCCGCCGGTGAAAAATAAAACGTCCGGTTGAAAGTCGTTGAGAATGCGTTGAGAAGCCCGCACGCCCTGAGCGAGTTTTGCCAAGTTGCCGGGGAGCGCGCGTAAGCCAACCCCATGCACGCCAGCCGCAGGAATCGAACGGAAAGGAACGCCCGCGCGTTTCACGAGTTCCTCTTCCATGCCGCCTGCGCCGCCAACCCACAGCGTTTGGACATTGTCATATTTATTGGTTAGCGCTTCGTGAACGGCGAGCGCCGGATACACTCCGCCGCCGGTTCCACCCGCGCAAATCAACAATCGCACTGTACGACCTCCATTCCTCATCTGAAATTGTGCCTTCGCCGGTTTGTCTTGAAATATTGAAGAGAATACCCAGCGCGGCTAAAGTCGCCACTAAATTTGAACCGCCGGCGCTGATAAATGGCAAAGCATTTCCGGCAAACGGTAATAAACCAACCATCACGGCAATATTGATTAGGGCTTCCATCCCGATCCATAGCGCCAAGCCGGAAGCTAAAATCGTGCCGAGCATATCCGGCGCGCGGCGGGCAATCACCATGCCGCGCCAAACCAAAGCGCCGTATAAACCAAGTAAGACAACCGAGCCAATCAAGCCTAGTTCTTCTGCGACTACTGCAAAAACGCTATCCGTTGGCGGCACAGGCAAACCAGTGAGTTTGGATTGCGAATTGCCAATGCCCACGCCAAACCAGCCGCCGTTGACAATCGCTTCAAATGAGCGGCGCACATGATACGAAGCCTGCAACGGGTCTTTGATGCCGGCGACGAAATCGCCCACGCGTTGTTGACCGGTGGCGCTGATCGAGGCTACGATCCACGCGGCAACCAGCGCAATCATCAGCAGAACGCCAATCTGTTTTAAATCGCCGCCTGCCAAAAAGAAGAGCAAACCGCCAAGCATGAGGACGGTCGCGGCGGCGCTCAAATCGGGCTGTTGATAAATCAAACCGCCCACCACTCCCAGAATTGCGCCCAGCGGAAATAAGCCGAACGAAATATCGTGCAATTGTTGGCGCTTGGCATATAACCAAACGCTCAAATACATAATTGAAACCAGTTTCGCCAATTCCGAAGGTTGCACTGAGCCGTCAAAAAAAGAACGTTGCGTATTAAAACGAATCTCGCTGAGCAATAACACGCCGATCAACAAGGCAATTGTCGCGCCCATTGCCACAACCACATATCGGCGCCAGATGTGATAATCCACAAAAGCCAGAATCAAGGCGATCGTCAGCCCCAGCCCGAGCCATTGCAATTGCCGGCGGAACATATACATTTCATCGCCATAGGCGCTGAAAGAAAAATCCCATGAGGATGAATACAACATCAGCAAGCCGAAAGAAATCAGCGCAAAAACAATCACCGCCAAAGGCATGTCAAATCCGCGCAAGACTGCGGGCAAATTGAGCGCTTTTCTTTTCACGAAAGTTCCTGTACCCATTTTCGGAACGCTTCTCCTCTCTCGGCAAAATCATTGAATTCGTCAAAACTTGTGCCGCCCGGCGAAAACAAGACGACATCGCCAGCCATAGCGACTTGCGCCGCCTGACCAACCGCTTCCTGCAGATTTTTAGCGCGATGAAGAACCGCGCCGCCCGCCCCGCTGAAACCGGCAACTGTTTTCTGAATCATTTCGCCAGCCTCGCCAAAGACCACCACCTGCTTCACGCGCTGACGAATCAATTGCGCGATCTCATCCCAAGGTAACTGTTTATCGCGCCCGCCGAGCATGAGCACAATCGGCTCGTCAAAGGCGCGAATCGCGGCCATGCTTCTTTCCGGCGCGGTGGCAATCGAATCGTTGTACCATTTCACGCCGTTCAATTCGCGGACAAATTCCAAACGGTGCGCCACGCCGCGAAAATTTTCAACAGCCTCCAGCATCGCTTCCAACTGGAAGCCCGCCGCGTGACCGATGGCAAACGCCGCGAGCGCATTGCTAATATTATGCCGACCGCGCAATTGAATCTTGTGACGTTGCATCAGCGTTTGTTCTTGTTTTCCGTCTCGCAAGATCAACGCATCATCTTTTAAGTAAGCGCCGTTGAGGTTGGCGTCTAATTCGCGCAAGCTAAAAGCCAGCAATTTACCTTTTACTTTATCGCGCAATTTCCAAGCGCCGTCGTCGTCGCGGCTCAATACCGCAACGTCATTCTTATTTTGAAAATCAAGAATGTGCGCTTTAGCGTTTGTGTAGGCTTCCATCGTGCCGTGCCGATCCAAATGATTGGGCGTGATATTTAATACTGCCGCAATGTTCGGGGAAATGGTCATTTGCTCTAATTGAAAAGAAGACAATTCCAAAATCGCCAGATCGGCTTTGTGCATTTCATCCACATAGTTGATCAATGGATCGCCGATATTGCCGCCGATAAATGCAGAAGGATGAATGGAAGAAGATTCTGCACTCTGCATTGATCTTTTAGCCATTTCGCCAACTAGAGTTGTCGTGGTGGTTTTCCCTGCTGAACCAGTAATTCCAATCGTGTTGCAGGGTACAACTTCCATAAAGATTTGCGAATCATTTGAAACCGAGATATTGCGTTTATACGCTTCTTGAACAATCGGTAACGTGAGCGGAACGCCGCCAGAAATACAAAGCAGATCTATTTCATTCAACAATTCAATTGGATGTTCGCCCGCCACCCACTTGACGTTGGTATCCGCGAGGGCGGCTTGGGCGGAGGTCAATGCTTCGAGTTGGCGCGAATCATTCAAGGTCACGTAAGCGGCGCGGCGCGCCAGCCAGCGGGCAAGGGCAATGCCTTGCCGCGCGGCTCCAAGAATGAGAACTCGCTTGCCAGTCCAATCAGTCATCTCTAAACCTGCGATAAGCCTATACCGATCAAAGCCGCCATAAGCCCGATCAGCCAAAAGCGTTGAACGACTTGCATTTCGCTCCAGCCGATCAACTCAAAGTGCAGATGTATCGGCGCCATTTTGAAGAAGCGTTTGCCCTTCGTCCATTTGAAATATAGAATCTGAATCACGTCGCTGACCATTTCCGCCAGCGGGATGATGCCAATGATCAAGAGCATGGGCCATTGTCCGGTCATCAGCGCCACGACGGCTAAGACCGCGCCCAATGGAAGCGAACCAGTATCGCCCATGAATAATTCCGCCGGGTGGACGTTGAACCAAAGGAAGCCAAATAAAGCGCCAACCAAGATGAAGCAAAAACGCGCCAGAAAAATTTGCTCCTGCATGAGGGCAATGCCGCCAAACGCGGCGATGGCAGTAGCGGAGATTAAGCCCGCCAAGCCGTCCAGCCCGTCCGTAAAGTTAACTGCATTCGATTCGGAAACGATAATAAAAGCGGCGATTGGCACATACCATGCGCCAAGTTCAATTTCAAAATATAAACCGGGGACGTATAAATCCGGCACGTTCATCATGTATTTCAAAACATAGGCTGTGCCCAAAGCCAGCAGAACTTGCACCAGAAATTTTGTGCGGGCGCGCATGCCATCGCCTTTGCGTTTTCCGTGAATGCCTTCCCAATCATCCACTGCGCCGAGCGCGGCATAGGCGATCATCACCAGCATAGGCAGAAGCACTGAACTGCCTGTGCCGCTATCCACGCCGATCAATGCGACTGCATTCAACACGCCGTTGAATAACAGCACCGGCAAAATAAACAGCACGCCGCCCATTGTGGGCGTACCCATCTTAACGCTGTGATGGCCCGGCTCTTCCACGCGGATAATTTTGCCGATTTTGTAATGGCGCAAAATACGCAATAAGGGTCCGCCCCAAATTGCGGTCATAACGAAAGCCAAGCCGGCTAAGCTCAGCGAAAGAGCGATCTGTCTCACGAGCGAACCTCCAAAGCGGCGGTGATGCGCTCCATGTGCAAGCCATGCGAGCCTTTGATTAAAACTGAATCGTTGACGGTGAGGTTTTGATTAAGCCAATCCACAAGCGGCTCCAAGGTTTCAAATTCCAGAATATTAGCGGGCTTCATGCCCGCCCGCTTCGCAGACTCGGCGATGATGTGCGCGCGCGTTCCGTAAGTCAGCAATATTTTGGCTACTTGCGAAGCGCGCATACCGACCATCTCATGCCCTTGTCTTTCATAGGGACCAAGTTCGAGCATATCGCCCAGCGCCGCAATTTTGCGGCCATCTAATTCATCCAGTAAATTCAAAGCCGCGAGCATTGATTCTGGCGAGGCGTTGTAGGTATCGTCCAAAATCAAGGCGCCGTTTTTGCTCCGCACTACCACCAACCGCAATTGGGAAGCGCCAGAGGACAAACCATCCACGATTTGCTCCCAATCCAGCCCATCGTTCAAGCCCACAGAAGCGGCGCGCAAAGCGGTATGCACGGAATGCCTGCCGATCATCGGCACATGCACATGAATCGCTTCGCGTTTGTGGTGAAGCTGAAAACGCACGCCGTCCAAACCGAGACCTTCAATTTGATCTGCCCACAAATCCGCTTCGGGAGATAAACCATAGAAGAAAACGCGGGCTTTGGATTTTTCTTCCATTTTGCGAACCCAAGGGTCGTCAAAATTGAGGATCGCGACGCCATCCGCAGGCAAGGCTTGAATCAATTCGCTTTTGCCGCGCGCAATCGCTTCTTGTGAGCCGGCGCGTTCAGCATGGACGGTGCCAATATTGCTCACCACGCCGATTTTTGGCAGGGCAATATCGCAAAGGAATTGAATTTCGCCGGGGACGTAAAAACCCATCTCTAGCACGGCGCGCTCATAGCCCGGACCTAGCTTTAACATCGTCAACGGGAGTCCAATTTCGTTGTTCAAATTTCCCGGACTGCGCAAGGTGTGATATTTCACGCCGAGCAAATCGGCAACCGCTTCTTTGGTCGTAGATTTGCCGACACTGCCGGTAATGCCGATGACGGTTAAGTCCAGTTTGCGGCGCCAAAAACGCGCAATCTGTTGTAAAGCCGAAACGGTATTCTCCACGCGCAAGCAAAGCGGAGTGGAAAAATCGAGCGGAGATTCTGCCGAAAGTCCATTACGCAAATCCAACGTGCGGAGTGAAGCGTCCACTTCGCGTTGAATTAAAGCAAAAGAAGCTCCCCGCTTAAAGGCTTCCGAAACGAAGTCGTGCCCGTCCACTTTTTCGCCGGGGATAGCAATGAAGAGCGAAGCCGGAATGACTTGGCGCGAATCAATCGCGCCTTCCGTGATAACCGCATGGGCATTCGGAGGGCGATAAGCAGTGAGGGCTTCGAGCAGATCGGCGATGGTCAGCATTTTATTTATTCATCAACTGTTGGCGGATTGAATCCGGCGGAATATCCAATAAAAGAATCGTCTTTTGCGCCACTTCTGCAAAAACTGGCGCGGCAGTCTCTGAGCCCCAAATCGAAGCGCTGGGGCGTTCGAGCCAAACATAGATCATAAACTGAGGTTGATCCACCGGACCCCAGCCGATGAACGAAGCGTTGGTGTGCGTCGTATCATAAAATCCATTGACCGGAATTTGAGCCGTGCCGGTTTTACCGGCGATACGATAACCCGGCACCAAAGCCAGCGAGCCTTCGCTTTCTAATGAAACCGCCAGCATATTCGATAAGGTCGTAGCGGTAGCTTCAGAGATGGGCGTTCCGGCAAATTGAGCGGGGACGCTATATTGCCGGCCGTCTCGAACCATTGCATTCAATACATGCGGCATGACAATCCGCCCAGCATTGGCGACGGAAGAAGTCGCCGCCATGATTTGAATCGGCGTAGCCGTAACGCCCTGACCGAAAGCGTTCGTCGCCAAATCTACGGGATACCAATCCGCATCGCCCGGAAACTTGAGCCGGCCTGCCGCTTCCCCGGCTAAATCTACGCCGGTGAGATGACCCAGCCCAAATTTATCCATATATCCATAAAAATTGGCGGCGCCCATCGTTGTGGAAAGCATCGCCATACACACGTTCAAGGAGTGTTGCAAACAACCGGTCATATCTTGCAAGCCCCAGGGGTTTTGATCCCAATTTTGAATGGTCGCCCCGCCCACCAAAATTGAGCCGGTATCTAAATAGGTTGTGCCGGGCACAGCGGCGCCGCTATCTAAAGCCGCCGCCATCGTTAATATCTTGATCACCGAGCCGGGCTCATAAGGCGTGGAAATCGGCGGATTGAAGTCGCTGGCTGTGTTGTAGATCGAGCCGTAATTCCAAAACTGATTCAAATCCATGCGCGTGGAATTCGCCATCGCTAAAATTTCGCCATTGCGCGGGTCCATCACCACAATCGAGCCGCTCGGCGCGCCGTAGTCAATCAACGCCTGATCTAAAATTTGTTCGGTCGCCGCTTGTAAATCGCGGTTGATCGTCAACACTAAAGTTGTGCCGTCTGGCACGCGCGGAATTTCAAAAGCTTTATTCGGGTCAGTCGGCACTAAAACCTGCACCGGACTGCCCGCCAGCAAAGCGTCATATTTTTCTTCCACGCCAAAATAACCGCGCCCTTCGCGATTCACAAAGCCAAGGATATTGGAAGCCAAAGATTTCTCTGGATAACTGCGATGCGGATGGGATTTAAACTCCAAGCCTACCAGCCCGCCCACGCCAGCGCTGCCCGCCTGATCGTTGAGGGCTTGTTTGAGAGCCTGTAAATTTTGGGCATTTTGAGCGTCCACATAATCCGCTAGCACAACATAAGTCAGCCCGGCGCTGGGGTTTTGGATCGCATCCGCAATTGACTCGTAGCTTAAACCTAATTCAGCGCTCACTGCGGTTGCAATGGCGTTCACGTCCCTCACCGCGTTCAAATCTACGCCGACTTCATAAACAATCGAATTGCCCGCCAGCAAATGCCCATTCCGGTCGTAAATCTCTCCGCGATCGGGATAGAACGTCTTCAACTCATACGCATAATTAGAAGCGCGTTGACGGAAGATCGCCGCTTCGGGGCTATTCTGAATTCGTACAACCTGCACGATGATCGCCAGCGCAATCAACCCCATTGCCGCCATCAAAAAGCGCGCGCGGCGGGCGTATTGCTGTCTCATTACCGAAGCCCTCGCGCCGGCAGAGTCAGCTTTTGATCGAACCACTCCAGCAGAGATTGGCTATATTCACGCGGGACGCTCGGCGCGCTCATTTGCGGCAATTCCGCCGAAGCTAAAATTGCAGGCGCGCGCCGAAAATACCCCGGCACCACCAGATACTCCACATCCTTCGTCGTCGCTGGCACAAAGCCCAACTCCAATGCGCGGCTCGCCATCACGCTAGAGGAAGTTAAAGTCGCCAATTGCGTTTGTAAATCCGTATTGACTTGTTGATTAGCGGCAATCGCCGCATTCAAATTTTGAATTTCGCGCCCAGCCACCGCCGTGCGCGAAGAAATATAAAGAAAGAGCGAAGCCACCATCGTCAGCGCTAAAACTCCAAGCGAAACCGAGCCCGCCCAACGCACTTGAATGCGCCACGGGGCAACTTTATAAGCATGGATATAATGAGTTACGTTCGGTACATTCATAATTTCTCTACTATTCTCAACTTTGCGCTTCTGGCTCGCGGATTTTCTTTCACTTCCTGTTCAGTTGAAACAATCGGTTTCTTATTCACTAACTTTACAACTGCCTCGCGCTCTTGCGCATAAATCTTTTCATAAGGCGGGTTGACTAACGCTTTGCTCTGCTCTCGAAAATAATCTTTGACGATGCGATCTTCCAGCGAATGAAACGAAATCACCGCGCATCTTCCGCCGGACCTCAAACTTGCTACGGCTTGCGGAAGCGTTTGCTCCACTGCGGCTAATTCATCATTGACGAAGATCCGCAAAGCCTGAAAAGTCTGCGTGGCGGGGTGAACTCGGTCGCCTCTTCGCGGAGAGGCTTTCTCAATCACGGCAACCAACTCACGGGTCGTATGGAGCGGTCGGTTCATCACGATGGCTTTGGCGATCTTTCTTGAGTCGCGATCCTCTCCATATTTGAAAATGATCTCGGCTAATTCTTTTTCGTCAAATGTGTTGACGATTTCTTCAGCCGTCAATTTGGCGTTGATGCCAAACCGCATATCCAGCGGACCGTCCTGCATGAATGAAAAACCGCGTTCGGGATTATCAAACTGCATAGACGATGCGCCCAAATCCAAAACGATGCCGTCAATCGCATTCCAATTCAATGAAGCGAGTTGCGCGCTAAGCGTGATATGCGAGGCTTGCACGAGATGAATGCGCCGTTCGTAAGGAGCCAAGGTCTCACGAGCGAGCGCCAAAGCATTTGCATCCACATCCAAACCGAGCAAATGCCCATCGGGCGCGCAAGCCTCCAAAATCCCGCGAGCGTGACCGCCCGCGCCTAACGTGCCATCCACATAACGACCGCCAGTGTGGGGTTGCAGAGCGTGTATAATTTCTTGGTAAAGTACAGGTTTGTGCATGGTAGTTTGCTAGTTAACTAGTTGGCTAGTTTGCTAGTTAACTAGTTTTTGATTTTGATAAATCCAAAGTGGAGAAGCGGGCGTTATTGGCTTCGATATTTTGAAGCTCCGCCATTTGCTCATTCCACAAAGCGGGCGTCCACACTTCAAAATATTCGCCCTGCCCCGCCACAGTTAGCTCGCCGTTTTCTATGCCGAGAAAAGCGCGTAAGTTTTGCGGCACAAGGATGCGCCCCACTTTATCCGCTTCTACGGGGTAAGCGTTTGATAAAATAAGACGGCGCAGTAAACGCGCAGTTGGGTCGGCAAGGTTCATGGCTTCAATGCGCTCATACACTTGTTTGAAATACGCCTCGCTCATCACCATGAGACATTTATCAAAGCCTTGCGTAATGTATGCGCCGCCTGCCAACAAATCACGAAAGCGCGCCGGAATCATCAAGCGCCCTTTATCATCAAGATTGTGTTGGAAGTTGCCTAAGAACATTTGTGCTACTTGTCCTTTTAATGAACGAACGCCGAAAGCCTCGGCGTTCACTTACCACTTTCTACCACTTTTTCCCACATTATACGCCTAAAAAGCGAAAAATCAAGTGGTACATTCGGTATTGTCCACTATTTGCAACTTACAGATTGGTCATTTATGCGAACATTCCCCTTCTCTCTGCTCGAAAACAATCACTGGAAAGATTACGAACTGCTCGATTCTGGCGATGGCTTGAAATTGGAACGCTTTGGCAAATACATTTTCTCGCGCCCCGAGTCCCAAGCCATGTGGAGCCGCGCTTTGGCTGTGTCAGAGTGGCAAAACGCTCATGCCGTGTTTCAACCCTCGGGCGAAGAAAGCGGCGGGCATTGGGATTTCAAAAAGAAAGTCGAAGAGAAATGGTCAATGAGTTATGGGGATTTACGTTTCTGGGCGATGACCACGCCCGGCAGGCACTTGGGAGTCTTTCCTGAAGTCGCCTCGCATTGGGACTTTATGGCGGATTTCGTCCGAAAGGCAAACCGCCAACCGAACATTCTCAACCTATTTGGTTACACGGGCTTGGCTTCATTGGCGGCGGCAAGCGCAGGCGCCAGCGTTACGCATGTGGACGCTTCTAAAAAATCGGTGACGTGGGCGCGCGAGAATCAGGCGCTATCGGGATTAAATGAAAAGCCAATCCGCTGGGTGGTGGAAGATGCGGTGAAATATGTGCAACGCGAAGCCAAACGCGGCGTGAAATATGACGGCATTATTTTAGACCCGCCAAAGTTTGGGCGCGGTCCCAAAGGCGAAATTTGGGAAGTGTATAAATCATTACCCAATTTGTTGGAAATGTGCCGACAATGTTTAAGCGACCACCCTTTGTTTGTAATTGTGACAGTGTACGCTGTGCGCGCTTCGGCGATCCATGTGGCGCAGGCGGTTGAAGAGATGATGAAAAAATATGCAGGCGCAGTAGATAGCGGCGAATTGGTGACCAGAGAAAAAAGCGCCGATCGGCTGTTGTCTCAAGCGGTGTATGCGCGGTGGAGCGCAAGGTAAACTCAACTGAGTAATTTTCGTATCTCCCCGCCTACCATGACCTTCTTTCAATTGACGGGCATTCTTAGCCATGCTATGATGAAACGGTTATTGCATTGATTATCCGCTAAGGAGTTATGATGAGTGTTGAGTTTTTATTACGCATTTTAGGGATGCTTGGCTTTGGCATCGGCGGGGGATTTTGGGGCTATCGCGTGGCGCAAATTGGTCCAAGCGATTCGGCTGAAGCGACAGTAACCATTATCACCTTTGCGTTGGTAGGCGCATTAGCCGGGCTAATTCTTACGCCTTATTTCACCACGCGCCCAGCCAGAGCGATCCGTTCTCTTTTAGGACGTTTAGCCGCCGAAAGTTTATTCGCCGGTTTAGCCGGGTTGATCGTCGGCTTATTAGTTGCCGCCTTGTTGGCTTTTCCGTTATCTTTACTGCCGCAACCCTTTAGTCAAATTCTGCCTTTTATCGGCGTAGTCATTTTTTCATATATTGGTATTTCACTCTTTGTGATGCGCCAAGGCGACATTATGGGACTGGTCAGCGCTTTAAGCGGGCGCGGCGAAGGGGGCGGCTCTTCTTCATGGAGCAACTTGAATCGCAACATCCTTTTGGATACCAGCGTGATCATTGACGGGCGCGTAGCGGACATCGCCAAAACCGGATTTTTGCCCGGCACGCTTTTAATTCCGCGTTTTGTGTTGAACGAATTACAGTACATCGCCGATTCGCCAGACGGTCAGCGCCGTCAACGCGGCAGGCGCGGCATGGAAGTTTTAGCCGAATTGCAAAAACTGCCGAACATCCTCGTGCGGATTTCAGATATCAACGTGGATGGCGTGCGCGAAGTGGACGATAAATTAATTGTGCTGGGCAAACAACTCAAAAGCCCGGTGCTAACCAATGACTACAACTTAAATCGCATCGCCGAATTACAAGGCGTCACCGTGTTAAACATCAACGAACTTGCCAACGCCGTCAAATCTGTGGTTTTACCCGGCGAAGTCCTGCGGATCAACATCCTTCAAGAAGGCAAAGAGCATAGTCAGGGCGTGGGCTATATGGAAGACGGCACAATGGTCGTAGTGGAAAATGGAAAAGAATATATCGGCGAATATGCAGAAGTGGGCATCACCAAAGTTCTGCAAACCGCCGCCGGACGGATGATCTTTGGGCGCATTGACGAAGAACAAGCCAAAAGAAACAAGGGTAAGTAAACAGGTAATTGGTAAATAGTAATTGGTGAATAGTAATCAGCGATCAGCAAACAGGGCTGAAGATGTTTCGCCCTGTTTTGTTTTATAATAAAAATAAAGCCTTTGTGAAACTTGGTGGTAAAAATTATGCTAAAAATTTACAACACGCTCACCCGTAAAACGGAAGAGTTTCAAACGCTCGAACCCAAGCGCGTCAAAATGTACGTCTGCGGAGTCACCGTTTATAACGACGCGCATGTCGGCCACGCCATGTCTGCGATCGTCTTTGATATCATCCGCCGCTATCTAATTTATCGCGGATATGAAGTTAAGTTTGTAATGAACTACACCGACGTGGACGATAAAATTATCAACCGCGCCAAACAACTTGGCGAAGAGCCGCTCAAACTTTCGCAACGCTACATTGACGATTACGCCAACGACCTAAAAAGCCTCAACGTGCTCCCCGCCACCGCCAACCCGCAAGTTAGCCAAGCCATGCCGTTAATTATCAAATTCATTGAAGGCTTAATTGAAAAAGGCTATGCCTACGCCGCTCAAAATGGCGACGTATATTTTCGCGTCACCAAAGACGCGGATTATGGCAGGTTATCCAACCGCAAGCTGGATGATATGCAAGCCGGAGCGCGCATTGAAATTGGCGAGCAAAAAGATCACCCAATGGATTTCGCTTTATGGAAAGCCGCCAAAGCCGGCGAAATTTTCTGGGAGAGTCCGTGGGGCAAAGGTCGCCCGGGTTGGCACATCGAATGCTCGGCGATGAATCTCGCCGAACTTGGCGAACAAATTGATATTCACGGCGGCGGCAATGATTTAATCTTCCCGCACCATGAAAATGAAATTGCCCAAACCGAAAGCTACACCGGCAAAGAATTTTCGCGCTATTGGATGCACAACGGCATGTTACAACTCGGCGGCGAAAAAATGTCCAAGTCTTTGGGCAACATCGTCAGCATCAAAGAGTTTTTATCCAAGCGCTCCGCCGACGTAATGCGTATGCTCGTTTTGAATGGGACTTATCGCGCGCCCTTGATGTTCAACGACGAAACGCTGGATGCCGCCGAGCGAAATATCGAGCGCCTCAAATCCGCGCTCAAGCCTGCCTCTGCTTCCTCCAGCGGAATCAACGCTGATACATTATCTGCATCCATTGAATCTGCAAAAAAGAATTTCACCGAAGCAATGGACAACGACTTCAACACCGCCGGCGCAGTCGCTTCATTGTTTGAATTGAGCAAATCAATCAACACCGCGCGGGATAATGGCGCAACCAACGAGCAACTTAGCCCCGCTCAATCCGCCTTCAAAGAATTAGCGGGCGTGCTTGGGTTAAAACTTGAAGACAAGCAAGGCTCAAGCGAAAAAGACGCTGAAGTCAACGCCCTCATTGCCGAACGCACTGAAGCGCGTAAAAACAAACAATGGAAACGCTCCGACGAAATCCGCGATCAACTAAAAGAAATGGGCGTGACAATTGAAGATAGCAAAGACGGGACTACGTGGAAATGGAATTAGTTAATGGATAATGGATAGTTGATAATTGTCAATTATTCATTATCCATTACTTTTGCTGGCTTTAATGATACTTGTAAGCAATTTCAACAATTCAACGACATCATTATGAATTGATATAAATTCTGCCTCCTTGAGATAATCAGTTTTATACAACAATTCCAACCAATACTCAGTTTCATTGGCTTCTTTCAAAGCAATTGACATTTTGTGGATAAAATCTTTTTTACTTTCAGCCTGTTCTGCTTCACGCACTAAAGCGCCAATTGCCGCGCCAGAACGTAACACTTGTTTCGAAAGTACATACTCCCTCTTTTCTTCCGATAAAAATTTATATAAACCAACAATCCGAATTGCAAAAGCAAAAGACTTTTCTTTTACAATATTATTCTTCATTGGTTATTCCTCTCCTAATTATCCACTACTCATTTTCAATTATAAATTATCAATTATTCATTATCAATTGCCCATTATAATCAGGGTCTATGAAAGAATATATTTATTCCCGCAATGCCGTGTACGAAGCCATCATCGCCAAGCGCAGACAAATTTTCTCAATTGAGATTGCCGAAGGGGCGCAGGAAAAAGGCAAATTGAGCGAAATACTGAACCTTGCTCAGAAAAATAAAATCAAAGTTAATCGTGTGCCACGCACAAAGCTGGATAAGATTCATCAGAACAATCAAGGGATTGTGGCGGAAGTTAGCGAATATCCATATTCCGACACGCTCGAAATTTTAGAACATGCCAAAGACGAAGCGCCTTTTGTTTTGCTTCTCGATTCTTTGCAAGACCCGCAAAATTTTGGCACGTTGATTCGCACAGCCGAAGCGGTGGGCGTGCATGGCATTATCATTCCGCTGGCGCGGAGCGTAGAAGTCACTCCGGCGGTGGTCAACGCTTCTTCTGGGGCGAGCGAACACATGTTGATTGCGAAGTCCAATCTATCGCAAACGATTGACGCGCTCAAGCGCGAAGACGTATGGGTCGTCGGGTTGGACCAAAGCGGGACGGAAGTAGAATCAAACTCACGTCACGTCAGAGGCGCGTTGGGGTTAGTCGTCGGCTCGGAGGGCGAAGGTCTGCATGAGTTGACTCGCAAAAAATGCGACATCGTGCTGAAACTTCCCATGCGTGGAAAAATCGAATCGTTGAATGCGGCGGTGGCGGGTTCTGTCGCATTATATTTAGCATATTTAAATCGAAATCATTAACCGCGAAGAGCGCGAAGGCCGCCAAGATTTTTTCTTTGCGTGCTGAGCGGTAAAAAATATAGGAACAATTATGATTCAAGGAACGTATCATTTTCCAAAAGGTTTTTTGTGGGGAACGGCAACGGCTTCGCATCAGGTAGAAGGCAATAACACAAATAATAATTGGCACGCCTGGGAAGAAGCGGGCAAGACTGTGCATAAATCCGGGCTGGCGGCGGATTGGTGGGGCGGGCGCTGGCGCGAGGATTTCGACCGCGCCGTGGAAACCGGACAAAACGCGCATCGTTTTTCGATTGAGTGGAGTCGCGTGCAACCTACGCCGGATACGTGGGACGAAGACGCATTAGAAAAATATCGCGCGATGTTGCGCGGCTTGAAAGAACGCAAACTGACTGCGCTGGTGACGTTACATCATTTCACCGATCCGTTGTGGGTTACTGAAAAAGGCGGTTGGGAAAACGACGAGATCGTCCCGCTGTTTGAAAAATACGTTCGCAAAGTTGTAGATGCTTTGAAAGAATATGCCAATTTATGGGTGACGATCAACGAACCAAACGTCTACGCTTTGAGCGGCTATGTCGCTGGGGCTTTTCCGCCCGGCAAAAAAGATTTGAAATTATCCATGCGCGTAATGGCAAATATGCTTCGCGCACATGCGGCGGCGTATCGCGCTATTCACGAACTACAACCCATTGCGCGCGTTGGCTATGCTTTGCATTATCGCCCAATGGTCCCGCGTTTGAAATGGTCGCCATTAGATAGATGGATGCGCAATATCCGCTACAACGGAATCAACCTGGCGTTTCCATCCGCTATCTCAACCGGCGTGATGAAATCTCCGGTGGGCAACCAAAATATTCCCGAAGCCAAAGGCGCTCAAGATTATCTCGGATTAAATTATTATTCAGTAGATACCGTATGGTTTGACCTTACCAGACCGGGGGAATTATTTTCCAACAGCGGCTACCCCAAAGACGCAGATTTGAGCGAAACCAATTTCCTCGCCAATATTCCCGAAGGAATTTTCGATTCAATCAAATGGATTGAAAGAACCTATCCCAATTTGCCGATCATCATCACCGAAAATGGCGTGGAAGATTCAGGCGATCGGCTACGTCCGCGCTATTTGGCGCAACATCTTCATCAAGTCTGGCGGGCGGTCAACTTCAACTGGCAGGTGAAGGGCTATTTTCATTGGTCATTAGTGGATAATTTTGAATGGGAACGCGGCTGGACTCAACGCTTTGGCTTGTGGGGCTTGGATTTGGATACGCAAAAAAGAATCAGGCGACCTTCCGTAGATTTGTACGCCGAGATTTGCAAAGAGAACGGGATTTCCAGCGAGATGGTGCAAAAGTATTGCCCCGAAGTATTTGAGAAATTATTTCCGAGTTAGAACATAAAGAGGTCGCGATGGATTTCAAAACGCAATTGACCGGTTTGAACGAACTACTTTCAATCATTTATGGCGACGAAACGAAAATAAGCTCATTGCTTCGTGAACTCGGCTTTGAAGAAGCGCAAGTCGAAGCGCTCCGCGATAAACATCTTGAAAATATCGTCGCTCATTTTCTGGAAGTAATTCACAAACGCCTGACCAATGACGCGGGCAAAGATACTTATTATCAAATCCTCGCCCGCCGCTACGGGTTGGACGGCGAAGCCAGCGAGCAACTTTCCAGCATTGCGTCAAAATACAATTACACGCCGGAATATTTGCGTCAAACCTTTGAGGAAATTATCGGTCGCGTCAAAACCAAAACCTGGCAAGCCGAATTAAAGAAAAACCTCAAACAAATTGCCATTCAAAAATTAGGCGAGTTGAATCAAAAGCCCGCGCGCGAACACATCGTAGATAAATTGAAACGCCTCGAAAACCTGAAAGGCGCGGCGGATGTTGCCCGGCTGGATTACGAAGCCAAACGCGCCGAAATCCTCAAGCAGATTCAATCTCAATTAGACGCGCTCGCTTCAGAATATACGCCTCTGCTTGAATCAGCGGAAGAAAATATCGCCACGCTGGAAAATGAGATCAAAACCGACGTGCTTTTACACGGCGAAAGCGTAACCGGCGGAATGTATCGCGCCACGTTTACCAAAGGGCGCGTTGCCTGGGATAATGAAGGCATAGAAAAATACGCCACTTCCCACCCTGAAGTACTGCAATTCCGCAAGCAGGGGCAACCAATCGTGACGTTGAGAATAGTTGAAAAGAAGTAAGGATAAGAGGCACAATGGCGCAACAACCGCAAGAACAATTGACCAAGCTCTTTGTAGAAAAATTTGAGAATTTCTCAAAGCAGGAAAAACTTTTCTTTCGTCAGTTATTACAAAGGGAAGGCGTGGCGCGGAATACCAACCGCGAATTTGACGAAACGCTGACGCTGGGTCAGCGGGTTGCGGATAAAGTCGCCGCTTTTGGCGGCTCATGGACTTTCATTATCCTCTTCACTTCCATTCTATTGCTATGGATCATCGCCAACACTTTCATCCTCGCCAGATACAAGGAAGTATTCGACCCCTATCCATATATCTTATTGAACTTGATCCTCTCCATGCTGGCGGCGTTACAAGCGCCAATTATTATGATGTCGCAAAATCGTCAGGCGGCGAAAGACCGCCTAGACGCCGCGCATGATTATGAAGTCAATCTAAAAGCCGAATTTGAAATTGAAAAGCTCCATCACAAAATGGATGAACTGCGCGAAAAACAATGGCTGGAATTGGTGGAAATGCAACAAGAACAAATTCGCCTGTTGACAAAACTGCTGGAAGAGAAAAATAAATAAATCCTTTGCCTGAACATGCAACTGCCTGAAAATTTCAGCGTGTCCATTTGTAAAATGTTTGGAGCGGAAGGCGCAGAATTTATACGCAAATTGCCCGCCCAGATCGCAGAAGCCTCTCAACGCTGGGGATTACATAACGTCCAGCCTGTCTCTAATTTATCCTTCAACTTTGTGGCATTCGCAAAACAAAGAGGAAAGAACGTCATTCTCAAAATCGGTATGCCGCGCAATGAACTGATTAGCGAAATCCATGCCTTGAAGTTTTACAACGGGAATGGCGCATGTAAATTATTGGAATCGGACGAAGAAAAAGGGTTTCTGCTGTTAGAAAGACTCAAGCCGGGGACAATGCTTTCCGCATTAACTGACGATGACGAACGAACTCAAATCGCAATGGACGTAATGCAAAATATTCACGCCGCTGGAGATTTCGCCGCGCACGAAGCAAATAAATTTATAAAATTATCCAATTGGTTCAAGGGGTTGAATAAGATTCGCCCACACTTTGGCGGCGGCACGGGGATTTTTCCAAAAGAACTTTTAGAGCGGGTTGAATCTGGCTTACCCGATTTATTCAAAGATAAAAATATCTTATTGCATGGGGATTTTCACCATTTCAATATTTTAGCTTCAGAACGCGGCTGGTTGATCATTGACCCAAAAGGAGCGCTTGGGCCCGCAGGTTATGAGATCGGTCCGCTAATGCTGAACCCAATGACCGATTCAATGGACAGAATCAGCTTCAAAGTCCGGGCAAAGCGGCGCGTTTCGATCATCCAAGAAAGAACCGGCTGGGAGCGGGAAAAAATCGTCCAATGGGCGTTGAGTCATGCGCTCTTATCCGCTTGGTGGGACGTTGAAGAAAATATGCAGTCTAATTTTTCTTTGGAATGCGCAAAAATTTTCTTGACACTAAAATGAAACATGGCTTCTTACAGAAGCCATGTTTCAGCATTTATAAAATAAAAATTAAAGGCCAAGAATACTTAACACGGCATAAGCCAAAGCCAGCCAAGGCGCGAGGGTCGCTAAAATCGGGACGAATGCCCCAAGCCCAGTGCATAAAAAGAACAACCACATACACCAACCAGAAATCGTTTTAGGAAGCGTAATATTCATTTCAAACTCTCCTTGGAAGAATAGTACCGGCAGAAACGCCAGTCCGTAAATGACAACACTCACGCCTTGCAAATAGTTACGCGGGGCAAAATCATCTGACCGTTCCCTGCTCTACTTTTAGGTACATAAAAGCGGACATGCTATACAAAAAAACGAGGCTTTTACGCCTCGTTTTCTGTATAGCAATTATTTATGATCTAATCATCATTCAGGGAAGCAATTGCGCGAAGCAAGCCAAAAAGCAGTACGCCCAATTTCATACCTTCTCCAGCGGTGATGGCTGTCTCGCGTTCGTTACGTTCTGCTCGGCGAGAGAGAAGTAGCGCGGCAATTAATCCGGTTAGCGCGCCAATCAGCGTACCGCCTAAAATAATTCTGCTTTTGTTCATGGAGTCATCCTTCCAATAAAATCTTTGACGTTTTCGAGCCAAGCATTCAAGCCAATCACCGGCTTAACCAGCATATCTGCCCCGCGGATGATATATCCGCGCGCAATGTAAACATAATCCTGCGCGATGCCGGTGTAATAAGGCAAAGCGCCAAGCCCGCGAGCTAGGAGGTAAATACTGCCAATTAAAATCGCCAGCACAAGAATACCGGCAATAATGACCGGAATCAAAATCCACATCGTGGAAATTGCCGCCCAACGCCCCACATCCCCGCCTTGATTGAAGGTAGCCAAGCAAATCAGAACAATCAAGCCAATCATCAGCAAACTGGCACTAATCACCGGCAAGATGATTTGCCTAGTCACCTGTTTACGATGTTGAAGATAGGAGTAACGCTCTACTTGCGGGATTTGCGCTTTCATTGAGGATATTTTAGCATGAAATAATAACGCCGCCTTTTGATTTACAGATCAATTTCAAAATTTTGCTTGATACAAGTCCCTTGTTGACCTTGGTTAGAGCATAAGGTGATGTTAATTTTTATTTTATGACCCGTTGGATCATAAGCAAAAGCCGGGGCGCTGACGATAAACGTATCGCCTGGCGAGAGCAAGTCTTTGGTCGTCGTTTTACTGCATCCGTCGTCATCTTTGAAGCCGTTGGCAAGGTCTTCGAGCGTGATGCCGGTGGTCATATCTCTAACCACCACGTCAACGGACTTAAAGGCGAGCAGTCCATTATTTCTAATTTTCAGATCCAGCCACCAGTTGCCAGAGCAGGTATCCAAGCCAGAGTAAGTAACGACAAAAGAAGGGAAAGCCGTTCCGGTGGCTGTGGGCGAAGGCGTATTAGAAGCGGTGGGCGTGGGCGGAGGCGTGAACATTGGTAAGGCGGAAAGGTCCCCCACCAATGCGGCATATTTTCCCCATAGCCAACAAAACTCATCTCCAGAAGAATCCGGGTTTTTTATATACCAAAATTCGCCGCTCGGGTCACGCGCATATACTTGGGCTACTTCGCCGATCAGTAAAGCGCCTTCATAGTCATAGACTTTGCCGGGACCATTGCGGCAATTCGTCGCTACAGAGACGGTAATCAGGGCAGTTTGAGCGGTGGGCGTAAAAAGTAAAGTGGGCGTCAGCGTTTGCGTAGGCGCAGTTGTGGCGGTAAAGGTCGCTGAAGGAGTAGCCGTATCCGCTGGAAGCGTTGGTTGAGCCAAAGCGGTTTGAGACAAAGCAACTGCGGCAGTTTCCGCGATTACCGTTCCGAGGTCTGGAATTTGTAGCGGCGCAGGGGTAATTGGACTCGTCGAGCTACAAGCCAAAGAAGCGCTCAATAAAATAAAAATAGAAAGATGGACGAATTTCAACTTACGCATACAGACTCCTTTATAACCAGACGTTCGGGCTTTATGGATTGTTCCAGATCAAGTAACCTTTGGCAAGCCATTTATTTTTGATTGAAACGTCAAAGCCGTAGCTTGCCAGTTTCTGAGATGCGGCAATGAACCATTGTGGGTCTCCAAAAATTTTGGCGTGAGAGGTTTCCGCGCAGGCGCGCTTCCACGCTTCAAAGAAATTGAAAATCCGCTCCCCTTTGACCATGCGATGAATATAGTTTTTGGGCAAAATGGTTTGAAATTCTTCCGCGTCAAAATTCATTTTGAAGTTGGTGCTGAAGATCAGGGCTTCCATTTTCCAAGTTGGCGCTTCTAATCTTCTGGCTAAATTTGCCGCCCAAATACTCCCAAAAGGGTTTGACGTGCCTTCAATCATCAAGCCGTTGGGCAAAACATATTGAGCCAACTGCTGATATGCCGAGCTGAAATCTTTTTCTGCATATTGACGCAAAACATTAAAAGCGCGAATCAATCTGACGCTTTCGCCGGGTTGCATGGGCAAGTTAAATCCGCCTAGCCGAAAGAGTGTTTTCTCATCGGCAAAAGGCAGCGCCGCTTCAACGCGCTCTTGATCAATTTCTACGCCAAGGATTTTCAGATTGGGATTCACCTTCCGAAAGCGTGCGGCGCTTTCGAGCGTGGTGCGCGGATCAAAACCGTAGCCAAGATCAATAAATAGAGAATCGCTGAACAGGTTATCGGTCCGCGTGAGGAGCGCAGGCTCGTAAAGCAGGATGAAGTTATCAACTCGGCGTAATCTATTTGAGGCGGTTTTCCCGCGGGTAATTTGTCCCACAGGTTTTTTAGTAACGGCTTTCTTCATGCGTTTGATTATAAAAGGAATATAAAATAAAAAAGACCTCGAAGAACTTCGAGGTCTTTTTGCCGTGAATAAGTTAATCGCCAGCGGTGGGGTCGGGCAATTCCGCGATTTCAGAGTCGGCGACGCCGGTTCCGGTTTCGGCAAATTTCCCGTGAATAAAGCCTGTTCCAGCGGGGATTAATTTACCGATGATCACGTTCTCCTTCAAGCCAAAGAGCGGGTCAACGGTGGAGCCAATTGCGGCGCTCGCCAAGACCTTGATGGTGTGCTGGAAGGAAGAAGCGGAGAGGAAGGAATCGGTGCTGAGCGAGCCTTTGGTAACGCCGAGCAATACTTCGCTAAAGCGCGCCGGGGTTTTGCCTTCCGCTAAAAGTTGTTCGTTGATTCTGCGAATCTCCAAACGATCTACCGGATCGCCGGGCAGGAATTTGGTATCGCCTGGGCGCGTCACTTGGACTTTGCTCATCATCTTGCGGATGATGACTTCAAAGTGTTTATCATGGATGTTCTGCCCTTGCGAGCGATACACTTTTTGAACTTCGCTCAAGAGATATAGTTGGCAGGCTTCGCGTCCTTGAATTTTCAAAACGCGATGCGGGTTAAGCGAGCCTTCCGTCAGCGGTTGACCGGCTTCGACATGCGCGCCGTCTTTCACCAAGAGGCGAGCAGTGTTTGGAATCTCTTCCAGAATCTCTTCGCGTTGTTCGTAAGAGACGATGATTTTTTGATCTTTCTTTTCAACCGCCACGCGCCCGGCATGTTGCGCGACAATCGTGGCTTTATCTTTGGAAGCCAACGTTTCGCCAACTTGCACTTCAGATTCGTCTTTGGCGACGAACTTCCAATCTTCCGGGATGACGTATTCATCGTGAATCATCTCGGCGTGTTCGATGTGCAGTTCGCGCATATCGGCGTATTTTTCAGAGGCGGTCACGCGGATTACGCCGCCAATTTCAGCCACAATCGCTTCGCCTTTCGGCTGTTTACGGGCTTCAAATAATTCTTCCACGCGCGGGAGACCCGTCGTAATATCGGAAGCGCCGCCCGAACTCGCCACGCCGCCGGTGTGGAAGGTGCGGAGGGTTAGCTGGGTGCCGGGTTCGCCAATGGATTGCGCCGCAACGATGCCGACAGCCGAGCCAAGTTCGACCATTGCGCCGCGTCCCAAATCTAAGCCATAGCATTTGGAACAAATCCCGTGCTTTAATTCGCAGGTGTGCGGCGAACGAACTTTGACTTCCGTAATTCCGGCGGAGACGATCTTGCGCGCCAGTTCGTGTGAAATCACGTCGTTGTACTCAGCCAACACTTCGCCGGTTTTAGGGTGCACAACTTGTTCGGCAATCAGACGGCTGAACATGCGGTTGGCTAAAGTTTGTCCGGCAATATCGTCAGATTTGCGGAGGATCACGCCATCATGCGTGCCGCAATCATATTCGTTGATGATGATGTCCTGAGCAATATCCACCAAACGGCGGGTTAAGTAACCTGCATCCGCCGTGCGGAGAGCGGTATCCGCCAAGCCTTTGCGCGCGCCGTGCGTGGAGATGAAGTATTCCTGCGCGGTCAAACCTTCACGGAAGTTAGAACGAATCGGCATGGGGATGATGCGTCCAGACGGGTCAGCCATCAAACCGCGCATACCAGCCAATTGAGAGATTGTGGCGAAACCGCCTTTGGTTGCGCCGGAGGTCGCCATCGTGGAGAGGTTGCCGTCCGGGTCCATGTTTCGCTTCACCGCGTCAGCCACTTTATCCGTAGTGCCTTGCCAAATTTCAATTTCGCGTTCGTTCTTTTCTTGTTCGGTTAATAAACCGCGGCGGAAATCGCGCAAAACGACTTCCACAGCTTTCAAGGCTTCGTCAATGATCGGCTTGCGTTCCGCCGGGATGGAAATATCGGCAACCGCTAAGGTTGTGCCGGATTTCATCGCATATTCAAAGCCTATGCTTTTCACGCGGTCGGCAACTTGCGTGGTGACGTCTTGCCCGCAAAGTTCATACACTTCGGCGATCAAATCTTTCACACCGCCTTTGTCCAGTTTTTCGTTCACGAATTGGACTTCTTCAGGCAGAACGCGATTGAACAACACGCGCCCAACTGTCGTTTCGATCACGCGCGTCACGGCTTCCGGCAAACGGTCGCCATTCTCGGCGTACCAAGTTTTTGTCAGCAATTTGATTTCGGAGTGAATATCCACGTGGTCGAGCGAGTACGCCAATTCAACTTCGTCAGCGTTTGAGAAGGCGCGTCCATCGCCGCGATGTTGCGCTTTTTGTTGCATGGTCAGGTAATACACGCCCAAGACCATATCTTTAGATGGGGAGATGATCGGTTCGCCATCCGCAGGCTTGAGCAAGTTCTTTGAAGCGAGCATCAAAGTCCGCGCTTCAGTCACCGCTTTTTGCGAGAGCGGAACATGCACAGCCATTTGATCGCCGTCAAAATCCGCATTGAAAGCGGTGGTGACTAGCGGATGCAGTTGAATCGCCGAGCCTTCGATCAAAATTGGCTCAAAGGCTTGGATACCCAAACGATGCAAAGTAGGCGCGCGATTTAATAGAACTGGACGTTCGCCAATTACGCCTTCCAGCGCTTCCCAAACTTCGGGACGGTTGCGCTCGATCAACCGGCGGGCGCCCTTCACGTTTGCGGCATATCCGTTTTGCACCAAACGCGCAATCACAAACGGACGGTATAACTCCAGAGCCATGCTCTTCGGCAAACCGCATTGATTCAATTTCAACGTTGGTCCCACCACAATTACCGAGCGGCCGGAATAATCCACGCGCTTGCCCAGCAAGTTACGGCGGAAGCGCCCCTTCTTGCCTTTGAGCATATCGCTCAAAGATTTCAATTCGCGGCGGCCGCGGCGCGAAAGCGCCTTACCGCGCTGAGAGTTATCAATCAAGCTATCCACCGCTTCTTGCAACATACGCTTTTCATTGCGGATGATCACATCCGGCGCGCCAAGTTCGAGCAAGCGCTTCAAGCGGTTGTTACGGTTGATCACGCGGCGATACAGATCGTTCAAATCGGAAGTGGCAAAACGACCGCCATCCAATTGCACCATTGGGCGCAGGTCTGGAGGGATGACCGGCAGAACGGTAAGAATCATCCAAGCCGGGCTGTTGCCCGAGCGGCGGAAAGCTTCGACAACTTTCAAGCGCGTTGTGGATTTCTTGCGCTTTTGCTTGCTCTTCGTCGTGCGGACTTCATGCCAGAGTTCTTCGGAAAGTTTATCCAGATCGAGGCGTTCAAGGATATCGTAAAAGGCTTCTGCGCCCATATCGGCGCGGAAGACCTGGCCCCAGCGTTGTTTCAATTCGCGGTAGCGAATTTCGCTCAGGAAGGTGAAGGGGCGCAGTTCCAAAAGTTCATCGCGCAGGCGCGAGCTTTGGTTAGAGGAAGCGGAGGTTTGATTTTCCAAATCGCCGCGCAAGGCTTCCATCTCCAAATCGGCTTTGGCTTTGATGGCGGCGGTCTGCGTTTTCACGTCATCCAACTCGCGTTGTTTTTTATCTTTCAATTCGTTTTCAAGTTCTTCGAGTTTCTTCTGCACGCTCTTTTGAACTTGCGTGATGTGCTTGTTAGCGACTTTATCTCCGGCGTCTAACATCTTTTCGCCAGTGGATTCAAAGACGATGGCTTTCTTCGCCGCTTCGCCCATTTGTTCCTGAAGCAGTTTTTCCAACTTCTGACCTTCTTTGATGATCGGGTCAAGTTGTTCGGCGATGTTTTCGTCGTAGCCTTGTTCCAAAGCCGCTTGCTTTTGCTTCAACTCGTTGATCTGTTGATCGCGCTTGATCTTGATCTCGGCGATCTTCGAGTTAATGCCGTCGGCTTGTTCGCGGTCCGAAACGGAGATTTCATCTTCCAAGCGTTTCAACGCTTTTTGTCTGGCTTCTTCGTCCACATACGTGACAATGTATTGAGCGAAGTACAGCACGCGATCCAAGTTGCGGCGCGAAACGTCCAGCAACATGCCCATCTGAGAAGGAATGCGGCGGGTGTACCAAATATGCGCCACCGGCGTAGCCAAGGCAATATGCCCCATGCGCTCACGGCGCACAGCCGCGCGCGTCACTTCCACGCCGCATTTATCGCAAACGATACCTTTATAACGGGGGTTTTTATATTTACCGCAATAACATTGCCAATCGCGCGTGGGACCAAAAATAGCTTCGCAGAATAAGCCATCTTTTTCGGGCCGCAAGCGGCGATAGTTAATGGTTTCGGGTTTGAGCACCTCGCCGTACGACCAAGACATGATCGTTTGCGGCGATGCGAGGCTGATACGTAATGCAGTCAGTCCTTTAGTTTCCACGGGTACTCTCCTAAAAAATAAAGTTCGGCAAACTGGCTCTGTGTAGCGTGTAGTCGGCACACACAAGAGACAAACAAATGCAAGCGCTATAAGGGTTTTCCTTAAGCGCTTGCTTGTGTTTTTGCTCGTTTTTTACATTCAATGCTTGGATTATACGCGCTTGCTGAAGCGCGGTCAAGGGTGTTAATTGACCTTCGGACAGGAGTTCGGACATTTGAAGAAGCCTCGAAAGAAAGTAGACTTAGTTTGCAAACACAAACCCACTCCCAACGAGGCTTCCATGGAAAAGTTTACCATTTTAGAATTTATGCAGA